>Ga0115553_1002970_pt1 | contig 10172 bp, 9 predicted proteins | sample COGITO_mtgs_1103_2_FD_87284 | JGI IMG/M metagenome (GOLD analysis project Ga0115553, IMG submission 87284) | Pelagic marine microbial communities from North Sea - COGITO_mtgs_110331 | ecosystem: Environmental > Aquatic > Marine > Epipelagic | place: Germany:Helgoland, sampling site Kabeltonne... | reverse complement strand
TGATCAAAGTTACGACGACCTAGCTCTTGAAAGCCTACGCTTTATCGACCGAAGTTACGGCCGTTCTGCCGTTCGAGCCTTTGCAACAGAGCGCGCCGCCCGGCTTATTTCGAGTGGCGACATATTGTCAATTGTTGACTCGCTGAACAGCGAGGGCTATGCAGCAACTCTGGCGCCCGCGTCCAATAACTCCCATGCGAGCCAGTTATGCCAGCATCACTGTCCGGTAGTCGAGGCAGCGAGTGAATTTCCGGAGTTGTGCGAAGAAGAAACAGCAGCTTTCGGAGTTGCATTGGGTCAACACGTAACCAGGCTCGCCACTTTGGCCCACGGGGATCCAATTTGTACAACCCTAATCCCAAGTCCAGTACCAAGCAGTCAAGTAAACAAACAGGAAAAGTCCGTTCAACACACTCGCAATTCGCGGGTAAGTCGAGAGGTATCAGCATGAGCACAACGATTCCCAATGCCAAAAGTGACAACGCTAAAAGTGAGCAGGATGCGACAATTGAGTCCCTGGCGAACTACGAGTACGGCTGGAGCGATGCCAGCGATGCGGGTGCGAACGCTCGCCGAGGAATCAATGAGGAAGTTGTCCGAGACATCTCGGCCAAGAAGAATGAGCCGCAGTGGATGCTTGACCTACGGCTCAAAGGGTTGAAGCTCTTCGAAAAGAAGCCAATGCCACATTGGGGTTCAGACCTCACCGGAATTCACTTTGACACGATTAAATACTTTGTGCGCTCGACCGAGAAGCAGGCAACCGACTGGAATGACCTCCCAGACGACATTAAGACCACTTACGACCGTTTGGGAATCCCTGAGGCTGAGAAGCAACGCCTAGTTGGCGGCGTTGCCGCACAATACGAATCTGAGGTTGTTTACCACAAAATCCGTGAAGACCTCGAGGAACTCGGTGTCCTGTTTATCGACACTGACACGGCACTTAAAGAGCATGAAGATATTTTCAAAGAATATTTTGGCTCAGTAATTCCCGTGGGCGACAATAAATTCGCGGCGCTCAATACTTCAGTGTGGTCCGGTGGTTCGTTTATCTATGTCCCCAAAGGTGTGCACGTTGACATCCCGTTGCAGGCCTACTTCAGGATCAACACAGAGAACATGGGTCAATTCGAGCGCACTTTGATCATCGTCGACGAAGACGCTTACGTGCACTACGTAGAAGGTTGCACGGCACCTATTTACTCCAGCGACTCATTGCACTCCGCCGTTGTCGAGATTATCGTCAAAAAAGGCGGACGTTGCCGTTACACGACCATCCAAAACTGGTCCACAAACGTGTATAACCTGGTCACCAAGCGGGCAATTGCCCACGAAGGTGCCACTATGGAGTGGGTCGACGGAAACCTAGGTAGCAAAGTAACCATGAAGTACCCAGCCGTTGTCATGACAGGCGAGCACGCTCGCGGGGAGACCCTCTCGATCGCATTTGCTGGCCCCGGACAACACCAAGATGCAGGTGCCAAGATGGTGCACGCCGCCCCACATACGTCGTCTTCGATTATTAGTAAGTCGGTTGCGCGTGGTGGCGGTCGAACCAGTTACCGGGGTTTGGTGCAAGTAGTTGAAGGCGCACACAATTCCAAGAGCACCGTGAAATGTGATGCACTGCTCGTGGATGACATCAGCCGTTCAGACACCTATCCGTATGTGGACGTCCGCGAAGACGACGTTCAGATGGGCCACGAAGCAACCGTCTCCAAAGTAAGTGAAGAACAATTGTTTTATCTCATGACCCGCGGACTCAACGAAGACGAAGCAATGGCCATGATCGTTCGTGGGTTTGTCGAGCCAATTGCTCGTGAACTCCCCATGGAATATGCGATCGAACTGAACCGGCTCATTGAACTCCAAATGGAAGGAGCTGTTGGGTGAGAGCTCCCACAGTCGCACCAGCAACAGATCTTGCACCACGCGTTTTCTCCCGAGAGGTTTCCGACTTCGGGGTCCCCAATGGTCGCGAAGAAGAATGGCGGTTCGCACCGGTCAGGAAATTGGCGGCATTCTTCGAGCCAGCAGATTGGGGAACCGTCGGTCTTTCTGGGAAGCACGAGGCATGTGTTGAATTTGTTCCCATCACCGATCCGCGCCTGTCACAGTCCTGGATGCCAACCGACCGTCCTAGTGCGATAGCTCGGGCGCGGGCAACTCATGCCGTGCTTATCACGATCGCCAATGAAGCAATTCATACTTCACCAATCCTGGTGAATCTGGCAAATTCCGGATCAAGCAACTACCTACACGTTGAGGTGCATGCGGGCGCGTTCTCCAAGGCGCAGGTTGTCCTGATGCACGACACTTCCAGTGACGTAAGTGGGTCAATGCTCGCGATCGTTGGAGATCAGGCAGATCTCACCATGCTCTCGGTGATCGACGCAGAAGCGGCTGTCACCCAGCACCTGCACTGGTTTACCGAGGTTGGCCGTGATGCCAACTTCTTGGGACTATCCATCACGCTTGGTGGCGGGGTTATTCGCTTCGTACCAACCGTGACGTACAGCGCGCCTGGTGGTAAAGCTCAAATGTTTGGGGCGTTCCTGCTCACGGGTGATCAGTTCCAAGAGCACCGGATTCTGGTCGACCACACACAACCGCACTGCACCAGTAATGTGATTTACAAGGGGGCCCTGAGTGGCGAGGGTGCGCACTCCGTCTGGATTGGTGACGTACTTGTTAGGCGCGAGGCCGTTGGAATTGAGACATATGAACTCAATCGCAACCTCCTTCTCACTGACGGGCCACGGGCTGACTCTGTTCCAAATTTAGAACTGGAAACAGGCGACGTTGTTGGTGCAGGTCACGCGAGCGCAACGGGTCGTTTTGACGACGAGCAATTGTTCTACCTGCAATCGCGAGGGATTCCAGAGCCTATTGCGCGGCAATTAGTTGTTCGCGGATTTTTTGTGGACGTTCTCAACAAAATCGACGACGCTGAACTCAGCAGTTCCCTCATGCGCAGGATCGAGTCCAAGCTGGGAATCGAGGATCATGAGTGATCAATTGGAGCTCGGAATTGTCTCCGATATTCCTTTAGGTACGGCTAGGCAATTCGAGATCGACGACATGCTCATCGCAGTCGTTCATACGGCGGAAGGCATGTACGCACTTGAAGATCGTTGTTCACATGCTGACGTAGCCCTCTCAGAAGGTGAAGTTGAGGGTTGTTTTCTGGAATGCTGGTTACATGGCTCAGCATTTGACGTTCGGACTGGAGTACCTACTTCACCCCCTGCAATAACACCCGTTAAAACCTTCGCAATTGCAACAAATATCTCTGACCCAAATAGCCCGATTTTACTGACGAAAGGCACGACCAAATGAGCAAGCTGACAATTACAGACCTGCACGCCAGCGTTGTTACCGACAGTGGTGAAACTCCAATCCTTCGAGGGGTGTCACTGGTCGTTGAATCAGGCAAGGTAAATGCGATCATGGGTCCGAACGGTTCGGGAAAAAGCACATTGGCCTATGTCATTGCCGGTCACCCCAAGTACACGGTCACTTCCGGATCAATCGACCTAGACGGCGAGGACGTATTAGCCATGACCGTTGACGAACGTGCGCGTTCTGGACTCTTTCTGGCAATGCAATACCCGGTAGAAATCCCTGGGGTATCAGTGTCAAACTTCCTACGTACCTCGATAACCGCGCTTAAGGGTGAGGCGCCCAAACTCCGCACGTGGACGAAAGACATGAAGGAAGCAATGTCTGGTCTTCAAATGGATCCAGCGTTTGCCAGTCGCAATGTCAATGAAGGATTCTCCGGTGGTGAAAAAAAACGCCACGAAATCTTGCAGTTGGGACTTATGCAGCCAAAGATCGCGATCCTAGATGAAACCGACTCTGGCCTGGACGTTGATGCACTCAAGATTGTGTCCGAAGGAGTTAATCGCTTCAAGGAAGCGAGTGACGCGGGTGTTCTTTTGATCACGCATTACACGCGCATCCTTCGCTACATTAAGCCTGACGTTGTACACGTATTTGTCGACGGAAGAATTGTTGCCACGGGCGGGCCTGAACTGGCCGACGCATTGGAAGCAGATGGCTATGAAACTTATACGGTAGCGGCGCGTGCGTAGTGTTTGACGTTAAAAAGGTGCGCGAGGATTTCCCCATTCTTGGCCGCAGTGTGCGTGGAGTCCCGCTGGTGTACCTCGATAGTGGGGCTACGTCGCAGAAACCATTTCAGGTCCTCGACGCAGAGCGACACTACTACGAGAACTCGAATGCGGCGGTGCACCGTGGAGCACATGCACTCGCTGAAGAAGCCACCGATGCCTATGAAAGTGCACGCGAAACGCTCGCCAATTTTGTCGGGGCTGAAACAAGCGAGATTGTATTCACTAAAAATGCGACGGAGGGAATCAACCTCGTTGCCTACGCTTTCTCCAATGCAACAGATAAAGCCCGGCATGGCCTCGAAGTCGATCCACGCTTTGTGGTGGGTCCAGGGGATTCCATCGTGGTGAGCGAGATGGAACACCATGCAAACCTGATCCCCTGGCAGGAGTTGTGCGCAAAAACTGGTGCAACACTGCGCTGGTTTGGCGTAAGTGACGAAGGTCGGCTGATTCTTGAACCCGGTGTGATTGATAGCTCGACGAAGTTCGTGTCGGTTGTGCACCAATCGAATCTCTTAGGAACAATCAATCCCGTCAGGGAAATAATGGACATGGCACATGCCGTGGGTGCACTGGGCATGGTTGACGTATGCCAGTCGGTTCCCCATATGCCCGTTGACGTTCGTGAATTGGGTGCGGACTTCGCGACCTGGAGTGGTCACAAAATGTTAGGGCCAACCGGGATCGGGATCCTCTGGGGTAGAAATGACCTCCTGAATGCGATGCCACCATTTCTCACGGGCGGTTCAATGATTGAAATGGTCAATATGGATCACAGCACCTACGCACCGGCTCCACAAAGATTTGAAGCGGGGGTGCCCATGGTGGCCCAAGCGGTCGGTCTGGCGCGAGCATGTGACTACCTCACCGATCTTGGGATGCACAACGTATTCGAACACGAGCGTGAACTGACCGCTTACACACTTGCCGAGCTTGCAAAGGTTGACGGGGTTCGTGTTATCGGCCCTACCGACAATAGTGAACGCGGTTCCGCTGTTTCCTTTGTCGTTGAAGGAATTCACCCCCATGATGTGGGTCACATGATGGACGCCCAAGGGGTAGCTGTTCGAGTGGGACACCATTGCTGCTGGCCGACCTGCAAAAGATTTGACGTACCCGCTACCACGCGGATTACAACGTACATTTACAACGATAAAGCGGACATAGATCAGGCGATTGCCGGAATAAAGGATGCGCAGGCATTTTTCGGCACGAGTTCGAAGGTGAGCGCATGAGCGAAGATCTGTATCAGGAAATCATTCTGGACCACTACAAGAACCCTCGTGGCAAGAGCGTTTTCATGACTTCACTTGGAGAAAGCCATCAGGTCAACCCCACCTGTGGTGACGAGGTCACCGTACACGTGGGTTCAGGTCCCGATGGAACTATCCAGGTGTCCTACGAGTGTCAGGGTTGTTCAATTTCGCAGGCAAGTGCCAGTGTCATGAGCGAACTCATCAATGGCAAGACACCCGAGGAAGCCGCACCCATCCAGGCAGCATTTATCGAACTCATGCAGTCAAAGGGTAAACTGGAGCCCGACGAAGAAGTCCTCGAAGATGGCATTGCCTTCGCGGGAGTGTCAAAATACCCAGCCCGGATTAAATGTGCACTCATTTCCTGGATGGCACTGGCTGACGCACAAATCCGGGCACAACTAACACCAGCACCGAATAACTCAGGCACCGATTAACGCCAATAACGAAGAGACGAGGCGAGTAAATCATGGCTATAACAGATGAAGATGTAATCGAGGCAATGAAAGACGTAATCGACCCAGAACTTGGAATCAATGTGGTCGATCTTGGACTTGTGTACGGGGTAACCGTCGACGAGCACAACACCGCCACGGTCGATATGACCCTCACGTCCGCTGCGTGTCCACTCACCGACGTAATCGAAGACCAGACGAGAAGTGCACTGGACCCGATAGTGACAGATTTCAAAATCAATTGGGTTTGGATGCCGCCATGGGGCCCGGACAAGATTACCGACGATGGCAGGGACATGTTGCGCTCACTCGGGTTCAACGTCTGATTAAGGAATTTCTCCGGCACACTAGACTAACGCGGTCATGATTGCTGCCTCTGAAATTGAACTTCGCGCAGGATCAGACCTCCTACTGACGGCGCCCATGCTTCGGGTCGACAAGGGCGATCGAATCGGACTTGTTGGGCGTAATGGAGCCGGCAAAACAACCTTGACCAGGGTTTTGGCAGGAGAGTCAGCGCCGGCCAGTGGGAACGTCAAAATGACCGGCACGGTGGGTTACCTACCGCAGGATCCCCGGACGGCAGATCCCACCCAATTGGCGAGTTCAAGAATTCTCAGTGCCAGGGGACTCGACGAGGTATCAATCCGAATGTCAAAGGCTGCTGAGGCACTGGCAACACCCGGGATCACTTCTGAAGACTTTGAGAAAGCTGGAGACCGCTACAACCGAGCGCTCGGCGAGTTCGAGGGTCTAGGTGGGTACACGGCAGAATCCGAAGCTGCCACAATTGCCGCGAGTATTGGGCTCGATGAACGAATTCTTATTCAACCATTGGGGACACTTTCTGGAGGTCAGCGTCGAAGGGTTGAATTGACGCGAATCCTCTTTTCCGACGCAGATGTTTTGCTGCTTGACGAACCGACAAACCACCTGGACGCTGATTCAATCCGATGGCTTCGGAAATACTTGGCAGCCTACGAGGGTGGTTTTATCGTGATTAGTCACGACACTGAATTGCTGGAGGAAACTGTCAATAAAGTGTGGCACCTTGATGCAAACCGACAAGAGATTGATCTTTATTCAATGGGTTGGTCGAAATACCTTTTGGCGCGTGAAACAGATGAAAAACGTCGCAAGCGTGAGCGCAAAAACGCAGAAACAACAGCGGACACGTTACGGAAACAGGCCGAGAGAATGCGGGCAAAGGCTTCGAAAGCAAAGGCCGCACAGTCAATGTTTAAGCGCGCAGATCGAATCATGTCGGAAACGGCAACAGTTCTTCAAAAAGACAACGTTGCCAAGCTTCGATTCCCCACTCCGAAAGCATGTGGCCGGGTCCCACTTATGGCTGAGAATTTATCTCGCAGCTACGGGAGCTTAGAGGTTTTCACCGATGTTAACCTCGCAATTGACCGGGGGAGTAAGGTCGTGATTTTGGGGCTCAACGGTGCGGGAAAAACCACAATGTTGCGCATCCTCGCAGGGATCGACCCACCAGATACCGGCGCTCGTGAGCTTGGACATGGAGCGGTAGTGGGTTACTACGCGCAGGAGCACGAAACATTGAATCCAACCTCAACAGTGTGGGAGACCATGGCAGCGGCAGGTTCACACCTCAATGACACGCAGCAACGCACAATTCTAGGTTCATTTCTGTTTCAGGGTGATTCAGTTCATAAACCAACAGGGGTTCTTTCAGGTGGCGAAAAAACTCGCCTTGCACTGGCCTGTCTAGTGGTGTCGGGTTCCAATGTGTTGCTCTTGGACGAGCCGACGAACAACCTTGATCCGGCAAGCCGGGCCGAAGTCCTGAATGCCCTGTCCCTCTATGAAGGGGCCGTCGTATTGGTAACCCATGATCCGGGGGCTGTGAGAGCATTGAATCCGGAAAGAGTATTGATCTTGCCGGACGGCGACGAAGACTTGTGGAGTGAGTCCTACATTGAGCTGATTGAGTTAGCCTAAGCTCATGGAAATTCTCACCGACCTCGCTGGCGATCAATTCAACATCACCCTCAATGAACCAGAGAAGCGCAATGCGCAAACACCGCAAACGTGGGATGACCTCTATGAGATTTGCCAGGCCGTACCCGAAGAAGCTCGATTTATTGTGCTTCGTGGCAACGGCAAGTCGTTTTCTGCAGGTATGGATCGGGCAATGTTTACTCCTGGGGGGATTCCGGGTCAGCCATCATTCATGGATATGGCCGTGCAGACCGATACTCAGTTAGACGACACAATCGCGCACTACCAACGTTTCTTTCGTGTTCTGCGTGATCTCCCTCAGATCAGCATTGCACTTGTTCAAGGACATGCAATTGGTGCAGGCTTTCAAATCGCGCTTGCTTGCGATTTCATCATTGCGGAACCGCAGACGGTTTTTGCGCTCAAGGAAGCACAGTGGGGACTGACTCCAGATCTTGGGGGAACCGTGCGTTTCATGGAAAAACTCGGTTACCACAAGAGTCTGGAACTAATAGGGAGTGGCAGAAATATCCTCGCTGAAGAAGCGCTGGCTCTGGGATTGATCACTGGAATACATTCAGATCTAGGCGTTGGCCTTCAGGAGTTCACTGATCCGTTGCGTGCTGTTATGCCCGAAGTTCTTGTCGGTGCCAAAGCGCTCACGGCCGGGATTGCTTTCGGTGAAGAACCTTGGGTTGCCGAGCGTCGCGCGCAAGCAAAAAGATTGCGACACTTACACGCACTCATGTCACAGCAATAACTATTAGTTCGGAGCAAATGTCGGTGTCAAATGAGAATGCTTGGTTGATGTATCGGTCTTTGACCCGGGACTCGTCCGTCAAGGAAAACAAAATTAGTCGAGCAACCGTCAAGAGAATTCTGGGTTACGCTAAGCCATATAAGACACTTATAACTTTTTTCCTTATTACACTCGTGTTCGCTTCACTTTTAAGCGTGGCACAGCCACTCTTATTCCGTCGAATTGTCGACCAAGGCATTACACCGGGAAATGCATCTTTGGTTACCTGGACGGCGGTTTTCATTGCCGGTCTGGCTATCGCAGATGCTGGGCTAGGTGTAGTCAGCCGGTACTACTCCGCACGAATCGGCGAAGGCCTAATTTTTGACCTACGGAATCAAGTCTACGACCACGTGCAGTCCCAGAGCATCGCCTTCTTCACGCGAGCTCAAACCGGTGCACTTATTTCACGGTTAAACAACGACGTAATTGGCGCCCAGCAAGCTTTCACTTCGACCCTTGGGGGAGTGTTAGGCAATATGATTTCACTCGTGATCGTCTTGATCACCATGTTCTTTTTGTCCTGGCAAATCACGATCGCTTCCCTCGTGCTAGTGCCGCTGTTCCTGCTGCCTGCTAGATACATGGGTCGTCGTTTGCAAGCCATGACCCGGGAACAAATGAGTGTCAATGCCGCAATGAGTAACCAGATGACAGAACGGTTCAATGTTGCTGGTGCTTTGCTCGTGAAATTATTTGGGCGTCCGCACGAAGAAGCGCAAGTTTTTAGCGACCGAGCGAAAGTCGTCCGGGACTCGGGTATCAAGATTGCCATGGCGAACCGCTGGTTTTTCACAGCACTCACGCTTGTCGCCGCGCTTGCCACAGCAATGACTTACGGGCTCGGCGGTAATCTGGTCATTACGGGTGCGATCTCACTGGGAACATTGCTGGCGCTGGTGGGCCTACTGGCTCAGTTGTACGGACCGCTAACAGCCATTTCTAATGTTCGCGTTGACGTCATGACCGCGCTCGTGTCCTTTGACCGGGTCTTTGAAGTCCTAGATTTACAACCCCTCGTGGTTGAGTCGCCAACCGCAAAATCTTTGCCTAGCGGGCCGCTGGGTGTTGAATTTAGTAGCGTTGATTTCACCTACCCCAAGGCCAGTGAAGTCAGCTTGGCTTCCTTGGAATCAATTGCCCGCGCTGATTCAGCAGGAGGAGAAGAGCCCGTTTTACGTGGAGTGAGTTTCGCGGTGGAGCCGGGAACACTTACCGCGCTGGTGGGACCGTCAGGTGCGGGAAAAACCACCATCACGGCGCTGTTGTCAAGGCTCTATGACCCCTCGAGAGGCGTGATCCGGATTGGTGGGGAAAACCTTCGAGACGTCAGTTTTGCTTCGCTCCGAGATACGCTGGGTGTGGTTACCCAAGATTCACATATGTTCCACGACACCATCGCGGCAAACCTTCTCTATGCCAAGCCCGGTGCGAGTCGGCAAGAGATCGAGAAGGCATGTGCCGATGCGCAAATTTGGAGCATGATCTCTTCACTCCCGGAGGGGCTTGACACCGTTGTTGGTGATCGAGGGTATCGACTTTCCGGAGGTGA
>Ga0115553_1002934_pt1 | contig 10250 bp, 9 predicted proteins | sample COGITO_mtgs_1103_2_FD_87284 | JGI IMG/M metagenome (GOLD analysis project Ga0115553, IMG submission 87284) | Pelagic marine microbial communities from North Sea - COGITO_mtgs_110331 | ecosystem: Environmental > Aquatic > Marine > Epipelagic | place: Germany:Helgoland, sampling site Kabeltonne... | reverse complement strand
CCTAATGCCCAAAATGCTGGCCATAGACCTGCACCTGATGGTACTTTTACGCGTGTTTCTATCTTTCCGTATGTAAATTCTTGCTTCCCCTTGGTTAAAATTCGAGTTGAAGTGTATTCATTTTCGTTTTTTGCAGAAATAATTAACATCCCATCCTCTAGACGATGGTTACTGTCTGTGTACGATTGAAGTTCATTGTTCCCCCAGCCACATAAATTAGGACACCCATCACCTAATTCAAAACTCCAATTGTTCAAATCTAACGTTGTTCCGTCAAATTCATCTGACCAAACTAAAACCCTGTCATCTTCCTCAACCTCAGGAATTATTTCAGCAACAATATCATTATCATCTTCTTGTTTGACGGTTAAATCCGATTGACAAGAAAATAGTAAAAGGGGCGTTAAAAAAATAAAAAGTAAATGCTTCATGTTTAAAATATCTAGTCCGCAAAGATAATCGATTTGTTATCTTTAGCATTACAATAAATTATAGATGGAATTAATTCCTAGTGCGGGTATTTCGGTTACTTCTTTGTTTAGGGGGGTGTTGGGCATGGGTGTGCTCCTTTTAATTGCTGTACTCTTTAGCGCCAACAGAAAAAAGATCGCTTGGAAAACAGTAGGTTTAGGTCTCTTGACACAGATTATTATCGCGATTGGGGTATTAAAAATTAGTTTAATTAAGCGTCTTTTTGAAACCCTTGGAAATTTTTTCATTAAAATTCTGGACTATACCGGTGCGGGAACAAAAATGTTGCTTGGCGAATTTGGAAATGTAGAAACCTATGGGTTTATCTTTGTCTTTCAAGCCCTTCCTGTTATCATTTTCTTTTCAGCTCTAACCTCAATTTTATATTATTTTGGGGTCATTCAAAAAGTGGTTGGTTTTTTTGCTTGGGGATTAACGAAGCTTTTCAAAATTTCAGGGGCCGAAAGCCTTTCCGTTGCAGGGAATATATTTTTAGGTCAAACAGAAGCCCCATTGTTAATCAAGGCCTATTTAGAAAAAATGAACCGCTCAGAGATTTTTCTTGTTATGGTAGGAGGAATGGCTACTGTTGCTGGGAGTGTTCTTGGAGCTTACATTGGATTTTTAGGAGGCAATGATCCTATTCAGCGCCTGGAATTTGCCAAGAGCCTTTTGGCAGCCTCTGTGATGGCTGCGCCAGGAGCTGTGGTGATTGCAAAAATAATATACCCACAGACAGAAGAAATCACAACCGACATTGAAGTTTCTCATGATAAAATTGGTGAAAATTTCCTTTCGGCCATCTCAATTGGAACTGGGGAAGGAATTAAAATGGCGGTAAATGTTGCCGCCATGCTATTGGTTTTTATAGCGCTTATTGCCTTGGTGAATAATATTTTTAGCGGGGTGGGTGACCTTTTAGGCTTAAATGTGTGGGTGGTAAACAATACGGTTTATGACTGCTTTTCTATTGAATTTGTATTGGGGTATCTTTTTGCACCCCTTATGTGGCTCGTAGGAGTGGCTCGGGAGGACATGACCCTAATGGGTCAACTTCTAGGGATAAAATTAGTGGCGAGTGAGTTTGTTGGGTATACACAGTTAGTCGATTTAAAAAATAGCGCCAGCAGTCTCCATTTTACGTATCAAAAATCTGTGGTGATGGCTACGTATATGCTCTGTGGATTTGCCAATTTTGCTTCCATTGGCATACAAGTAGGAGGGATCGGAATTATCGCCCCAAAAACACGTAAGCTTTTAACAGAACTTGGCTTTAAAGCCATGATCGCTGGTTCTTTAGTCTCACTAATGTCTGCAACAATTGCAGGAATTATTTTGGGTTAAAGCACTGTTGCTTTTACTTTTTTCCACGTTTTTACTAAAAAATAAGCCGAAACAATAGTCAATCCAGTAAGTGGAAATGCCAGTTGGTAATCACCATAAATATAATATCCTGTTGCAAACATGGTACTGTAAATCATCAAACAGCCCAAAAGCATGGCAATGATTCCTGAGGGTACACTCCACCCTTCATCATGATCAACAAGTTCAATGGATTCTTTCTTGGCTTCACTAATGATTTTTGACCACCCCGGCCCTCCTGGTTGTGTTTTTTTATAAAAAGAACGCAAGACATCCGTTTTTTCAGAAGGTGTAATAAAGGTTACCAATAGCCAGAGACTGGTGGTTACAAAAACGACAAAAGGAAATTCTGCCCAGGATGGGAAAACACCTTCACCTCCAAAAAGAGCGTTTTTGATTGAAGGAATCGTTAACAATAAAGAAACCACTCCAGAGGCTACCATTGCGGTAATTTCACTCCACGCATTGATACGCCACCAAAACCATCTAAGTATAAAAATAAGTCCAGTTCCTGCTCCAAAGACCAACAACAAATTAAATAATTGCATTGCATTTTGTAATAAGAGGGCAAGCAAAGTACTCAACACCATAAGCACTACGGTAGAAATTCTCCCCACGGCAACCAATCGCTTTTGAGAAGCATCAGGATTAATTTGGGTTTTGTAAAAATCGTAAACAATATAAGAAGATCCCCAATTTAGCTGAGTAGAAATGGTACTCATATAGGCAGAAATAAGAGAGGCCAAAACAAGACCTAATAAGCCTGTAGGAAGTTTGGTTAACATTGCAGGATACGCTAAGTCATGCCCCAGCTTGTCTGGAGTAATATTTGGAAATGCCGTTTGTAAACTTGCTAAATCTGGAAAAACAACCAAAGACGCTAACGCAACCAAAATCCATGGCCATGGACGTAAAGCATAATGCATAATATTGAAGAAAAAAGTCGCTCCAATTGCATGGTTTTCATCTTTTGCTGCAAGCATACGTTGTGCTATATAGCCTCCTCCACCAGGTTCGGCGCCAGGATACCAGGAGCTCCACCATTGCACAGCCAAAGGAATAATAAGTAAGGTAATCAGTGCCTCACGATCTCCAAAATCAGGAAGAATCGCTATTTTTCCAGCTACATTTTCATTCGCCAATAAGGCTTGGATTCCTCCTACCTCCGGCATATTCACCAAATAATATGCTGCTCCTATAGCGCCTCCCATTGCAACGAAAAAAAGGATAACATCCGTATAGACAACTCCTTTAAATCCACCAATGGCGCTAAAAGTAACGGTTACTAACCCCGCTGTTAAAACTGTTTGCCAGGGCTCAAGACCTAGCATTATACCCCCTATTTTGATTGCGGCAAGAGTAACTGCAGACATGGTAATAACATTGAAAACAATCCCTAAATAAATAGATCTAAACTGTCTTAAAAAACGAGCTGGCTTGCCTCCATAGCGTAATTCATAAAACTCAAGGTCTGTGTTGACATTTGATTTACGCCATAATTTAGCATAAACAAATACGGTCAATAAACCTGTAATTAGAAACGCCCACCAAACCCAGTTTCCAGAAACACCATTGGTACGTACAATGTCGGTAACTAAATTAGGGGTGTCTGTTGAAAAAGTAGTTGCCACCATAGACAATCCCAATAACCACCATGGCATACTTCGCCCGGATAAGAAAAAATCGTTCGCACTTTTACCAGAGGTTTTGGAAACATAGATTCCAATCCCCAATGAAAGAGCAAAAAATATAAATATTATAATCCAATCTATTGTAGCGATTTGCATAAGTCTATTCTTTTGGTTTGCTTCTAAAGGTAAATAAAAAACTATTTTATCCTATAAATTGTTGTTAAATCCCTTGAGAATACGCTAATTTCCAACTAGGTTTGCTTAGTGATTACTCTTTTAGGTCTATGATTCACGTAAAACGTCTTGTTTTTATAGCTTTATTCTCCTTCTCTTTTCATTCGGTTTGGGGGCAAGTCCCTATTGAAACTACCAAAAAACCCAAAGTTGTTATTCCCCCTCCAGAAAATAAAGGCCCAAGCCTTTTAGCGCCAAAAGAGAAAAAAGCTTTTCTATCCGAAGACTTTTTTAATCCTACTATAGAATTTAAAGATCCCAAAAGCGACCTCAATAACCCACCAATTAATATGGGGGCTAGCGAACAGTTTTTGGACGCTGGGAAACAATACTTAAACCGGCTAAACAGAGGTAGGGAAAAAGAAAAAAACCCCAACCAGTTTAAAACAGATCAATATCTAGGTGATTTTAAAAATAATGGGCGTTTTGTTCAAATTGCGGTCCGTGATCACGAATCTCCTGATGGGGATTTAATTCGTATTATGCTTAATGATAAAGAAGTTGTCTCAAGAGTTCTTTTGACTGAAAACTTCAAGGGTATTTCTATCGATTTAGTAATGGGTTTTAATAAAATTGATTTTGTCGCCCTAAATCAAGGTACCTCAGGTCCAAACACTGCTGAAGTTCGTGTTTTTGATGATGAAGGAAAATTGGTAGGTGCCAACCGTTGGAATTTAGCTACTGGTGTAAAAGCTACTTACATTATCGTTAAAGAAAAATAACCATTACCCCTGGTAAACCTCCATCATTCCTTTAATAAAAATACTAACCTCTTCTTGCGTTCCTGTGCTAATTCTACACCAATCATAAAAGGGTGGAAAGGGACGTCCAATTCGAACTCCCTTGGCCAACATCGCTGGACCTAGCTCCCTGATGTCCTTTTTTGCATGAAAGAAAATAAAATTAGTATGTGATTTTACATACGTTAATTTTAATTGATCTAAAAGAGAATAAATACGTGCTTTGGCTTCTTTGTTCTGTGCTAAAGAAAATTGATAAAAGGCGTCATCAACTAGGGCCTCTTTTGCTGCTTCTACAGCTAGCACATTACTCATTGCAACTACGTTCTTTCGAATTTGAGCAGCAATTTCAGGTTTGGCGATCAAATAGCCAACACGTAAACCAGCCATTCCATATACTTTTGAAAAGGTTTTTGAAACAATCACATTGTCTCCACGTTTTACAGCGTCGATCATGCTTGGATAATTTGGTGTTTCTATAAAGTCATAATAGGCTTCATCAGAAAATACAATGGCTTTTTTGCTGGCAACATCACAAAAATCAACCAACTTTTTTGCAGGTACTAAAGTACCCGTTGGATTGTTTGGATTGCATAAAAAAATCAATTTCGTTTTACTAGAAATTCGTTTTTCAATTTCATCTAAATCGTACCCTTTATCTTCCCCCACAGGAACCCAATTTATGGTGGCTCCCCATTGTTCAGCATAGTCCATCATGGCTAAAAAAGTGGGCTGTCCTGAAATTATTTCTCCGCCATTTGAGGCAAAAGTTAAGCCGGTAATACGAAGTCCTTCCGTTGAACCACCCGTAATAATAATTGATTCTGGAGCAACGCCATGTTTTTTGGCTAGTTGTTCTGCTAGATCATCCGAATAAGCATAAGGATAACGACAACCATGGACAAAAGACTGCTTGATTCGCTCTTGAACTTTTTTGGAGGGACCGTAAGGGTTTTCATTTGAACTCAACCGAATAATAGGTTCTAAACTTCGTGGTTGAAAGTCTGCTTTTTGTTGTGCTGAAAGAAGCCCAGAAGGCGCTAACATTAATCCTCCTATTCCTATAGAAGAACGCAACCAATCTCTTCGTGTTTGCATGATATAGTTTTTATAAAGTTTATGCTTTTTATGTAATTAACAAAATTTAATTACTATTTTTCACATATGAATCAATGGCTTTCAACCTTTGAAGAAATTCTAAAAACCCTTATTAGCCCTTTAGAATGGATAATGCTTTTTGCTATTGTTGGGGGCGGATTATTTTTGACTTTTCAAAGTAAGGGCTATCCCTTTTTAAAAATTAAAACCGCTTTTGGTTTATTACTTACTAAAGAAAAAAACCAAGGGATTTCTAGATTTCAAGCATTGTCCGCTGTACTTGCTGCAACGGTAGGTTTGGGAAATATTTCAGGCGTTGCCATTGCCATACATTTAGGCGGTCCAGGTGTATTGGTTTGGATGTGGATTACAGCTGCCATAGGAATGATTATAAAGTTTTATTCCTGTACTCTTGCGGTTCAACTAAGAGAAACAGATACAAATGGGGAGCCTCTCGGAGGGCCAATGTATTACATGTCCTTAGGCATGAAAAAATGGGGAAAACCCCTCGCAATTTGGTTTTCTATGGCAGGTCTCTTTGGGGTGTTGCCTGCCTTTACAGCCAACCAGCTAACCCAAACCTTCATGAACGTGGTTGATCCAGTTTCCTTTATCGCATTAAGTGATTTTCAATGGAAGTTTATCGTGGGTGTGGTCTTGTCCATTGCTAGTGCCTTTGTCATTTTTGGAGGTTTAAAATCAATTGTAAAGGTGACCTCAAGTCTTGTTCCAACCATGGTAGGGCTCTATTTCATTCTCGGGGTTTATATTCTTATTGCAAATATAGAAGCTGTTTTGCCTGCATTTTATCTTATTTTTTCTGAAGCTTTTAATTTTCAAACCATGATTGCTGGTGGCTTTTGGGGGCTTGTTATTTTAGGCGTGCGAAGAGCTGTATTTTCTAACGAAAGTGGTGTTGGAAATGCCCCAATGTATCATGGTCAATCACAAAGTAAAAAGGGAACTGATGAAGGTCTTGTGGCCATGTTAGGCCCTCTTTTAGATACCGTTTTGGTTTGTACCATTACTGGACTAATTGTAATTATTAGCGGGGCTTATCTTGTAGAAGATCTAAATGGAATTGTTCTGACTCTTGAGGCATTTAGACGGTTATTTTTTGGTTTTGGAGATCAATTATTACTCATCATGGTTTTTGTTTTTGGAATTTCTACGCTTTTCACCTATTCCTATTATGGTGTAAAATGCTTTGGTTTTTTGACCAAAACCCATTGGGGAAACTACTATAATTATTTTTATATCGGTAGTATTATTTTTTCGGCATTGGTCACGGTAGAGGTCGTCATTGGAATCATTGATTTATCTTTTGCCCTGATGAGCATTCCAAACATGGTCGCCATTCTTTACCTCTCAAAAAGAGTGAAAAAGGAAATGCGAGAACGTAACTGGTTAGCTTAATTCTCGCATTGCTGTTTTATTCTTGTCCTAATGGCGGTGGGCCTGGCGGCAATAAAGGTTCGTATTGATAATCCCCTTTTCGTATTTTAAATTCTTCTTTAACGGATTCTAACAAAGCCTTGTCTGTAAATAAATCGACCATCGTCATGCTTAAAGCTTTGGCAGCATAGACCATCCCTTTGTGGCCAATAGACATTCCGCCACAGGCAACTACAGCCCAGGAATGCCAGGGGGTTCCCTTTGGGGCAGTAGTCACTCCTAATCGAACAACGGGCACTAAAAAGCTAACATCCCCAACATCTGTAGAACCTCCCATAGGATGTTCTTCTGTCGCTTTTAAAGGACTGATTGATCCGTCAATTCCAATTTTAGGCTTGAAAGTCGCTTCTTGGATTTTATAGGCAAAATCTTGTTCTTCATCCGTATAATCTATGGCCCCCAATTGTTCCAAATTTTTCTGAATTGCAGCTCCTCCCGCACGATTGGGGAGCACTTCATGAATTCCAGAAATCAAGTTTACTTCATAGTCTACATTAGCTAAAATCGCTGCACCTTCAGCCATTTTTACAACCTGCTTGTACACCTCATTCATTCCCTCTCTTTTTGTATCACGAACACGTACCCACAATCTAGAATAGTCAGGAACAACATTGACCACTTGACCTCCATCTTGAATATGATAATGAATTCTAACGGTTGGCTTTACATGTTCACGATATGAATTGATTCCATGTGTATACAATTCCAATGCATCGGACGCACTTCGACCATTCCATGGATCGGCTGAGGCATGTGCTGTTTGCCCAAAAAACTCTACTTTAAAATCGACTAAAGCCAACGTACTTTGCACATCTGCTTCGGTGTGATCTGCAGGGTGCCAGTCTACACAAGCATCCAAATCATCAAATAAACCCGCTCTTGCCATCCACAATTTTCCAAAAAACTTTTCCTCTGCTGGAGTACCAAAGAATTTTACGGTTCCTTTCAATTCTCCTGAAGCTATCTTGTTTTTTATTGCAACCGCAGCCCCTAAACTTGCTGTACCAAAAAGATTATGCCCACAACCGTGTCCTGCAGCACCTGCCTTTAGTGGTGTTTTATTAGGTACTGTTTTTTGGGAAATACCTGGCAACGCATCAAACTCTCCTAAAATTCCAATGACGGGTTTTCCACTTCCATAAGTCGCAACAAAAGCGGTTGGCGTTTCAGCGACACCCACTTCTACTTCAAAGCCATTGGCCCTTGCATATGCAATTAAAGTCTCAGAAGAAACCGTTTCTTGAAAGGCAATTTCTGCTGCTCCCCAAATGGTATCACTAATCTCAATTAATTCCTTTTTTTGCGTTTCAACATCTTGAATAACTCCTTTTTTAAGGGTTTTTTTGTTTTGTGCTTGAACTGAAAATAGCATTCCTATAGCAGTTAAGACATAAATTAATTTTTTCATTTTTTTAAATTTTTTAATGATTAAACCTTTTTTTTGACTGGAATTGCGAAAGAAATAATTAAAAAAACGAATCCAACAATTGCATAAGGCCAGTCAATAAAAGAAAGTTTGGTATACATAATTCCCACGATAACACTACACAAAATCGCGCAGATTAAAAAAACAATCTTTAAAGTCCATTTTAATTTCATTTTAATACTTTGATTCTAAAATACACATTACAAATTAAAGTTTTTTATTTTTGAATAGGATTCGTCATTATTTTAAATGAATGGGGTTCTTAATCAAAAAGTTTGTAAACTATGACTAGTACTGTAGCGTACCTTGGAAATCTCAGAACTACGGCCACACATCTGGCCTCAGAAAAAATAATCATAACCGATGCTCCTGTTGATAATCAAGGAAAAGGAGAGGCTTTTTCGCCTACCGATCTTGTTGCCACTGCACTGGCCTCTTGCTTGATTACAATCATGGGGATAAAAGCACGCGACCTAGAGGTAGATATCGAGGGGACCAAAGCAGAGGTGAAAAAAATTATGGGTACAAATCCGCGTCGCATTGTTGAAATAAAAATCGCTGTTTCGCTCCCAAATGCCTTTGATGAAAAAACACAAAAAATTCTTGAAAAAGCAGCGCTTACTTGTCCCGTAGCAAATTCTTTACATGCTGAACTTAAACAAGATATTCGTTTTATTTGGCCTTCCTAAACTGTCTGATTCCAAACAGTAAAAAACTATACATCATTACTCCAATGGGTCCCAACATAAACGTACAAAGAAGAGGAAAAATAATAGCTAAGTGAGCAATGTTGTTTTTTCTACTGTGCCGAATGATCCAGCAACCAACCCAAAAATCAAAAGCAAGATAATGTAACCAGCCAGCAGCAGCAGACTCTGGTGTTGTGTTTTTAAAAAGGGTTACAATTCCATCCAGACTTGAAAAATCAGCTTCTGCCAAACCTCCTGAGACAATAATAAAATAAGTGTAAAAAAAACTAATTCCAAGAGGGACCCAAGGATATGAGATTAACTGCTCAGATATTTTCCATTTTGGTAGAAATAGGATGAGACTCCAGACCAAGAGAATTGTTAGGTTACATATGTTAAATAAAATAGGTGTCATAAAAATGAATTGCGTTTGTTCAAGCCAAATTAGTATATTTAAGTAAGTTTTAAAAAATGCTACTATTCAAAGACATCCATGGTAATCGTATTGACCCTGTAACCCATACGTTAGAGGTAATCAAAAACTATCCTTATGCTGAAATTCATATTGGTACCGATTCCCAAAACATCAATAAAGAATCTCGATATACTACCGTTATCGCCTATCGGCTTGGGTCGCGAGGAGTGCATTATATTTTGAGTAAATCAACAATGAGTATCATACGAGACATGTGGACTCGACTGTGGAAAGAAGCTGAGTTAAGTATAGATTTAGCCGAATGGATTACTGAAAAAATAAGTGTTAAAGTTCAAATTGATATGGATTACAACGAAGATGAAAGTTTCAAATCCAATAAATTAATATCAGCCACAAAAGGGTGGGCCAATTCACTTGGTTATAAAGTAAATGTCAAACCCAATAATCAAATTGCAACAAGAGCTGCTGATTATCATTGTAAATAGTTAGGGATTTCTAAATACCTGTGTAAAAAAGGCAATACTATCTTTTGTAAAAGCAATTCCTACGCCCAACTCTGAATAGTCTCCAATCATATTGGTATAATGTCCTGGTGAATTTTTCCAGCCTTCTACCACACAGTTTGAAATAGCTTCTGCCGATCTTGTGTCTCCACAAGAACTCACATTTTCAAACCAAGGAACTTGACCAATGTTTTCAGCGATGCTT
>Ga0115553_1002931_pt1 | contig 10251 bp, 6 predicted proteins | sample COGITO_mtgs_1103_2_FD_87284 | JGI IMG/M metagenome (GOLD analysis project Ga0115553, IMG submission 87284) | Pelagic marine microbial communities from North Sea - COGITO_mtgs_110331 | ecosystem: Environmental > Aquatic > Marine > Epipelagic | place: Germany:Helgoland, sampling site Kabeltonne... | reverse complement strand
GTTACCCATCGAGCAGAACCGGGCGTTTGTCGGCAGCGTGTGCACCGTGCAGAAGGGTACGCCGTCGGCGTCGGCGCCGAACTCGGCGAGGTGGCGCTCGTCCGCGAACTCGAGCAAGCCGTTCCAGTGCGATTCCCTCTCTCGCGGCGGCGGCGGTTCCTCCGCGTTTTGCACAGCTGTGTTCATCAAACCCTCGGCACCCCCGTCGGCACCCCCCACCGTCGCCGGCGGCTTGATCCTCGGCGCGCGGCAGAGGCTGAACTTGGTTATGCCTCCGAACGTTCCCGGGAATGGCGGCAAGGAGTGGGCGCGTACCATCGCGCCGTCGTCGATGTCGCGGAGGCAAACCTCGAAGGTCCGCGGGTCCTCGTCCCGCCGCTCGGTTCCGTCGCACGCTATGAGCATGGCGAGCACGCGGTCGTCGAGGATGAGGTCGCTGAGGCAGCACGGCTCGAACGTCCGCTCCAGCACCTCGCTCGGCGGCTTTGGATCATCGGAGGAGGAGGAAGAATCGGCAGCTGAGGAGGAAGGGTCGCCGAGGTCCCAGAACCAGTGCGACTCCACGTTGCTCTGCGCGGGCCACTCCTCGTCGAACGGCCCGCCGCCGTGGACAATCTTCACCACGATCCGCCGAAAGTCGAACGCGAACGCGGGCGCCGAGTGGTCCCGGGCCGCCGCGTCAGCCTCCACGTCCTCCCACGACATCCACCGCCGACCTCCCCGTTCGCACCCCGTTCTCTCACCCCTTCGTTTCCTCACCGCGAGGTCCATCCCGAGCCCCGCGCTGGCGCCGTCGAGGTACACCGGCTCGTGTATGGGCTCGATGTGACGCGTCGGCTCCGGGTGCCGCAGCACGTGCAGGCACTCGCCGGTCTCGCAGCTCCACACGCGAGCGGTACAATCGTCCGAGGCGGTGAGAATGCGCCCGCGTTTTTCATTCCACTCGCGGCAGTGAAGCACGATGCTACTTACGCAGTCGGTGTGTCCGACGAGCTTGCGGCGGTGGATCAGCGGCGACCTCGGGAAGCGCCCGTCGACTGGTTCGGGTTCATCATCCTCGTCGGGAAAAGCGACGGGGTCGTGAACGGCGCGGATGGACCAGACGTTGACGACGCCGAAGACGTCTCCGGTGGCGAGGACGTTCCCGCTGAGTTCCACGGCGTCGAGTTCGTCGACGCGCGCGACGGTTGGGTGGTGCTTTTGGACGAGCGGCCACGCGAGTTCTCCGTGGAGGCACGTCCCGTTGCGCCACCTGTTCAGCGTGCGCGCGGTTTGTCGATACCTGGATCTCCACGGCATGGAATCGGGTTCGTGGAGGTCGGCGGTGCTCCACTCTCGTCGTCCGAGCCACGAGTCGTCGAAGCGATGGCGGCACGCCTCCTTCCACAGGGTATCGTCGCGTCGGACGATCTCCGCGAACCTGCGGCACGTGCGGGCCATCGAGCACAGGTCCTCGTGGTCCAGCTGGCGGAGGATCCTCCTTTCCATCTCCTCGTCCAAAAGATCGAAAAGCCCCGCCGATGCTCGCGTCCACGTGCCGCGGTCCTGGTTGATGAGGGTGTCGGTCGGCTCGTCATCCTCCTCCACGCGCGGTTTGGCGTCGTTTCCGGCGGTATCCGAGGCCGATACCGCCGCTGGAGGCGTCGAGGGCACGATGTTGATGGTCATCGCGCCGCCGAGAGTGTGGCTCGCCTCATCATGTCATGTTTCGAGACCACGACGAAAAGATCTCAGACGAGCTGAAGAGATGTCGGATGAGTCGAACGGCCGTGCCCGCTCACTACAGGGCGCGCGTCCATAGATTTCGACGGACGGTTCAGACCGCGTCATGGCATTGTCCGTGTGCTGCCGGCCCATCGCGCTGACCCACGTGGTCCGCGTGCACGGGCCAAAGCCAAGGGCCGACGCTCGTGGCGCTCGATCGGCACCTCTTCGGAAGCTATCCACAAAGAAGATACGCAAGATGCCACACGCGTCCGCCCGGGCCGTCGTCGCGGCCGCCGCGCCAACCTCCGGCGCGCACATCGTCTGGATCCGCGTCGGCGACCTCCGCGTCCACGACCACCCGGGCCTCCACGCCGCATCCCTCCTCCCGTCCACCACCCCCATCGTCCCGTGCTTCATATTCGATCCGGAAGAGGCGTCAAACACAACCCCCGCGTTCCAGCGGCTGGTCCACGAAGCCGTCCGCGAACTCCGCGCCGCGCTCCAGGAACGCGGCGCGGACCTCGTGGTCAGAGTCGGGTCCCCCGCCGAGCACATCGCGCGCATCGCGCAGGAGACCGGCGCGTCTTCGCTGACGTGCAGAAAGGAACTCGAATGGTCCCGGATCCCGTCGCACAGAGCCGCGATCGACGCGGCGCGCGACGCGGGCGTCACAGCCGTCCACGAGTGGTCCGCACCCTTACGCGAGTGCGAGGACGACGTGGAGAGCGCGGAGAACGTATACCTGACCACCACGGCGAGGTCCACGAAGGGCGCGAAGGTTTCTCCGTGGGCCGACGAAAACGAATACGCCGCCGCTCGAGGAAAAATCGTCGAACCGCTGCCTCCGCCGACGAAACTCGCGGGGTACAAGACGCGCGGGAGCGAGCTGGAGGACCCGTTCGCGGGTGAGATCCCTTTAGTGGACTCGACGCGCGCGTGGGCGAAGCTCCCGGACAAGGACGAGGATGAAAAGTACGACTTCGCGGTGGCCGCCGCGTACGAAGCCATCAACGATCCGGAGCTCGTCAAACGACGTAAAGGCCGGAGTCGAACGGACAACGCGTTCGTGATGTTCAGCGAGGAGCGGATGCTGGCGCTCGCGGCGGAGGAGGCGGCGGTTGCGATCCCGCCCGTGCCGTTTCGCATGCCGGGCGGCGAGACGGAGACGCTCGCCAACTTTTCCGGCTTTCTCGATTTTTACACGGCGACGAACAACCGGGAGTTTCGGAAGATGTACGATCGCGTGCTGGAGAACAAGCTCAGCGCGTTCTTCAGGCTGTTCGGTACGTCCCTCGCGCTCGGCTCGTTGAGCCCACGGACGGTGTACGAGACGTCACGGCGGTGGGAGGCGGATTCGAAACGGTCCACGGATCTGTGCGCAAACGCTAGAAACATCGCGGCGGCTCGGGACTTTCAGGAAGCCGTCGCGGGCGCCGCGGTGACCGCGGGGGTGGAAGGGCCGGGTGTGCCGCTCGTGGGGGCGTACAACGTGACGCAGGGATCGCTCTAGTGTCGTTCAGTGTGCCTGTCCGTGCGTGTATCGTTAGTCTATCCGTTCCGTTTCAGTCCTCGCCGCGCCGCTGATACATTCCCTAAACTAGTAGCTAGTCTCTAAGTGGCGCTCTCGCCTCACGAGCAGAGGTGCCGGCGTATGGCCGCCGCGAGGGGCCTCGCCGGCCTCTTGTGCGCCACGCCGACCACCCTCGTCACCTCCCTCCCGCTCTTCATCAGCAGAAACGTGGGCACCGTCTCGACGTCGAGTTCGTCCAGGATCCCGTCATCGAGCGCATCGATGTCGACTGTGACGAACGATACGTCGGGGAAGGCTGCGCTCATGTCGGCGAACTTTGGATGGAACCTGACGCACGGCGTGCACCACGTCGCGCCGATGTTGACGCAGAGTCGCGGCGCGGACGCGACGAACGTTCGCAACGCCGCGCCGTCGACCGCGCGGGACGGAGAAGACTCGGTGGACGCGATGAGGTTTGGTCTCCTACCGGGCGAGTGGGCTCCGCGCTTGCGGTGGCCGCCGGCGTCGCGCACGTCGCATCCGAAGGATCCCGACGCGGACGTTTCCCCCGCGTCGGTCGCCTCGGGGCGAACCACGACCGAAGCGACGGGGGCATCCCACCACGCGGCGCTCATGCTCGAAGTGTTACCTCAAGCCAACTGTTAAAGCATTTCAGTTTCACAACTCTCGGAGTTGACGCTCGCGCACACAGTTGGAGGGCGCGGCGCGGAGGATAGCCGCGGCGCGCCTCCACCTTAGCCTAGCCCTAGCGATGAGTGCCCCGAGATCACGAGAGGTGAGTCCGACCCGCCTCGCGCCCCCGAACACGCCCAGTGATGCCCCGGTCAACGCCTCGCATCATGGCCCCCGTGAATTATTTCACCGCTGACACGCGTGCCCACTCGAGTGTACCCCACAGGAGGAGGAGGCGCAGCTCTTCGAGGCCCTCCGCGCGAGCGAGCGCGAGGCCGAGCGCATGAAAGCCATGAAGAGCGAGGTTCGCGCGGCGCGCGAGGCCGCGATACGCGCCGCGCAGGCTGCCGAGGCGGCCGAACTCCGCGCGCGTCACCTCGAGGATCGATGGAAGTTCGAGGCGAGATCGACGCCCACGAAGGACTGGAGGCCGGGCCGCGACGTCGAGGTGGACTTCGGCGTCGCCATGAACGCCAGAGCCGGCGCGTGGGACGAAGAAGACGAAGACGCGTTCACCCTCGCGGAGGCACTCCGCGCCAGCGAGGAGGAATTCGAACGCGACCGCAAGTCCAAAGCGCGAGCCGAGGGAGAACGACGAGCGCAGGAATGGTACGACAGGGTATCAAACGCGTCACCGCGGACGACGACGACGGACGAATCCTCGCACCCTAAACCACCCACGCCACCGTCGAGACAAACGCATTACTCACCGGTGTACCCGGACAACACTCACCGCGCGGCACACAACGCGACGCCGCCGCATCTCGACCCATCGTTTCTCCGCGGCGCTTCGGCTTCCGGAGCGGCTTCCGGAACGGCATCCGGCGTCGACTCGGTTCCATCCATCATCCCGGAGGAACTCGAGGAGACACGGCAGCTGCTCGAGGCGTTGGCGCGGTCCAAGGAGGATGCCGAGATGACGGAGGCGCTGCGACGGAGCGAGTCTGACGAGGCGGGAAGGACCTCGACTTCGACTTCGACGAATGGGGTAGACGTCGACGACGTCACGCTGCGAACCGACTCGCCGCGGTCACCGAAGAGCCCGCACGGCAAGACGCCCCGGCGACGGTATAAAGACGAGGATTTCGACCTCGCGGGGATGGCGTTCCGTCGCACGGTGTTCGGGCCTGGGGAGAGGCCTGACCCGAGCGCCCCGCCCGCGGAGGATGAATTTGAAGATGCGTTGTCGCCGCCTCGACGGGAAAAGATTTACGGCGACGACGTCATCGAACAGCGCGCGGCGGAGCGCGCGGCGCAGACCGAGGCGCGGTTACGCGCGATGGAGACACGCCTCGCCGCGGAGAAGGTGGCCGCCGACGCGAGGCGAGTGGAACGGGAGACCGCGCGGATGGAGCGCGAGCGAAAGGCGATGGAGGAGGAGGAGGTCCGTCGGCTCAACGACGCCGCTCGAGCGGCGCGCGCGGCGGAGGCGGCTGCGCGCGAGGCGGCGATGAGAGCCGCGGCGCAGCGCGCGGCGGACGACCGCGCCGAGCGGGAGCGCGCGAGCGCCGCGGCGGAGAACCTGCGCGAGGATGCGGCGGCGGGCGCGGCGGACTGCATCGGCGGCGAGGACCTACCCGGGGCTCTTCGAGTCCTCGGCTACCCCGACGTTGACGCGGCGAACCCGGCGGCTGTGAAAAAGGCGTATAAGAAGGCGGCGCTACGGTTCCACCCGGACAGGACGCGGGGGTACACGCTGGAGCAACGGATGAACGGGGAGGAGGTGTGGAAGCTGTTGGCGCAGAAGATGGAAGAGTTCAACCGTCGAGGTTTGTGATTTTCGTACGTTTCGATGGGATTGATAAAAAATGAACCACCGGTTCGCCTCGCCGCCGCCCTCTCGTCTCGCTTCGTGCGCGTGTCCCGGCGTGAATGGATTGGTTCATCCACCGCCTCGGCCGGGATGTCCCGCGATCTCCTTCTGCAGCGCCGCCCAGTGCGTGTCCATCGCCTCCACGACCTGTTTACCGATCAAATCGCACAGCCTCATGCCCTCCCAATAATCCTCGTCGCTCACGTCCTCAATCACCCCACCCTTGGCGCTGGCCATAAACTTGCTCACGCCCACGCACGAGCAGTTGAACTCCCCAACCTTGTACACCGTGCCGCCCGGGAACTCGTCGCTGTCCATCGGGATGAAGTCCGCGGTCCACAGCAGCGGCAGCGGCTGATCCTGCAACTCCATCACCTCGAGCAAGCGCGGCACGTCCTCCTTGATGAACTTCTCGCGCAGGCCCGCAAACTCCGGCGCGTCCGGCTTGTAAAACGTCGGCACGTTGTTCCCGCCCACCGCGCTCATGCCCCCGTCAGCCTTGGGTTTCTTGTGGATGATCTGGAACAGCTGGTCCCGCACCATCAGCATGCGAACCTCGCCCTCCGCGATGCGGGGCATGAGTCTCTGATCCACGAGGTGAGAACCCTGGCCGGTGAGGTACTTCCCGGGGAACACGCTGTGCCACGTGCCAGCCTTTGCCACGTCATCCGGCCCGTTGACGCAAAACTCCATGAACTCACCCACCGTGTGGTACTCCACGTGCTCGTCGTTCATCTCCATGAGCTTGAGTCGATCGCCGACGCGCAACTCGGCGTCGCCGAACTTTTCGCAATGAGGCTTATCGACGAGCCAGCACAGCCAGATACCCTCGCCCGCGCTGCCCCTGTTCTGCTTGATGACCCGTGGCTGAAACGCGGCGGTTTTGACAAAGTTTGTCCGGAACTCCTCCGGGGTGTAGTACGCGAGGGTGTCCGGCAGGCCGCACGCCATGCGGTTGATCCGGACCAGCGCGTCCTTCGCTCCCATGCTCTTTTGCACCTGCGGCGACGACCACACGGGCTTACCCGCGTGCACGAAGGAGTCCATGAGTTCATCGAAGACCTGTTGCGCGCCGGTGGGCACCCCGGGTCTGGACAGCTGTCCCGGGTTGATGCGCACGATGTACCCGTCGTACCTGCCGAGTTCTTCAGCCATGCGAGCGGGATCGGTCGGGTCGTACTGCAGCCGCTCGCAGGACGCGCCCGCGTTGATGACTCCGTTGCATATGCCGATGGAGTCGTAGCGGTACCCGCACGCGTTCTTATCGACGTTGTGCGTCGGGCCGCCGGGTGAGGTGAAGCCTATGTGCACCAGCCGGTACTTCGGATTCGTCGGTTGGGCCACCACCCCGTGCGCTCGCTCGCCCGCGGTCGCCATGCGACGCAAGATTCGCAGATTCGGCTCGCCGCGTCTCTCCCCCCTCTCCAGACGGCGCGTCCGCTCTGTGCCCCGATCCCTACCGCCGTATCGCCCCCTCCGGTTCACACCCGCGCGGGATCGTTCCCGTCTCCCTGCGTTGGTTTCCCCCGCTCCCGACCGGCGTGGGTGGCCGCCCGCGGTGCTCGACCCGCGGAGCGCGTCGTTCTGAGGTCCTTTGACGGCAGAGGCTGATCCACCATCTCCAAAGGCGCGGAGGAGGAATCTCAAAAGTCGATCTCTGTTTCCTGGTGTATAGAACGCGTTGAACCGTCATTCCTGAGTCATTTGTACTCGACGTGCATACGTATGGGCAAATAGTGATCAGGATGAAATTTGCGAATCGGAGGCCGCGCGCCTGGGTGTGACTTCGACTTCGAACCTATCGAGTCATCTCATTGAGAGGCGCGGGAGAGGCCGCGAGTGCGCCAGCGCGAAGGAGAGTTCTCGCGCGTCGCGTAGACACAACACCAGGAGGGATTCAACCCGGCGCGGCTCGGCTTAAAACCCGGTCGCGATGCTCACCAAGTTCGAGGTGCGCGTTCGTTCGCCCAACCTTCCCATCCCGCACTCGTCGCGCACGCAAGCGTCGAACGGACCTGAAAATTGGCCCGGGCACCCACCCCCCTCTGGGACCGCCCACACGGACGACGTCGCCCCCGATCGACCCGTGTTCGAACGCGTCGCTGACCTTCACTCACTCGTCATCCACCTCACACAGACCAAGAGCAACCGCGTCAAGGGCCTGAGCTTCCACCCGAAGCGCCCATGGATCCTCGCGTCCCTGCACAGCGGTGTGATCCAGCTGTGGGACTACCGCATGGGTACCCTGATCGATCGCTTCGACGAACACGACGGTCCCGTCCGCGGTGTCAGCTTCCACCAATCGCAGCCGCTGTTCGTGTCCGGAGGTACGAACCCGATCCCGTCACGACCCGATCCCGGACGCGTCGACGCGGTCCGCCCCGAGGATCGGAGTCCACCCCGCCCCCAAAAAAACCCTACATCGCGCAGAGAGCAAACAACGAGTCGGGTGCAGATTTAGATTTATCTGATCATCCCCCCTCGGAGTTTGCCGCCGCCGCCTGGAACGCGTTTCGATCCACGGCCATCACCGAACCGAATCGACACACGACCGACGCTGACGATACCCCCACCCACCCACCACCCTCTCCCCACGCCCACCCGCGCCAGGCGACGACTACAAGATCAAGGTTTGGAACTACAAGCTTCGCCGTTGCCTGTACACCCTCCTCGGGCACCTCGACTACATCCGAACGGTTCAGTTCCACCCCGAGTACCCATGGATCGTCTCCGCGTCCGACGATCAGACGATTCGGATCTGGAACTGGCAGTCCAGGAGCTGCATCAGCGTGCTGACGGGCCACAACCACTACGTCATGTGCGCGAGCTTCCACCCCAAGGAGGACTTGGTGGTGTCCGCGTCGCTGGATCAGACGGTTCGCGTCTGGGACATCGGCGGCCTTCGCAAGAAGAGCGTCGCTCCCGGCGGTGAGGATCCGTTCAGCAGACACATGCCCAAGGAGATGCGCGGCGACGACCTCTTCGGCGGCGGTGAGTTTCTACTTTATTTCTCGTATGCGCGATTAGAATGACGTGATCCGTTTTGTTCGCAGGCGACGCGGTGGTCAAGTACGTGCTGGAGGGCCACGACAGGGGCGTCAACTGGGCTGGATTCCACCCGTCGCTCCCGCTCATCGTCTCCGGCGCGGACGACCGCCAGGTGAAGCTCTGGCGCATGAACGACACCAAGGCTTGGGAGGTTGATACCCTCCGCGGGCACGTCAACAACGTATCCTGCTGCATGTTCCACGCCAGGCAGGATATCATCGTGTCCAACTCGGAAGATAAGAGCATCCGCGTCTGGGACATGTCCAAGCGAACCGGCGTGCAAACCTTTCGACGCGAGCACGACAGGTTCTGGATCCTCGCCACGCACCCCGAGGTGAACCTCCTCGCCGCCGGCCACGACTCGGGCATGATCGTCTTCAAGCTCGAGCGAGAACGACCCGCGTACGCGCAGCACCAAGGAACCCTCTACTACGTGAAGGACCGTTACCTCCGCGCCTACGACTACGGGTCCAACCGCGATAACCCGCTCATCTCCGTCCGCAGCGCGCGCGGTGGACACAGCGCCGCGCCCCGGTCCATGAGCTACAACCCGGCGGAGAACGCCGTGCTCGTCAACTTTGACGCGGATGGCGGCGGGTACGAGCTCCACATGCTACCCAAAGGACCCACCGGCGAAGCCGTGGACTCGCGAAGGGGCACCGGCTCCTCCGCGGTGTTCGTCGCGCGCAACCGCTTCGCCGTCCTGGACAAGGGTGCGCACGAGATTCAGATTAAGAACCTCAAGAACGAGGTGACCAAGCGCTGCTCTCCGCCCGACGCCGCGTGCGACGGGATCTTCTACGCCGGTACCGGGACGCTCCTGTGCCGATCCGACGACAAGATGATCCTCTACGACGTCCAGCAGCGGTCCACGATGGCCGAGCTCGCGACGCCGTCGATCAAGTACGTGGTGTGGTCCGCGGATATGTCCCTGGTGGCGATGCTGTCCAAGCACGCCATCGTCGTCGCTAACCGCAAGCTCGGTCACGCGTGCACCGTGCACGAGACCATCCGCGTCAAGTCCGGCGCGTGGGACGACTGCGGCGTGTTCGTTTACACCACCCTTAACCACATCAAGTACGCCCTTCCCAACGGAGACTCTGGCATCATCCGCACGTTGGACACGCCGGTGTATCTCACCAAGGTTTTCGGCGGCGTGGTGTACTGCCTGGACAGGGATGGCAAAAACAGGCAGATTCAGATTGACACCTCGGAGTACATGTTCAAGCTCGCGCTCATCCAGAAAAAGTACGATCAGGTGCTCTCGATGATCAAGTCCGGCGCGCTGTGCGGTCAGAGCATCATCGCGTACCTCCAGAACAAGGGTTTCCCCGAGGTTGCGCTTCATTTCGTAAAGGATGAGCGGACCCGCTTCGACCTCGCCATCGAGTGCGGTAACATCGAGGTGGCGCTGGCCGCCGCGCAGGAGCTCGACGACAAGGACACTTGGCACGAGCTCGGCGTCCAGGCGCTCAGGCAG
>Ga0115553_1002916_pt1 | contig 10276 bp, 4 predicted proteins | sample COGITO_mtgs_1103_2_FD_87284 | JGI IMG/M metagenome (GOLD analysis project Ga0115553, IMG submission 87284) | Pelagic marine microbial communities from North Sea - COGITO_mtgs_110331 | ecosystem: Environmental > Aquatic > Marine > Epipelagic | place: Germany:Helgoland, sampling site Kabeltonne... | reverse complement strand
GTTTGGTCAGATTTTATAGTCGCGGTTTCCAAATCTTTTTTACGCCTATTTGTACATTTACAATCACACTATACTCCAAACCGAACCAAGTTTTGAAGCTGATAACCATTTTCTAGCATATAGGCCCTCGTAGTGGATGATGTAATCCTATCCCAAGTCAGTTTTAATCTGAACTGCCGTCAATACCATTGGCAACTTAATGGGGTGTTCCAGGCGGCGCCGCGCTCCCAACGGAACGTAGACCCACTGCCCCTCCGCCATGTTATCGATACCTCGTCTATGGTATCCCGCGCTTAGTGCTCCATCAAGATCCAGTGCGCCGAGCGGTGGTTGTGGCTCTCTAACTTCTGGATGGATTATCTGGGACCTCGGCCGCGCTGCGCGAATTTCTGGGCCGCGCGTATTACGCCTACCTCAAGTAGATCCACAGCGCGGAAATTACATAATACACAACCTATAGTTGTATTTCTGCAAAACAACCGGCCACGCCCGATAAAGCAAGTTAGAACGCGCATGATTGGGAAAATCAATGTATGTCGCTGAAAATATCAATACCGAAGGACATAAAACAAATAACTCCAAAACGAACCCAATCGCGCCCCACGCGCGATAAAATAGCTTCCCACTAGGCCGCCTACGACTAGCGGTTGACTGCCCAAACGCTGATTGAATGAAGCTAATTTCAATTAAAAAAGCCGCTTAAAAACAAGCGGCTTTTTTTAATACTCTTGGTTGCGGGAGTAGGATTTACTCAAACGCATACAATACAAAAAGTCATTTAGATTTAAGAAAATGATGGAGTTGGCAATTATCTAGACAACTCAGTTCATTCACAGTTTAGAAGACATTAATCTATTCTAGAAAAAGTTACTCTACATACCCTTAAAATTCATAATCATCACCCATTCTTTGCTTTATTGAAGGATTTAACTTTGGCTATTTTCGGCGATCTTTTTTTCAACAAAATCCAAATTGGGTGTCATAAGCAAAGTAGATAATCTGTCTTTATTAATAGCACAGATGTTCTCCTGTTAGTCTACCGTTACCTTCAGAACGCCGTTAAACTGCTAATCGTCTACTTGGGTTCAACCTAGTTTATATTTCTTCAAGAAAGCCATCCATACCTAGTGTCTCATCTCTTTCATTTAAATGAGGGAACATACCATATTTTTGCTTATATGCTACCATAGCCATACCCTCTATCCTGTGTATCGTCTTAGCTGCATGAGCAGTATTAGGAACAATTAAAAGTTTCATTTTTACATATTTATTAAAAAAATCACTTCGGGGATCAGTTATATCACCAACTCCAAGCTTTTTTATCTTCTTACTTGCCTCACTAAACCGCCTTGTTGGTGTAACACCTCGAATGTCATCCCACGATAAATCTGACGTGTCCGGAATGCAGCAAAGCTTACGGAAATGCTCCGTTAACCTTTTTGAAATACCCCAGTAACCTGATTTTTTTTCAGCAGATTGACCTATGTAGTCTAATTCGAGTTTATTAGGGACTTCTATCCGCAACCAATAGCACCCCAAGTCTCCAATATTCAATGGACAGGGATTCTCGTGCAGTGGCGCGGCAAGATTTAGCAGATTTCCCGTCGACGGTTTAAGGTTCGATCTTAAACGAAAGCCATCATCTTGATGTGGGCTTCCCGTTTTCCCCAAATAACTGAGTATTTTTCGGGACGGATTTGCTCCACCAGTATCATCCACTAAACCGTAATACTCATACAATTGCGAAAAATCTAACCAGGGGCTCCATTTAAGTTCCGCCATAAACAAATCCCATGCGATCTAACCTTATTTATTATCCATTAAAAGAGGGGGTAAATTTTTTGTCAATGCGCCATTATAGTCCTTACCTGCTACCTGATGCTCCCTCATTTGTAACGAGAGTCCCACGCTTTGAATTCATATTCTTCATCGTCAGTTTAGGCAAGCGCGGCGTGCGCCGAGCGGTCAACTTGCTCAAACGCTCGGACGGATGTTTGGTTTGCAAGTGATGAGTGAAACATCGTAATTCACGTTTAAGTATCAAAGATTGATTTAGCCATCCATCACCTTTTGGGGTGATGGAATGTAAAAAACATATGAATTCGATAATTGCCGCGATGTCAAAAGCACACTATTCATTTGACCCGTGAAATTTTATTTTGAAGATAACGGATTTAAGAAGAAACGGAATTATTTTTAGAGGTGAAAATGTTCGAAATATTTTTTGTTTCGCATACTGAGCGAGCGTATCTAATCCAATCTGCCTTCAAATTCCTGTAAAAGCTTGGGCTGCACTTTGGAAAGCGCTGATGGAAAAAATTAACAAACACGTTGTCCATATCAAAGTATAAAATTTTTTTCAAAATTGAATTTCCTGCACAGATTATTTTTTAAATTTCCACCGTCAGGCCCGATGGGATAGATTTGACAATTTGAATGATGAGGATTTCTCAATATTTGTTTACATGTTGATGCAGAAGCAATGCTGTCGTGGCACGTCTTGTCTCACAGCACTCGACTTCTGAAGGCAAAATTTACAAATGTTCAGTTCAAATGATCAAATCCCACTTCGCCTGACCGCACAAGTTGAAGACGGCGCAATTCACCTTTGGCAATGGTCATCAGCACACCTTTGGACGTGATGGCGGCAGGTATATACAATTCTCTATCCCCTGCTCTTGTGCAATGCCATTGACATAAACTTTCTCCCATTTGATCAAATAATACCAACCCTTCTCTTGTGCTTCCCAATTGATAAAATTCTTGGCTGGATTCATCAAAATAAATTAAATAATGGGAGCGTAACCCGTCATCGCCTGCAAAAATAATATTACCATTGGATTTTCTCAAATCGTTAACGATTGAAAATTTGATGCCGAAAGGTATTTTCTTTCCTTTATTGATATCCCATCTTTGGACGTTATTACCTTTCGAGAAAGTCAAAAGTCCATGTTCATTGTAAGCCACTACAGACTGCAGATCCGACGCTGCTTTGATCGGCTCATAACTCGGTGCAAGAGTTCCTTTATTTACACCGAGAAACGAAACGGTACCATTAATGCAGGCACAGATAAGTAAGTCTTGATCTCCGAGAGTTACTGAAGACAATTCGTAGTTAAGGTCAATGGTTGACAGGATTTCCGGACCTCCCGAACCGATAATGGCAATTTGACCTTGGTTATTCCAAACAGCCAACTTGGTATCGGATAACAGCAACATTTCTTTTGGTGCTGTAGCTAATGGGCGTATAGCCCCCACTTTTGTAAAAACGTCTTCTCCCCACTCAAAACTATCAACACTCCAAAACTGAATAGCTAGCTCATCACCACAAACGGCAAATATTTGATCGGTGATGACGAGCAATTGCTTAAAACCATCCATTTCGATGGTGATTTTGCCCATTTCGATAAATTCATCAGAAATAGTGCGTACCCAATATGACACTTCGCCACCAACAACTTTTTTATCATCACTTTTATCGTGAAGAAGACGGGTGTTTAACCAACTGCGATCATCGAGTGGAATAAACTGACGTTTGCGAAGTGGGGATCCATCAACTTGTTGGACATCCTGAGCGTCGTCAAATAAGTACACCGTGCTTTGGGTTAAATCGACACAGCAAAATCCATCAATGAGAACTAATTCTGAACTTAGGGTCTGAAATTTTGGCGTCCTCATATTATTGAATTTAATATCTTCTATTACACTCACCTCTGCCGTGTGAGCATTAACTAAAACCAATTCAGATTGTTTTCTCGAATAGTTATAATCAACGGCAACAAACATGCCTTCACCAATAAATTTCAACGATGATGCATTAATTTTATTTTGAGTGGTCTTACCAGCTGGATTTAATTCATCCTCTTTTTCAAAGTTCTCAGTCCTCCAAATTCTAATATTGTCATCTTCGCTACAACTGACAAAACGACCATCAGATAAAGAGAAGATGTTGTAAATCCACTGGCTATTGGTTTCCACACGCTTCAATAATTCAATACCGTTTTCCCAGTTGCCTTCAGCCGCTCCCCAGACTCGAATGGAATCGTCGCCTCCCTTGTATCCTGTCCAAGTGATGAATCGCTTATCATTTAAAAGCGATAAACCACTGATAAAACGGGCTTCGTCTTCTTCATCTTCAGCTATAATTTCACCAGCATGATTGGTTATAACAATGTTGTTGTCGATTGCGCGAATTAGCCCCAGATCATTCAAATAGGCGATACTCTTACTGTTGTTATTATCTTGTATTGTTATCAATCGACCCTCTAGATCGTACCAGCCTAAAAGTTCTTTATTCCAAGCGATAAATCGTGTGGGATCTTTATCTGGAATTAGTACCGCGCCTACACTGAAGTCGTCATCCAGATAAAAGCTTGTCTCGCCATCTTCCGGTTTCAAGCCATCAAGGTAAATTGATACGCCTTTGAGATAATTAGTTAAATAGAAATTTCCATTTTCATCCCATGACAGCAGGTTTTGATCAGGGAGTTCTAATATTCCCACTACTGCATCATCATGGAAATCATAGATTGCTTCATGGGATCCTGTTTCTAAGTTCCAAGTTCTCAGGGTTTTATCTTCGGACCATGAAGTAAAAGTTCCATCAGCAAGTTGGGCAAACCCAAGAATGCTTGCTGAATGACCCTTCAGCAACAATGAGGGAGTGCCGTGCCCAAGCAGGTCGGTGATTTCGATACAATCACCATCGCGGCGAAAAGCAATTCTTCCGTCTGAAAGTTCTAAGGCTTCACAAATTGATTCGCCATCCCAACCTCGTGCCCAGAAACGTATTTCAGTTTGCCCAATTGACCACAAAAGATCAGGCCAGCCCTCTCGTTTTGAGACACGACGGCTATCTAGTTTTCTTTTTGGAGAACAAGCAATCACTAGCGGCCGTTCATCAACTTGATAGACTGATTCCACTGTGCCAGTTTCGAGATTCCAAACCCGATAATCCGTGTGGCGCGAAATGAGGCGTTTATCAAGCAATTCAGCCGCGACAAAGGATGAAAAACCGCCTTTATGCCCTTCGAGGGTCAAAACGCCCTCAACATCACCCATTCGATCTGTACTTTTAATCCAGAGCCAATCGTCTAGTTTTTGAGTGATCCACCTCTCAGAGGTTTTGCGTATTATCGCTTGAGGCGATTGCTCACTGGCTAATTGGAGGAATATACGATGCGCCGGCCAATTTTCATTGCCTCGCTGTAACAAATGCTGGTGCTCGAGCACGAATGACTCAAACGCTTTTGCCGTTTGGCTGAATGAAGCATTGTTTGAATCGATACCCCGAAGCAGCCTATTCAACAACATGTCAGATGCCAAATCGGCTGAACGGTTGGCCGCACATTTTCCCATGCAAAATCCAAAATCAGTAATCAAGCACTCAAGGTCTTCATTGCGGCCCGCTTGCGCCAATTGCCAAGGCTGTTCCGCAACACGCCGAAGAGCTGCGCTCATGGGCTTTTGGCTCATATCCAAAATCTTAAAAAAAGCATCATCATTGACTTCTTCTGGTCTTGTCTCGCGATCCAATGCCAGAAAAGCATCAGCCAAAGCCCCATGAATGGTTTTACGTTCGTCGTTCGCAGCTAAATATCTTGCTTTGAAAACATCATGAAATTCACGGTGAAACCACCGCATCACAATTTTACCGTCAATCTGCGCAAAACCTAAATAAGCCTGCAAGTCAAAGAACAAGCGTGACCACATAATGGGTGGCAAAGACTGGTCATCTTCCCATTTTAATAGAGTTTTTTCATTCTCTTGGAATTCAACACGAACATCACAGTCTCGGCCTAACGCTCGGCCAATTTCATTTTCCGCCAAACCAAAACGGCTCGCCGTGAGATAAGCCAGGGCACGTTCCGTGAAAACTTTTGGGTGCTGTTCTTGAACTAGAAGTTTTTGATCCACAAGATCATGGATCAAATCTTGAATATGGATGGGAAGATCGCGCGGCGTATGCCAAGAATGCCATGTCGATGCCTCTTGATAGACAATCTTGAGCCAAAGCGCCAAACCATTTTGATCAAAGACTGATAGCACTTTGTTTTCTTGCTCCTTCGTCAATCGCCGCCCCGTAGAAGGCGTGATGCCAGCGTTGAACCACGACTCTCTTTTATCCGCGAGCCACGCTTTTAAGATCACGCGACCTTCTGATGGTTTCAGACGAGGAACATCGATGATTTGCTTTGGGAACCGGTTACGCGCAGCATCTGCAACCGCTGTGTCTGAGCGAATTGATGCAACAATTCGAACATGTTCAGGCAATTGACGAGGCAGCCATTCCAGCATCCATGCTCGATCTGATGGGTCAAGTTGATCCAACGCATCAAGGAAAAGGATAAGCGGACGTCGAGGCGTGGCATAACCTAAAACCGCCTCAAAGGTTTGCGCCAAATCATCAGCATTCTGAGCGATGGGCGGCTCTGAATGACCGTAATAAGTCGAGATGTCTGCGCTCAGTAAAGAAAGTGTGTTCAACAGCGATTCCGTCCCTGGAACGCCGCCAATATATCGTTGTAACACAACAGCACGTGATGGTTTTGTTATGGTTGCTTGCTGTGCGGCGCGGGCTAAGAGCGCCGATTTGCCACTCCCCCCTCCTCCAGCCAAAATCAGCGGCGTAAGGTTCTTTGGCTTTGATTTTGATGAACCCGATTTAGAAGGAAGATCTACATGAGTGTATCGCGCAATTTTGGCCAGCAGTGGTTTTCGACCCGCAAAAACACGCGCACGCTCATAACCAAAATCTTGATGAAGATGTTCACGTTGTTGCCGATCATCAATCTGCTCAAGCAAAGCAATTTCGGCATCAATCAATTTCATTTGGTGTTCTAAAAACAGATCACAAAAACGTTGCAAATAGGCTTGATCAACCGCGCCATCTTTTCCATGGCGACTCCAAGGGGATGCTAATTCGTGATAATGATCACCCAATTGCCGACGCAGTTGATTTTTTAATTGTTGCATGCGCTGGCTTGCGCCGGGCACAACCTGAGCAAGGCTTGAATCCCAATCCACAAAATCCTTTGCAGCATGATCAATCGGCATCCCTTCAAGGTGACGTTCATAAACATGAACATGAGCATTCGGGTTAAGTTTTTTGCCATCCGCGTCACGTTTCGATAAGGCGCCAAGAACAATTTCTTGATGGGTTGCCGATGTAAAGTAAGGCAGTCTATCCCTTCCCTTAAAACCCGCCGCCGCCTGACGCAACGCCGCTAAAAGTTGAGCTTCATGGCGAAAGGCTTCATCATTGTCAGCGCTTCGTTCATTCAAACAATAAACCGATGGGATCGCGTTCTTATCCAACCGGTAACTTGATGAAATGAGGTTCCAATGCTCAGAAGTGGCTGTTGTTTTTAATCGTTTCCAATGATCAATAGTGATGCGTGCTGGCACAGGTTCCCAGCCATACCGGTTACCCAGCAAAACTGCAAAATTTGGGCGCGGCGATAATTGCTGACATCGACGCACTTCTTCGAGGCAAATTCGCAACGTGTTGTGTTCGCGTTGCGCTTGTTCAGTAATGCCCCAACGAAGATCAATTGCCTGGAACTGCGCGCCTCGCTCTGCGCAGTATTGTTCCAATCTCGGGAAAACATTTCTCTTAAGCGCTTCTCTTTCTGCAATGAAGTCGCTGAATGTTGAACTTATGAAAAGCCGAAATACCCTGGTCGCGTTCATTCTACTACTCCAAAACTGCGAAACCAAATTCAAGGAAACACTGCTACATCACAAACTTGAAAGCAACAATCGCAGATAATGAAGTTTAATTTGGAAAAGATAATTTTGCCCCGCCAAGGTGGACTATTTTCTTCAATCCCCTGAGCGTTTCATCATATACGAATAGTCTTATGTCTAGTAAAGTTGTTGCAATCTCTTTTTGCAGTATGAAAAGTGTCTATGAAAACGTCATTCAAACAGTATTTGTCACGCTCTCTTTTCCCGCGTGATACTGAGACTTCTACAGTGCTAGAAAAAGTGCTGTCAGTGGTGATTTTATTTGCCGTGGTGTTAACAGTATTGGATACCGAGCCAAATTTTCAAAAGCAATATGATGGTTGGGTAAAACCAATCGAATTTTTCATTTTTTTAATTTTTAGCGCTGAATATGTTTTGCGTCTTACACTTTGCGGAAGTTTGCAAAAATACGAAGGCCTCACCGGAAAAATCAAATACATACTAAGCCCCATGGCCATCACCGATTTATTTGCGATTCTGCCTAATATCTTAGTTATCATGGTGGATGACCTAATGTTTCTTAGGTTGTTCCGATTGTTCAGAATGTTCCGTGTAGTGAAACTGATACGCACCAACAAACCGCTAATGTTGTTTGCTGAATCGATCCAATCATCATGGCCACAGCTGAGCGCTAGTATGGTGGTGACCTTGTTCTTGCTCTTTTTATCGGCCATTTTATTGTATTTTGTCGAAGGCAGCGCGCAACCTGAGGCCTTTGGAAGCATTCCGAGAGCCATGTGGTGGGCGATGGCAACATTAACAACGGTCGGATACGGTGATGTTTACCCGATTACTGTGATGGGTAAAATCTGTGCGGGCATTATTGCCCTGATCAGCATTGGTGTAGTGGCACTGCCCGCAGGTATTATAGCAGCCAATTTTTCTGATAAATTGAAAAATTAACCCAGGATCTACTCCAATCCATATTTGCATTTAATTGTTTAGATGAACGAGCTGATTGTCTTGTAAATGAACTAAATTACGCTACTTTGATACAACAGAACGCATTTTTCTCAATAGTGATGGGATTATTTATAATGTCACCTTCAAGTGCACGCGCTCGCCCGCTCAAAGGCGAAGCTTCCAAAGTTTATAAACTTTTTAAATCTGGTGATGACGGCAACTTTAAGGTGGCCATGTCCCTCATTGATACGGTTCTCGATGGGCTTGAGGTTTTGCTCGATGACCTCCATGTTACCGATGATGGCCAGATCAAAAGCGGCAAACGTTTTGAAGGCAACGATAAAAACCAGCATCACCTCAATGCGTTGTTAATGGCTTTGGTAGCTGCTTCTCCGTCAGAACAAGCCCAAGACCTTCGAGAGCAAACGAAAGTCATTAAAATCACGACCGCAGCCATTCCTGCATTATCGGCTTTTCCGAATTTGGAAGAGGCCACTCTTTATATTGGGGTGGAGTCTGTTGTTGAAAATTTAGAGGCATTTGGTTCAACCCCAAAATTAAAGAGCCTTTCTCTTTACGGTCAGGCCGTTCCCTTCAATAGCGGCAAAAAATCTGCCCAATTAAAATCCTTGAAAGGATTGGATGCGCCGAACCTGATTTCTCTCACAGCGACAGGGGTAAAACTTCTCGACATTAATGGCGTTGAAGGATGCTCAAAACTTTTGGACTTGAACCTCCAACGCAATCAAGAACTGGCGAGTATTGATCCCGTGTCAAAAATTGCGCCATCCTTGGTGAGCGTTAATCTTGCGGGGTCTTCTGCCATCGAAAGCCTTAAGTCTCTGCAAAAAGCCACTCACCTTGAGTTTTTATCCATATCCTTTCTTGAGAAGATTACCGATTTATCCGCGATCAAAAATTGCACCAAATTGGAGTATCTTGAATTCAGCCAGTGCAAATCTCTTGAATCCATCGCTGATTTGTCCATGGCCACCTTCTGCGACAAGCGGCCCGGCAACAATATGCGTGTCTATGGCGCCAATGAATTGTATTTGGCCAATCTTAAAGCCTTAAAATCTTTAGCGCCCCTGCCTCCCATTGCACCACATCTAACAACCGTCAAAACCTTTGGCCTTGATGCCTTAACGTCGCTAGAAGGCCTGGAAAAATCTCAACACCTGGAAAAATTAGTGCTGTCCAAATCAGCCATTCAGGATTTAAGCGCGATCGCACAATTGCCCAACCTAAAAGAAATCGAATGCGATCAATGCGATGGCATAAAAGACGCTTCAGCCTTGGGTGAATTGACCCAATTGGAAAAGGTCACTTTCACAAAATGCCAAAGCCTTGAAACCATGCCGTCGCACTGGAAATCCGCCGTCAAAATCATGAACCTTTCTGGTTGCCCAGCATTGAAGCCATTAGAGGGTCTTCCACCTGGAATTGATAAGAAAAAGATTGAAATTTCCGATCGCAAATTGTTGCCACGAGAAAAACCCGTTCAAGCCCTGAAAAGTGATGTGCGTTCAGTTTGGAAATTGCTGTCGTCGCGTGATGTGGCTAATGTCCGCATGGGCCTGTCCTTATCCGAGGCCTTGAGCACGGAAATTGATGATCTCATTGC
>Ga0115553_1002914_pt1 | contig 10279 bp, 9 predicted proteins | sample COGITO_mtgs_1103_2_FD_87284 | JGI IMG/M metagenome (GOLD analysis project Ga0115553, IMG submission 87284) | Pelagic marine microbial communities from North Sea - COGITO_mtgs_110331 | ecosystem: Environmental > Aquatic > Marine > Epipelagic | place: Germany:Helgoland, sampling site Kabeltonne... | reverse complement strand
GTTCTCGTTCTTGAAAAGAGTCTTTCTTTTCTCTTTTCTCTTCTTTGAAACGTGTAAAAAGAAAAGCAATTAAAGATACAATTTTACAGTTGTACAACAAATTGCGCGGCGGAACAAAATGGAAAATGCAATCGGTGAATAATAGTACCTCGTATTTCTCCTTCAAACTCGAATCGCACTCCTTCAACCGATCGAAAATTTGCTGAAACACCTCCTGCTGCTCGTCCACCTTACGAAAGGTCTTGTCGATTTCAGCCTGGAGCTTACGTATCGTCGCCATGATGATTTGTATTCGATTCTCTTTTTTTGTGCGTTAAAAGTGCGAAGAATTGGAGGTGAAGTGACCTGAAAATACTTCGTCCGAGCGCGTACGAACCGCAGAGAGAGATATAGTACAAAGATTAAATGTGATGGTTTTACAACGAAAACAACCTACAAAACAGAAATATGCCGAGATAGTATTGTTATTGCGTCTCTTTCTCTTTCTTTCTTTCTTTCTTTCTTTCTTTACGCTCTCGTTCTCCTTCTTCTCCCTTTCGCCATATGCGAGAAAGGAGCTTCTCGCCAAATGCGTTTTTTACTAAACGCGATGGTTTCTCTCTCTCTTTGCACCCGCAGAACGCGCTCTTTTTATCGACTCTGCGACGACGAGTAGTTTTGTTGTATTCGAAACAACTTCTACTCTGAATGTTTACGCCGGCAGAGCGTCACTTTTTTAGCGCGCGCTTTTCGTCGCGTACGTGTACAACTAACTCCTCTTCTTCTTCTCTTTCTCGTTTTCCCGGGAAAAGCCGCTTCGCTTTGCCCGGCGCCGATTTCGCGAGAGGGAGAGAGAGAAAGAGAGCGAAAGACGAGAGCGACTCCCGGACAACAACGTTTGTCTCGGAGTTACCCGCACCCTCCGCCGCTTCCATCATCCCCACCACCAAACATCTCCTTCTCCGCTTCCGCGACGCGTTCTTCCAACATCTCCACGATCTCTTCCATTTTAATCGGGAGTGTAGATCCTCCTCCTCCTCTCGTCTCGAATACTGTTCGATCTCGAAACTCCACTCGAAAATATTCCTCCTCTTGGTTTTTTTCTTCTTCTTCTTTCTCGTTCCCTCTGACCATGACCGATGGAAACGCCATCTCGATCGCGTCCGCCATCTCGATGTACGTGTCTAAATACTTCGTCTCTGGATGGTAGAGAATGTCCACGTGTAAAGGATCCGGGGCGGATAAGGAGTTGCGTCACGCGTAGTGGCGAAATTGTTGGTGTTGGTGATGATGATGATTAAGTGGTACGCGACGGGGAAGAGAAGGCGTGGAAATCTTCTTCTCAGCAGGCGATGATGAATACGAATGGAAACAACTACGCGTTGGTGGTGTCACCCCCGGAGAAGTCGATGATGATGATGATGATGATGTTGTTCTCGTCGTCTGCGGAATACTACCGATGCAGCGATGAAGAACGCGGCCGAAACTGCTTGCGCTGCTTTGACCTCCACTCAATAAAGGTGAAGAAGCTGCAACAGCAGCTCGGAGCGCTCGTTCTTTGCTCCTAAACATCGTCATCAAAGACGTCATTAGTTCTGCGGCATTTTATCCAAAATGTGTCTCAGAGATACGAATACTTTTATAACTCTGTAGTATTAATAGTACGGGTTCAGACGATGATCAAAAACAACAAAATAGATTACGATGATGATTTTAATCTCTGGTGGTGGACCGTCTCCTCGTATCTCGCGTTCTTTCTCCTCTTAATAGCACGGTTTGTGGTGCCACATTCAGGGGAAATGTTCCATTGGAAACCAAATGAAAGAAGAAGAAGATTTGCAATGAACCATCGAATTTGCGGGGCGATGCACTTACTCGTTCTCGTTTTCGGAGGTGTGCATCTTATGCTTTTGTCCTCCTATAATACGTCGTCGTCGTTTACGTCGTCGTCGATGAGTCGTCTTGCGGTTGTTGCATTTGACCTCGTGTTAGGTTTGAGCGGGATTCTGGTCACGCGCACGGCGGTGAAGGATTTCGGCAAGTTGCACTCCCGAGTGCGAGAGAGACGAACAAAATCGAGCGGCGTGTTACACGAGACGAAAACAGTCGCGACGGAGGAAATGGAAGAGCACTTCTTTTACCAAATGGTAAATTTGACGCAGGTTTTGTATTTGCACTTTTGCGAAACGTGCGACGGGAAGAACGCGCGAACGCTGGCGCTCGTATTGAGCACCTGGAGCATTTGGCGGTATCGCGATCGGTTTCCGGTGAATTCGTTTTCTCGAAACTACGAAGGCGGCGAAAACGGAAGGTGGTTTGAATCCGTGGAGAACTTTTTGTATCGAGCGAAGAAATGGCAGTACGTGTTTTACAAGACGTGCTTGTTGCACGGGTTGAACGTTTCCAGCGCGATTTTTGGGAGTAGTCGTAGTAGTAGTAGTAAGACGACGACGATTTTGACGACGCACGGCGAGCGCTTTCAACTGTATTGGTTGTGCTTGAACGCGAGTTACGTGATGGAGTTCTTTTTGCAGACTTTGGTGAAGAAGAAGTACGGCACGCAGTCGAACGCGTTGTTGATGAATCAATTTTTGATGGTGGTTTCCTCGCTTTCGGCGTTTCCGGTCGTCGTGCACAGAGTACACCCGATTGCTTTCGTTGCGGCGTTGGCGTTGAATTTTCTCAATCGGAAACAGGAAACGGCGAATGTCTGCTTAACGTGTGTGGCGTGTGTCGTATTTGATAGGTTTGTAAAAATATAAACGCGTGCGCGCGCGCTAGATTAGTAGTAGATGTAGTAATAAAGTTGATTCATCGCTTGACGTGTTTAATCGCCCTCTCGATCTTCTCTTTCGCTATTTGGATCTCTTTTCTATCTCTGTCGTCTAAAAACTCCCCGCCGTCCTCTTCCTCGTCCCGAAGCATTCGTTCGGCCATTTTTAGCAATCGAACCGCTTCTCTTCCATCTCTCGGCGTACTTCTCAACAACCATCTCGAAGCATCGTACAACTCTTCGATTTCTTCTCTGCGCCTTATTGTTGATGTTGCTGTTGCTATTGTTGTTGTTGTTCCCGTGTTGCTAATTTCTCTCTTCGCCGCTCTCGCTCGGTCACTCTTACCCGACCGCGTCGTCGACGGCGCCTCGTCCGCGCCATCATCGTCATCATCATCGTTCCTCTTTTCCTCATCTTTTCTCTTATTACTGCTAGTATCATTCCTCTCGTCCACATCCACTTCTTTCTCTTCTTCTTCTTCTTCATCATCATCATCATCTGCGTTATTCCCCCTACTGCTATACACCATCTCCATCGCGCGTTCTCTCGCGTTTTCCAACGTCTCCCTTGCCCGAATCGCCTCCAAAGGGCAACACTCGATCGCTTTTTCGAATTCCCCTAAAGCTTCTTTCGCCGCGCGTTTTTGTTCTTTTCGACGTTGTTCCAGCGATGATAAAGAGTCCTCCTCCTCTCTTCTGCTTTGTCTTCTTCTCAGCAACTCCAAACCTTTCCTAAAGTGTTTGTCCGCTTTCTTCGCGTCCCTCTTTGCATTCGTTTTGCTTTGGGGAAGGCGGAGGTCAAATTCGTGACTCGTAGTCGCAGTCGCAGTAAAAGCAGTACTGCTCTCCTCTCTCACCGCCAACGCGTGCGCGCTCGATTGTATCCGACTCTCCAACGCGACCATCAACGCGTCCGCGTCCGCCGAGACTCGTTTCAGGGACGTCACGACCGTCGTCGATGTTTGCATATTTGATTCTTTTTTTTATTAATTGGTGTCGTTGTTGTGAAGGATGATTTTCGAGACACACGCGCAGCACAATCCCCTAAAACTGAGGAAAATCGCCTCTAAATGACGCTTCTTTTGATGCACAGTTATGCGAAAATATAATTTCAACGCAATTAGTACAGCGATGATCGCTCGCAGCTTTTCACTTCCTTATTATCGATCTGTTTGGCGATGCGTTTCGTTGAATCCCCTGCTAATACGTGTGTTGTTAAAATTATTAAACGAGAAAACGCTCGTTCGTTTTTTTTTTTGCTTCTTCTTCATATTTTTGTATCTACTCTAAAATACTAACAAACACCTAATACACACACACACACTACTACAATCATGGCGTTAACTCGATCTTTACTCACGCCGTTCTCGCTGTCCCAGATGGCAGAACAAGGTGGAAGAGGAGGAGGTTTGTTGTTGTTTCGATCGTCGTCTTCTCGTACGTGCGGCGGCAAAAGCGCTTTCAATTCGATTTTGAGAGGAGGAGGAGGATTTGGAAGACCTTCTTCGAAGAAAGCTTTTTCCGCGCAAGTCGCGCGCGCGGAGAGCGAACAAGAAGGAGGCGGACAGATGGAGAGACAACAACAACAACAACCGGAACAGCGCGTGTCGATGACGTCGTCGCCCATGAGAGGCTTGCTGAGTCGCATGTTGAGCGATCCGTACGGAGGTAAAAGATATGCGCGTTTCGTGTTGTTCTTTTGTCTTCTCTTTGTCTTCTTCTTCTTTCTCGCGCGTATATCGCGCAAAAGGCGCTCTTTTGATTTTAGATACAAAAACTGACGCGAGAGATACGAATCTAAAATTTTCTCCTTTATTTTCCTTGAATAGGAGCACTCGGCCCGCGACGCCGAAGAGGAGGCATGATGGACACGTTTCTGAACGACCCGTTCTTTCGCGACACCGAAGCCATCACCTCGTCCTTTCTGGACTCCATGATCCCGAAAGACACGGTTTCGAACATGAACCAATTCGATTTCTTAGTCGACATCGTCGAGAAGAAGGACAAGTTTCACTTATCCGGTGAGCTTCCCGGGTGCAACGTCGCCAACGTGGACGTGAAAGTCGATAAAGACAACAACTTACACATCAGCGCGATGAAGTCTATCAAACACGAGGAGGACGAACAGTCACCGGACGGCTCGGTGAAGTGGCACGCGATCGAAAGGTCCTCGGGTAAAGTCGAGCGCATCTTCGCGCTTCCGGAAGCGGCGGACGCGGACAAAATCGATTGTTCGATGAAAGACGGCGTGCTTTCCATCGACATCATGAAGAAACCCGAGTTTGTCGGTGAACCGAAAGAGTTGAAAGAGAAGGAGATGAAGAAGATTCCGATTAAAGGCGCGTGACTGTTATCGCGTTCGAGGTTGTGATTGGATCGTCGAAACAGACGGACAGAGAGACAAGACAGACAAGACAGAGAGACATACTTCAATTTTGAAAAGAAAAAGACAGACAAAACAAACAAACAAAAAAGAGATACAAAACGTCACAAATAAAAAGCGCGCTTTTTTCACACGCATCAATCAGAACAACAAGAACAAGAACAAAAATGTCACTCATTCCTCGCGGATTCTGGAACCCGTTCGTGGGCGAACAACGCGCCGGAGCGGCTGGTCCTTTGAGCGGTGCGTGTATTGATGATAACCCCTTAAGCGCTTTTTTATTTTCGTATCTCTCTTTCTTCTTCCGAGTATTTTTTCCCAAGCTGTTGTGGGTCTCTTTGAGCGCGCGCGCGATCGAAAGAATAAAGCGCAACACTTTCCGAACGACGGAGAAAAAGATCGACGAGGAGAGCGTTTTTTGTCGCACGCATATCGCGTTTCGTCGATGCGATCATCATCCGTGATCGCTTTTGTCGATGATGAAGATTATTCGTTGTTTTTCCTCCCTCCGAGAGTGTAAATAGAGACCTCTTATTTCTCCCTCTTCTTTGTATCTACTCATACAACAACGCTTATTATAGGATTATTCGGCCGAAGAAGATTTACGCCGGACCCGTTCGATCGCTTATTCGGTGACGACGACGCCCTAATGACGAGTTCATTTTTGGACTCGATGATCCCACGCGAACATATTAGCGACATGAATCAATTCGATTTCGTCTGCGATATCGTCGAGAAGAAGGATCGATACACGTTATCGGGCGAACTCCCGGGTTGTAACGTGAAGAACGTGGACATCAAGATGGATAAAGACAACAACTTGCACGTTTCGGCGCACAAGTCGACGAAACATGAGGAAGAAGACCAGTCTAGAGATGGGCGCATGAAGTGGCACGCGATCGAAAGGTCCTCGGGTAGAGTCGAACGCATCTTTACTCTCCCGGAAGGCGCCGATCCCGAGAAGGTCGAAGCGTCGATGAAGGACGGGATTTTGACTATTGACGTGAAGAAGAAACCAGAAGCGATCGGGGAACCGAAGGTGGAAGAAGAAGGGATGAAAACTATTCCGATCAAAGCTCAGTGAGGGCAAACGCCGGAGAAAGACGAGAGGGGAGGGCAAAAAGGAGAGGAGGATGTTTGCCAAGACGAAGGAGACGAAGAGGAGGAGTCCAGAAAGGTGGAGTTTTTCTCCTGGCATAAGAGGAAAAAGGAGAAGGATTGAAAAACAGACAGAGAGAGAGAGACACGATAAGAAAGAACATACATTTATAAAACACAAACAGACGTGAAATGTAAGCACATATACACTCATTTTTCTTAAATACGTATATTATTTTTGTTACCCGACGACGACTTCATTGTTGTTGTTGTTGTTAAATTACTCCCACTCGATGGTACTCGGCGGTTTGCTCGTGATGTCGTACACCACCCGATTCACTGCTCTGACTTGGTTTGTGATTCGATTCGAAACTTCTTGCAAAAACTTCGGTTCGAACGGGTACCAATCTGCAGTCATACCGTCGTTACTCGTGATCGCTCTCAGACCGACAACGTGACTGTGCGATCTTTGATCGCCTTGGACGCCGACGGATTTAATCGGCAAGTGCACCGCGAAGGCTTGCCAAATCTCGTCGTATAAACCAAACTCTTTGATGGCGTTGATGTAAATCTCGTCTACTAATCTCAACGTTTCCAACGCGTTGTTCTCTGTAACGTCGCCTAAGATTCTCACCGCCAACCCAGGGCCCGGGAACGGGTGTCTCGCCACGAAATTTCTCGGCACGTCCATGATTTTTCCTAAACGTCTCACTTCATCTTTAAACAACACTCTCAACGGTTCAATCAACTCGAAACCGAGTTCTTTTGGTAAACCTCCGACGTTGTGGTGCGATTTAATCGTGTGCGAATGTTTTTGATCCGACCCGGGTGGCGGACAGGATTCGATCACGTCCGGGTATAACGTCCCTTGGACCAAAAATTTCGGCACGACGCCGGTTTTCTTCTCCACCGTTTTCTTGTATTCCTTGAAGCACTCTATGAACTCTTTCCCGATAATTTTTCTCTTCCTTTCCGGATCGGACACTCCTTTCAACTCGCTCAACATTTTCTCCGTGATATCCACGCAATCCACCGGCAAGTGCAGCTCGTTTTTGAACATCACCATCACCCGTTCGGCTTCTTTATACCTCAACAACCCGTTATCGACGAAGCAGCAATGCAATCGATCGCCAATCGCTCTGTGCACCAACGTCGCCGCGACGCACGAGTCCACCCCACCACTCAACGCGCAAATCACGTGATTAGTCTCGCCAACTTTTTCTTTCACGATTTGAATCTGCTCTTCCAAAACGTTCGCCATGGACCAACTTCGTTCGCACTTTGCAATGTTAAACAAGAAATGTTTCAACGTTCGCATCCCTTTCTCGGAGTGCGTCACCTCTGGGTGATACTGCAAACCGAACAAATTCTTCGTCTCGTGTTCAATTGCAACCACGCATCCTTGCTCGCTCTTACCGATGCATTTAAATCCGTCCGGCAACACCGTCGCCTCGTCCCCGTGCGACATCCAGACGTTTTGCGGCTCAATATCTTCGCCGAACAGTTTCGTGTGCGTCGGAATATCCACCACCGGCATCCGCCCAAACTCACCTTTCCCTAACCCTTCCACTTTCCCTCCCAAGCAGTGCACGATCAGTTGCATCCCGTAACAAATCCCTAAAACTGGAATCTGCCTCTTCTCGCACTCCTCCCAAAAGCCATCCGGCACAGAGGGTGCGCCTTTCACGTGCACCGAGTTTGGCCCGCCGCTTAAAATAATCGCGGTTGGTTTGTTCTCCTCGAACACGCGTTTAAAAGTCGCATCCCCGGGGAGTAAAATGGAATACACTTCCACCTCTCTCACTCTCCGCGTGATGAGCTGCGTGTATTGCGACCCGTAGTCCAGAATCACCACTTGCGACGTGACCGCTTGCGTCATTTAAGAGATGAGTGGAGTGGAGTTTTCTAGGATGAATCCTTTTTCACTAAAACTCGTTTAATAAAACGAACGAACAAAGCGGGGTGAGTATTCGAAAGAGAGAAAGAGAAAGAGATCTGTCTTCTCGCCTCGTTTGAATAATCGTGAACGTGCGTTACGTGTGTTACGTGCGTCACGTGTGTATTAAATAATAAGGAGACTTGCCTTTTCAAAAATTCAAAAATACTCATCAAAGTAACATTTTTTGTCTGTGTCATCTCACATCATCTCAGATGTTCTTTTTACGCGTCTTTTATGTCTTCTTCATCCACGTTATTGCGCACTAAGTCCCACCTGGCTTTCTTTTTCTCCATGAATCTTTTCACCGGGGTGAAGTTTTGAATCAGTTTCTGTTGGAAGAGGGAGATTTTTTGCTCCAAAGAAGAATGAAGAAAAGTACTTTTGTCGTCGCTTCGAGGAGGACTTTGAACCCGAAAGAGGAAGAAGAGGCTGTGGACGAAGACGTAGGCGATGGCGTAGGCGACGCAGGAGTAGATGAACTTGTCGTCGTAGTTTCTTACTATCGTCGCGTTGGTGGTGACGAAGGTGGAGTGCGACGACGACGTTGAAGACGCCGCCGTGGTCATGGCGGTACCGAGACATTTACCGATTTGGTCGACGTAGTAGTTCAGGAAATACGCGCTCTCGATGCCAACAGCTTCGATGCCGTTGTTCGTAGCGTTCCAAACAATAGCGCTTCTCAAGCGCAAAGAGAGTTCACACAAAGCAGTAAACGTCGCCGATAAGAACAGCTCGGAAAATGCCTCGTGGTGCCAGAGTTTGTAGCAGAAATTTTCGCGAGCGACTTTGTCGCCGGAACATCTTTTCGCCGCTCGGATGTATCTCTCCGCGGAGATTTTAATCGAAGTTTTGAGTTTTGCATAGAAAAGCATATATTTTTCGTCGTCGTAGTCGTCGTCGACGTCGTCGTCCGTGGTCATTTCCAACTTTTTTACCTCCTCCTCGTCGTCGTCGTCAGTTAACGAGGCTTTTCCTGGGGAGGAAAACAAGGCTCTCGTGGGCATCGACGTCGACGACATCGGCGTAATTGGCGTAGGTTCCGAATACTCTCGTTCTTGTTCTACTGCTATTATCACTTCTTCCTTCTTTGGAGAAGGATGAACGCTCTCTACTTCTTCTTCTTCTTCTTCTTTGCCGTTGTCTTCATCGTCGTCGTCGTCGCTACTATTACTACCACCACCACCATCACCGCAGATTTGTTCATCGATTAGAATTCTACTCGATCCGGGCGAAATTCCATTCGCCGAGGCGTCCAGCAGTGCTCGAGTGCGTTGATCGTTGCATATCTTTTGCAACCGTTTCGACGCCTCGGAGATGAACAGAGCGTTTGCGAACGCCGTTTCGTGCGTGTTATCATCACAACTCGCGTTGAAATCCACCGGAGAACTTTTCGGCGTCCTCCCGCACTCAAACTTGGCAGTATCTGCCGCCGGCGACAAAATATCCTCCGCAGCAATAACCGTCGTTCCGTTGTTCGGATAGTTCCACGAGCTAAACATCGTTCGAAGTAACGAAAGCACCGGCGACGTCGGAATCTTACTTTGATTTTGAGTATTCGCATACGTCGTCGTCGATGATATTTCTGGCGTGAACGTGTTCTTTTCTTCTTCTTCTCTGTCGTCGTCGTCGTCTCTCTTGTTAGTATTATTACCGCGTTTGTTCGTGGTCGTCATCGTGTCGCTTTTCTCGTCGTATCGCCCGAACACCATCGAATTATTTCTTCTCGTCGTATTATCACCACCACTCGTTGCGTTCGTCTTATTCAACGAAGGCGAGGCCATCAAAATCGCGTTCGCGTCCAAACACTTCAACGGATAATGGTGATGATGTAAATGACTTTTAGTCGTTGTCGTCTGAATCGTTGATGATAATCTGCTCTTATTCGGAGAGTTTGGCGTGAATACCATCTCTTTATCTCCTCCGTAATACTGCACAAACCCGAACGGTTTTTTAACCGCCCCCCCCAACATTCCATCCCTTCGAAGCGTTGGTGATGAATTATTCGTCGCAGAAGTAGTCGTCGTCCCTAAAAACCGATCTCGCGCGACGTTGTACTCCGGCGAGTCGTCCACGCGCTTGTCCACAATAGGTCGCATTATTTTTTATT
>Ga0115553_1002913_pt1 | contig 10286 bp, 4 predicted proteins | sample COGITO_mtgs_1103_2_FD_87284 | JGI IMG/M metagenome (GOLD analysis project Ga0115553, IMG submission 87284) | Pelagic marine microbial communities from North Sea - COGITO_mtgs_110331 | ecosystem: Environmental > Aquatic > Marine > Epipelagic | place: Germany:Helgoland, sampling site Kabeltonne... | reverse complement strand
GGAGAATGAAAAGCAAATTGGAAATTCGAAGACGTTTGAGTCAAGGAGCAGTCGAAGCGCGGGAAAGACGTCGACATCGAAGGATGAGTACGATCGTGATTTTCGCTCGAAAAATGCAGACGTAAGAAACAACGGGAGTATTTCGTCGTCCTCTTCTGGAGTATTAAGGCAACGGCAAGAGGAAGCGCAACAGAATGTTTTGATGAAGCGGAAGAAACTGAGTCGCGATACGGAGAACCAGAGGGGAACAAAGGATTTTGCGCCGGATGACGAAGATTGGAGGATGCAATCGAGGAACGTTTGGTTGAGCAGCTATTATAATACTAATAAGAGCAATGTTGTTGTTGCTCCTACTGCTGATGATAATACGAACGAGGGAGGAGATGTATTAGATCCGAATGATTTTGATGACGCCTTTATTACTCGTCGAGGCGTCGAGGACGGATTCGTGAGTAAAGGTCAGCGAAAAGAAGAAAGTGGGCGAGAAGAGAATATCCCAAACAACAACACCATCGCAGCAGAGGAAAGAAAACGCACGAACACCGCGGCGACGACTTCATCAAAATCAAAAACGTCTTCTCGCGGAGGAAAAGAGGACAAATATCTCCTCTACACGCAAGCGATGGAACGTCTGGCGACGAAGATGAAAACAGAAAACGACGAACAAATGAATCAATCGAAACGTCTCGAAGAAGCGCAAACGAAAGAACATTTAATGCTGAAGAAATCTCTAGAAAAAGAGCAAATGCTAAACAGGAGGTTGGAGAAAGACTGCGAGAGTTTGAAGGAGAAAAAATTGACCGCGGCGCGCGAGCGGGATCGGTTTTCCGAGCGAGTCTCGCGGGCGGAAGCGGAAAAGGAAAGAGTACTCCGAGAGATTGCAAAGACGAAATCGAAAAGCACTCATCTCTTGAAAGAACACAAGTTTACGATCGAAGCGCAAGGGGCAATGCTGGAGCAGTTGCGAAGAGAATTGGAAACGAGCGAGAAGATGGCTTTGGACGCGGAGAGGAAGTGCGACGCGATGACGAGAGAACGAAGCGAGACGGAGGAACGTTTGGCAAACGCCAGAGAAAAGTTGAAATCGATGGAGGAAAAATCCACCGACCAAAAGCAAAACTCGAGAGCGATTAAAATCGCGCACGAGAAAGTCCTCTCCTTGACCAGAGAGTTGAAAGAGAAAAAGGAAATAAATGCAAAGATGGAAGAGACGAACGCGAAATTGCAAAAAGAAGTCAACGCTCGAAAGCGAGAGTTTGCGGAGATTCAAAAACAGTTGGAATCGGACGTGGAAACTGAACGAAGTTTACGAGTACACGCGGAAAAGCAAATGGAAAAGATGATGGAAGAAATGCAGTCGATTGAAGAGGAAAAACGGAAACGCATCGAGGAGTTACGAGTGTTGGAAGAGACTTTGCGCTCGATTGAAGAGGAAAGAGACGCTTTGAAGAAGACGGTGAGTCAACGCGAGCTTGAAATCTTCAAACATTTGCAGGTCATCGCAGAAAAGAATAAGATTGAAACTGAATTGATTGGAAACTATTCCACGTTGCAAGAAGAGATCGAAGTGCGAGATTTGAAGGCGATAGAATCGTACAATCAGGTCGACAACAACAACAACTCTAATAATGAGGTGCAGCGCAAAGCGGCGGAGATTGATCGAAAAGAGCATTTTTTTTCTTCGAAAGCATCATCGAACAACAATCACTCGAAAATGTTAGCCGTCGAACGACAGAAAGTGACCGATGCGATGAAAGCGAAGAGATATTTAGAGAGGCAGTTGCAAGACGAGAAGAGAAAGTTGCAAGAGAAGGAGAAGATGTTGAACGCGCTCGAGGAAAAGTACGCGGCGACGGCCAAACGCGTCAATTCGGACGACACGAAAGCCGAAGAAGCGTTGAAAATTTTGAACGAGAAAGTCGCGAAGATGACCGCGGAGATGCACGAAAAAGACGAGCGGTTGAAAGCGAACGAGGAGTTATTGCACAGAATGCACTCGGAGAAGAAGAAGCGGGACGGTGAGCTCGAACGCATGCGCGTCTCGTTGACGCAGAAGGAGCAGGTGGTCAAAAAGTTGGAGGATGATTTGAAATCATCAGAGGTTCAAAAGGCCAATAACAATAGTGACAACCAGCAACAACACGTATTTATGATGAAGGAAAAAGACGCGACGATCCAAAGCGCGCAATCGAAAGTGGCCGCGTTGGAGGCGAAAGCGAAGCAATCGAGCGCGAATGAAGAAAACTTGCGCAAAGAGTTGGAACAGTTGCAAAAGAGCGAACGAACGGCAAAAGCGGAACGCGAACATTTGGAAAGGCAGTTACGCACGGCTGAAGAGAAAGAGAAGAAGTTATCGGCGCAAGTGGACGCGATGAGCGTGGATCGGCAGAAATCTTCCTCAAACGCGGCGGAGCTCTTCGAGGCCACTCGGCGGTGTTTGGATTTGAAAGCCAAATGCGAAGCGAAGGATGAGCAATTGGAAGAGATGCGTCTGAAGCTCAAAGAGACGAAAGAGTCGTACGAAAACGAATACAAGAAGCACTTACAAACCCAGGAGGACTGCGCGATTTACTTTGAAGATTTGCAAGAAGCCGCGGAGTTTGCGGAGAAGACGATTTGCGAGCACCAAAGGACGATTGAGACGAACAAAGAGGAGATGGAACGGTTACAGACGAACTTAGCGAACGCGGAGAAGAAGCACGAGTTAGCATCGTCGGAAGCGCAGTCGTTTCAAACATCTTTGGAGAACACGCAGACGGTGTTGAGCGCTCGCGTCGAGGAAATCGAACGTTTTCGCTCGCAATCGACCAGCGAGAAAGAGAACATGTCCTCGAAGCTTATGTTCTTAGAAGATGAAAGCGCGAGTTTACACACTAAATTGCAAGAGAAGCAAACGAAACTGAACAAAGCCTTGGGTGACATCTCTAAGTACCAACAAGAATCGGAACAAGCCAAGCGGCAACTGGACGCTTTCCGCGCGTCCAAAGAAGTCACCGAAGAGCGGTTGCGCGAGGAACAAGACAAGTTGAAAAAATCCGAACAAAACTGCGAACAGTTGTCAGACATGTTGAAGAAGAATGTCGAACGACACGCGAACGTGTTGAGCGCGAACGAACGCATGAAAAACATGGAAATTGAGGATTTGAAAGACGCGTTGAGATCGCTCGAGAGGAAAGCGTTGAAGATCGCCGAGGTGGTGCACATCGATAAAGCGTTTTTCGACGGGTTGGACGTGGAAGCGCAAGTGATTGTTGAAGATTTTTGCGCGACGAGTAAGAACGTGTCGTCGCCGACGCCGTCGAAGATGAACATAAACAATGGTGGTGGCAAGACGCCGATGACGGCGCCGTCGGCGAATCGAGGGAACTTTGTCTCCGCGCCTTCCTCACCCGCGGATAGATTTCAAACGCCGCAAACGTCCATGCAAACATCCTCGCGACTCGGCAGAACAATGATTGCAACGACGACGACGTCTAAAAGTGCCGGAAAACCAGTACTCACATTTTCGTCCGCTGGTAAACATCAACATAAAAGTCACGTCTCGCAACGCATCTGGGGCATGGTCTCGGAAGCGTCCAAGATCAACGTCGATTTACAAGGGTTAGCGGAAAGCGCCAAGAAACGATTGCAAGAACATCAAGAACAGTTGAGCGAGAAAAAGAAAATCAACAACAGCGCGGTAAAAGCGTTGCGTCTCGACGTTGTCAACGGAGAAGATTCCGGTCAAAAACCGAAACCAAAAGCGGGTACGCCTTCCAAGCGTCGCGTATTACAACCGGTTCCGTTCAACGCCCAGTAGAAAGAGAGAGAGAAATATATATATAGCAGTTACCAAGAAAGGCATAATAGAATGTAGAAGAGAGAGAGAGCGTTGTTTGAATACTAATACTACCAGATTTACTATATATGCGCTGCCTTCCTCGTTCGAATGTGAAAGTTTGTTTCATTTCTTTAAAAAACGCTCGCTTTTATTTTCGGCAAAAAAAAATATGAATACCAACAACAACATCCTTGACGACATTGACGATCGCGAGGACGAGAACATGGACGAGGACGAGCTTTTACGGCAGCAGCAGAACACCTGGACAATGTGCATCGAACACGACGGAGGAGGCGCGCGACGAGATGTGCATCCTCCTCCTCCTCGGTTGATCCCTTTGTCCTCCATATCCAAGGAAGGCATCGAGGCATCCGAGATCCGAATGAAGATGATGAAATACGAAGCCGATACTACGAAGCCGTTTTCGCCGCCGCCGCCGCAAAGGAACAACGGTACGATGGGTGTTGCCGTGCAGTCGGTGTCAAAATCTGTTGGCACGCAAACAACAACCGATGATGTCGACGACGAGGAGATGTTTGATACCGATGGTGCTGAACAACAACATTCGATGTCTCTTGGATTGCGCAACGACGAAAGCGCGCTGCCGAAGAAGAAGCCGAAGGTAATGAGGACGGCGAAGACGACGAGAATTTTGGACGACGATGACAGTTCGGGCGACGATGGAGAAGAAGTTCAAACGGTGAAGAACGAGAAGGAGAAGAAATCTTCCTCGTCGGGTACGCGGTGCGATGATAAAAAAGGCCACTGCGGTTTCGGCGTGCCGGGGTTTGTCGAGAAGCAGCCTCAAATGCTGTCGTCGCGGCTTCAAAATCCATCGAATAATCCAGAACAACGAGAAGAAAAGCAACAACACCAGTGCAAAAAGAGTAGCGATAACGCGACGACGACGATTGAAGACCAAGAAGGAGAACTCGCAGTAGTACCGAAACACAATCATCGCGAATTAAACGCTCTCGTCGACTACAATCGCAACGGTCGCGCGACGAATAATGCCAATCGAAGAGATCAATTCACGTCATTCGTATCGAATCCGGACAATAAAAATCTCCTTAAATGCATATGCATCAAAGCTGGAAACAACGCTCGTTTCTTTCTTTCGAAAGTTTCGAAATCGTTCAAAAAAGTAACTCTGCGAGACTTTGGCGTCAAGAGTTCCTCGAACTTAGAACAAGGAAGAGTCAAAGCGGTAAAAATTTCCGAAATCGAAACGCCCGCGCAATTCGCCTTGTGCATCGAACACGGATTACAACTCAACGATCTCGTTTTCGCCGCGTTAGCCGACGGCGGCCGCCTCGAGGTTTTGAAATACATTCACGACCACCTCTTGCCGGACAAAATGTACCTAAACTCTCTGGCGGTGGAATACGCCAGTCAAAACAATCATTTGCAAACTTTACAGTATCTCGTTGAATACCACAACGCGCCTTTATGCAAGGACGCCTGTTGGAGAGCCGCTTGGAAAGGTTCTTTCGAGTGTTTGCAATACTTGGTCCTCGAACGCAAATGTCCGTTCGATCGACACGAGTGCCACGAGATCGCCTACCAAAGCGGACATTTTGACCTCGCGCGATGGATTAAAGAGCATTAATAATAGTATTAATATCATCATCATCATCATCGGTGACTACTACACTACTGCTCTGAATGCACTGCTGCTGTTCGATGCTCTTCTCCTCGACATCATTAAGTGTTGTGTAAAACTCTTTCTTTTCTTTTTACTCCTTTTAGCAAAATATGCGTTTCCACACGAAAGAACCGCATTTGTAACCTCTCATGATCAACATGATCATCGTCTCCAAATCACCACCACCACCACGCATCGTGGCGAAATTGTCCTCGCGAAATCGATCGAGAACAACGCTAAAAACACCCCCATTAAGAAAACAACGAAGATTCAATGGTGTTCAAACACAACATTTGGAAGCCGTTTTAGGGGAAAATGCAGATGCCAACAACGGGGATACCGAGGGTTTAAAGATGAAGATGAAGATGATAAATAGACGCGAAGCGATGAATAACTGCTTAAAAATCATCGCTCTCTTCGAGACGAGTAAAGACAGAAAAGCGTTCGCGTACGGGTTGAACAAAAAACCGCCCAATAGTGATGATAACGAACCCAATTTGGTCTCGTATCTTGGGATAAGAAACTCCTCCAAACGTGAGAGATTCGAAGCGAGCGAAAGAAAGAAACGGGAAGCTGAAAAGTTACGGGAAAGGAAAGAGGAAGAGTTAGAATCGGACGCACCTTTGATGACGTTACCATCGGGAATACAGTTTCGGGAGTACGACGAAGGCGTGAGTGGGACGAAACGGTGCAGAAAAGGCTCGAAAGTTTCGATTTTGTTTAAAGTGTTTCGATTGTCCTCGGGCGCGTATTTTAAGTACTCGTCCGGAGGGACGGCGGTTTTGTTGTGGGCGCGAGGATACGGCTCGGAAGGACTCGACGACGTCGGCGTTCCGTATACTTTTATACTGGGAGAAGAGAATAGTTTGCCGAAAGCGGTTGCGCCGGTTGTCGTTGGGATGCGTCAAGGCGGCGTGCGAAGGGTGTTGATGCCGCCGAATTTGGGATACGTGAACGATTTTGTGCAACCGCAACCGGATTCGTACGGCGCGAGGCGAAGGCTGGAGAATTATCGAGACGGTCCTTTATTATTTGAAGTAGAAATCGTGTCGGTGAAAGATCCGGGGAGCGATGATAGCGAAGGAGTGAGCGATGATAGTTTGGATTTGAAGAACGGCGAATCTGGTTTCTATAAGCTACCGTCGGCGCCGACGCTGCTCGATAGATAATTTTTAATGTACATACATGTAATAATACAACGCCGCGCTCATCGTTTTTATTATGTTCCTCTTCACACTGTGATGATTGAAAATTGAAAATTGAAAATTGAAAAAAGAGAGAATGAACGCGTGAGTAAAAACAACAACAACATCCAAGAAGAACGTCGTCAAATGTAATCGCCCGGTTGGCACAGTGTAAACCATTAAAGTCGGTCAACCCCGCTTCCTATCATGAGGGCAGAAATGATCGATGTAAGACGACATTGGACAGATTCGCTCAAAGCCATGAAAAGCTAACGAAACCGTGGCAGACGTCTACAACAAAAGATTTATGGATATGATATGCGCGCTTCTTGACCCAACATCCGCGAGAGAAACGCAGCGTTGCAACATAAAGCGCCCTAGAAAAAAGATTCTACTAATCTAGCACGCAGACCAGGGCTCGCTCGATGACACTACAAAACGTCGAGCAGCCCGGGGTAAGTCGCGTGCACAACAAAAGAGAAGTTTAAAACAAAGAGAAAATGTGCCAGCAGACAGGTCGACGCGAGCGACCCGCGTCGCGCGAACGCAACGCGGCATCTCGTATCGGTTTAAGATCTGGTCTAAACTATAATCTATGCTTCAGCCAGACGGCGAACGTTCGGTTTAAGAATCGAACGTTCAGATGTCCGACGTACAAGCAATACTGAACTTCTCCTTGAAAATATACGAGAGCGAGAGCGAGAGAAAGAATATTTTAATCGTACCTGTTACATCGCGAATGAATGGGTCTTCTCGACAAAACGCGCATCATCATCGACACAAGAAGCCGCAGAGGGAAACACCACCCCTGCGCTACACCAGAGTCTCTTTCTCTCTTCTTCGGTAAAACGGTAAACCCTTCGCCAAACACAACTCATCAAGAGTGTCTCAAAAACTGCACCGAAATCCAATTCCAGTACGCGTAAAAAATGGTCACCGGGACGGCGACGATTGACGCGTGAATGAACGAAAAGACAGTTTTAGTATCGTTGCTGTTTTTACCGACGAAATTGTCCTCGTTGTTTCCGAAAAGGCAAAGGAAAAGCATCGAGGAAACGAGGAGGAGAAGGATTCCAATTTCCTTGTTCGCCGCCATTAATTACACTTCGAGTGTTTCTCTCTCTGCTGTCGAAACAAACAGGCTACACGCGTGCACAGAGGGTCGCTTACGTCGTTAAGTGGTACTTCACTACTTTACACTACTTCTACCGATGATGCGATGATAACTCCGAAAGAGCCGCTCCGGAAAGCGCTGCTCTTTTTGAACATTTTTTGTGGGGGGAATGTGCTCCTTTTTTTCCCTTCATCAAACGGACCAAAATTTACGATACACTACTACATATTACGCTCAATCAAAACACGCACAGAACTGACTGCTTCTGACGCGCAGTATTCCACAAACGCGTCTTAAACGCTACTGTTGTTTGATTTGTGCGTGATATCGTCTCTGTGGTGGTGCGTATCATCGCCACTGCTCATCATTTACCCTTCATTAAAAGGACCAAAATTTGCTACATATTACTTATTATGCCCGCCTCCTCTCCTCCTGGCTTGCCTTCGTTCGAGCCTCCACGGCACTTCCAAATGCCCTTTACTGACCGCGTTCGGGTCGCACTTTGCACGAGATGGGAGTTTGACTTTTTTCTTAGTAAAGTCTTCGTTCGCTTCTTTACATTCGTCGCATTGCGTTTTGGTTTCGTGGCACTCGGCGACGCACGGTTCTCGGAAAGAAATGAACCCGTGTTTGGCGAGTTCTCGGATGACGATCCATTCGGTGTCGTCGCGTTCGACGTTTGCGGGGACGTCGCATGGGTCGTAGTAGTGGTATAACGTCCCGTGTTGGGTGGAGACTTGGAAGCCGTAGATGGAGACGGAGTGGCAGCGTTGCAACGCCAACAAGATGCCGTACAGACCGGAAGTGGCTAAAAAGTTGACCTTTTGCGCCACGTATTCCACGAAATCCGGCGCGAACGCGTAGAGCTTTAACGGTTTCTTTTGCTTCGAGTTCCAAAACAAACCTTTGATGGCGCTTTTCGCGCGGAAATGGATTAAAATGCTCTCCTCCGTTTTCGGCTCGTGGAAGCCCCAGTTTTGGGTGTTGGTGATTCGGTACGTCGTTTTCGAGCCGACGTGCTTTTCAAAACCTCTCGTCGGAGCGCTGTTGAAACGAAAAACCATGTCGTGGTCGTCGATATCGCCGCCGTGTTCGTAATTCAAAACGATTCCCGACGAACCTACCACAGCGCACGTACCGAAAAACGAACGTCCAATTTCGTCTTTTTTCGGCAAGATTTTCGCAAACTGAGAAAAGAGCGGCTCTTCGTTCGGGACGAGAATACGATACCCGCCATCGGGATCTTTCTCCTTCCCCGGCAACGTCACCGCGACTTGCTTATCTTTCAAAACTCGATCTCGATTGATGGCTAAATCGCCTTCGAATTCGCCCGTAAACGTTTTCAAGCAATCGAAACCTTTAAACTCCGTCGGCATCGGTTTCACCCGCTCGCACCCGTCGCCTTCGTACAACGCCGAACACAAGCATTCGTTCAACTTCTCGCTATACGCGCCGTGCTTGCCGCATTTTCTTCTTTTATTACCTACTACCCTGTTTTTACCGCTATTATTATTATTACTACTCCTACTACTCCTACTCCTCTCCGCCGACGAGGCGTCCCCGGCATCGATCTCCTCCTCGTCCTCCTCGTCATCGATCGTCGCCACGAGCGAGTACGGATTATTATTATTCTTGTTATTAGTATTAGTATTCTTAGAACCACTCTTCGCGCCGCCGCTTTGTTCGTCCTCTTCCTCCTCCTCCTCCTCCTCCTCGCCGCTCCTTTTCCCACCAAAACCACCTTTAAAACCACCAACAGAGGATGACGACGTAAACGACGATAAAACGTCCTTTCCCGAAAAGGAAGAATCCTTCTCGTCAAAATCGCGAGGACGCGTCGTCGTAAATTCTTTTCCTCCTCCTCTGTCGTTTCCTCCTCTCGTCGTTTCCTCTGTCCACGTCAAAACGAACAAAGTCATCACCACGGCGAGTAAGGGAAACCATCGTTTCAAAATCATCATCCAAACCCGTTTCTTATTCGACGGAGACCCGCCTATTCGAGAGAGTTTTGACGGCGTTCCGACGAGCATTTTGACGCGTTATTTGTTGTTGTTGTCGTCGCGATGTGGTGGTGTTTGGTGGAGGGAGAGAGAGAGTGTGAGTGTGTTGTTGTGAGTAAATGTGTGAAGTTCTTTTGGGTGCTTCTTTCCTTTGGATGATAGGGTTTAGGGGTCTACGGGCGCGACCGACGTCATATTCATGTGTAGTTCAACTTGTATGTCCAGCAGTGTTTCTCTCTTTTTCACCAATCTTCTTTACGGTCGTCTCGGAGAGATTCGCGATAGATCTTTCTTGAGCTCTCTCTTCTTTTAACTGAAACCGCCGCCGCCGTTTTGTCGGTCGTCGTCGTAGAACGCGTTGTTTCGAGGCTGTCTGTTTTGTTTTCCTCTTCTGCCCCCCCTACCGTTTGTTGTTCCTCTTCCGGGGCCATTTCGGCCGCCGTTATTTCTGGACGACGAGGATTCCTCGAACGCGAATTTCTTCAACTGCACCGGTCGCGGGTAGTCTTTCGAATCCAACTCT
>Ga0115553_1002900_pt1 | contig 10308 bp, 5 predicted proteins | sample COGITO_mtgs_1103_2_FD_87284 | JGI IMG/M metagenome (GOLD analysis project Ga0115553, IMG submission 87284) | Pelagic marine microbial communities from North Sea - COGITO_mtgs_110331 | ecosystem: Environmental > Aquatic > Marine > Epipelagic | place: Germany:Helgoland, sampling site Kabeltonne... | reverse complement strand
ATCCAATCGCGCTTTTCAGGTTTATCCACTCTCCATCTTCCTCTCTCTCGCGCGACAACACGCGTCGTCCATCTCGCGTAATATCAACACTCGCAAAAGATAAGACGCGTTGTTTTTCTCTCACACGCGAGCAGAGGCATCGTCATCACCATCATCATCATCATCAAAGAGATGGTGATGATGATGATGATGATGATAAAAGAAGACCATCGAAAGACGACGGCTGCGACGAAAAGAAGAAGAAGAAAACGCACCATGAAAATATTCGCGATTTGATTCCGAACTTCCCGGTTGTAATAAATCAACGCCACCGCGCTCGCGCCGCACGCGATTAACGTGGCCATCTTTGATTTGTCGTCTCTCAGGAGCGACGCGATGAGATTATTATTCGTCATTATTGTTCTGTGTATTACTTATTATTATAAAGTAGTAGTAGTAGTACTAATGTGACGATTTTGGATTCGATTGCTTTTTTTCCCTCTCGTTGTTGTTTTGGTCTGTCTGTCTGTCTGTCAATTTTTCATCTCTTTTTTCTCTCGAGCAAAAAGCTTCTTCCTCATATTTTTTCATTCATCATCGCAGAAAAAAAAGAAGAAAAAAAAAAGCAAAAAATTGCAGATGAAGTCTAAACGAGTCTTTGGGTATAGCAGCCAAGAATACGAGGAGGAGGATTTAGCGTACGACACTCCGGAGAGAAAGAAGAAACAAAAGGGAGGAGGAAGGAGCAATAGCAAAGCGGTGAATAATAACGGTACGTTTTTTTGTTTTTACGAGTTTGATTTAAAAATTGAATTTTTATGCGCAGATGATACAACGACGACTTCTAAGAATGAGAATAAAGACGATGGAAGACTTTTAGTGGTGGACGATGATAACTTACCGGACGAGCCGTACTTACCCATGTCGCAAGTGCGAGAGGACGAGGAGAACAACATCAACATTTCTGGTGAAATACCAATGTCGCAAATGCGACAGAACCCGAACATTTTACGCGCGAGTGAACCCCTCATCGTGCAAGATTATTACACGAAATCACGGGAAAGGAATAAAGGGAAAGTCGTGAACGATCCGGTGCATAATCACATGTATTTTAGCGGGAAGTTGTGCGACGTGATCGATACGCCGCAGATGCAAAGGTTGAGGGAGTTGAAGCAGTTAGGGACGGCGTATTACGTTTTTCCGGGAGCTTCGCATAATAGGTTTGAACACTCGTTGGGGACGTCGCACTTGGCGAGCAACGTGTACGAGACTTTGACGAGGTCGACGCGATCGTTGAAATGGGACGCGGAGGATAAGTTATGCGTTCAATTAGCCGGTTTATGTCACGATTTAGGCCATGGGCCGTATTCGCACGTGTTCGATAACGAGTTTTTACCGCTGAGATTAGGCAAAGCCGAGGCAAAGAAGTGGAGTCACGAGGACATGTCGTGTGATATGTTCGAGTGGCTGGTCGAGGACAACGGCGTCGACTTATCGCCTAGAATAGTCCAAAAAGTGAAAGATTTAATCAGTTCGAACGATTCTGGGTATAAACAGAATAAGTTTTTGTTCGACATCGTGGCGAATAAAAGAAACAGCGTGGACGTGGATAAGTTTGAGTATTTGATGCGAGACTCGAAAAACACCGGCATATCCGCTTCGGTGGACATGAACCGGTTGATTTCGTTCATGAAAGTCATCGACGACGAGATTTGTTTCAAAGCGAGCGAGGTATACAACGTGTACAGATTGTTTGATATGCGCGCAAATATGCACCACGTGGTGTACACGCATAAAAAAGCGAAGGCGGTGGAGTATATGATTGTAGACGCCATGGTCGAAGCAGACGTTGGATGGAACAGTCGAATATCGCACGCCATTCGAGACCCGAAAGAGTTTATTAAACTGGACGATACGATCGTGAAACAAATCGAATTTTCGAACGAACCAGAGTTACAAAAAGCGCGCGATATAATTAAACGATTACGAAAACGAGATTTGTACGTTTTTGTCAACGAATACACGGTCCCGGAGGAGTATTTGAGCGATTTCAAAGACGTCACGGAGGAAGATATCTCCACTTCGTACGAATCCAATAGCACTAGCAACACCATACCGGGCGGCTTGAAACCGGAAATGATCATCGTTCACAACGTCAAAATCGATTACTCCATGAAAGACAAAGATCCAGTCTCGAGAGTGAAATTCTTCCAAGAATTAACCGACGAAGAATCCTTCCACATCGACCGATCGAAAGTCTCCTCCTTGTTGCCGACCAACTTTTTAGAACGCAAAGTCAGAGTGTACTCGAGAATTCGCGACCACGACGTGGAAGAAGCCATCGCGAAAGCTTTTTCCAATTTCCAGAGGAAAATGTACGGCGGGTGTGAAATCCAAGCGACGCCGTCGAGATCTCGGAAGAAGCGAGGCCATTCGCTCGGTCACGAAAGCCAGAGAGAACGAGGTACCGCGACGACGCCAAACGGAACCCAGCGTTCGGCGCACACGGATGTATAATAAAAAAAGAACACAACAATACCACATAGCTACTATTGCCGCTGCTTTGACTAGTAATAATAAACAACACTTTGAAATACACATCGATTGCACGACTTCGCGTTCATTTGATTTGACTCGTCTTTTGGTCGTTGAAAAAATTTGCCTTTGTTTTGATGATGTGACTTTTTGCTTCAGAATTATATCGCGAGGAACGACCCCTCGCACGTTGAATTAACTCTCTCTCTCTCGGTCCTAAGAACAGCTATTGATTATTAGTCACACGACGCGCGAGAGAGCACGACAAAGCCAGCATCAACGTCATAAATCGATATAAACATGGTCGGGGCTGCCTCGGAAGGTGCACTTTCCAGCGACGATGTCGTCGCCGCGGTCACTCCAACGTCCGTTTTCGTCTTGACGCTTCTGATGGCATCCATGACTGGTCTCGGCTCTGTTCCATTCTTTTTACTCCCGAAAGGGGAGAAACTCTCCCCGTTGTACGCCGGGTTAGCGAATGCCATCGCGTGTGGGGTCATGCTCGCGGCTTCTTTCGATATGGTTCACGAAGGCCAACCGCACGGTCCCGGTCTGGTGGTTTTTGGATTGTTCTGCGGGGCAACTTTTATTGCTTTTTTGCAGAAAATTTTACGCGCGCACGAAGACGTGTCGTTTGCGAATTTAGTCGGCGCGGATGCACGGAAAACGTTACTCGTGGTTGGTATCATGACCGCGCACTCGTTCGGGGAAGGGTCGGGCGTCGGGGTGAGTTTTTCAGGAGTCCACGGTTGGGCGCAAGGGTGTTTGGTGACGTTTGCCATCGGCGTGCATAACGTTCCGGAAGGTTTGGCGGTGTCGACAGTGTTGGCGAGTAAAGGCGTGAAACCGATACAGTGTTTGTTTTGGTCTGTCGTGAGTTCGTTGCCGCAAACGGTAACGGCGGTGCCGTCGTTTTTGTTCGTGGAAACGTTTACGAGCTTGATGCCGTTTGGAGTCGGTTTTAGCGCCGGGTGTATGATTTGGATTGTGTTCGCGGAGTTGTTACCGGACGCGTTTGAAGGCGCGGAGGATGCGAGAGCAGTGGCAACGGCGGCAACGATGAGTGCGGCAGCGTTGGAAGGGTTTCGGATGGCCATGCAAAGGCTGGACAACGAAGATGGGACATTACGAGCTCCGACGTTGAAAGATTTTGGTTTAGGAGGAGACGACGTGGGGAGCGGCGGGGGCGGCGGGAAGAGTACGTTTTATTTAGCGCTTGCGCCGGCGTTTATAGCCTCGTTCGCGCTGTTTACGTTACGCTTTACGAACAAGAAAGGGATGTTGCTCGTCGAGCGCTTGTTTAGGGACAAGGTTCGAAGAAATGATGAAATAGATATGAACAGCAACAACAACAATATTGAAGGAGACGTGTTGAAATCGTCCTCGGCGCGTAGGAAAAGTAGTTTTGCGGACGGTAAAATAGGCGCAACGTTAGGGATTGCGAGTGGTGTGTTGATTGTCATGGGTGTTCGCGCGATGTTACTCACGCTTCGCGCTATTTATTACGGAGGAGTAGTGGAGATTGTATTCGCCGTCGTCGGCGTGATGCTGGCGAGATTTATTCTGTTGCGACTCCCAAAGCTTGTCTTCTTGGACGCGTTCTCCTCGAATGAGAGTGCAGAAAAGAACTCGACAACCACAAACAGTAGCAGTAGCCTCGCGAGCCTCGCGAACGGGTGGGATGCCATCGACGGCGCCTTTGAGGCGTTCATCGTGTCCATCACGTGCGTTTCCCTCTCCGTCCTCGATGGCGTCCGCTTCGCCTCCGCCTCTGAATCATTAGAGAACATTCACATCGAATTTCCGGCGTGCATCCGTGCTCTTGTGAGAACCGCTCCAGCAGCTTTGAGCGCGTTTAGCTGTAAAGCCGGTAACGCTTCTGAACTTGCGCTGCGCGCTTCCCTCTCGGTAGGTTTCGCCTTTTTCTTCTCCGCCGTCGTCGCGGCCAAGTTTGTGAAAGTCTTCAAATCCGAGCGCGACTTGAACAAACATCTGGAAGAATCTTCTGGTAAGAAAAACTTGTTCAAAATAGAAGGTTTATTGGAAGCTGCGAGTTGTTTGATGTGCGCCTACGCCTTCTCCAGAGCCTTGTGGCCTCGCGCTACCAGAGAAACCAGAAGAGGGAGCAACGACGAACAAGCCGGTTTGATGTTAGGATTGATGTTAGGGGTGAGTGCGAACGTGGCGCTTTTTGCGTTGGGTTCAATGACGCCGTACACGGACGCGCTTTGATTGTAGTGTATTTATTAGCAGTATTTTGTAGCAGAACGCGCGTGAAGTAGATTCGTGAGTCCATATTTCACTTTTCGCTGAAGTTTCTCGTCTTGTCATAGAAGGGAGAATATTCGCTTTCTAATTCGCGTCAGTATTTAACAGCGGAGAGACTTTACACACGGACAAAACGATGACGAAGATGATATAATCTGCGCGTATTAACCGCATTCTTTGTAAAGAAATAAAGAGGATGACTTCTGGTCTCGCCTTACTTGCACTCTTTCTAAAGGTGCTCCTTTTCGTCGTCGTCGTCCTCTTCTTTTCCACAACGCAGTTCGTTACAGCGGTCCCGAGAGTGCGCTTACGGCACGGAGAACGAATCGATGTTCTCGCGAAACAAACGATGGATTTGAAATACGTGCTCGTGGATGAAGAATACGAGGAGAGGTTTTTGAACGAAACAATGCAAAGAGACGGAAACGAGAGCGACACAGACGACAAAGAGTTGCATTCGCAGACGAGAATGCCTTCGAAATATGGAACGAGAAACGCGTTATTGCGGAGGAACGCTTCGCGAACGAAAAGAGCATCTTCTTCGAATGCTGCTGCTTTTGGTGCGCCGCGATGGAGAAGAAAGATAAGTCGTAAAATTGGTGATGAAACTGGTAATGATGATGATGATGATATTGATGACACGCGTTTGTTCTTAGTGACGCTCGTGGGAGAAGCTTTGTCCACCCCCCGCGCGTGGCGGGATTTGGATATCGCTTTGAACAAAGCTAAAGGTGGTTTGTTGGGACCGATACCGGAACAAACATTTCTAGCGTTTGGACCGCCTTTGGCGGCTGCAGTTGCGGAACGTTTTGGTGGAACGAGTGCGATGCAATATTCAGTCGTAAACGAATGGCCGAAAGAAACTGCGTCCTCTTTTGCGTTTGAGAGCGTTTGCGCAAAAACTATGTGCGAATGGTTCGAGACGATGGTTGCGCCGGCACCGTTTTTCGGTGCAAGAGGTACAATTGCGCGAGAGGAAAACTTTTTGTTCGCTCAGTCAGTGGCAGAGGAATTGAGCGATATCATGAGCTCGCGGAACGCGTCGACTTCGTATTGTCGAGCGTCAGATACGAACGGCGTAAAAGTCCAGTGTACTTTTGCCAGAGACGTAGGAGGAGGAGAACGCGAGAGGATTTTCTCAAATATAATGAAACACAACGCGGTGGTGTACATGCATGAAACGCTTCCAATCGCCACGCACAATTATAACACGCAATCTTTAGTACAGGGAGGTCAAGGACTCACGAGCTATAATCGATGTCCTATGTGGAAACTCGGTTTGACAGGTACTAATCAAGTCGTCGCATTGACCGATACGGGCATAGACAAGTATAATTGCTACTTTAGCGACGTGAAAACGCCAAACGCCAACGCAACGACGTTTTCAAAAATTCTCGACTTGCGCTCACTGAGCGATAGTCAAAATATGGTGGATGGTAGTGGCCACGGCACGAAAGTCGCTGGAGTGTTTTTCGGGTCGTCTGGCTCATTCTATTGGGACAAACAGTACGACGGTGTGGCTAAAAATGCGCGCGTCGCATTTACAGATATTGGATACGAGGACACCGACGGATCAGAAGTCTTGGTAAGTTTATCCAACGTTTCGAGGTCACTTTTGTATGGGTACCCAAGCGATACTTTCTCTGCTCGCGTGCATTCTCATAGTTGGGGTATAACAAATTCATATTCGTACGAATCAAGTGAATATGAAGTCGACCTGTTTTTGAATGAAAATCAAGAGAATGTTGTCGTCTTCTCCGCGGGAAACAAGGGAAACCCAGGCTCCGTGGGTGGGAAAGCGCGCAATAGTATAACGAGACCAGCAAACGCAAAGAATGTCATTTCTGTCGGTGGGACCAGAAGTGTAAAATCACCGAGTCTCTCGCCGTCGCCATATGCGGTCAAAATAGAATTAGGGGATGGTTACGCGCACTGGGCGCACGCAAGCGTGCGTGGTATGGCGAGCGTTAATAAGACGTATGCGTCAACTGATTCGTATCGTATAGTCACAGTGGGGAGTCCAGAGAACGGGTGCGCGGCTTTGCCAAGCGCGATTGATTCGAATCAAATTGTTCTTCTCAAGTCAGACGGAGTTTCTTGTTCGCACGCGGAACGATTAAAAAACGCAGAGACTGCCGGATACTATGGTGCGCTCGTCTATGCAAACGAAACAAAAGCGCGATTGGCATCAATGGTAGATGATCAGACGTCATCATCTTTCTTGTCTGCGTTCATTCCCATGAAAGATGGTCTTCTTTTACGCGCGCTCGTTGAGAAAGGTGATTTGAATGCCAATGACGTGTTTCCTGCGTTGACAATTAAAGTTACCACAATAGAAGCTTTCAGTGACAATCAATACGAGCACGCGGCGGATTTCTCGAGTGCGGGGCCTACAGATGATGGACGAATCGCGCCTTTACTCGTAGCACCTGCCCAAAATATTGAATCAGTAGATGTGAACACCACAAATACGGCATCCGTCGTGCATTGCAAGGTGGCGACGTTCATGGCGGGAACATCGTACGCGGCGCCGGCGGTTTCCGGCGCACTCGCAATCACTAGACAATATTTTACCGATGGATATTACCCTTCTGGAGAGAAGATATCGGAAAATGCGTTGACTAATGTCAGCGGCATGTTGTTAAAGGCAGTCTTGATCAATGGAGCTAGACAATTAGAAGGTTTTGATCCCTTGGATAGAACTCCGTTGGAATCGGCACCTTCGATGAAAGCCGGTTTTGGGCGCGTAGACTTGGCAAACTCTTTGAAGCTAAAAGATATCGACTCGAACGTGCAATCTCCGACAAATATCTACGTGATGGATGACTCTGGTTTGATTTTCACCGAAGTAACGGCATCCTATGGCGCTTGCATGTTACTGTCAGACGATACCACGGAAACGCTATCGATGACGCTGACTTGGTACGACGAACCATCACTTTCTGGTTCGGATGGATCACTCATCAACGATCTCGATATCACGCTATACTATTCGAGAGACATGTCGGGCACTTTTGAGACTATTGCACCGTTATATCGCGATTCACTAAATACGGTGGAAAAGATTGTGTGGTCGTATCCAAAAAGGGGGCTATACTATGCGAAAATCAGCGCATCGTCGCTCGTTAGTGACCAAAGCTTCGCGTTTGTAGCCACTGGCAGCTTCGTCACGGCTGAAACAGTGCGCGATATATCCTCGTGCACGCCTCCTCCTCCTCCTCCTTCTCCTCCTCCTTGCCCCCCTCCTTTTCCTCCTCCTAGTCCTCCTAGTCCACCGTTGCCGCCGCCCTCGCCGCCTCCTTCCCCTCCGCCATTGCTTCCGGCTCCGCCTCCACTACCACCCCAAACGTCAGTGGAAGCGCTTGTGCCTCCGCCTGCGCCTCCGCCAGTACCGCCTGAGTCTCCAGGAGGAGAGCAGTTCATGCCTACCGCATCTGGTGCGCAGTCAAAATTTAAAAGTCAATTTGGTGTATTTATATTTTTAGTTCTAGCTTTAGCTTAGAAAGAAGTTGTTCAATCAGCGTACAGTACCGTTGTTTGTATTATTGTACAAATTATCATCTATGCTCAACTACGGTGATATCTTCATTTTCGTTAGCACCTCCTCCCGGAAAGGTGCGTCCTTGTGTGGCCAACTGGCGCCTAAAATTTTCTAGACGAAGCACTTCTGCTTCGGCGTCGACTATGGTCGGAATCATGCGCGATTCGTTGTCGCCATCGTCGTCCGGGTACCAAATTCCTGGATCTCTCGTTGCCTCTCGTTCATTTCGTACAGGAGGCTGAGTCGGTATTGCCCTGAGAAATTCGCCCTGCGAATTGGTAATACCGCTTGCGTATCGATCGCGCAGACTTACCGTTGCTTCCGGAGAGAGCGGTTGCATTTGTCCCGTCACGCGTTGCTGTTCATCTCCTTCTTCATCATCAAGCTGCCATATTACGGGCGCCGGTCGTGATCGGTGTCCGGGTAACGTGCGATGGACGGCAACAGGAACACCTACGTTTGCTTGATTTTCCAGACGTTTGGCCTCTGGTGAGCAGCATCGCGCTATTTTGCGCCTGAAGCAAAGGATAAGGAATATGAACACGACGGAAAGTACCGCACCAGCCAAAGCTGCGGGACTCGCAGACTTGGCAACATCAGTTAGTGTCAGCGGTGCTGGTCCAGGCGATGGCGGTGGAGGCGGTGACGGATTCGGAGGAGGGAAACTATACGTCAAATCCCAGTCTATATCCGCTTTGGTAGTTTCAAAAGCATCGTAGTACGATGTCTTTGAGGAGCTTGCACTTGCTAAAGGACCAGTAGAACTTATCGAAGCCTCTCCACTGTGCGATAACTCTTCAATCTCGGAAAGTAAAGAGGGCGACTGTGACACAGTAGCAACCGCCGCGATACTCGCTAAGAAATCATCGATCGATGATCCACTAGCAATAGAATCTTTCAAGTCTAAAAGTACCGTTGCGGCATTTGCAACTGCCGCTGCCATCGTCGCAACGCCTTGCAAAACTTCCGATCCATCATACTCCACGTTTCCTGCATTCTGCGCGACTTCCAACGCATCTGAGACAACATCCGCAATGACTGCGGCGTTGTAGAAGTCTAGCAAATCAGTTCGCATAAGCTCGTTCAGCCGACGACGAGAATTCATGGCCCTGTTACTTTCAATGCGTCCATATTGCGCAATTACACGTTCTGCGATCGCCTTGACGGCGTATGCCTCGCACGTAGACAAAGCTGTGTTGGACTTTATGCCACAAATCATTCTCGAAGTCGAAGCAATCAGATTCGCCAAATTCACGTTCGTCGTGGCAACGTGCACGTATTCCTCAATAACGTCATTTTGCGCTTCAGCTAAAGAATCTCTATCGAGCAGGTCCACTTGCGTATTATCCCATCCAAATGCAATCTTCATTTGATCATAAGCAGACACCCGAGGATAACTGCCTATTTTCGCCATCATCGCGACCAAAATTGTCGACAGTGGCGATAGCATTGTCGAACCCGGAGGTGCTTTTAATATTGAAAGTGCGCTCGTTCGTTTCGTATAGGCATCTGTACATGACGTGCTGCTGGTATCGGCAATCAATATCGTCGATGCTACTGAATAACTAACCGTTGGAGAGAGCGTAAAAGCACCGAACTCGTCTGTTGTTGTTTGCGGGTCAAGCGTGAAATCTCGTTCGCCATTCTTATTAGTATCGAGATACACGGTACACTTCGAGAGATATCCGCTCGCATACGCGCGACCTGAAACTTTCGCGATTGGCGGAGGCGGAGGAGGTGATGGTTTAGACGAGTCTGGCGGTGGGCTCGGAGGAGGTGACGGCTTCGGACTTGGCGGCGGCGGTGACGGCGGAGGTGGAGGAGGGGAAGGCGGTGGAGACGGAGGACTCGAGGGAGGCGGAGACGGTGGTGGCGGTGGATTGTCCAGAGAGCAACTGTCATACGTCCTGTCTTCCAAATGCGTAAACGTCCCCGTAGCAACGACGGCATAATTTTGAATACTCCCATTTCCAGAGCCAAAGTTT
>Ga0115553_1002895_pt1 | contig 10313 bp, 8 predicted proteins | sample COGITO_mtgs_1103_2_FD_87284 | JGI IMG/M metagenome (GOLD analysis project Ga0115553, IMG submission 87284) | Pelagic marine microbial communities from North Sea - COGITO_mtgs_110331 | ecosystem: Environmental > Aquatic > Marine > Epipelagic | place: Germany:Helgoland, sampling site Kabeltonne... | reverse complement strand
TGTGTAACGCTCTCTCTGTGCATCAGCGCAGGGGCGCTGCGCGGGGGCGAGTGTTTATCGTCAGGATCAGTGCAGTTAGGAAGGGGCAAGACAGAAACGAGGAGGCCCTGATGGGACAGTTGGTAGACGGCACATGGCATGATGTTTGGTATGATACGGCGTCAACGGGCGGTGCGTTTGAACGGACCACGGCCAAGTTTCGCAACTGGATCACGGCTGATGGCGCAGCGGGACCGACGGGTGAGGGCGGCTTTCCTGCGGTGAGCGGGCGGTATCATCTCTATGTGTCCTATGCCTGCCCGTGGGCGCACCGCACGCTGATTTTTCGGGCATTGAAGGGGCTGGAAGCGCATATCAGCATATCCGCAGTGCATCCTGATATGCTCTCGGAGGGCTGGACCTGTGAGACCGATGCGCATGGGGCCACGGGCGATACGCTCTATGGGCTGCCTTTTGCGCGGGACATTTATCTGAAGGCGGATCCGCAGATATCAGGGCGGGTGACTGTGCCGATATTGTGGGACAAAGAGCGCCAGACGATCGTGAGCAACGAAAGCTCAGAGATCATCCGTATGCTGAACTCTGCGTTTGACGGGTTGACTGGGAATAGCGACGACTACTGGCCTGAGCCGCTGCGCGGTGAGATTGAAGAGGTGAATGCGCGGATCTATGACACCCTGAACAACGGCGTCTACAAGGCAGGGTTTGCGACCACGCAGGCGGCCTATGATGCGGCGGTTGATCCTCTGTTTGACACGATGGACTGGCTCGAGGCGCGGCTCGCGGAGCGGCGTTACCTGATGGGCACACAGATCACCGAGGCGGATTGGCGGCTGTTCACGACGCTGGTACGGTTTGATCCAGTCTATCATCTACACTTCAAGTGCAACCGTGCGCGGCTGATTGATTACCCCAATCTCTGGGCCTACACGCGCGAGCTCTATCAGATTGAGGGTGTCGCTCAGACCGTGAACCTTGAGCACATCGTGCGTCATTATCACTATAGCCATGACACCATTAACCCCAATCGTATCCTTCCAACAAACCCTGTTCTGGACTTTATGGAACCGCATGGGCGGGGTTAAAACGCGTTATCTTGTGGATAACTGCCTTTGAGGCCCCATATAGAGGGTCCAAACGTTGACAAGCTTGTGCTGACGCCGCCAGACTGGATCTGTTCAGAATCATAGGTGCAACAGCGGCAGTGCGATTTCACAAGCTCAGACTTACGGGGTTCAAAAGCTTCGTCGATCCGACCGACCTGATTATTCAGGACGGTCTGACAGGCGTCGTCGGGCCCAATGGCTGCGGTAAATCCAACCTGCTTGAAGCCCTGCGCTGGGTGATGGGCGAAAACCGCCCCACCGCTATGCGCGGCGGCGGGATGGAAGACGTGATCTTTGCAGGCGCATCTTCGCGGCCCGCGCGCAACTTTGCCGAAGTCTCGCTTCATATCGACAACCAAGACCGCCTCGCGCCTGCGGGCTTTAATGACATGGACAACCTCGAGGTCGTCCGCCGTATCACACGCGACGTCGGCAGCGCCTATAAAGCCAATGGCAAGGACACCCGCGCGCGCGATGTGCAGATGCTGTTTGCGGATGCCTCGACAGGTGCGCATTCCCCTGCTCTTGTGCGGCAGGGACAGATTAGTGAGCTGATCAACGCCAAGCCCAAGAGCCGTCGCCGTATTCTCGAGGAGGCAGCGGGGATTTCGGGCCTCTACCAACGCCGCCACGAGGCCGAGCTAAAGCTTAAGGGAGCAGAAACAAACTTGACCCGGGTTGACGATGTCCTTGAACAGTTGGCCGCGCAGCTGGCGCAGCTTGCGCGCCAAGCCCGCCAAGCGGCGCGCTACCGTGAGATCGGGGATGAGCTGCGGCGTGCGGAGGGGTTGCTGCTTTATCGGCGGTGGAAGGAAGCGCAAGTCGCGCATCTTGAAGAACAGAATGTCCTAAAGGAGCGCACGGTCGCTGCCGCGCAGGCCGAAGCGGCCGCGCGGGAGGCGACGAAGCTGCGCCAACAGCGCGAAGATGCGTTGCCCGCTCTGCGCGAGGAAGAAGCCATCGCTGCGGCTGTGCTTCAGCGCCTCTCGGTACAGCGCGACACATTGGAAGACCAAGAAAAGCGCGCGATTGCGACGATTGAAACGCTGGAAGCGCGGATCAGGCAGCTGGCGGCTGATATGGAGCGTGAGGAAGCGCTCAACCGTGACGCAGGTGAAACCATTGCGCGGCTGGAGTGGGAAACCGAAGAACTGAAAAAGGCGGGCGCGGGCCATGAGGCCAAGCTGGCGCAAGCCGCGGAGGCGTCTCAAGAGGCAGCACAGGTCTTGCAGGCGCGTGAGAATGCACTGTCTGAACTGACCGAAGATGTGGCCCGCTTGGCTGCAAGGCATCAGTCTGCTCAGCGCTTGCTAGAAGACAGTCGCAAAACAGAAGCCCGCTCCAGCGAAGAGGCCGAAAAAGCCAAGCGCGCTGCGGGCGAGGCCAAGGCGCTTTTGGAAAAAGCGGCAGTAGATTTTGAAGCGGCAGAGCAGGCTGAGAGCGCAGCGACCAAGCGCTCGCAGGACGCGGAGGAGGCGCTTATCGCTGCTGAGGCGGCGCGGGCTGCCACGCAATCCCGCGAGGCGGATGCGCGGGCAGAGCTGAGCGAAGCCGACGGCGAAGTGAATGCACTCTCGGCTGAAGCCAGCGCCTTGGCGCGGCTTGTGGAACGTGACACGGCCGAGGGCGGGCAGATCATTGATCAGCTGCAAGTGACGCCAGGCTATGAGAAGGCACTGGGCGCGGCGCTGGCGGATGATTTGCGCGCGCCTGAAGTGGGCGAAGACGGGCCGTCCGGCTGGGCGAGCCTGCCAGCTTATCGAGATGCGCAAGCTTTGCCTGCGGGTGTTGAGCCACTTTCGGCGCATGTGAATGTGCCTGCGGTTTTGACACGGCGGATGGCCCAGATCGGGCTTGTGGAGGCCGAGGCGGCAGCTGCTTTGCAGGCCGAGCTGAAGCCTGGGCAGCGGCTTGTGAGCCTTGATGGCGATTTGTGGCGCTGGGACGGGTTTCGCGCCTGGGCCGAGGATGCGCCGAGCGCGGCGGCCCTGCGTCTGGAGCAGATGAACCGTCTTGAAGTGCTCAAGCAGCAAATGGAAGCTGCCACTTCAAAAGCGCAGGGCGCGCGGCTGGCGCATCAGGTTCTGACAGAGCAGCTCAAACGTGATGGTGAGGCCGACAAGGCCGCCCGCGAGGCACGGCGTGCAGCCGATACAGCCGTGGCAGAAGCGGCGCGGGCTTTGAGCCGCGCTGAAGCGGACCGCACCTTGGCAGAGTCGCGGCTGGACTCTCTTGGCCTTGCTGTGAAGCGCCATGAGGACGAAGCAATGGCAGCGCGGCGCTCTTTGCAGGAGGCCGAGCGCGGCCTTGCGGGTCTTGGCAACCTAGAGACGGCGCGGGCCGAAGTCGAAGACGTGAAGATGACCGTTGAGGCCGCGCGCATGACCATGATGGCGAAGCGCTCGGGGCACGACGAATTGCGCCGCGAGGGCGAGGCACGCACGCGGCGGGGGCAGGAAGTCACGAAGGAGCTTTCGGGCTGGCGCCACCGTTTGGAGACAGCAGAAAAACGGATTGCCGAACTGGCCGAGCGCAAGACTGCGAGCGAAGCTGAGCTGAAAGATGCCACGGCAGCGCCTGAAGAAATTGCGGCAAAGCGTGAAGAGCTTGGCCATTCGATCTCACAGGCGGAGGCGCGCAAGGCCAAGGCCTCTGACGCGCTCTCGACAGCCGAAGGCGCTGAGCGTGATGCGACACTGGCCGAGCGCGAGGCGGAGCGGGCGGCAAGCGAGGCACGCGAGGCGCGGGCGCGCTCGGAGGCCCGCACCGATGCGGCAGCCGAGACCGTCGCTTATGCGGCAGAGCGGATCGAGGAAGAGCAGGACACAACGCCAGAGGCGCTTTTGGAGAGCCTTGGGGCAGACCCTGAGAAGATGCCTGCTTCGGAGATGATCGAACAGGATGTGAACCGTCTGAAGCGGCAGCGGGATGCGCTTGGCGCAGTCAACCTGCGGGCCGAGGAAGATGCGAAGGAAGTCTCTCAGGAGCATGACGGGCTTTTGCTTGAAAAGACCGATCTGGAAGAGGCGATCCGTGCTTTGCGCACAGGCATTGCCAGCCTGAACCGCGAGGGGCGCGAGCGGCTGCTGACCGCTTTTGAGCAGGTGAACGACAACTTCTCGATGTTGTTCAAGCACCTCTTCGGTGGCGGCGATGCCAATCTTGTTTTGGTGGAGAGCGACGACCCGCTCGATGCGGGGCTTGAGATTATGTGTCAGCCGCCTGGCAAGAAGCTTGCGACGCTTTCGCTTTTGTCTGGTGGGGAACAGACACTCACGGCGATGGCGCTGATCTTTGCGGTTTTCCTTGCGAACCCTGCGCCGATCTGTGTGCTCGACGAAGTCGACGCGCCTTTGGATGATGCGAACGTCACGCGCTTTTGTGACTTGCTTGACGAGATGTGCCGCCAGACCGACACACGCTTTCTGATCATCACGCACCATGCTGTGACGATGAGCCGGATGGACCGCTTGTATGGCGTCACGATGCAGGAGCGAGGCGTGAGCCAGCTTGTCTCTGTCGACCTGAAGAAGGCCGAGGCGATGGTGGCTTAGTTAAGGCTGCGTCCCGCTGGGTTAATGGCGCTGGGAAACGCTGATTCTAGGGGGGTGAAAAGCGTGCACAACCCGTGCACAACCCGTGCACAACCCGTGCACCGTCTGAAACGGGCTTTTGTTTACACAAAATTAGGTAATGCGGCGTGCGGTGTGCAAGGGGCGGGCTTGACAGCGGACTGACCTAGGAGAGCAGCTGACGCGCAGTGCGGCCTTCTCTGGACTGGATAATAAGGGCAAAAAGCAAAACTGCAGCCGATGCTCGGCCGCTTTGGAAACATCTGTTTCGTTGTTTCTCTGCCATGAACGATCCGTGGGAAAACCCAGATATTATCTCACGAGCGCCCAGAAGTTGCCTGATTGTGAGGCGATACCATGCTTTGAGAAAAGAATAATCAAGGGATTATCGAGCATGGACCGACTGACTGAAATGGAAGCCTTTGCAATGGTCGTAGACCAAGGCGGGTTTACGGACGCAGCCAAGAAAATGGGGATTTCAAAATCCGCTGTTTCAAAGCACGTCTCCAGCCTTGAGGCCCGTCTGGGCGCGCGGCTTTTGAACCGCACGACGCGGCGGGTCAGCCCGACCGAGATTGGCCTTGCCTATTATGACCGTGCACGGCGCGTTTTGAATGATGCGGGCGAGGCAGATGCGCTCGTGTCGTCCATGCAATCCGACCCCTCTGGCCTATTGAGAATTTCTGTGGCGACAGATTTTGGTGTGAACCACCTTTCGCCTGTGTTGGGCGAGTTTCTCTCGGATTTCCCAGATATCACCGTGAATATGGTCCTCAACAATCGCTATGTGGAACTGATTTCGGAGGGCTTTGATATGGCCATCCGCATTGGTGATCTGGAAGATAGCTCGTTGCGCGCCCGCAAGCTTACCGAGACGAGTATGCGCATGATTGCCTCCCCAAGCTATTTCCAGCGCCACGGGCGGCCTCAGAAGATTGACGATCTGAATGATCACAAGCTTTTGCATTATTCCAACCATTCGGCAGGCAATGTCTGGAAGATTACCGCGCCATCTGGTGAAAAGCGCCAAGTGCGCACGGCGGGCTGGCTGACTGTGAATGACGGGCAATCGCTGCTCAATGCGGCTGTGTCTGGCCTTGGCATCGCTTATCTGCCGAGCTTTCTCTATGCGGAGGCGCTTGAGAAGGGTCTTGTGGAAGATGCGATCCCTGATTTGCCGATGGAGACCCAAGGTATCTATGCGGTGTATCCGCCCGGGCGCTTTACGCAGCCCAAGGTGCGCGCCTTTATCGACTTTCTGGTTCACTCGTTTGGCGACAAAGGGCCAAGTGACTGGTAAGGCCGGCCCCCTGATTTTCCCCGCGGTTTATCCGCAACTGGCCCCGGTTGATCCGGGGCCTTTTTTGTGGCGGGGCACTTGCTGTATGCGGCCGTCCAATATCAGTGAATGCGATTTGCAGACGTGGCCTAGGTTGTAGAGCGGGCGGCAGCCATGACCGTGGTTTGTTATTTATAACAAGAAGCTGCCTTAGCGCGTCGGAACGGGGACGTCTCCGCGATAGTCATAAAAGCCGCGGCCTGTTTTGCGGCCCAGCCAGCCTGCGGCCACATATTTCGTCAAGAGCGGGCAAGGGCGATACTTGGTATCGGCGAGGCCATCATGCAGAACGTTCATGATTGCGAGGCAGGTATCAAGGCCGATAAAGTCAGCAAGCTCAAGCGGGCCCATCGGGTGATTGGCGCCGAGCTTCATGGCGTTGTCGATCGAGGCGACATTGCCGACGCCTTCATAGAGCGTATAGCAGGCCTCGTTGATCATCGGGATCAGGATGCGATTGACGATAAAGGCGGGGAAGTCTTCGGCGGAGGCGGCTGTCTTACCGAGCTTTTCGACCACGGCGAGGCAGCTCTGATATGTCTCGTCATCAGTGGCGATGCCGCGGATCAGCTCGACCAGCTGCATGAGCGGCACAGGGTTCATAAAGTGAAAGCCCATGAACTTTTCGGGGCGGTCCGTGCGTGCGGCGAGGCGGGTGATCGAGATCGAGGAGGTGTTTGATGTGATGATCGTGTGCTCGGGCAGGTGGGGTACGATGCCTTCGATGATCTTGTTTTGATGTCTTCGTTTTCTGTTGCGGATTCGATCACGAGATCGGCTGTGCCGAGCGCGGCCACATCAAGCGCAGGGCTGATGCGGGCGAGGCCAGCTTGCATATCGGCTTCTGTGATAAGATTGCGCGACACTTGGCGCACCATGTTTTTCTCGATCTTGGCGAGTGCGGCTGTGAGCGCGTCTTGGCTGAGATCATTGAGCGTAACATCATACCCCGCGAGCGCCATAACATGCGCGATACCATTGCCCATCTGGCCTGCACCGATGACGCCGACTGTTTTGATATCCATGCTGCTCTCCTTCGGGGTTAATTACGACAATAAGCCGCCGCTTAAGCAGGCTGCAAGGCGAAAGATCGGCCTTTAATTTCCGACTATTTTATCTGTTAGGGAATTGGAAATGGCTGTGGCGCATCTTCGGTTTTGGGTGAACTAAAATTGTGGTGGGAACTATGTCCTATGAAAGAATAGGGGGCGCAGCCCTTGACTATCGACTCTGCGAGTATGACGGATCGCGGCTGGCCTTTCGCGGGCCCAAACGAAGCCTTGATGAGCCTTTTGTGGCCGCGCTGGGAGGCACAGAAACCTTCGGGAAATTTGTGCCGCGTCCCTATGTGGACCGACTGGAAGACAAGCTGGAAATGCCGTGCCTTAACCTTGGGGTCATGAGCGCCGGACTTGATGCTTTTGCGAGTGATCTCGGTGTTTTGAGTATGGCGGCGCGAGCGGAGGCCGTCATTGTGCAGGCGATGGGCGTGCACAATCTCTCGAACCGCTTTTATACGGTGCATCCGCGCCGCAACGACCGCTTTTTGCGGGCCTCAGACCAGATGAGAAAGTTGTTTCGGGGTGTGGATTTTACCGAGTTTCACTTTACCAACCATCTGTTGCGCCATTTGGCGCGCTATCAGCCGGACGGGTTTATTCTGTTGATGCAGGAATTGCAGCAGGCTTGGGTGGCGCGGATGCGGCTTTTGGCAGATCGGGTGGCGAAGCCGATGGTTCTGTTGTGGTTCGCGGATCATGGGCCTGATGAGAAGCGTGGCTTTGCCCATGCGGCAAGTGCGCCTTTTGGCGTGACCCAAGATATGATGGATGCGCTGGAAGGCGATGTGGCACGCACGGTGATCTGTCGTGCAAGTCCGGCGGCTCTGGCGCGTGGCTATGAGGGTATGGTTTTTGCCGATCAGGAAGCTTTGGCTGCGATGCAGCTTTTGGGGCCTGCGGTGCATCAGGAGGCGGCAGATGCGCTTGAGCCTGTGCTGCGGCGCTTGCTTAAACGCTAACCCAAGTCAGCATTGAGCCATGTGCGCACTGCGGCCTCAAAAGCGCGGGGGCGTTCGGCGTGAAGCCAGTGCCCTGCTTCAGGGATTTTGGCAAAGCGCGCCTCTGGGAAGAGCGCTTTGATCTGGGGCCGGTGATCGCGTGTCACGTAGTGTGACGTTGCGCCTGTGAGAAAGAGGGCGGGGCCCGTGAAGCATGCGTCTATTGTCGGAAAGCTCAGGATCTGGGGCATATTCGCTTCAAGGGCGGCCAGATTGAGCCGCCATTGGCGTGCTTTCAGATCCAGAGACTGGGTGAAGAACGAGGCGAGTGTCGGGTCTTCGACCAGCGGCAGGAGCGCGGCTTGGGCTTCGGCGCGTCCCTCGATCCGGGAGAGGTCGAGCGCGCGCATGGCGTTGATATATTGCTGTTGGGAGTGGCCGTAGCTCACAGGGGCGATATCGGCGACAGTGAGGCGGTTGACCATCTCGGCGTGCTCAAGGGCAAGTACCATAGCGGCTTTGCCACCCATGGAATGGCCCAAGACGTCGGCTTGGCCTCCGTGTGCGGCGATCACTTCGGCGAGGTCGTCGGCCAAGGCGGTGTAACTGTGATCATCCGAGTGTAGCGAGCTGCCGTGGTTGCGCATGTCGACGGCGATCACTTGGCGCTCATCGGAGAGGCGCTTGGCGATAACGCCCCAGTTGCGGCCTGAGCCGAAGAGGCCATGCGCGATGAGCAGCGGGGGCTTGGCGTTGGCGATGCCATGGGTGATAGTGTGTAACATATGCGAGTGATACGCCATTTTCCGCGGGAAGGAAAAGGCGCAAGTTAGGCGGGATGTAATGTGATTGAGGCGAGCCGTTTGAGCGAAATGGAGCGGGAGCTGCGGGGGCTGATGGCCGCGCATCTGGGCGTGAGCAAGCCAAGCTTGGCCGCAGGGTTGCGCAGCATTGGCAGGGGGCTACCCCTGCGCCAAAGGCAGAACGGCGCGCGGCTCACGGAGGCACTCGAGAAAGTCTCACATCCGCAGCTTTGTGTGCAGCTTGACGAGGCCGCTATCGTCAAGGCGCATGGGCGCTTGAAAGCCTATTTGGAAAAGATTGACCGCAGCGAAGTAAAGCGCCGACAGTGGATACGGGCTGGCTCGGCGCTGGCATTTAATCTGTTGATTGTGCTGACGGTTCTGATTGTTGTGCTGCGGCTGCGCGGCTTTATCTAAGCGTATGTATTGTGCTCTGAGAGCCAAAGAAAAAGCCCGCGACCTTTGAGGCGCGGGCTTCATCGATCTGATGGAAGCGAGGCTTAGCGCGCGTAGGCGTCAGAAAATCCTGCACGTCTTGCTGTGGCGACTGCCGCGTTGATCTGGCTCGCGCCGAAGGGCCCCGCCATAACCAAACGATAGGACTTGCCACCTTTTGTGAGTGTGCCAAAGCGTGCTGGCAGGCCTGCGGCGGAGATGCGTTGTGCCGCGCGCTGGGCATTGGCTTCGCTTGCGAACATGCCCACTTGAACGTAGCGCCCGTCTGTTCCGCTTTTGGCCGTGCCCCCTTGTTTGCGGGGGGTGGCTGCTGCGGCAGACTTGCTTCGTGAGGACGTTGTCAGACCCATCGCGGCGTTTTGATCGTTCATGCTTGTGTAAGGGTAGCGCAGCTCCGGGAAGAGATTGTTGACGACCCGACCAGTGCCCTTGACGTAGAGCTTGCGTGGGATTGTGCGTGTCCAGATGAGGTCGGACTGGCGGATGCCCTCCACTGTCATTTGAGCGCGCTTCGGATTGAGGCGGTCGTCATCCCATGCTTTGCGGAAGCCCTTCGGCACTTTGTTTGTGACCGCCGAGCGCTGTTGTTGGTTGTAGACATGGCGCGGGACAACACGGGTGTTGCCAGCGGCATTGATCTGGCCTGTTTGGCTGTTGCGCGTGATGATGCGTTGGCCTGTTGGTGTGCCTGAGATTTTTGGTGCAGCGGTCGGCTGTTGCACGACGCGCTGCTGGACTGTTTTTTTCTGGCCGTTGCGCATGACTGTGACGGGTTGGCGCTGAACCTGGACCGCGCCAGTCACAGGCTGAGTTTGTGAGCCGCAGCGTACACCTGGCCCAGAGCCCGCGTATTGGGCGCTGATCCCAGTGAAATTGGCGCAGGTTGTGGCGCGTGTGACGCGCTGCACCTGACGGGGCGCAGGCTTGGGCGCAGCAGCAGGCTTGGCGGCTGCAACACGCGGCGCTGGTGCTGGCGCAGGAGCTACGGCGGCGGGCGCTTCGTTGTTGGTGATCTGCACTGGAGCATTTGCGCTCTGG
>Ga0115553_1002881_pt1 | contig 10344 bp, 10 predicted proteins | sample COGITO_mtgs_1103_2_FD_87284 | JGI IMG/M metagenome (GOLD analysis project Ga0115553, IMG submission 87284) | Pelagic marine microbial communities from North Sea - COGITO_mtgs_110331 | ecosystem: Environmental > Aquatic > Marine > Epipelagic | place: Germany:Helgoland, sampling site Kabeltonne... | reverse complement strand
CGGGACGGGAGGCGGAGGGTCGAAAGGGGGAGCGGGGGGAACCGGTAGACGGTGAGGTTAAGGGACCGGCTCCCCCTCCTCCGCCTTCGCCTTCTCCTTCTCCCTCTCCTTCTCCTTCTCTTCCTCCCCCGGACGATCCGTCGGGATGGCTGTGGGATAGACTGGCCCTTTGCTTCCCTCCTCCGACCGCCGGGCTCTTCCGAGGCGGCGTGGCCCGGGCGGACGAGGACGTGGACGTGGACGTGGACGTGGGGGGGCTCTTCATCGACGACGTCTTTTCCCTTATCCTCTTCCGGCGGGCCTCCTCCCCGAAACCACCGGGGGACGGAGCGGGGGCCTCTCGGTCGGGGTCGTGGTCCAAGGGACCCACCCATTCCGGACGCTTTTCCTTCTTCTTCTTCTTCTTCTTCCCCCTCTGGGATTCGGACTCTCCTCCCCCGCGGTGGTGCCGCTCGTCGTCGCGCGTGGCGGCGGCGCGTATCTCGTCCCACCGGCGCTCCTCGATGCCCGTCAGTACCCCCTTGAGCCTCTCCATCTCCTCGTCCTCCCTCGCCTTCCTCCCCCTCGCCTCCCGGGCCCTCCTGGCCGTCTGGGACCTCATGAACTCCTTCCCCTTGTCCAGGCGGCGACTCTTGGAGCGCAGGGACTCGGAGCGGAGGTGGGAGGATACGAGGAGGCCGGCGGAGCTGCTGTTGATGGTGCCGCCGGAAACGGGGGAGGGGGAGGAGGAGTACGCGGAGGACATTGCATGGAGCTTGGTCTTCTTCTTCTTTCGTTTCAGCTCGGACTGGAAGAGGTTGTCGGCTACGGTGGGGTCCATACCTTTCTTCTGTTGTTTTTTGACCCACCCTTTGGTTTTTAGTGTGGTGTGGGGGGGGTGGGGGGGTTGCGGAATGAGAAAGGGGGAGAGGAAGGGAGGGGAGCTTCAGGAGAATATTAGGTTGATTCGAAATCAAGGATGTGTATCCTCTGTGTATATGTAGTGCTGATTTAGGCAAGTATTCCACGAATCTATGTTGCAGTTATCGGCAGTCGTTCTCAGCCGTTTTTATTATTCTTAATTACTGTGAATTCACTTGTAAGTTGTTGATCCCTTTTTTCCTTTTGGTTTCCCGTTCGAAATTGCACAACATCATCTTTGAACTTCGCCATCCGAATTCTCGTGCAGGCTCAATTTTTTCCCCTATTTAAATATACTTCGTCGCGTATCTCTCTCGTCTCTCGGGGGTGTCTGACGTAAAACTTTTTCTTCGGGGTCGCGATGAGTCTGGCTCGATGCTTGCTGGGGATCCGCGCGTCGACGGCATGGTGTCACGGTCAGGGCGGGTGGTCGTCGGAGGAGGCTCGGTTGCCCGTCGCGCGCGAGGTCCTCGGCCAGTGCGTGGAGAGGCTGGACGCGCTGCTGTTCGAGGGGGAGGAGGAGAGGAGGGAGTTCGATGATCTCCTGGTGCTCAGGAGGCATCTGAGGGGGTGCGTTAAAGGGAGGGAGGAGGAGGTTAGGAGGGCTGAGGGGGAGGCCGTGAGGGAGGGGAAGGAGAATGTCCGTGGGAGGAAGAAGGGGAATGATGGCAGGAATATGAAGTCGGGTGTCTCGGCCGGGAAGAAACCTTCTGAAACCGTGAAGGGCAAGGCCGAGAGCGACTTGTTGGTGTGCAGGCTGGCGTTGGAGACGGTTACGAACGACTACGCGAAGGTCGTCCAGGCGATGCGGGAGGCCGAGGAGCGGGTGGAGAGGAGGCTCGAAGAAATACACTTCAAAAGAAAGGGCAGGACCGGCGATACGCCCGAAAAGTCGGACGCTGATCGACGACCATCGCGGCCGCGGCAAGGAGAACGGGACGGCGGGAGGGAACAAGAACCACGGCAACTTCAGCCGGAGGCAGCGCGGACGGAGCCTCCTCCGAGAGCCACCCCCCCTCCTGAACCTCATCAATTTGAGAAGTACCTCCGTGCGAAGTCCCGGGCCGAGGGGGGAGAGGAGAACAATGAGGAGAAGGAGTTCAGGAGGGGACACGTGCACGACGACGTTTCGCTTGACCAAAAAGATATCGAGAGGGTTGCACAGGGAGGGGATAATGATGAAAGAGATGATAAGGGGGAGAAATATACACCGACAAACAGGAGATTGTGGGATATTGAAGGGGATAACGGAGGGGGGGTAGAAGAGGCCAAAAACTCTGTAGCTACTTCGCCAAAGAGAGGCCGTAGTCCGAGCTTGCCAATGGGAATTCTGGATAAAATATTGTCACCAAAGAGAGTTGGGGCTGGCCTTGATGATGTTGAAATTTCCGACCTCGGGTTAGAGGGAAACTCGAAGAATGGGGAGCCGATCTCACCGATTCAGGGACAGCCACAGAATGATCTGCATTTCGAGACGTCGGGGGAGGCAAGCTTCGAACATCAGGGCGCTCCTTTGGTGCCCCCACCCCCCGCATTCTTGACACCACCACCAGCAAGCCAACAGCCACCGAGCCCACCTTCCATGAGTCAGGCGGCTAATGCAGGTACCACGCCGACAAAGAAAAGCTTATTCTCACCGGGACCTACAAAAACAAAGCCACCTCTCAGTCCATTCCCGCTGAGAACTCCTCCTCCCAGCAAGAATAAGACCAAAAATAGGACTAGCACAAAGAGCGGGAGCCGTGGAGGGGTGAAGGAGACCTCGGGGAGTAAGAAGAAGGGACAGGTTATACCTCGAAGCTCGTCGTCGAGACTAGTTTCGCCGCAGAGAAGGGTCAGCACTCGGCCCATCGACCCTCCGAAACCTCCTCAGGAGACCAAGTTTATGGAAAAGGCGAGGAGGGATTTGGCTTCGACGACGACAGCAAAGGCGAAGTTCATTACCCCCTGAGAGGAAGAAGTTTTCTTGATGACTAATTGCTATTAAATAAATGCTCGCATAGTTGGCACACAAATTATATCATAATATCACTATAGTCCACCCGAAATGTCGACGAACTTCATTTTTTCCTTGTTTCCTGACGTTGCTGTTGGTATGTTTGCTGGAATAGGGGCTGCACTTGTCGTAGGGGTTTTGATCGTCTTGCTTGGCTTCACATAACCAAAATTCGTCTTGGGCTTGGGCTGGCTGGCGGGTCTCATGGGGCTCGTAGTAAGGATGTCATTGTCACTTAATCCAAGCTCGTCCTCGCTGGTCGTAGTCTTAGAATTTGCTATCGACATTGCCCCGAGCGCCTTGCTTTTTGCCGGGGACTCCCTCCGGGTACCCTCGTCACTGCTGTAACCGAAATAATCATTTTTGTTCGCGGCTGGACTTCTCGCTCCAATCTCGCTTCTTCCTTTCGCCCCGTTGGGAGTATTCATAACGAAGCCACCGCTCTTCGTGATTATCGGTTGGTTCTTACCGGCCGCTGGGATACTGGGGATGAACTTACTTTTGTCAGACTGCCAAGTCACTCCCCGTTCCAGAGATCCGGGAGTTTGTTTCTTCGGCGAAGCCAACTTTATGGGTCCGAATGTCGCATAAGGCGCATTACCCTCGTCTTCGCTCTCGGCGCGATTCGCGACTTCCACCATGACCCGTTTGATCTTTCGCTCCAGAATCCGGCGCATGCTGGCCATGTTCTCCGCCTGGGTGGTTCTGAGTTTGACGACCTCCTTTCGGCACTTTTGGACGAATTTATCGACGTTCTCGAGTGTTATGGCGTCAGCCTTTGATGTCATCTGGGCTTGAATCATCCTACTGGATCTCAATACTTTATCGACAGCTTCTCCGTCTGCTTTTTGTGCCAATTGATCCTCCAGCTCGTTCGTTTTCAAAGCGATTTCTTCCAAGTGCTTACTAGTGGATAGAATCCGCTCGTTCATCGTCTTGAGAGCTTCCGTGCTCTCGCTTGGCGGAGTGAATGCGCGGTTATTGCTCATGGGGCCACCGAGAGGGTTGAAGTTCAGGTTATTTTCGGCGTTTTCGGCGATTAAATTCTTGACGAGATCAGTTAACTCCTCGTTGCTCATGTTCGTACCACCTGCGTTTGTCGTTGTAGTGATGATGGCATTATTTGCTTCCTCTTCGTCTTCAATCTCTTTTCTGATATTGTCCTTTAAGAGCTCATTGATTTTTATGGTTGAAACGCTGCCGCGGGTGTCACGAACCACAGGAGCTTTGTCTTTGTCTTGCTGATTCTCTTGGCCTGCTTCCAAATTCGCCTGCATCATTCGGGACACTTTTCCCCAAGCTATGGAAGCCGCCTTGTCTATATTTGAAAGAATTTCCCACGCCCTGAGATTCCCCGCTACACAATCTGTCAAAGATTGGGATATGGTGTCTAATAACTCGGTCCCGACCTGGGATACTTCACTCCCTACTTTTTCCCATATAGTTCGCTCGTTCTTTAGTAGGTAGTACTCGTTTCGCTCGGTCATATTCTCGCCGTCTAAGTGAGTAAGTCGGTGGCGTAGCGTTTGCACGCGGTTGTGAAACTGCAGGACCTTCAGGGCCCGGAACTGGTCTTTGTAGTCCTCAGGAGGCATTTTAGTATTCTCCAGCTCCCTCATCAGGGAAGAATAGCTATTTGTAGTCTCTACAACACGCTGCTGCAGCGAATCAATTCGGCTAGCTACAATATTTTCCTGAATTTGCGTTGTTTTTTCGAGGTGAGAAGTCAATTGGTGGTTGAGATCTTTGAGATTGTTTGCGATGGCTGTTGTCTCTTCGAGGGTAGACATCGTCGCCCCGTCATTCTGCATCTCGATTGTCTGTACGCGTCTTCCTAGCGATTGGATTGATTGCATTATTAAACCCTCCGAGGTCAGACTTTCGAGTTCAGCGACCTTTTTGTTCACGGATTCGATCTGCTTGGTCAAATTTCCTTCCAGAGAATCGAACTTGTCTTTCACTTCTTCGATCCGAGAAACACGCTCCACGAGGGAGAATTCCTTTGGTGCTCTTGTTTTCAGCATCGAAACCCGTTTGAGGTTGTTAGTGAAGACTACCGCACTCGTTGCTTTCTTGAACCGCTTCATGGCAATGTTCGCTGATGCTTTTCGGGAGGCTAGAGTTGTTGTCGAATTTGACGAATCTACTATGGAAACGACATCTGAGTCGGTCTTTTTCTCTTCGTTGTCTTCAGTTGCATTGTTGTCGGTTGCTTTCCTTTCGTTTTTTTCTTCTTCGTCGTCGTCTTCGTCGTCTTCGTCGTCTTCGTTCTCGTTGTCTTGGTCATTTTTAATTTCATCCAATTCCCCATCAGATTCATTCGTGGTTACTGGGGGGTCAGCAGCTTCAGCATCATTGTTTGCAACGTTTTCTGCGATTACATCAGTGGTGGCATCCTCGGTAGCAGCGACGATAGTTTCCTCTTCTTTTTCCTTTACCGGGGTCGAAGCGATGGGCTCAACCGGCGCAGATGACGGATGAGAGGGACCGCTTTCATCAGCCTTCTCCTTCAATTTCTTCTCAGAAGAAGGTGGTCGTCCAGCTTCACCAGAAGTTAGTTTTTGGGGGTTTTTTCGAATCTTAGGAGAAAGAGGCAAAGCGGAGTGGGTTTTCGATTTGGTATTGCTGAGAAAATTGCCCGGCACAGCGCTGCCAACCTGTTTTTTGCTCTTGTAAGCGGTTGATTTTCGCCGGGAAGACTTCTTTCTTGTGGTAGTTGGGGCAATAGGGGCCATAGTGCCCAGTTTGTCCGTATCTTCGGGGTCTACATACCCTTGGATGTTGTGCACCAGGTTTTCAATCATCGCCTGGTGCTGAATTACCTTGCTTTGAAGTGAACCAATATCACTATCCTGGAACGACTTGATCAAGCCCTCATACTGTTCCATTTTTCGGGCTTGGATTCCAATCAGAGTTACGCATGTCTCCAGCAGCTGTTTGGTCACGTCTCCGTCCAGGATCTTGAGATTCAGAGAGGTAGAGCCAGCACTACCAAGTGTTAGGGTTGTCACATCGGCATTCTTTATGGAAGATTGCATCATGCTAAACATATCTGATGGATCATCTTCGAACTCCTCCATGACAGAGGGATCGGACAGAGAGATGAATAGGCGTTAGTAGGAGTTTGAGAAGTTGAGGGGCTGAGAATCTTCTGTACTAAGGGGAAGTTAAAAAAACTGCTGAAAAAAATTATTGTGTGACGGATATTCACTTCTGAATAAACGGACAGTTCAACGACGCAACTAATGGACTCGAGAGATCATTCCAGACTCATACCGATCAATGAATTCTCAGTACCGATTTTAAGAGAGGGGGGAGTTGGTAAGGAGGGAGAGAAGGAGAGGAGAAATAGGTGTCGAAAGTACATTAAAACATCTGTTGTTGTAACAATGGTGTGCTTCCTCATAGGAGTTGGAATCGAAAGCCTCGCGACAACATTCATAGGCGACGGAGAAAGAACAGGCAGCGGAGAAAGAACAGGCAGCGGAGAAAGATCAGGTGATGGAGAAAGGAAACTGAAGTACCACTCAATAAACACCACAAGATACCCAAGTGCTCTTTGTAATGACGGTAGTGCCGCAGGGTTTTATGTGAGCGAGGATGTTGTTGCTCCAACTTCTGCTGTTATTTACTTGCAATCGGGGGGTTGGTGTTATGATAAGGAATCGTGTGCTCTTCGTTGGAAGACAACACCAAATTTAATGAGCTCAAAAAATTGGCCCAGTGAAGCCAGTCCTGGTGGGATCTTCCAGAGTAAGCAGAGATGGATTGATGAGTCTACCATGTTTGTTTCTGTGCCATATTGCAGCAGTGACGGTCATTTTGGAAATGCATATGATGATTTGGTTGGGTTTCGATTTTTTGGGCATGAGATAATCAAGGCCGTCATTGGAAGTTTAACGAAAGACTTTTTCGAAGGCGCACTGGACCTTGTTGTTTTTGGAGGCGCCAGTGCTGGTGCGCGTGGTGCGATGGTCCATATTGATTACGTTTCAAGGTTGTTGAAGGATGCGGGGGTGAAGAAGGTAGTCGGGGTTTTGGACAGTCCTTTGTGGGTTGACAAAGATCCAATCGGCTTTGACGGAGGAAAGCCAACCTATGGGCTGCTGAATCAGACACGTGATGTTTATAATATCGCAGGGATAGGAGTTTCGTCAGGGAAAGACGTCATTCCAGATGATTGCCGAGAAAAATATGTTGGGGAGGAGTACAAGTGCTTGTTTGGGGTGTTTCGGATGCCCTTTGTTCAAACAGAATATCTTCTGATATCTGCACAATTTGATAGCTATCAACTGGGTATTGATGGCCTGGCACTTCCCTTCAGCGAGGCGCAGAACTCGTTTGCTGATGACTTCGGGGGGAAGATGCAAGATGCATTTGATGAATTGGTGGGAACGAAAGGGGCTACATTGTACTCGTTGCCCTGCTTCAATCATGCCATCAGCGAAAGTGGTGCTTTTTTTAGCTTGAAAACGAGAGGTGATGCGGGATTGTCCGAAGATGAAGCTGTCGCAGCTTTTTTGAGTAACACTTCTGCTTTTGCTGATTATCGGGACTTTTGTGCTGATGGCTTCGACAACTGCACCATTGCCGGGAGTAAATGTGGCGACAATTTGTGGCTTAATTTATAAGTTTAGTGAAGAAGTTTGGTAGGCAAAAATGCTTCTGGAGGGCAAATCTCCTCTGTTGAACTGAGGCCATGTCAACCGAGACACGCTTTGTCGACTGGATAGTATCTTCCTTTCGATTTTGGGTCATTTTGGGTCTTATGGCTCTTATTCGTGCCATTTGCGGGCTGTTCACTCCGAAGGTCGAAGTGTCAAGCAAGGAAGGGGAAATTCCCCTTTCCTGCTCTGAGCGACGTCGTTTCTTACTGGGAGATGCTGCATTTGGGCTGTCAGTGCACAGATCTATGACCTCGGGTCGCATAATGAAGAAAACAATCAAGCGGATGGATTTCGTTAGGGTTAGTGGGGTCTTTTTTCTCCAAAAAAATAATAAATAAAAAATTTCCGCTTCAGAGCCGCTCCTAATTAAAATTAGTCTTTCCACCTAAATTACGCTTAATAGTCCTCATCGCCGTTCTATATCTTTTGTTTGCGATCACCTGCCGGCCAGCTTGTCGCAATATGCTCTCCTCTTTTGCTTCCCGTGTGATTTGTCGTGGGTCCTCGCTCTCCCCTTTCCTCTCCTCCCTCCCCTCCCAACCATTCGCACAGCAGAGCAGGGATATCCAGATCTTTGTAAGGAACGGGAATGTTGATAATGTGAGTATTGTCCGTCTTTTCATTACTTTGTCTTATCGTGACACCGTTCTTCTCGCCAACTTCCGCTCCACACACTCACCAACTCACTAACATCACCACCTCGACCACCCTTGGTTTTCAGGCTATGCGTCAACTAAACAGGGAAATGACTCAAGAGAAATTCAAATACAAACTGAAGCGTAAATCATTCTACGAGAAACCATACATGACCAGGGTGAGGGTGAAGGACAGGAAGGAGCGTCTCACGGCTGTGAGGAAGGTGGAGCGTCTAAAGGAGTGGATTCAATACGAGCGTGATCACGGTGGCTTGTCTGACTGAGCTACGACGAGTCTGATTGAGATATTTGAGCATCTGATCTTTAGATGACAGTCTGACTGAGATAATAAAGAAATAGGTTGAAAGGTGCATTTACGGTAGAAACCTGTTCTCAGACGTTTTCTCTACTTGGGGGGGGGTTTGGCGTCCATCACCATCAGGTGGGGACAGAATTTCTCCATCCTTTCGTTGAAGAGTTTATTCTCATGGAGACAGATTTCGCGCCCCTTGGACCGTACCTTGTTGATTATGAAGGGAAATATATCCAGCCCGCTGCCGCTGCAAGCGCCGCTTTCCTCTTTCAGAATTTTTTTGGCCATCTCCAGCTCCCCCTCTGGGTTCCCCTTCTTTTTTTTCTGCCCCTGCTCATCCTCTTCATCCCAGCACTTGCTGTGCAGAACGAAGGCAATCATGAAACACGGTAGATACCCAAGGCTAGCCAAAAAAACCTTTCTCGCATTGCCGTTGCTTCTCTCTTTCTCGAATTTGCGTGCAGTGTACAGCAAGTACGCGTTCAGAATGCCTCCCTCTATCAAAAACATCTCGCTGGTCAGGTTCTCCCAGACAGCAATGAAGGGGAGTGCTGTCATTAGAAGGCTGCTCGTTTTTTGTTGTTTGGTTTTTGTGGGGTTATTTTTTCGGGGGGGGTGAGCGTGTGCATGTGCGTGTGCATGTGCGAGTGCGTGTGCGTTTACAAAAAGGAAGAGGTCGTGCTATGTGCGACTGTAGTTGTCGTCCTCACCTGTAATTGGTAATCAGAGACGACGTCCGATCACCTCGTTCATCATTCACCGCGACCATCTCAAAACCGCCCCGTTTATAATCCTCCCTGTACATCCAATTCAAAGCAAAAAAATGAGGGAACTGCCACAAGAACAAACTGCTCCCCAAATACACGCTCTCTAAGTCAAACATGCTCCCACCGCTCCCGTACGTTGCCGCCGTCCATCCCATCACTGGCGGTATAGCCCCTACTATCGCACCCAGCCATGTATTCCACTCCGACCTAGGCTTCATAAGAGTATATCCAAATCCGTATAATAAAATGTTTCCGGCGCCCAGCGTCGCAGTAACTGGGTTCGTAAATGATGTCAGCAGGGCAGTCCCCGTCAAGCCGGTGGTGAGAGCAAGACCCTTGGCAAACTGAGGAGAAGCATGGCCCATCGGGAGAGGTCGGTTCTTTGTGCGGATCATCTTCCTGTCACGGTCGATCTGAGAGGGAAGGGGTTAAAGGGTTAGGGAAAAAAAAGGGGGGCGGGTCAAGGGTTGATTGAGGGAGGCCTAAATGATTTAGGCTGACTTTGGGACTGCAAAATCCTACCTCTAAAATCTGGTTAATTGTCGACGCAGATGAAGCACAAAGCGCGGTACCGAAACACGTCGTCAAAAGAAGTGGCACCGATGAAGATGACGGAGGAAGACCGGACGAGATGTACCCGAAAAATGTTGTCAGAACAACAAGTGACGATAAACGCGCCTTGGAAAGTGATGGAATCGTGCTGATGAGTGAGACATCACTCGTCTTTTCGTGGCCTTTTGTTTTCGATCGTCTCTCCTTCCGTGATGTACTGGGATCAGGTGTCGGTGTTGTACTCAGAGGGCGGATTGTTACAGAGATTGGCCTGGCCAAGAGCGTCCGGGTCGAGGCTGTACGCCATCTCAAGAGGAGGGAAGAGTGCATGATACGCACTCCTGCCGGGTAATTCTGCTCTTAAGGTTGCTTTTAAGGGGTTATGGGGCTAGGTAGGAGAAATACTATTCTCCCCGAACCATGAGTTGTCAAAAACTGCTCAGACAGGAAAGAGGAACTTTTCCCTTCCTTGCGAAAAATAATTTGGCATAGTGTGTGATCAAAAACAAATTTT
>Ga0115553_1002859_pt1 | contig 10380 bp, 6 predicted proteins | sample COGITO_mtgs_1103_2_FD_87284 | JGI IMG/M metagenome (GOLD analysis project Ga0115553, IMG submission 87284) | Pelagic marine microbial communities from North Sea - COGITO_mtgs_110331 | ecosystem: Environmental > Aquatic > Marine > Epipelagic | place: Germany:Helgoland, sampling site Kabeltonne... | reverse complement strand
TGGAGCCGACAAGAAACTGAAAAAGAAGAAGGCAGAGGAGAAGGCCAAAAAAGAAAAGGAGGAAAGAGATCGCCTGGAGAAGACCAAGAGGGAAGCGGAGGCGGCTGCAGGGATGGAGTTTGGCAATGGCATATCGAACATGGTGGACCATTTGAACATTGGGACCGACGGACAACTGGAAAAGAATGTTAACAAGGATTTGAATGTAGATGAGCTTGCCGGCCCGGGGATAGACGGCGCCAACTCCATCTTTGGTTTCGCTGGAGCTCCTGAGAAGAATCCCAAGATAAAGGCGGCTCACAGGGAGTACGAAGCGCGAGTGCTTGATGAATACCGCGAGCAGTACCCTGGCCTGAAACTGTCTCAGCTGAAGGAGAGAATCTGGGAGGCCTTCAAAAAGAGTCCCGAAAACCCAATGAATCAGTTGCCCGGCGGTGGAGGCAAGTAAGGGGTGTTGAAATGATAAAGGTGAAGTGAATAAGTATGGACATTTTATGAAGGAGCCATTGCTGCTACCGAAAGATCACTCGTTACCTAGTTAGTTATTACCGGCTCATTAAAATCGACTCAAGAGCGGCAGATTTTTGCTCCTGTAGCCAGAGAGTTTAATACGCCTGAGCTTCTCGTCGATGTCAAGAACCCACACCTTGACCCTGTCTCCCTTTCGCATGTACTCAGACGGGGCCTCCCCATTCATAATGGGGAAGTCTGGGTGCTCCATAAAATGCAGGAAACCCTCGACTTCACATCCCAAATTGACAAATGCACCAAAGCTAGTCACCTTGGTGATCACTCCCCACAACTCATCATCCACCCCGATTTCGTCCAGCTTGATAGAGTCGTCGGCAATCACTTTTGCGGAACACTTTTCCCCCCGAAGGCCAAGTATATTTTTTTCTGGGTCGACAAACTTCACCCTGACCTCAATATCATCCCCTGAGTGATATCTTTCACGGGGATGAGACACAAACTCCTCATCGTCCATGTCACGCACATGCAGGAGACCATCGACCGTTGTGCCAATGTCGACATAGCAACCGAAAGGTGTGAGCGAAATTACCCGTCCAGAATGCACGGATCCGACCTCTAATGTCGAAAGAGAGGGCCGGTTCTCCAAGGGAGTTTTGCGCTCAGTCATTGAAAGCTTCTTCTTCTTGCGTTGGAGACGGGAAACTTCCATGGATAGTCGTTTTCGTTTATGGTTCTTTGATTCGTTCTTCATTTTATTCTCCCGAGCCTTCGCTCGATTTTTCCTGTTCACGTATATGGCCTTCTTGATATTTGGGTGCAATTCTGAATATGGGATGCGGGATTGCTTGGCCTCACCATTGTCACTTCTATCGTTCGCATCGTCTGATGTTATAGAGGTGGTCCGGACATGTAGAGACGTCGACTGTGGCATGGTTTGTAGACACAAGAAGGAATTTCCAAGCGTTGCCATGGTGAAAGCCAACAAAATTTTCGCAAATGTCGTCATAGTTTTCGTAAGGTGACGTGAACGGATCGAGGTAAAAATTGGATGATGAGTCAATTGAGTGTGTGGAAGTGGCGGTAAAGAAGGTTAAAGCCGCCCAAAATTACAAAATACTCCCCTTTCCAATGGTTCTCTGGTTCTCTCGGCATTTTTTTGCAGATAATTCCTCGTTTAACTCAAATTTCGTATTAGAAAGGTTTATATTGAAGGTACGACCCAAAAATAATCCGTGATGATGTGATTTGCTATTTTTCTCTCTAAATCGCTAACACGCATCTCTTGTGCAGATGACTTTTGCTGCCCACAAGGATCTTGCTCTTGATGCGTGCTCGCACTTCTCTGCATCCCCCACACCGTTCCATAATGTTGCAAACCTTGTGGCGCGCTTGGAGGAGGCAGGGTACCAAAAGCTTGAGGAGTCAGAGAATTTCACAGGCAAGGTTAAAGGAAATGGGCTATACTACTACACTCGCAACACATCAACACTTTGCGCGTTCGCGATTGGTGGGAAGTACGACCCCACTAATGGCAATGGTGGCTTTAAAATTATTGGCGGCCACACCGACTCTCCTAACCTCCGCATCAAGGTGAGCAATGAATGGTGCAATGGTGCAAGAATTTTGACAATTTTGGTACCGGTGTATTTAATTTTCCTGAACTAATGAATGACTTACTCCTGTGGTAATTTCTGTTTTTGTCTTCCTCTTTTTGCGTACAGCCCCACAGCGTGCGCTCCTCTTCCGGCTGCACTCAACTTTCTGTTGAAACTTATGGTGGAGGCCTCTGGCATACCTGGTTCGACCGTGACCTTTCTGTGGCTGGTCGCGTGCTTGTACGTGAGGGGGAGAGGATAGTTCAGAAATTGGTAAAGGTTGACCGTCCTATCTGCAGGATTCCGTCCCTTTGCATTCATTTGCAGACAGCTGAGGAGAGGGCCGCGTTCAAATTCAACAAAGAGGATCATTTGCAGCCGATTTTGGCCCAGGAGGTGAAGGCTGCTTTGACTGGCGAGAAGAGGAGCGCAGATAGTGCTGACGGGGAGGATCAGTGGGTCGCGGGACACGAGCCGGAGCTAATGAAATTGATAGCGAATGAGCTAAAGATTGAAACGAGTCAGATCGCCGACTTCGAGTTGATGCTATTTGACACTCAGGCCGCTGCACTTGGAGGAGTCAATGAAGAGTTCTTGTACTCTGCCAGGCTGGACAATCAGGCCACTTGCTTCGTCGCCGCGAAAGCTATGGCTGACTACGACCTCAAGCGCCTCAAAGATGAGGTCGATGTCAGCATGATCTGTATGTTTGACCATGAAGAGGTTGGAAGCGCGAGTCAGTGCGGTGCAGGATCTCCGATTATGGGAGAGGCGGTCAAGCGTATTGTGTCAGCGATGAACGGGGGTAATGCCAACGAGGACATGCTCCAGGTCGCGCTGAGGAAGAGCTATTGTTTCTCTGTGGATATGGCGCACGCTGTACACCCGAACTACGCAAGTAAGCATGAGAAAAACCACGCCCCTAAAATGAACGCTGGTGTCGTGATTAAGACAAACTCCAACCAGCGCTACACTACGAATAGCTTCACCGGGCTCATCATCCGCGAAGTGAGCAGAAAGACTGGGGCAAAAGTCCAAGAATTTGTAGTACGAAATGACTGCCCCTGTGGCAGCACCATTGGTCCCATCATCGCCCAGCGCACTGGAATCCGCAGCTCTGACGCTGGCATGCCTCAGCTCTCCATGCACAGTTGCCGCGAGGTCATGGGAGTCGCTGACCTTACGGAGTGCCTCGCTCTATTCTCCGGATTTTATGAGCACTTCCGTTCCCTGGATGAAGTTTGCTTCTTCTGCACGTAAGAGACACATAGAGGGGAAATCGATCAATACGTTAAATACACACAGAACATCAGTGGAAAGTGGGTGGGTGGGGAAAGGGTAGGGTGGAGGGACGCATGACATTTTAATGGCACACTAAAAGACCAAAGTATTGCTGCTGGCCTGCTGGCCTTTTTCTTTGTTGAAAAATGCCACCACCTCGTTTTGCTGACTTAAACCTCCTCAATTCATTCACAATACACAAACACACACACACAAACACATCGGTAAGTGCCACCAAAAGTTGTCACTTTTTCCTCATCATGTTCTCGATCTCGGTGTCGATTTCACCGCTGGCAATTATGCTTTTCAAATTGTTAAAGGACTCAACAGACAGGGCCAAACCCTTACTTCCTGGCTTCCAATCACCTTCCTTCTCATAGTACTCGCGGATGTGAATCTGGGCTTTCCCCTTCCACTTTTGCAATACAAGTCGCTTCTTCGAGTCATCGCCCAACTTCCAATGAGTAGATTCCTAGGTGGTGAATTTCGTGCAGGGTAGGGTGAGCATTGGGCAACAAGGTCATTTGCCTAGTGGATTCTGCGGTACATACCTCTGAACTTACGAGACGGTGAGAATCCGCGGCTCCTTTTGCCTTCTTGGCACCATCATCTGCCATGGTTTCCCCCTCGGCCGCTCGCTTCGTCGACTTTTTCTCCTTTGGCTTGGCTTTGACCTTTGTCGTAGGCATTTTCTCATCTGCCACCGACGAAGATTGCGGCAATGCCTTCTCCTGCAATACACATTCCATGGTGGTGTTAGGATATGAACAAAAAAGGTGTGGTGAGGCTGAATTTAGAATTTTTGGGAGACAAGTGAATGAACGAATGACAGATTAGAAATTGAAGATTTTAGATTGAACAGCTCACCGCACTGCTCAAACTAAAGTACTCATCGGAAAACTTCAGCCATCATATACTCAATTCATCTACTCCCACCCTTTGTGAGACGACTAAGAAGAATTGTAACGATCAGCATAGCCGGATTGCTGTTGTCTCACCAAATCCTAAATCCTCCCTCCCCTTTCCCTCCCTGTATGAACTCGCCAGAATTTGGGAGCTCGCCCCCGCAAACATCGCCGCCCTCCTCTCCTAATGGAACGGCTCGCATGAGCTCAAAATCGTGGAGCCGCAGCTCAAGTACCCGAAATTCGTCAGACAACGACCCCATTTTTGATCCGCTTGCTGGTTTATCCTCGTCTGAATCGGACCAGACGTCGGCGGAGGACCGTGAGTCGGCGGATAGGTTGGAGAAGGCGCTGAATAATTACGAATTCGATCTCGGCAATAACGGAGACAGTGACAATGAACACACTGACACTGACAATGCGGATAACGATCATGCTGAAGACAACCGAGATGACGATGATGACGATCATGTCGAGGACGACCATGTCGACGGTGAGTCTTCATCGGAGGAGGATGAAGAATCTGACGACAATGAGAGGTCCTTTGTGTCAGCGCAACAAAAGATTTCTCTTGGAATTTGTGCCATGGACAAGAAGGCCAGGAGCAAGCCAATGGCGGAGATTCTATCTCGCTTGGACGACGAGATATTCGAGGTGATAATATTTGGCGATGACCGCATTTTGAATGATGAGCCCAAGACCTGGCCAACTGTTGATGTACTGATTGCGTTTTACTCTGGTGGGTTTCCTTTGGACAAGGTGGAGGAATACGTCAACCTCCGGAACCCGTTTGTAGTGAACGACCTGGCTATGCAGCGGACTCTTATGGATCGAAGAAAGGTTTACGATCTGTTGGAGAAGTCTGGAATCGACGTCCCTCGTCACGTTTATGTGTCCCGAGATGGCTATGTCAGCGAGGGGTCTGGTTCTGGCACTGGCATTATTCAAGAATTGGAAGAGTTTGACGATCATATTGAGGTAAATGGTATGACCATCAACAAGCCGTTTGTGGAGAAGCCTGTCGATGCGGACAATCACAACGTGCATATTTACTACCCACAGTCGGCGGGTGGCGGCTGCAAGAAACTCTTCCGAAAGATAGGGAATCGCTCCTCAGAATTCTATCCTGACATCAACGAGGTCCGCAAGAATGGCTCTTTTATCTACGAGGAATTCGTGGAAACGCAGGGCACGGATGTCAAGATGTACACCGTTGGCCCTGATTACGGCCACGCGGAGGCTCGCAAGTCGCCCGCTGTCGATGGGAAAGTGGTTCGCGACAGTGACGGCAAGGAAGTTCGTTTCCCCGTAATTCTGTCTCTCCGAGAGAAGGAAATTGCCCGCCGAATCGTTCTTGTGTTCAAGCAGTATGTGTGTGGATTCGATCTGCTCCGTGTGCAGGAGAACGATGCCCTGGTTTCGTACTGTTGTGACGTGAATGGCTGGAGTTTCGTTAAAAACAGCCGAAAATACTACGATGACTGCGCGACGCTACTTACAGAGTACATGTGCGCAGCAGTCAAGCCGAAGCTGGTGTCGGGCTTCTCTGCGCTGGATCCTTTGCTTTCGACCGTGTCAACTTTGGTGCGGCCTATAACTCCTCAGAAGAGGACTAACTCTAATGACCCCCGTGACTCCTCAAAAGACCCGCGCTCAGCCCTTCAACGCGCCTTTCAGCTCGTCAGCAACAGTGGTCACGGTAGCGAGGTGGTACCCTCCCCCGACAGGGTACATCGGCAGTTATCGAATTCATCGCAGAGCAGTCCGAATGGCAAGACGGTGGGTCGCGATTCTGAAAGCATGGATTTGGAGGTCAATTCGATATTGAGTGGTCGAAAGTCAGGCGCAGGGGGCGGCGGTACGGCCACCAGGCTTGAAGACGGTGCCCCCAAGATCCGCGATCTTCCCGACGCGTATCCTGAGCCCTTGTCCCGCTGCAGTTCCACAAGTAGCGAAGTGGACAGCGGTGGCAGCAAGAGCGGCAGCGCGAACCCACTTCAAGCCAAGAACGGCTTAAATGGAAGGCTTAAGGAGACTCACACGGAGGAACTGCGTTGTGTCATTGCTGTTATCCGTCACGGCGACCGAAGCCCCAAGCAGAAGCTCAAGCTCAAGCTCGATTACAAGGCTATTATCAACTTTTACGTTCAGCACGGCAACAATAACACCAAGAAGGACCTGAAGGTCAAGGGCAAGAAGCCTCTGGTGCAATTTTTGGACACGATACGTTCCCTCATCAGCGAGATTGAGGAAAGCCAAAAGGCTGCTGGGCCCGCGAATTTGACCGGCAAGGATAAGAAAGAACTCCACAAGCTCGTGCATATGAGAGACGTCTTGGAACGCTGGAAGATTTCCGGGCTGAATCGCAAATTGCAGCTCAAGCCGCAGAAATGGAATGATGACGGTACTGTCAAGGAGTTGCTTTTGATTTTGAAGTGGGGCGGCAATTTGACTATGTTAGGTCAGCGGCAGGCAATTGCGCTGGGTCAACGCTTTCGGCACGAGAGTTACCCTGATCCCTCGGGAGGAGGGATTTTGAGGCTTCACTCGACCTTCCGTCACGACTTGAAAATTAAAACCTCTGATGAGGGGCGTGTGATGAAGACAGCTGCTGCTTTTGCCAAAGGTATGTTGGAGCTCGAGGGTGAGCTACCCCCTATCCTCGTCTCACTGGTCCACAAGGAGAAAGACAGTGTACACATGCTGGATCCTAGCGGAAACAAGGAGGTGAAGGTCGCCTTGGATGGCTGCAAGGAAAAGATCCGAAAAACAATGCAGTCGGATGTCGATTTTGTGACCGATCAGAAGGCGGCCCAGGCAGTCCTCGAAAACGCGGGGATCGATACCGACTCGAGTTCGAGCCTTTTAGCGTCTCTGAAAGAAGTGCGCAACCCTCGCAAACAGCTTTACAAAATTCACACGACCATCGGAGAGCTGTTGTCTCAACTGGACGCGATGCTTGCCGGCGATCAAGAGGGCACGAACGACACCGAAAAAGTCCACGAGGGTGGTGAGGGCCTGAAGGAGAGTAGCATCAGCACACAAGACGCTCTAAGTGGAATCAAGCTCTACAAGGGGGAAAGTTTGGTTGAGTTAACCGAGCGCTGGCGGCTGCTGTACAAGAAACTCTACGACGACGACGACGATGAGTTCGATTTGACGAAAGTACCGGACGTACACGATAACGTCCGGTTTGACATGCTCCACAACCCTCACCTCGGCTTGACCAAGACTCTAGGCCAACTTTACGAGCTTGCCAAACCGATGGCCGACTGCGTCGTTCCTCAGGAGTACGGAATTTCTACTGAGGAGAAACGCTCTATTGGCTCAACGATGTGCCGCGCTCTCCTGGAGAAGATCAAACACGATTTGATCATCGCCAAGACAGACAGCCAGGTGGATTTGCGCTACATGATCGATTTGTCTCACTCAGCCGACCTGGCTATCAACACCTTGGGCCGCAGGATCCGGACTCGGTTGTACTTCACCTCTGAGTCTCATTTGCACACACTTTTAAATGTTCTCCGGTTCAACATCGCGAAGAGCGGGGAGGGTGAGGAGGGCTTAATCTCCCCTTTGACGAAAACTGCGCAGGAAATGATCAGCGCCACCTCTGAGCTCTGCTACTTGACTCAAATTGTGATGCGTCTCTTCGAGGATGCGAGCAAGGGGGCTGACAACCCCAGCCGTTTCCGGGTTGAAATTGCGTTCAGCCCAGGGGCGACTGCGACGCCGCAACATATGAGCGCCCTTGCGAGAGACGACGACGCCACGCGTTTCAACTGTAAAAAGGTCGTGACTGTCTCCCTACCCAATCTCACCTGCGACGAGCTAGTATCTTACATGGACGAGAGTATTAAATATGGCAAGGAGGAGGGGGGGAGCGAAGTCGAAGGAGAAGATAAAGGCGATGATAAAAGTGAAGTCAAAGGTGAAGGCGAAGTTGGAGGTAAAGGTAAAGGTAAAGGTAAAGGTGGAGGTAAAAAAGGCGAGTCGGTGGCAATCAAAAAGATTGCAGTACGAAAAACGTTGAGTGTTGGGGTGGAGGAGAATAACAATGATGTCAATAATGTCAATGGCGGTGGGTGCAAGGGTGATGTCGGTGGTGGAGAAGGCGATGGCCATGGCGGTAGCGGAAAAGGTGATGACGAAGGGAATGACAAAGAGAATGACAAAGAGAATGACGAAAGGAATGACGAAAGGAATGACGAAGGGAATGACGAAGGGAATGAGAATGGAGGTAAAAGTAACAATGGAGAACTGGACAAGGAGGCGAAGCTCATAGCAAAGAGGTATTTTTGGGGGGGCGTGGCGTTACTCTCAATAACAATGGGTGTTGGGATCTTGTTTACTACGATGCGACTGAAGCAGCGGGAGATCACACGGAGATGGTCGAAACGGTAAAGATTATATAACGTAACGATGGACGGCTTAAAATTGCACGCAAAAGTAAAAACGAAAAGCCATATATTCAATGCTTTCATAACTATAGTTAGCTGGTCGAAGAATACTCAACGTTTCTGATATTCCACCCCTTCCACGATATATACGCTCCAATACATTTTTTCACTTAACTTACGAAGCGATCAAATCAAGTTATCTTTCTCGTCTTCAGGTGGGCTCAAGTTAAAATTCACCTTACCACACAACAATTTCTTATCCTTGGTCACAGCCCCACACAATTCCAAATATCTCTCTCCTTCCCCATCTGTCAAGCCCAAAGCCAAGCTAACATGTTTGAGGGGCACGGAAGGGTTGTAGCACTTGATAATCTGCTTGAGTCCAGCAAAACGAATCTGGGGGACTACGAGCTGCATCAGATAATGGCTCATTTTTGGGGCGGAGTCGAGCAGGCTGAAGAATCCCACGTAGTCGTCCGTGGCGACTGCGGAACGAACACGCATCGCGTGCCTGACCTCAACACTGTTCACCACATGTTCGCCCCCAACCCCCTCTCCCCCCAGAACCTCCTGTAGGAGTTCGTACATATCGCTGCTGCCCCCCTCATACTTTGAATTTCCCATGAGAAAGACGGTATAAAGGATTCGGTAGGCCACAAACTCAGGCACGTGCTGAACCGCCTTATCTAGGTGCGGGAGCTTCTCATAAAGCTTCTTTAGCTGTGTCTGGCACTGGTTAAACTCGTTGAGGTCGGAATTTTCGAGGGCTACACGAGCGTGCGTCTCGTAAACTTCGACTGCAAGGGCATTTTCTATGTGCTGAATCATCAGGTCTTGTCTGACCGCCTTTAGCTGGCTGCAAGCCCACAAATACTCTACCTCTTTCGCCGCGTACTTGGTCTTAATGTTGCTCAGCTGTTTAGTGAGGACTGCCTCGGGCCGGACCGACTCCGGCTTAGGGGGGGCGGTTAGTCTTAGATAATCGCGCTCTAACTTTTGACATTTACCCTTCACAGTCAGCTTCAAAAAATCATGCTCGTCGTAGGTTCTCTTGCTGCCAGTAATGACAGTACCACCTTTGTATTTCTCAGAAAGAAAATACTCTCCATTGCTGTTGTTTTTTGATCTTTTTGAGGGACGGTTATCGCCATCACCGTAGCCGCCGTGGCCATTGTGTTCTGAAAAACGGTTCGCGCGCTTATTCATGATATCATCGCTCACATTGAACCCTTGCTTTTCGCCATATCTTCCTCGCTTATTTTTGTTTGCTTGCTTCTTGTTGCCACTTTTCGCGCTGTTTAAGCTGATAAACTCCTCATCGCTGTCGTCATCGATTGAAATGACGAGTGGGTTGGTGCTGCTGCCGTTGGGGGTTAGTTGCTGTTGGGTATTTCCTCGTATCGGAGGTGGTGGCGGCGGCTGTGAGTGTTGAGAGTGTTGGTAAGTCTGAGGCTGCCGTTGGGACTGCTGTTGTTGGGACTGCTGTTGGGAATGCTGTTGGGAAAGCTGTTGGGACTGCTGTTGGGACTGCTGTTGTGATTGATTTGGGTTAAACGGTGACATATGGTTACTTCTGGGCGCCAACGGGTCCATCGCATTAACGTTTGACCGGAAAGGCACTACGTTCAATTGAACGGGGTCCATTCTCGACCAGTCCCACACAAATATATTGTTTTCAGTTTTGGCTCTTTCAATCAATGCCTGAACCCGGGCCACCGCGTACTTCCT
>Ga0115553_1002853_pt1 | contig 10397 bp, 6 predicted proteins | sample COGITO_mtgs_1103_2_FD_87284 | JGI IMG/M metagenome (GOLD analysis project Ga0115553, IMG submission 87284) | Pelagic marine microbial communities from North Sea - COGITO_mtgs_110331 | ecosystem: Environmental > Aquatic > Marine > Epipelagic | place: Germany:Helgoland, sampling site Kabeltonne... | reverse complement strand
CGCTGGGTCGCGTACTTGTTATCGGTGGAATTCACGGCGATGAATTTTCGTCAGTGTCGATGGTATTCAAGTGGATGGGCACGCTGCAGGAGCATCACACCGGGCTGTTCCACTGGCGATTTGTTCCCGTCGCGAATCCGGATGGCTTGCTGCAAAACGTCTCTCAACGTCAAAATAGTCGTGGGGTAGACCTTAACAGGAATTTTCCTACCGCTAACTGGGGAGCTGATGCTCATCGCTATTGGGTTGAGCGAACCGGCCGTAACCCACGCCGCGATCCTGGCGAAAAGCCTGGCAGTGAACTGGAAATTCAATGGCTACTGGAACAAATATCTTCTTTCCGCCCCGATGTCATTATCTCTATGCACGCGCCCTATGACCTGGTGGATTACGACGGGCCGCCATCCGCGCCCAGTAATTTTGGTAGCTTGCATTTGAGACGGCTCGGCGTTTTCCCCGGTTCACTAGGAAATTACGCGGGTCTGGACATGAAAATCCCCGTTGTCACCGTTGAGTTGGAATCGGCTGGCATCATGCCGTCCCCGGCCGAGATCAACAATATGTGGGTAGACCTGGTGCAGTGGTTGAAAGGTCAGCTGGGATAGTTAACCTGTGATAGCCCAGCGGCTGTCCTGGGCCGACAAGAATACCTAGCGATCACTTCGAACTTGTCGGATAACGTGGAGGCAATATGCACAACTGGACTCAAGGCGATATTGATACCGGTGAGATCAACATTCACTATTATCGAACCGGCCACGGTGATCTTCCCCCTTTGGTGTTATGTCATGGCTTTAGCGACAATGGCCTGTGCTGGACCCGATTAGCCGAGGTGCTGAAAAGTCAGTTTGATATCATCATGATAGATGCGCGCAATCATGGTCTTTCTGGCCATGGCACTGCCAGTTTACAAGCAATGACGGACGATCTGGCTGCTGTCATTTCGGCCTTGCATTTGGACCAGCCTGCCGCGTTAGGTCATTCTATGGGCGCAAGTATGGTGGCTGATTTGGCGGCTCGCTATCCGGCGCGGGTGTCACGCATTTTGCTGGAAGACCCGCCATGGACGAAGCATCAAGGCGCGGTGAGAGACAAAGACGTGGCGCAACGGCGTGAAGGCTTTCGTCAGTATCTGGCGTCGCTAAACAATAAAACCGAAGCGCAGATTATGGCTTTTGGCAAACAACAGAATCCCACCTGGCATGCTGATGAACTACCCGCCTGGGCGGCTTCCAAAAAACAGGTGAGCGAGTGGGCGATGGAAGGTTTGACACTGGGTAACTGGTCAGAGAGCGTCGCGCAGATTCAGTGTCCGGCCTGGTTGATCTATGCCGATGGTGCAGGTGATGGCATAGTAAAACATGACATTGCTCATCAAGTCGCGGCGGTGAACAGCCATTTCATCTTGCGTCACATTGAGGGCGCCGGCCACAATATCCGCCGTGAGCAGTTTGACCGTTATAGGTTAGCGGTTGTGGAAGGCTTGATCTAACGAGCCGGATGTTGAGGCCAACGTCTGCAGTGCCCTACACCACCTATTTGCCTTGCATCAAAGATACTGCGTCGAGAGGAACGTTAAGCTGTGTTCAGGCTAGCGCAGTGTTATCGGTCGCGCTGTTTTTATTAACTCACCAGATCAAGGAATGATCATGACAAAAAAACTGCGGTTTGCTCTTCTGATTGCACTAACGCCACTGATGGCAGGGGCTGCGCTTGCCGCTGGTCCGGGCGGCGGTGGTGGCGGCGCCAGTATCGGCGGCGGATCCATGCACGGTTCAGGCACTACTGTCCGAGACAGGGACAGGTTGAGAGATCCGACCCTGCATACCGATCAAACGATAGACAGGGACAGGGACCGGGATCGAATTCGAGACCGGCTCGATAGGAGGATGACGGATCGTGAGCAAGACATGCAGTCGCGTATGAGCGAGATTGGCCAGATTGAAAATTCTCGAGAACGTATGACGCTTATGTCTAAGCACATGACGCAAATGAGCAAACAGATGAATGAGATGAACAAGATGATGGCGAGAAACGGCGCCGGTGCCGGGGCCATGGAACAAAAGCATCTTAAGCAAATGGCGCAGCAGATGGAGCAGATGACCCAGCGAGTGCGAGAGATGCAACAGCAGATGGCGCAGCAGCAGGAGCAGGAGCAAGAGCAAGTGCGAGAGCGAGAGCAGACACAAACATCTGATTAGCGATACAAACGCAGAAACCCGCTACTTGCTCACTCGTGACCGATTAGCTGGGAATTGCTGGCAGGCCAGACCGGGTTTTAATCCGGGCTGGCTTCAGTTACAACCAGCACTGTTTGCCTAGGTATATGTTTACCTAAGCAAACGCCGGCGCGGAAAACTAAAGTGCCGAACGAGATCATGAGCATTTCGGCAGCGGCGATTGTCTGCGCGGTAAATCGCTGACTCGCTCCGTTTCAGTGGCAGATTGCGAAGAGTCGACCACTACCGGATTCGAGTAAGGTAAACTCCCGCCAGACTGTCATTCTCACTGTCATCCTCAGTGCTTTCTTCGCCGTAAGTCTGCGTTGCAGTCGATGTCGCGGTTGTCATGCTGGCATTGATAACCAGCCAGCGACCGCGAAGGCCTTCGCGTTCAATGCCGACTTCAGAAATAAGTGCATCCACGGGTGCTTCGGGATCAATGCTGCGTCCGCTCATCGTAGTATCGAGCAGGGTAAAGAGGTCCCGCCCGGTACCTGGCCAGATCCTCTGGTAAATACCATCCACCGGATTCTGATAAATGCCATTCTCAAACTCGCCCCGTCTCGCCTTGAACACGGTGTTGAAGCTGGCACCTGATCCTCGCCCGGCTACCGCGACGAATGCTGATGAACGAAAGCGCGCGGGTTCGGCATCATCTTCTGCCCCCTCTTCGCCGTGACCGCTGCCTGAACAGGGCGGCTTGCCTGAGTAATTCCAGAACAGTAATTCATCAAATTCCATGTCTGTATCCGTCAGCCTCACGGTTCGGCCTGATTGGGTGTCGTGAACGAAGATGCCCTGGTTACGTGGCACTGTTCTCTCCTGATAACAGGGCTTGCCTTGGGCACACTGGCTCAAAGGGTCTCCCAGAATCGTTGGCATGCCGGTCGCTGGTATCATCTTCGGTTGACCCTGCGGATCCAGACACAGCAATTCCTGATTGCAGTAATCGATACGATCCTTGTTACCTTCGGTTGGGCAGTAAAGACGCAAAGTTCTGGTTTCAGAACCCCATGCACCCCAGAAGCCGACGAATCGGCCATCAAAGGCGCCACCTTCGCCAAGATTATTGAAGGTGTCGTTGGCGGTGCCGCCAGGTATCTGATCACCGATACTGACCAGCGTCACCAGGGCTGGCTGGCTTTCCAGCTCTGCCAGGTAAAGCCCGCCGAGGGTGGGCGCTTCTTCATTATCAAACCCGGCAAACACAACCTTGCCGTCGGCTGCGCTGGGGGGTGATGTGGAACCGAACAGGACATCTGTGCCGGGTATCAATGTATGCCTGTTATTGGCAATCATGACAGTATCGGCCGCACCCCCCGCCGGAAAAAGATGATCATTACCAATGGGTTGATCCTCCATCGTTCGGTAGTAAATACCCGTACGACCAATACCATCGGTCGTATAGTTACCTTTGAACACAACCCTGTTGCCATCGGTGACTGCAGGCGCGCCGGGAAATACATCGAATACGGTACCGGCTAACTCACCCGGTACGCTGAAGAAATTGAATGCTGAAACCCCGCCGAGTTTGCTCGCGGCAGTAATCAACGGACCAAACGGATTGGTGTAGATACCGGTTGTACCTACTCGGGTTTCAATCTCCTCACCGGTGTTAGGGTCAATACCCGTTACATATCGCCACACCGGGGGGTGATTACCACGGGTGACGATGGTTGAGGTGTCTTTGTCGATACGTGGAAATGCAGGCGTTTCGACGAAGCGGGCATTCAGGTTGTTGGGTTGCGGGACGTCACTGCTTCGATCAAGAATTCGCGTGACAAGACTGGCGTCACGCGACATATCACGGGTATAGATGCCATGCACGGGCGGCTCACCTGAACCGCCACGACTACGCGCACGGATGACAACCAAGCCACTGAGGTTCACCGACGGCTGGTTGTAACTGTTGAACTGGCGCGTATACCAAGGCGGCATCAGATCGTTATTGTTGACGACAGTCTTCCAGGTGAGGGGCGGCGATGGTGCCTGGCTTGACTTAACGGGAGCATTCGGTGCCGCCTGACTGGTGGCATAAGGCGCTATAAAACTAATCAGCAAGGCTGACCGGGCCACGCACGCCCGGATTGAAATTTTCATATTTTCCTCCGTTTACCTGAATTCAATCTTCTGCTGGAAAAAGGTAAATGCGCGCCGCCATAACATGCGCGCCGCGCACCTTGCCTAATCGACCGGTACTGATTCGCCGCGGTCTAGCGGTTCTTGCCGCCGCCTTTGGTCGTCAATCTCAAGTCGATATAAACCAACCCGCCCTCGTCTCCAAGATCAGGATCGCCGGCATAGACGAGTGTTGACTGATTGTTTTCGCCTTGATTCACGATGGTCGTCCCGCCATTTTCAAAGCGCGTAGCCAGGGTGGTGTTACAGACGGGCCCTTCCGCCGGGTTATTGTCGTCGAGCACCATAGTCAGGCGATAAGTACCAGTGGACGCTCTTTTCGCAATCCAGTTGTAGCCATACACGGTGCCGCCGCTGGAGGTAGTTTCTACCGACCAGTCACCGGTGTAGGCAGCGATATTAACCATCGGTGAACCTACGCTCACACCTGCCCACTGGCCAAGCGCCTCTTCCCAGTAGGGGCTAACGGAATCCGGGACCTTCTGGATCAGCAGTCGCGCACAATGGGAGTAGACCAACGCGTGAACTGGCACAGGGTTGCCCAGTTCGTCGACCGCGGTTCGAACCTCGGTAGGATCTACCAGTGCACCGCTGCCAAAAAACTCAGTGCCCTGCATTTCATTCCCGGACTGCTCTGTCCCGGGTACTGCTCCGCTCATGCCCAGCGCTGCGAAACAACCAACACTTTCCCCGGTTTCATCGGGAATGACGCAAGGGCTGGGCACGTCGCCCGTACCCCAGTCGGCCACCAGGGCAGACAGTTCGCCATTATCATGGGGTATCAGTGCGTTCTGAAGCAGGTTGAATTCCACTCGAATCTGGCGAGCCTGTATCGACGGGCTGGATTCCAGCAGGTCACCGACATCAACGCTGGTAACCGTCAGGGGGGTACTGACGTCGTGGCCGACAGAAAGTGTTTTCCAAAAGTTCTCAGGCCGCTTCTGCAACCACCAGATCTTCGGATCACCATCGAATTCGATGGCGCCGGTCTCGGAGACAACGGTGATATGGCGTCCGTAGTAGCACAGATACTCCGGGGGGACCGGTGTCCCTGTGACCACTCCCTCCTCGCCGATGCACGCATCAACCGGATCAATGATTTCGGCCGATCGCCAAGCGCCATCGGCAGGCAACCCGGCTGGCCCGATATTTTCCGATAAGATCAAGGGAAAGGACAGATTGTTGGAGCCGATCTCGCCCGTATCCGGCTTGTTGCACGGCGGAGAACTGCCATCGTCACAGATCTTCTTGGCAAAAACACTGCCACTCATACTGATAGCCATAGCCATGCAAACAGCCGCCAATGCCGCTGATAATCGATAGTGCCCTGAGGCTGAGATGTGATCCGTAGGAACAGGGCTTGGTCGCTTCAACACATTCAAATTTGTCATCTGAGATTCTCCATAATTAAGTTCTCAATAGCGCTATCGATTGAATCATTGAATGAGTCATCGATTGAGCGCTTAGGTTTTTTTGCGGGTGCAAGCTGGACGGAATCTAATCGACCAGGTGCCAGCATTAATTGATGTAGCTCATCTGAGTTTGATAGCAGGCATTTTTTACGTAGCGAACACGATCAGGCTCAATTCAAGATCGGCATAGTCGGGTCTGGCGACAATGAATAGGGTCGGCGCTTTGAGGACGTAAATGTTACGGCTGACGGGCTTACGCCACTAGGTCAGCACGCCGATATTGTGCCAGCATCATAGCCAAGTGTGCTGGCGTCGAAGCCGGTGAGGCGAAGCGAATTTCACGCCATCCACTTTTCTTAAAGCGATTGAAACGCCAAACAATAAATCTCGCCCTATCAGGCCTTGGGCGAATAAAGATGACTGAGTGACGGCTGGTACTCCGCCGAAAGCTCAAGCAGGTCAAGCTTGCCAAGCACGCATGAAAGCAGGCGCTGCGCTGCCTTAGAACGGTAAAGAGATTCTTGCCAGTGGCGCAAAGGTATCACAGGACCTGTGGCAGATTGCGCTTCAGGCCGGCCGCCTTTCAGGTGGGTCACGCCTCGAGAAAAACCATCAACTCACAACCTCGCTGGACGTCGCTCATTGCCTGTCGGAATAGGTACATAGTATGTTGAGGCTGTGGATCTTATGTTCCATCCAAGAGTGTAAGGCTTGGCATGGTCAAAAGCAGCGAAGTAATGCAGCATTGGTGAGACTCAAGCGAACGAGAAGCCTGGGCCACATTCGATAAGCAACTGTCCTTCCAGTCCCGCTGCTCGATGCAGCTGTGCCTGCTGATATTCTTCATCACGCCACATGGCGAGCATAACTTCCGTTGAAGGATATTGGATAAGGGCCATGGCATCCCAGGCGCCTTCACCTTCACCAATCAAGAAACCGCGCACTTCGCCGCTGTAAAGCACCTTGGCTCCCTTGGGTCCCATGATTCGCTCAAATGCTTGGCCATAAAGCTTGTAGGCGGCCTCGCCCGTGAGGTCTGATTCTCGGCCATCTTCATAGACCGCATGATTTTTGAATTGCAGCAGATTGAGCATCGCGATCGGCTCCCCGGTTTTACGGTCTCGAAAGCTTCGTACCTGATTAGCCGTGGGCTGCAATATATTCTTAATCATCGTGAAGTGGCCTTAAAAGCGTTAGTAAGGCCTAAGTATACGAAACAGGGTTGTGAATTGCGCGCTGTTAGTGGCTGTGTAAAGGCAGAGTGTCTGATGTAACGGAAAGTTATCTCGATAAGCTCATAAAAACTCACCAGACTGCAGGCGCATTCAGAGTGCATTAACCGGGAAGCTTTCAAGTGCTGCGAAAATTCGGTGAATCTAGGTCTGGAAATACCAGCTACCGTGGCGTGATCTAACAAGGTAGATAGGGTATCAAACAGTCATGTTATCTCACTTATGTATCTCACTTATGTATTTCACCTATGTACCTCACTAGCGAAAGACAATGACTATTTTCACAATAACCTGAAATGCTTTCGACAGTTTATGACTTTTTGGTGGAGACGGCGGAAACTGAATTTAGACTTTAATCCATCGATTAATATAGGTTTAATAAATTTTAAAACCCCGTCTTTGTTACATCCTTTACTGCCTTGAATACGGCTTTGGATTGCCGAATATGTGTTGAATGATGAATGGCTACCCCTTCGTGTCAGGCTAGTTGTTACCCGCATTTAATCATCATCTATAGAGTAGATGCGCCAGGCAATCTTCGAATATACAAAGGTCGAGTATAATTAAGCTTGTCGCCATAGTGCGATAGGATATTTAAGCCCGACACAATGTGAGCAACTGAATGTCGCTTAACGCCGTGTACAGCTTCTGTGGAGGGGATTAAATCATAGGCATCTGTAGCATCAGTCGAAACAGAGCAGAGTTAGTGTGATTAGGAATTTATTCAGGATTAAGTCTTTGTGAAGGTGGTTTAGATCTCACTACTTCGCCAACAAAAATGTTAAGCGGCAGTATTGCGGTTACACCGACATTGGGAGCGTCCACCAATTGAGTAATGCGCAGGTCGACCGCTACGCTAGCAATCACGAGCGTCTGATTCCTGTTGTACCCGTAAGTAATCACGATGTGATTGAAGATACTGTCGAGAGCGTTGCGAGCCGCTCTGTTTATATCGTTAGACACGGTGCCAATCGTATGTACTAGCAAGATAAGGAAACGTTCTGTGCGCGTGGGGATACCGTCGGCGTGGCGCCTTTTCGGAAGCTTGTCTTCAAGTAATGATTTTTTGTGCGATGCTTAAACTGACACCTACTGCCTTTGGTTGAGGGCAGATGTTTATGCGTGTTTAAGTCTTCAATCGCCGTCAGCCGACTCTGGCACGCGGCTTTGTTCCCTGAAATAGGCCCGGTTCAGCGGATGCGAACCGGGCCGGGTTGATGGTCAGTCGACGTCGGAGACCGTCACGAAGCCGGTCTGTGTGCCGGCGTCATAGGACTCGTTGATCATTCCCAGGATCTTGGTGAGTTGCTCGACAGTGACCACAACACCATTGATGAAGACGGTGTCCGTAGGATCGACGTTTTCACCCTCGAGTTGGATGTAAGCGTCCCCTACATCCAGCACGTCACCGACGGTGGTACCTTCCCCATCGAGGAGTGCCACAACCTCACCAAGCGCATTTAACGCGATCGTAAAATTGTCGCAGATGCCATCAGGGCCCGGGTCCAACGGCAACAAGTCATCACAAGTGCCCAGTTGGCCACCGGTGGTCAGGATCGGGTCAAGACCGTCCACCAGATCGATGTTGAGGAAGTTCCCAGCGTTAATGCCGCCCTCCAGCTCCATATTCAGAAGCGCCGTGATCTTCTGGGCGGCGAGATTGTGATTAGGCGCAAAACCCGCAGGGAGAAAACCGATCTCGCCTCCCTTTTCCTTGCCGGCTCCTACTGTACCGGTCAGGAAATGCGACAAGTCGCTCTCAGTTTCTTCTGCCGGAACGACACAGTCTAGGGTTTCTTCGATGGCGCCGATGCTGGCGAGGATGGTGTTGATATCCGCACAATTATTATCGTTGATCAAACCCGCGACCATTGCTTCACCCTGGGGCGAACCGCCGAAGAAGCCTTGGGTAAAGCTGATTTCGGGCGGGTCCTCACAAACGGTCAGGTTGCTGATACCCTCCACGAGATAGTCAGCAGCATCGTTGACAATGCGCTCATCACCTAAGAATCGGATCTCATCCCAACACGTATCCCCCAGTTCAAAAGTGAATTTACCCGGATTGAGTGCGGGACTATTGAAACTGCCATTGTTCGCAGGGCCTTCGACTGAGTCGTAAACGAGCACATCGTCCCGGTAGAGCTGCACAGCCAGGGTTTCACCCGATTCTTCGGAGCCATAAAACAATGACACCTCGACAGCGCCGCCATATACTCCCTGGTCAAGCCCAACGCGGAGTTCATCGCCGCAATTTGCGCCCAGGGCCTTACCGTCTCCGCAAATGTTGGAGTTTTGGTAATAGCCAATTTCGGAGGGTTTGGAGCTAACCCCTGAGTCACCGTTTTTGATCAGGGTGTTGTCTACACCGAGGCCCAAAGTGCCCCGGCTGAGGCCGTCCCGGTCCGGCGCATCGAAAACTGCATCTACCCCTGAACCGCTGTACGCGTGTGAAGCCTCATTGGCGGGGATTGCTACGAGCGTAACCCCGATGCCCTCAGCGGCGCCGGCGGTCACCCATGCCTCGGCGGTTGGGCCGCCGATATCGACGGCAAAAGCATTTAGCGGGGCCATAATCGCCATTAGTACTACGCTGAAAAACAATCGCGGTGTTTGCATATCCATACATTTCTCCTTGATTTTTTTTCTCCATTGAACGCCACTTTTTCTGACGGTCAAGATTGATCTTATGCAGCGACAGACGTCTTGAGTCGTGGGTAGATTGTGCTGCATGTTTTTCGCTTGAATAATGATCAAGGTTAACCGAGCCGCCATCACGACTGCGGTTAAAGTTAAGGGGGCAGGATGCGTGAGATACCGGCATAAGGCGTTCGAGATTTTTGCGTTGGTTCGATTTACAGGCTACGCCTGCGTGCAGGGAAAAGCCGCTCTGAGCACCGACTTCACAGTTCTTCCCGATCGTCTTATCAAAAAGGTGCTGATAAGACGATGCACTATAGTCAGCGCGCGGCTCATCACCTGCGGGTTAGTTGCAATTAAGCAGCGCAGCAATAGGACGCTGTGGTGAGTTCGCGAGCATTAGGCAGAAAAATATAGCGATAAGAATACTGTTAATCGTTGTCTTGACGTGGTGGCGTGGTGGCGTAGTGGAAGAGTAGCGGCTAACGTAGCCCTGAGAGACGGGGATAGTCTGGAAACACTTGCAAATAGGCTGAAAGGCGATTGTGCAGGAATCGGTGACTTACACAAACAGGCGCAGAAGCTCTAGAGAACATGCAGCTATACGCATTAAAAAGGCCAACTGAGAACAGTTGACCTTCGTTAAATGGTGGAGGCGGCGGGAATTGAACCCGCGTCCGTCAGTCCTCTGCCTTCGGCTCTACATGCTTAGTTCGTTTATTGTTTAACCTTTCACTGGCCCAGCGAACAGGGAT
>Ga0115553_1002848_pt1 | contig 10405 bp, 9 predicted proteins | sample COGITO_mtgs_1103_2_FD_87284 | JGI IMG/M metagenome (GOLD analysis project Ga0115553, IMG submission 87284) | Pelagic marine microbial communities from North Sea - COGITO_mtgs_110331 | ecosystem: Environmental > Aquatic > Marine > Epipelagic | place: Germany:Helgoland, sampling site Kabeltonne... | reverse complement strand
GTTTAATCTGACAGTACCCCTAGAGTTCCTCAGGGAACGCATGCGCCAAGTTTGGGTCAAATGTCCAAGCCATCTCGTCTCCAGGCACCAGCACGGCATCCTCAGCAATCGCCGCGATCAATTTGCTTCCGTCTGCGACGGCGAGGTTTACGACCGTTTCACTGCCCAAGCGTTCGGTTAGGATGACTTTGCCGTTCAGCATGCCCTGCCCGTCCTGCGCCGCCATTAGGTACTGAGGTCGGATGCCTAGGGTGGCATGTTGCCCTTTGGTGAAGGTACGGCCTTTGCTGGGGACCTTAACGGATACCAACGCCTTGCTTGATACCTGAACCCAGTCTTCACCTGTATCATCAACGTTTACCTTCAAGAAATTCATCGACGGCGCACCTAAGAATCCCGCAACGAACAAGTTGGCAGGTTCGTGATACAATTCCATCGGCGCACCTGCCTGCATGACCAAGCCGTCTTTCAGAACGACGATTTTGTCGGCCAGCGTCATCGCTTCGACCTGATCGTGGGTCACGTAGATCATTGATGCCCCAAGGTCTTGGTGCAGTTTGCCGATCTCCATCCGCATATCCATGCGTAAAGCGGCATCGAGGTTTGAGAGCGGTTCGTCGAACAGAAACACTTTGGGGTCACGAACAATGGCACGGCCAATGGCGACACGCTGACGCTGGCCACCGGAAAGTTCAGACGGGCGGCGGTGCATCAGGTGTTCCATCTGCAATATACGGGCCGCATCATCCACCTTGGCGTCTTTTTCGGCCTTTTTCATCTTGTTGATTGTCAACCCAAAGGCCACGTTTTCCCGCACGGTCATATGTGGAAAGATCGCGTAGGATTGAAACACCATCGCAATGCCGCGCTTAGAGGGTTCAAGATCGTTCACACGCTGCCCGTCGATTTCCAGCGTCCCGTCGGTGATATCCTCAAGCCCTGCGATCATACGAAGCAAAGTTGACTTGCCGCATCCGGACGGGCCAACGAACACCACAAATTCACCGTCTTCGATGTCGATATCGACACCTTTGATCACTTCGGTCTTGCCGTAGCTTTTACGGATGTCGCGGAGTTTGACTGTGGCCATTATTCTGCATCCTTCAATTTGGGCGGGACGGACAGATGTCCCTCCTCGGTAATCTCGACGGGATCGGGGTCCATGATGTGGCCGACAAACTCTACCGCACCATTCGGTCGATCCGCGAAGCCAAGGATGACCATACCGTCGTCGGTATCCACGATACGAGCGGCATAACGGGTACACGGCTGGGTTCCGTCCAAGAACCCAGGTGCGATACGCCATGGGCCACGAGGGCTGTCACCGATCAGGTAGTGATTGCCCGTTACGACGGGGCGCAGCGTGGTCTGCTCTTTTGAATAGTGATTGCTGGCAGTGCAAAACAGGCAATACCACGTGCCGTTTTTCTCAAAGACCTGCGGGACTTCGAGTTGGCCGAACCCACCTGCATAGACCGGTGGCTGTAACGTCCAGTCGTAGCCATCAGGTGATGTCGCAAAGCCGATACAACCTGCATCATTTGCCTCCGCCACACCGGGCACACGAGCGGTAAAGTACATCAACCACCCCTCCCCGCCAGGGTCACACATTACCCACGGGTCGCGCATGGCGCGGTCATGCCATTCCCCGTTTGAGACATCAGTTTCATAGTGGTGCGCATTAGGCCCCACAAGATCAAGGATCAAACCGTCACCAACCCGTTCCCAGTTGTGAAGGTTTGTCGAAATTGCATGGCCGATCTTCTGCGCCAACTGCGGGTCGCCTTGCGTCGTTCCTGTGTAGTAAAGATGCCAAAGATCATCGTCACCACGCACCACGGAACCGGTCCATGCGGTGTAATTATCCCAACCATCAATCGACGGGCGGAAACACTCGCCAAGGTAATCCCAATTCACAAGGTCCATGCTGGTTGCATGGCCGTAAGACACGTTGAAATGACGCAACTCAGGATCGCCAATCGAACGCGGGGCTTTCAGGAAATACCCGTGGTATTTCTCACCGTCGTGGATGTACCAGCTATCCCAAACGAAGTGGTCTTTTAGTGCGAGAACCATGGGTCAGCCTTTCACGCCGGTAGAGGCAATCGACGCAATGAATGCGCGTTGCAGGACAAGATAGAACGCCAGAACCGGGATCGTGATGATCGTCAGATAGGCCATAATTTCGCCCCATGCCGTGTTCAGTTGGAAGAAATATTGCAACCCAACCATGACAGGTCGGTAGGTTTCCTGCTGAACGACCATCAACGGCCAGAGGTATTGGTTATACATCGCGAGGAACTTGAGGATCGCCGCTGTCGCCAGCACTGGACCTGACAAAGGCATCACAATGCGTGTATAAATCTGCCACCAACTTGCACCTTCGACGCGGCTTGCCTCGATCAACTCGCGCGGAAGGTCACGGAAGTATTGCACGAAAAGGAAGATGGTAAGGCCGTCCGCAATGAGTGGAATGATTTGAACGCGATAGGTGTCGAGCCAGCCGAACGTCAAACCTTCCATTCCGATCCATGGCAGCTTGGATACAAACAACAACAAAGGAATGGCAATGGTTTCGAACGGGATGATCAGGGTCGCGATGATAATGCTCAGAGCGACGTTACGACCGGACCAATTTAGAAAAACAAACGAGAACGCAGCCAGTGAACACAACAACAACGACATGATAACAGTTGTGCCGGTTACGACCAATGAATTGAACATGAACTTCATCACAGGAACACGGTCGAATGCGCTGGCGTAGTTATCAAAGCTGATATCACCAACAGGTAGAAACGCACGAATACTGGACGTGTCCCGCAGCAATTGCAGATCGGGCTTGAGGCTCGACATGACCATGAACACCAGCGGGAAAATAAAGATGATCGCTATAAGTGTTAGGACCAAATAGCGAACAGCCAGACGCAGCCCGCGATTGTCTGCATTTATGGAGGCCATGCTATCGTTCCCTCGTCAAAAAGCGTTGGATCAGGCTGATGGTCAGGACCAGCACGAACAGGATGACCGAAATCGCAGAACCACCTGAAATATCTTGTTTACCGTAGCCCCGCTCAACCGCCTGAAACACAATGGTCGTTGTGCTGTCTAACGGACCACCACGGGTCATGACATCAATCTGCGCGAAAAGTGCGAAGGCTTGCATGGTAATGACGATCAGTACCAATACGGCTGTGTTGCGCAATCCTGGCCATGTCACATAGCGGAAGGTTTGCCATTTACTGGCCCCTTCTATTGAGGATGCCTCGTACAACGTTGGGCTGATCGTTTGCAGCCCCGACAACCAGATCACCATATGGAATCCGACGGCCTGCCAGATTGACATGCCCATTATCGCACCAAGTGCAGTGTTTTCAGAACCAAGCCAATCTCGACCTTCGAAAAAGCCAAAACTCAGGAAGCCAAGGATGTTGTTGAGCAGGCCGTCGTTGCCATCATAAATGAAGCGAAACAGTAACGAGACGACCACGATGGAAACGACAACAGGCATAAAATAGATGGCACGGTAGAAGTTGATGCCTCGCAATCGTTGATTGATTAGCAACGCCAAACACAAGGCCAGCCCCCCCTGCACCGGTGCTACAACCAGCACGAACATCAACGTGTTGCGCAGAGACTTCCAGAACACCACATCGGTGGCAACAACGACCTTAGCCGTTTCGCCCCAATGCCAGCGAAACCATTCACGCATGCCTGCGTATTGTGGATAGTCGGGGTTGTTGCGGGTGAACGTGCGGACACGTGGATACTGCGCCTCGCCTGTATTATCACGCACCACCTGCCCTGCATCATCCATCTCAGGTTCGATTGACAGCACCGAAATGCTCAGCAGGCGGTCATAGTTGCTCAACCCCACAAATTCCGTCGGGTTCGGCGAGATCAGCCGCTGGTTGGTCAGCGACAGATAGAAGGCAAAGAAAAACGGAATCACGATGAACAACATGATCAGCCCGAAGCCCGGAAGCGCAAAGCCCCAGCCTGCACGGTTTGATGTTGTCAGCTTAGAGGCCATTTTTCATTACTTTCCAGTTGGAGAAATGCGGGGCGACCCGAAAGGCCGCCCCGAAAGTTCGATTTAGTGGCCGTAGCCGCCATTGCTTTCAATATCAGCGTTGATTTCATCAACAGCCGCATCAAGCGTGTCAGCAACGTCTGCACCGTTTGCGATATCTGCCAGTGCCTTCTCAAAGACCTTAGCGGACACAACGTAGCCTGGTGTCACAGGACGCAGCATTGCTTGACCTTCGGACAGACCGAAGAACACTTCCAATGCACCGCCACTCGCGTAGTTATCTGTCATCGCAGCCGCAGTAGATGTTGCTGGGATCAGACCTGTGACGTTCGAGAAATTCGCAAGGTACTTGTCCTGCAAAGCAAACTCGATGAATGCAGATGCGCCTTCAGCGTTCTCGGACGCGGAGGACACACCGAACTGCCAAGATGCAGCGCCGATTTTAGAACCGGCACCGAAGTCTGGTGCTGGCAGGAACATAACGTCGTCGTGTGCTTCAAGTGCACCCAAAGCAGCCCAGTTACCATTCCATGAGAAGGCGTACTTGCCGTCGATGAAACCCGTGTCACGGTCTGCTGGGTCTTGTGATGTACCCGGTGCATAGCCGTCCACGAACAGGGACTGCCACCAGTTGCCAAACGCCAAAGCTTCGTCGCCGTTCAATGCGCCTTCGGCTGTCGCATATGTTGAGCGATCAACGATATCGCCACCGAAAGACTGCAAGAACGGGCTGAAGGCATATGGATACCATTCGCCAGTCCATGGCATGCCAAGGTCGAGAGCGTATTCAAAGTCGCCGGATGCTTTTGCGGCTTCAAGAGCTGCTGCAAACTCTTCACCTGTCCATGGGTTGTCCACGTCAGGTGTGCGAAGGCCAAGGGCGTCGAGCGTGGATTGGCGTGAAACCATCGCAACCGCTGCATCCCAGAAACCGATGGAGTAAAGCTGACCATCCCAATAGCCCTGTGGACCATCAAGGAAGTTTTCGATGACAGCTTCGTCGATGTTCAGTGGCTGAAGGTAACCAGCCCATGCCCAGTTCGGCATGACCGGACCATCAACGTCCAGAATATCTGGCAAGTTGCCAGCAAGGGCCGCTGCCACAACGGAATCGTTGTAGGATTCCTGTGGGAAGCTTTCGACCACAACAGTGTAGTCAGACTGGCTTGCGTTGAAATCGTCGATGATCAGCTGCAACGCTGCGGATTCCGCTTCGTTACCGGCACCGTGGTACCACATGCTCAGTTCGGTTTGCGCTGCGGCCATGCTGGCCCAGCTTACAGATGCAACAAGTGCTGCGCTCAGAGTCATTCCGAGTTTCATAGTGTCGTCCTCCCTATTGACGATAGTTTTGTGATGGGTGTTGGCAAATCCTTCACGGAATTGCCGGGGTTTACGGGGCCACCAACCAAGATTGGCTGAGTGGGCGCGTCTGCGTTGCCATTGATCATGCCAAGCAAAAGTTCCGTGGCGCGAATACCAATCGCGGCATAAGGCAACTCTGCTGAGGTCAATGTCGGATAAAGTGTGTCAGTGATCATGCGGTGGCCGTCGTACCCAGCAACTGACAGCTCATCAGGCAATGCGATGCCCCTGCTGCGCAGGATGCCGTAGGCCCGCATAGCCATCCGGTCATTGCCAAAACAAATGACGGTCGGAGGCAGGGGCAAGGACAAGACGCGATCGATCGCATCCCACAACAACTGAACACTAGCATCGCCGTCCCCGACATCAACTTCAGCAGGCACAAGAAGCGTGGGATCGAAACCGAGATTTGCCTCGGCCAGAGCATCTTTATACCCGTCAATCCGAAGTGCTGTTGCTGGCAAATGAGTGCTGAGTGAAAGATACGCAATCCGCTGGTGCCCCTTCGCGATCAGGCTCTTCACCAAATGGAGCTGCCCTTGATAATCGTTAGGCAATACCGAGGGAGTACCCCTGTCATCAAAACAATTGGCCAAAACCATTTTGGTCGAATTGGACACTTGTGGCAAAGATACCTGACTGTGGTGATCAGCAACGTAGAGCAAACCTTCGACGCGGTGTTCTTCAAATGTGCGGATCAATTGCGGTACGCGGTCCATCTGGCCGCTGGTATCTGCAATTAGGAGTGTCTTGCCGCTGGCCTCCATTGCCCGCTGAATGCCTTGAACGATATGTAGATCGGGCAGACCTGAACTATCGGATCGGCTTGACGAAAGCGAGATCGCCCCCGTTATCAGCCCAACCAGACCAGATTTGTTGGACCGCATCGTCCGCGCTGCGGTTGACGGAACATAGCCGAGTTCGGTGATGGCCTTATCGACCGCGTCTTTGGTGCGTTTCTTGACAGGTGCGTCAGCGTTCAAAACGCGGCTTACCGTTTTAGGCGATACGCCAGCAACACGTGCAACATCGTAAATTGTCGCCAAGATTAGCCCTCCCAAACCGCAGTATCGAAGGATCAAGAATCGCTTTAATACTAAATGACACCGGTGTCATGACACCGATGTCATAGCTATGTCAAACAAATTTTTGTCCATGCTTATACACCTTTTAAAGCATGATTGCTTGATTTGAAGGGTGCTGTCAGACGAATGAGAACTCGCATCGAATTGCTGGCGCAGCCTGAACCTATGCGCTCAATAATTGACGCCACTCAGTAAGAGCGGCGGTTCGATTGAGCTTGAGGTTGGTGCGTGAGTAGAAGTGCCGTTCCTGATTGAAATGGTTGTGGACTGAAGAGTGGACGGCAGCGAACTTCTGCAGACATCGGACCAAATCTATTCCACCAAAACCGAACTATTTCGTGGCTGATCTCAGTGCCTCGTTCGTGCAAAAGATCTTCCACGTTACTGATTGAGAGCGGGAACCTAACATAAAGCATCACAGCCAGGCGGATGATCTCTGGGCTCGTTTTAAAGTACCTGAATGAGGAGTGTTTTGTCATTGCGGATGCTACAAATACACCCTGCTCGCTTCACCCAAGTTTAATATGACAGTACCCAACCACTTTCCCTATGATGCGTCAGTTGATGTCGACGGTTTTTCCCGGGTTCATAATATTATCCGGATCCACCGCGCGCTTCAAAGTTGCCATTAGCGCATAGGCTGCACCGTGCTCTTCGGCCATGTATTTCTTCTTGCCCGTGCCGACGCCATGCTCGCCGGTTACTGTCCCGCCAAAAGACAATGCGACTCGGTTTACGTCAGATGCAAGCTGCTTGGCTTTTGTCAGTTCTTCGGGATCGTTCGGGTCAAACAGAATCAGCAGATGGAAATTGCCGTCCCCAACATGCCCAACGAGTGGAGCGATCAAACCAGCCTCGTCAATAATTTCCTTAGTGCGAGCGATGCAGTCCGCAAGTTCCGAGATGGGGACACAGCAATCAGTGACAACGCTTTCGCAGCCTTTGCGAAGTGACTTCCCCGCGTAATAGGCGTTATGCCGCGCCGCCCACAGGCGAGCCCGATCCTCAGCCTTTGTTGCCCACGCGAAGTCCGAAGCGCCGAATTCCTCACCCACACCTTCGAAAAGCTCCACCTGTTCCTTTACGCTGGCGTCTGAACCATGAAATTCCAAGAAAAGATGGGGTTTTTCTGACAGATTCAGGTCCGGATTGAAGATGTTCATCCCTTTCATCTGGACCTCATCCAGCAATTCGATCCTGGCCATTGGAATACCCATCTGGATGGCCATGATGACGCTATTCACGGCGGCGGCTACCGTTTCAAATCCGCAGGTGGCGGCGAGTGTCGTCTCTGGTTGGCCGAACAGGCGCACCGTCAGCCGTGTAATGATACCAAGTGTGCCTTCTGAACCAACAAAGAGATGCGTAAGATCATATCCGGCCGAAGATTTCCGCGCCCGCGATCCGGTCTCGATCACCGTGCCGTCGGGCAACACAACCTCTAGCGCCAAGACATTCTCGCGCATGGTGCCATAGCGCACAGTGTTGGTTCCAGACGCGCGCGTTGCGGCCATCCCGCCAAGCGTCGCATCGGCGCCAGGGTCGACGGTGAACATCAGCCCGGTGGCGCGCAGTTCCTCGTTCAGCTGTGTGCGTGAAACCCCAGGCTGCACAACCGCGTCCAGATCACTTTCATGGATTTCAAGAATCTTGTTCATCCGGCTGGTATCAACACTGATCCCCCCATGGGTCGGGATGACGTGACCTTCCAGTGATGTGCCTATACCAAACGGCACAACCGGCACCTTATACCGCGCGCAAATCTTTACGATCGCCGAAACCTCTTGGGTGCTTGCCGGAAACGCGACTGCGTCCGGCAAAGCCGGTTCGGAATAGGCCTCATCCCTGCCGTGGATTTCCCGGATGGACTTGCCAGTAGATAGACGATCTCCTAACAGGTCTTTCAAGGCGTCAATAGCCAAAGCTATATTATGCTGTGTCATAACGATTCCCTATTTCTCTTTTTAATGTTCGATCAGCTTTGTAAGCGGGCTTTGATCGGCGCATGCATGAACGTGCAACAAAGTGGCCCCGTTGCCTAGATGGAAATGCGCCACGGGGTCTGCCGCGGAGCCCGACGACTTTTGGGCTTCGGTCAAAAAGCGCGCAGCCAGCTTGGTGGCGAAGTCATCCTGCGGTAAGTCGTTTTTGCCACGCTCGCTTAGCGCTGTATCGTTGGGTCCGAATTCCCGTCTGACAGCGGAAAAGAAGGCCGCTTTCTCTGCGGCGCCTGCCGCAGTGTAAATGTCGAGAACCTGACGCGATATCTTTAGCCCCTCAGCCTCGCTTACATCACGGACCAAGGAATGACATAGCGATATCAGGCTGGCTGAGGTATCTCCTACTGTTTGTGTCCACCTGAGACCTGCCACCGCGATCCTTGCAAGGATCTCGCTTAAAAAGCTCTGCTGCGTCATCAAGACCGATCCTCTGAATGGGACAAGTTCGGATCAATGGTCCACACGGCGCCAGACAATCACTTTAAACTTGCCCTAGTTCTTATTTAGTCAAATCATTCAATCGAGCTGAGCGCCCGTTTCATCCAAAACGTCATCTCCGGCCCAACGGGCGAAAAGATGGATCAGAATGATGATCATGGACAGGGGCACGGCCAATGAGATCCATACCATTGGCATCCCAAGCGTATCAGCTGTCAGCCCCGATTGGCGCGCAAGGTAACCCTTTGCGAAACCGCCCCGCAGGCCGATGAAGCAAAAATAGACCACCGGCAAGACAAAAATAAGCACCGCCGCGCTTTGAATCGCGTCCGCGAGATAACCAAGGTAGTTTGGGCGCTTTGGAAATACGCTGTTCATCAGAACAGCATCCAAGCGTGTCTTGAAGGACAGAGTCGCGCCCAGCAATCCGGTCCAGACCATCGCATAGCGGGCGACATCTTCGGTCCAGACGGGCGGAGAAGAAAAGACATACCGCGCGATAATCTGCACGACGACGGTCAGGAACATAACACAGACTGCAAACACGGCCACGCGGCGCATGATCAAGTGCAGGCGATCGCTGGTGCTGATGATGAAATGTCGCATCTGGCGTCTCCGGTTAGGCAAGAGGCGGGCCACGACATGCGGCCCGCCCATATCAGTTTAGCGGTTCTCGTCAGAGAGTTTCTTCCACAGAGCCGTGTCCTCGGCCGACATCAGGTCGGAGTTGTACACGGGCAACGAAGCTTCACGGAAGACAGCGCGCTCTTCGTCGGTCAAGCGCTGGACGGTCACGCCTTTTTCTTCAAGCGCAGTCAGGCCATTCTCAGACGCTTCGGCAAGCCATGCACGCGTCGCCGCATCGGCTGTTTCAACGGCGGCATCCACGGCGGCGCGATCGTCATCAGACAGGCTGTCATACCACGTTTTGGATACGATCACGGCGCGCAGCGGCCAGATCACATCGGCATTGGCGAAGTTCTTCACGAAGTCAGTTTGTCCAAACATCACAGGGATGAAGGGCGAGTTCAGGTAACCATCAATCACGCCGGTTTGCAGACCTGCAGGCACTTCGCCCCACGGAACGATTGTACCGCTGGATCCCCACGCCTGATACATCGCGATCTGTGCATCATCCAATGCGCGCATACGCAACTCGGACATATCTGCAGGCGAGCGCACAGCTTGGGTCGTGGTGATTACGCCCGACGCAGGGCCAAGCGGCGCGAGCGCCAAAAGGATCGTATCCTGCTCGGCCAGGTTTTCATTGACGCGTGTATAAACATCTCCAGCGGCCAATGCCCGGTCCATGTGGTCGATGTTGGCAAAGATATAGGGTAAGCGGACGCCGTAGATGAATGGATCAACCTGCGCAACTGCGCGCACGTCTGAGAGCGAGACTTCAAGCAAACCGGTTGAAACCTGATCAAATTTTTCAGCTTCATTACCGACTGAACCGCGCGGCATTTCACGCACATCCATACCTG
>Ga0115553_1002823_pt1 | contig 10449 bp, 9 predicted proteins | sample COGITO_mtgs_1103_2_FD_87284 | JGI IMG/M metagenome (GOLD analysis project Ga0115553, IMG submission 87284) | Pelagic marine microbial communities from North Sea - COGITO_mtgs_110331 | ecosystem: Environmental > Aquatic > Marine > Epipelagic | place: Germany:Helgoland, sampling site Kabeltonne... | reverse complement strand
GGCTTAGGTTCGGCGGACGACGCGGAGGTCGTCCCTCCCGCTACAAATTGGGCTTCGCGCTCTTCGATGCGAAGGCCGAAGATCTGTTGAGCGATGTCGAACATGCCGGAGATCACGCGGTCGATCGGGAAATAGGGGCGCAGGGCCTCTTCGTCGAAGTCGTAGTTGGCTTGGCGTTGCTTCTCCGCCCAGTAGCCGACTTCCCATGGTTCGAGCAGGTCGCGTGGTTCGTCAGTGCGGTCGGCTTTGAATTGGCGCAGCGCATCAACCTCATCGACGAATTGAGCTTGCACCTTGTCGAAAATGGCTTCGCCGAATTTGAGTGCGGCATTGCCAGAGGCAGCCATACGGCGCGCGGTGACGTGATCGGCGAAGTTTGCTTGGCCGACGAGCTGGGCAAATTCGTAGCGTAGGTCAAGGATCTCGCGGACGAGTTCTTGGTTGTTGTATTCTTTGCCGCGCCCGATTGCAGCATAGGCCTGCCACAGTTCTTGGCGCAGAGAGTCGCTGTTGGCGTAGGTGAGAACCGGAATGAGTGAGGGAGCCTGCAGGGTAAAGCGCCATGCGCCATCGTGGCCCTTTTCAATGGCATTTTGTTTCGCAGCGGCGATGGCGGACGCTGGCAGACCGGCGAGTTCGGCTTCGTTGGTGACGATTTTTTCCCAGGCGTTGGTGGCGTCGAGGCTGTGCTCGGAATACTTCTGGGTGATCTCGGCGAGACGTTTTTGCACTTCAGCGGCACGCGCTTTTTTCTCGGGCGGCAGGTCGGCACCTTGCTCGCGAAAGTCGGCGAGTGTTTCGTGAACGTAGCGTTGCTTGGTGGCAGAGAGTTGATCGATGGCGGTGCTTTTGCCAAAGGCTTTGAGTGTTTTCCAAAGCGGCTCATTGAGTGGAATTCCGGAGAAGAACTCAGTAACTTTGGGCAGTATTGCGTTATGGGCGTCGCGCAACTCGGGGCTGTTGTTGACCGAGTCGAGATGGCTAACCAAGCCCCAGGCGTGGTTGAGCGTTTCAAGGCCATCGTCGAGCGCGGCAATGGTGTTTTCGTAGGTCAATGTCTCGGCAGCATCGGTGCTAAGAGCGGCAACGCCATCGACTGCGGCTTGGGCATCGACCAATGCTTTGCTGATGTCCGCCTCGATGTGGTCGGGAGTGAGGGTGGACCAGCGGATGTGGAACACTGTTTGTAAAAATGGGTTTTGCATGCTGTAGGAAAAAAGTGAAATGGAAAATTACTGATGGTGGCAACTCCGGATGCTGGTTTTATAAAATGGAATGGTTAAAATCCTTTGCGCAGATAAATGAGTTGGGCATGATACTACGCTATGATACAACAAAAAGCGATTTGTCATCACGAGTTTGGGCATCCTCTAGACGTGCTGCGGCTGGAGAATGTACAGCAGGCGGAGCCGCAGATAGGAGAAGTGCGGGTGCGGCTCTTGGCTGCTACGATTAACCCGTCGGACTATGGTATGATTGGTGGTAGCTATGGTCGTTTGCGTGAATTGCCAGCAGTCGCTGGCCGCGAGGGTGTCGGCGTGGTCGAAGCAATTGGTCGTGGGGTGACCAGTGTAGGCGTTGGTGCTCGTGTGCGTTTCCCTGAAGCAGGCACTTGGCAGGAGACCGCTTGTATGGCGGCAGACGATGTGTTACTGGTGCCTGCTGATGTGTCGATCGAGCAGGCGGCTTTTTCATTTATTAATCCGCCGACTGCGTATTGCTTATTGCAGAAAATGGTCGATTTGGCGCCGGGGAGCTGGGTGTTGCAAAATGCGGGTAACTCGGCGGTGGGGCTAGCAGTGATTCAAATCGCGAAAGTGCTGGGCTTTAAGACGATCAGTCAGGTGCGACGCGAGGAATTGATTGCGCCACTCAAAGCGCTGGGTGCGGACCATGTGGTGATCGAGGGCAGTGGTTGGGCGAAGCAGGTCAATGAGTTGGCTGGTGGCGAGCCGATCCAATTGGCGCTCAACTCCATCGGCGGCGCGAGCGCGAGTGATCAGATTAAGGCACTCGGCGAAGGGGGCACACAAGTGACTTTCGGTGCGATGGTAGGCGACCTGGTGCGTTTCCCAACGCGGTTCTTGATTTTTAATGATGTGCGTTTAGTGGGGTTTTGGTGGGACCAATGGAGCCAAAAGGCCGGAGCTCAAGGGCTGAATCAAGTCATGAGTGCGGTCTATGCTATGATGCGCGACGGCACACTGAAGTTGCCCGTCGAGGCGACGTATTCGTTTGCTGAATACGAGGCGGCGATTAAGCATGATCAACAGCCACGCTTTGGAAAAGTTTTGCTCAAGCCGTAAAATAAGTGGAGAGTTTGTCGCGTCGCGTCGTCGCTGGCTGCGGCCAGACGCCAAGAGAGTCGCTCAAATTGGCCTGCACCATCGCAGACGCCACGGGGTTAGGGTCTTAGCAGGTTATTGCGGCAACTTTCGCAATCACACTCAGATTGGTGTGACTTGCTTGTTGCAGGATGGCGCATCACTGCTAAACGTCTTTGCATCATGTTACTGTCTCGATTTGCTCTAGTCGCATCTTTATTTGCCTTAATTGCGCTCTGCGCGTGTGCTCCGAATGGCCTGGAAGTCGTCGGTGAAACTGACGAGAAGCAGTATCAATTGGCCAAGGATTATCAAGGCCAGGGACGCACAGAAGAGGCGCTGAGTGCCTTTTTGCGGGTGATCGATGCACGCCGTGACGCGCCCGAGTCTCACTTCGAGGCGGGGTATATCTACCTGGATTCAATGAAGGATCCAGTGAAGGCGATTTATCATTTTGATCGTTATTTACAGTTTAAGCCTCAGTCACCTCAGGCGACTCAGGTGCGCCAGTTGATTGAGACCGCGCAGAAGGAGTTCGCGCGGCAATTGCCGGCGCATCCGTATCAGGGGGAACTCGACCGGATTGATCTGATGGAGCTGGTGAAGAGCTTAAAATTGGAGAACGATAGTTTAACGCGTGATTTGGCGGCTGCGCAGCAACGTGTGCAACAGTTCGAGAATGTGATGGGTGGTGCGCGACGTGTGCCGACCGCTGTTGCGGGGCAACAATCTCGGACGCCTAGCCAGGGGCAGGCGGCTACGCCTACTCCGAACCCAGCGAGTGCGCCGCGGAGCTATACGGTTAAATCGGGCGATTCGCTCAGTGGCATTAGTCGCGCAGTGTATGGTACGCCCAATCGCTGGATTGACATTTATCAAGCGAACCGCGATCGTCTCTCTAGTGAGAATGATTTGAGGGTCGGCCAAGATCTACGGATTCCGTAATGGGTGCTGTGTCGAGCGGGCAGTGTGACTTCTAGTATTTAAGCGATGGAAACCTGCTACTTTGATTATAATGCGACTGCACCGCTGCGGCCGGAGGCAAAGGCTGCGTGGCTGACGGCGGCAGATGACTTGTGGCTCAATCCGTCTAGTCCGTATCGTGCTGCGGCCCGAGTGCATGCGCATTTGGCAGAGGCGCGGGCGCGGGTGGCGAGTTTATTTGCGGTCGCCGCTGAGCGAGTGGTGTTTAATTCTGGTGCGACTGAGGCGAATAATGCGATCTTTGCGCATTGGGCGGCGACGTTGCCACCAGATGCGGGCATTGGCGTGAGCCCCACCGAGCACCCGAGCGTGCTGGCAGCGGCTCAGCATTTTTTCGGTGAGCGCGTGATTTGGCTGGCGCTGGATGGCAATGGTGCGGTCGATGTGGCGGCACTGCAGGCCCTGTTGGGCGAACGGCAGATCGCTGCAATCTCGGTGATGGCGGCAAATAATGAGACAGGTGTATTAAACGACTGGCATGCAATTGCGACAGAATGTCGCGCAAAAGGAGTGCCGTATCATTGTGATGCGTCGCAATGGATCGGAAAGTTGCCACTCGATCGTTTGCAAACCTGTGATTTTCTGACCGGCGCAGCACATAAATTCGGTGGACCTAAGGGTGTTGGCCTATGTCTAATACCCGCAGGGAATTCGGGATTTATGTCACTGCATGGTGGCTATCAAGAGTTTGGCCATCGTGCTGGCACCGAGGATGTCGCGAGTATCTTGGCTATGGTGGCGGCTCTAGAAGGGGTTGAGCGTGGTTCTGCTCAAGGGCGGGATGCGTTTCTTGTCGAGCTCGGCCAAGTGTTACCAGCGGTCGAGGTGATTGGGTTTGCGGCGCAGCGCTTGTGGAATACGGCGCTGTTAATCATGCCAGAGTTTGCGAGCGTGCGCTGGATCCGTGCGCTAGAAAAGCGCGGCTTTTTAGTCTCAGCGGGTTCGGCTTGTTCGACGGGCAAGCAGGGGCCGTCGTCGGTGTTGGCGGCGATAGGCGTACAGGCAGATGCAATGCAGCGTGTGCTGCGCGTGAGCTCTGGTTGGGCGACGAGTGCGGCGGATTGGCTCGCGTTAGCGGCAGCCATGGCTGACTGCCGTGCGGAGCTTAGTTCCGAGGCGGACGATTCGACTTCGACCATCATTTCTATTTAACTTGGTCTGGCACTTATGCGTTTTTTAAATCTCCGCGTGCAGGACTTTCGTAATATTAAGTTTGCGGAGCTGGATCTGAGCGCTGGCCGCACGTTTCTGCTCGGCGCAAATGGGCAAGGGAAGTCGAATCTGTTGGAAGCGCTGGGGCTCGTCACGGCGCTGCGCTCGTTTCGTACGCAGAGTATGTCGGCGTTGCCGCGGCAGGGCAGTGATGCCTTTACAGCAGTTTATACGATTGAACATGATATCGAAGGGCGGACCGAGGTAGAGGTGCAGTCTGGCAAGTCGGGGCGGCGCGTGACGATTGACGATGAGCGAGTGTCACGACTAGGTGACTTTATTGGCCGCTTTCCGGTTGTTTCGCTGAGCTCGGCGGATTTAATGCTGCTGCGCGGCTCGCCAGCAGAGCGTCGCCGCTTTGTAGATCTGACCCTATCTGCAATTGACCCCGAGTATTACCATGCGCTGCGTAATTATCATTGTGGCGTGGCGGAGCGAAATCGCCTACTGAAAAAAGGTGGAAGTGCGGCGGAGTTGTCGGCCTTTGAGGCGGAGATTGCCCCACATGCGGTGGCTGTAGGGAGTAAGCGAGATGACGGGGTGCAGCGCTTACGCCAAGCGTTGGTCTCGGTGTATGCCGATATTGCGGAGGCTGATGAAGGCCCGGAATTAGAGTTTAAAGTCAACGCTGCTTGCGAGGATGTCGAATCGGTCAGTCGCATGCTGCACGATGGTCGCAAGCGCGATACGCTCATGGGCTCAACGCAGAAGGGGCCGCACCGGGATGATTTTCACCTAGCATTGAGTGTTGGCGGGGCAAAGGAGTATGCATCCGATGGTCAGCAGCGCGGATTGTGTGTGGCCTTGCGGATAGCGCAGGCGCGGATCTTTCAACAAAGCCTTGGGTTGGCGCCGGTATTGCTGGCGGACGATGTGTTGGGTGAGCTCGACCCACATCGTAAAGCGGGGTTTTGGCGAGCCTGTCCACCGGAGCTGCAGATCATCGCAACTGGCACAGAGTTGCCGGAGGCGAACTCAGACTGGGCGATTTGGCAAGTGGCGCAGGGACGATTCACACGTCAGGCGCGAGGCCACTAGCCAGCGCGTATTTCTAAATGTTTCGTATCAGAAGAGTGATTTAATTCGTGGGATGCGAATGGCTTGGTGTTTCCGGGCCAAACTAAGTTGGGTTAACGGCCTGGCGTTATGGACATGGCAATTTGAGCTCTTCGACCACGGTTAATTTTCCCTGTGGGTCACAATTGGCGCGCAGGCCAATGAAGCTTTGGTGGTACTGGTCAAAGTACGGCCAGATTAAGGTGTGGTCGGTCTCGGGAATCTTAAGTTGATTAATCGCTTCGCGGCTGAAGAACTCGAAATGCCCTTCATCGATCGCGCAAGGCAGGTGGTCGGTCTGGATACGGCATTCGAATAGAAACATCAGCCAGTGGCTAGCGCCTTCGTAGCTCTTTTCTGAGACATAGCCGAAGCAATGAAGATCCTGATCGGATAATTCGAGGCCCACTTCCTCGTGGGCTTCACGGCGTGCGCATTCGTAGGGCGATTCACCAGCGGCCATGTCGAGCTTGCCGCCGATCGGGCTCCAGCAGCCTTTATTCGGGGCCTTCAGGCGCTGGATCAGCAAGTGCTCGCCTGCCGCATTGCGGATAAAAATAAGCGCGCTAATTTTGAAGGGGAGAGGCGTTGGCATCGCTCATTACGTTTAATAAGGTGCGCTGTGGCGCAAGTGAATTCGCTTTAAATTTTTTGACAAATATCGAGGTGCAGTCTCGTTGCATTTTCATCAATTTGAACGGCTGCAAATACAGCTCACGAAAAACACTTATTTTTTAAAAGAGAAAATGATTGCTTCGGATTCGATCACTAGCATAACGACAACTTCTTTTATGCCTACTTTTGTATGGCGTTTCAGTTTATCCCCTCGCTGCATTCTCCAAATTCTTCCCCTCATCCGCTTGAGTTAGCTATTAAAATAATTCTTATAATTTTGTATTCATGAGTGTTTCTAAACGTTTAATCATTAACTGCGGTGCCAGCCGAGTCACCGCTGCGGTGATTTCATCGCACGCTGGGAGTCTTCAGATCGAGAAGTTGGTGACGGAAGATCTCCAATACGATTTCTCAAATGAAGAAGCGATCCTGCCGAGTGTTGGCGCAGCGCTGAAGGTGTTGGCGCAGACTCACAAACTTTCTGGCAAGGCGACGCTGATCATCCCCGGCAATCAAGTGCTTACGAAGACGATCCGCATTCCGCACATTGAAGAAGCTAAGCGCGCGCAGATTATCGCTTTTGAGGCACAGCAAAATATCCCTTATCCCCTTCATGAAGTGGTCTGGGATAGTCAGGTCGTCGGTGATGATGGTGTGGAGACTGAAGTGCTGTTCATTGCGGCGAAGTCGAACTTGGTGGATGAGTTTTGTGGTTATGTGTCTGCGGCGGGATTTACGGCGGAGAGTATTAGTGCTGCGACGGTGCTGGATTATAACACGCTCCAATTCGCCTACCCGGAGTTGGATGATGATGTGCTGTTGATTAACATTGGTGCGCGTTCGACCAATCTACTGTTCCGCAATCCAGAGGGATTCTTTGTGCGTAATATCCAGTTGGGCGGCAACTCACTCACGCAGAATATAGCTGACAGTCTCGGCAAGCCCTTCCTTCAAGCACAGGCGGTAAAGCATAAGTTCTTTGCTGAGGAGAACGGCTATTCTGAGGATGCCTCAGGTGCGCAACTGCTGAAATCCTGTTCCGATTCGTTCATGCGCCGCATGAGCCAAGAGATCACGCGATCAATCGTGAACTATCGCCGCCAGAAAGGTGGCGCCGCGCCGAAACGTATTTTATTGAACGGTCGAGGTTCATTGTTGAAGGGCTTAGCTGAGCAGCTATCGACCACACAAAAAGTGCCTGTCGAGTTTTTTGATTCATTACAGAATGTTACCCTAGACGGTTCGATTGATACCGATATCGATGTGCTGCGCATGCAGACCAGTGAGATCATTGGGGAAGCCTGTCGCGGGATGATTCCAGATGCAGCGGGAGTCAATTTACTGCCGGAGAGCATACAAAGCGCGATCGCATTTGCTCGGAAGAAGCCTTTCGTTTTGATTGCGGCCGCCTGCCTCGCGTTGGTGCCTTTGCCAGCCTGGGTCGCTATTAAGAGTGAGCATTCGGTCACTTCGGAACAAGTCCGTGTGATCCAAGCGGGCCTACAACCACTACAGTCGAGCCAAGCGCAGATCCGCGACTCTCAAACGCAAGCCGAAGCGGCTAGCGAAGCGATTCAACGCGTCGAAGGCTTGGTCAATTCTAAATCAAATTGGATTCAGTTTTTTGCCGAGTTACAGGAGAGTCTTCACCTCGCCGAAGATGTGTGGCTGGATAAGCTTAATATTGTGCGTGAGCAGTCTGCCGAGGGGAAGTCCTCGTATGAAGTGCTTGTCGAGGGACAGTTACTCGTGCGTGAGGCTGTCAATGGTGCGGAGAATATCGACGAAGACGTGTTGTCCGATCAGCTGAAAAGCTTGCGATCCAGCTTTGAAGATTCTGAGTTCATCGTCTCGTCGCATTCGCCTGTGATTACTTGGACCAAATTACGTGAAGGTCTCAATGTTCTCCCTTTCAGTATCAATTTGGTCGTGGATCCGGCTAAACCATTATAATTCCTATGGGTTTATTTAAGAAAAATCCTGCCTTCTTTATCTTCTGTGTAGTTGCTGTGCTCGTATTTGCGGCTGGCGCTACGCTAGTGGTGATGGAATCTGGCAAGCTCGCAAAGTCGAAGAAGCAAGTTACAAGTACAAATAGCCAAATGAATGGCTTACTGCAGGCGAACCCCGCTCCGACTTCTGAAAATGTTCAAGCTGCGCAACAAAATGTTGCAGCGCTGAGCGCGCAATTGCTCAGTATTCGCGAGGATCTACAGCGTGGCTCACGCTTAACGATTTCGAATGACGGCCCGCGAGTCATGTCTGGCGTGCAGAAATATATTTCCAATTATCGTAGGGAAGTCGCGACGCATCAGAGTGTGCAAGATGTCGCAGCGCCGATTCAGATTCCGCAAGACTTTGCATTTGGCTTTGAAGAATACCTCAAACAGGCGAATATTTCACAAGATTCCGCTGTGGTGCCGCAATTGGACAAGCAGCGTCAAGTATTGAGCTACATTCTGAATCAACTGATTGCGGCCGACCCCGCTGGCATACAAGCGGTCGAGCGTGAAATTCTCGGCGAGACCACCGCGAAAACAAGCGGCTTTCAAATCAATCCAGCGATCTCAGCTCGTGTGCCTGGCGCGATTGATACGCTCGCCTTTCGCGTGACGTTTACTGGCTATACTCCGACTCTACGTAAGTTCCTTAATAATCTAGCGCAGTTTGATCTGCCGATCGTGGTGCGCAGTGTCGCAGTGGATCGTCCCGCGAACAATGCCAAGACTGCCAAAGCCAAGAAACCTAAGGCGAGTAACATCGACGACATTTTCGGTGCCTTCGCTGGGTCATCTAGCTCGGTCGAGGCTGCGCCCGACGCCGATCAAACACCTGTGATTTCCGAGACAGAATCCAGCTTTACCGTGACTCTTGAATTTATTGAAATCATCCTGCCCTCTAATTCCGAGGAGAACCCTGCTTAATCTCATATGAATAAAATATACGATAAACTGCTCCTCGCAGTCGCTGTATTAGCACTCCTCGCGAGTGTTGGGTTCTATGTGCTGAAGTCGGGCGAGCTGCCTACGGCTGCGCTGCAGCTTGGCCAGCCGAGCGATAATCCATATCAAATCATCCCAGTTCCAGTTTCTTCGGTCGTCACGGCCACGTGGCCGGATGCTGCAGAGACCAGCCAGCAGCCTGCGGACGAACTCTACGATGTGTTTACCCCGCCAAAGATCTGGGTCAATGCCGACGGAACTTTTGGCTTTAAGTCGCCCATCGATACGACCCTGCCAAAGCCACCTTTCGGCATTTATCTGGCAAAAATCGAACGTGATCCGTATCGCATTCAGATCGAAGGCTACATCGAAGAAGACTTAAAGGATGCTTCCAAGAGCTTGGTGCTTTTGTTCGACGAAGAGCAGCAGCAGCAGGTGCGTGCCCGTATTGGTCAAGTAATAGCAGAGGCTGAATTCACCCTGCAAGATTTTACCATCGAGCGAGTGCGCGATTCGGACGGTAACATCTCCAAGGACGTGAATGTGACCTTATTGGATCAGCGCTCTGGCGAAGAAGTGACCCTCAAGCACGGCGAGCGTCTCTATAATGATAGCACGACTATTATACTACGTTCGAACGAAGACGCGTCAGTTGAAATTGTGCTCGACCAAGCGCCCCAGTCGTTTGAAACGGCTGCTGGTAAATACCAGCTTCAGGAAATAAACCTTGAAGAATCAAGCGTCACAGTTAAAAAATTAGCAAATGAAGAGCTCGAACTAGATTCTGAGACGGAGCAACTTTTCCTGACCACCTCAAACGAACCAGAAACCCTCACCGCAGCAGACCCTGAACCCAAATCCGACCAATCGTTCGATTTTGATTTCTAAGACTTAATAAAATTTAACAAATAGTCACTATGTTACCTCTATTTATGAAAATATCTCTCGCAGCACGAAAGCGCACATCAGCCATCTTGATGGCTGTCGCACTTGCAACCTTCACCAGCGTTGGGCCACAAGTGGCCGAGGCACAAACCGCACCTGAGAAGATTCAGCTGATGGCTTCCGCGCTGCGCGCTCGTGATGCGGGCGATCTCACACTTGCCAAGGATAAAGCAGAAGAGCTGATCAAAATCGCGCCAGACGATGGCAACGTGCAACGTCTACTCGCTTCGATCAACAAGGACCTTGATCGCAGCGCAGCGAGTGGCGCCGTATTTGGCCAAGCAGCAGATGCCTCGATCGACGCGGTGATGACTACTCAGGTTGCGACGGCTCAGTCGACGCCGGCTAAGGCGGTTGCAGCTACCAAGGTC
>Ga0115553_1002797_pt1 | contig 10493 bp, 8 predicted proteins | sample COGITO_mtgs_1103_2_FD_87284 | JGI IMG/M metagenome (GOLD analysis project Ga0115553, IMG submission 87284) | Pelagic marine microbial communities from North Sea - COGITO_mtgs_110331 | ecosystem: Environmental > Aquatic > Marine > Epipelagic | place: Germany:Helgoland, sampling site Kabeltonne... | reverse complement strand
CTTTTGCATTACTTTAAAGGTTGTAATTGACTAAAAAAGTGGAAGAACCAGTAGTAAAAGAGTATGCAAATGGAGAGATGACCATTCTGTGGAAACCGCAGGAGTGCATTCACTCAGGTGTTTGTCTTAGAGGATTGCCGAAGGTTTTTAACCTGAAACAAAGGCCTTGGATCAATATGACTGAGGCAACTTCTGAAGAAATTGTTACCCTGGTTCGGAATTGTCCTTCAAAAGCCCTCTCCATAAAAGGCTTAAGGTTCAAAGAAGAGGACAAGAGTGATCATGAAATCACATTGATTCACGGAGGCCCATTAATTGTCAAAGGTGGTGCGACCGTGGTGAATAGAAAGAATACGGAAGTTTTTTATGAGACTGTATCGTTTTGCAGATGCAATCGGTCCAAAAATTTCCCTTATTGCGATGGCACGCACGCTCAACCCAAAGAAAACTAATTATGGCTATTACCATTAAAGATATCGCGACTTCTCTTCGTATTTCCCCGTCAACGGTTTCTCGGGCCTTGAATGATCACCCGAATATCAGCGAGGAGACTAAGAAGTTAGTTTCTGCCAAAGCCAAGGAGATGAAGTATCAGACGAACTTCATTGCAGCAGGCTTAAGAACTAAAAAATCTAATTCCATCGGAATCTTAGTGCCACATATTACGAGTTCATTCTTTGCAAAGGCGATTGATGGTATTCAAAAGGTAGTGAGCGAAAATGGCTACTTCACAATTATCTGTCAATCGAATGAAGACTTTGACAGTGAGGTCGCCCAAATCCGTTCTTTACTATCGTGTAAAGTTGAAGGCGTAATTCTTTCACTTTCAAGTCAAACAAAGAACTATGAGCATCTCGAAATGCTCGAAGCTTATGACACTCCCTTTATTTTCTTTGACCGCATAGCGCCAGGTTTCGATATGCCAACGGTTGAGGCCAATGACTTTGCTGGTGGTTTTCAGGCTGTAGAACACCTAATCAAACGTGGCCGAAAGAGAATAGCTCATTTGGGTGGTCCTGGAATGCTAGGCATAAGCAAGAGTAGGTATGAGGGTTATATGGAAGCCCTTAAGACTTACGACTATGAAATCAATGATGCCTTTGTGGAATTCACGAAACCAGAAGAAGATCATGGGGCTATTATCGAAAAGATGTTTGCTGACCCTAAGAAGGGCCCAGACGCACTCTTTACCTTTAGTGATGAGCTAGCCGTAGAGGCAATTCTTAAACTGAAGAAAATGGGTTTAAATGTACCTAGAGATGTGTCTGTAGTTGGTTTTGGGAATAGTAATTTATGTGAAATAGTAGAGCCGCACTTAACAAGTGTTACACACGAGCCCGTTCAAATGGGAGAGGCAGCTGCAGACTTGCTCTTCAAGGTAATTCAGAAGAAGCACATTCCTCCACACCTTAAGAACCGTAAGTTTGATTCTCGAGTAATTATCAGAGACTCATCGAGATAATTAAAAACGAAGTATAAAATCACTGAGATTATCCTTGCGCTCAAGAAGCAATTTCTTTCTGACGCGATAACGTCCAATTTCAACTCCACGAACTGAAATGTTCAATAGGTTTGCGATCTCCTTAGTATTCAGGTTCATTCTGATGTAGGCACTGAACCTTAGCTCTTGTGGCGTCAGTCCTGCATAGGCTTCCTTCAGTCGGGTGATGAAATTACCATGTACTTGATCGAAGTTGTCTTGAAACTGTTCCCATTCTTCGCCAGAGGCTAAGTCACGGTCAATTGATTTGACGATTCTATTCAACTGAATGACATGCTGTTTTTCTTCTAATTCTTTGTTTATGTTCTTAAGGGTATTCTTAATTTGGTTCAGCAGCTGGTTTTTTTGAATCAAGTTCATTGCCGATGAGGTGAGGGCTTGACTTTTAAGCCCAACCTCGGTAGTCAGTTTTTCATTCTTGAGTTTAATAATTTCCTCTTCTGATTTTAAGGTGATATGCTCGATCTGATACTCCTTTTCTTTAATCTCTTCATTCTTTATACTTTCCAAATTACTAGCATTCTTCTTGTGCCGAGCATCTATAGTCTTGAAGCCAGTGAATAGGAGCATAAGTATTCCAGTACCATAAAATGCATAAGCAAATGTTGTACGATAGATAGGGGGCTTGACTTCAAATTCATAAGTAATAGGGCTGGTTTCTTGGTCAAATATATTCTTTGCACGTACAGTGAAGGTGTATGTTCCTTCTCTCAGATTTGTATACTCTTTGAAGTTTGTCCTCGTCCAGGCAGACCAATTATCGTCATATTGGTCCAGTTTGAATTGATAATAGACTTGAGTACCACTTTCGAAATGAGGTGCTGCAAAACTAAAGGCTAGAGAGTTTTGTGAGAACTTTAATTGTATAGGACCTTCTTCTTGAGCACTCGTGCGATGTCCGTAATTCAATATGGAATCAATCTTTCCAGAGTTCTTGATAGACCTGAAGAGTACATTAAAATCATCACTCTTAGGCATATCTTTACTTCTTGAATAGTGAATGAATCCCTCACGGGCACCAATAAGAATGTTATCATTATCGATTACAGTGATGTTACCCAAGTCATCGTTTAAAAGGTTTTGGATCTTATTAAAAGGAGTGGTAGACAGGTCGTAGTCAAAATCTCCTTTGGGCTTAAGGACGCCTAATTTATTAGCCTCAATAAAATAGATGTTCCCAATTTCATCTGTTTCCATATCAACCATAGATGATTCTATGCCCAAAAGTTCATTGAAGCTGTCTAAAGGTTCGAAAGTATCTTTTTCATTGTTGTATTGATAGAATCCACTTTCAGAAGTAAATATGAGTCGGTTGTTTAATTTAAATACGTTGATGAGTACATTGGATGGAAACCCGTTTTCACTGTTATAAAGCTTTACTTCTTCTATGGTTGACCAGTCTTTTGATAGTGTAAGACGAAATGCTCCTTTGTAGCCTTGTGTTACCCAGAGATATTCATCATCAAACTCCATAATACGTGAGGATTCACTGAACCCTTCGATCTTGGTAAAATCCGGCTTATTGGTGTTGGATAAATCGAATCGATTCAAGCCGAGATAGGTACCTTCAATAGCGATGTCCCCGTTAACTGGGTTTTGCTTAAATACCCAAGCACCTTTCTCTCTATTTAGAAGTTGAGCTCTTTGGTTTTTGATTTCCATTGCGCCATTGTGGTGACCGATGAACAACCGGTTTCCAATACGCTGTATTGAATAAACCTGTCCTGCAGTACCCTCAATGAGCTTGATATTTCCATCCTGTAAAAGGTAAAGGCCATTATTAGTGCCAAAATATGTTCCTTCAGGCGTGTTTAAAGCGGCATATCCTGAGCCGCTTAAATTCAACTTTTCATTGATGAGAGTGAAAGGGGAGTTGAGGTCAACTCTCGCAATTCCATTGTTTAGTGTCAGCCATAGGTTGCCTTGCAAATCCTCATAGATAAAATTCACAGTCCTATCTCTTAGCCCGGTGGATTGGTCGATCTGATTGATCACTTCTCCTTCCTTATTGATGATAATGAGCCCTCCGTTTTGAGTACCGAGTGCTATTTGACCAGTAGATAAGCGAGTCGCATAATTAATGATTAGCTTTTTTAGGTCAAGCTTAGCATCTGCTTCAAAGGACTTTATCACACCATTGTTATAGGTGAAAAGGCCATAGTCAAATGTGCTGATTAGCCATTGCTGATTATCATAGTTGAAGACGTTTGATATCCTTTTGTCTTTGAAAAACTCACCATTTGTCACCAGTTGCAAAGCATCTCCATGGAGCTTTGATAGTCCTTTTCCCCATTCTTGTGTATACAATTCATTATTGTGTAGGAAAGAAACTTCTAATGGGTAGTCTGAAGTTACTACTTGTAAACTACTGCCATCATAAACGAAGATTTCTGAGAATGTGCAGAAATATACGAGCTCGTCTTGCCCATAAATTTTCCAGGTCTCATCAAAATCACGAAAATCTTCAGCGAGAGAATCAGCCAGTGAGGTGTACACTAACTTGCCAGCTTTATCAGGCGAAAAGTATCCAAAATCTCTTTGGGAGCCTACATAGATATTTTCATTTTGATCAATAAATGTACTCCTCACTTTGGTTCTATTTGGGACAACATACTTCGCCCAAGAATGTCCATCAAACTCTAATAGCCCCATGTTATTTGCAACATAAAGCATTCCTTCGCTTTGTTGAATAATAGACCAATTTTGAATACCAGCATTGTATTCCTCAGGTCCATAATTTTGAATAATAGGTAGGCCTTCTAAGTCATTATTCTGTCCCACTAAACGGGAGCTGAATAAAGTCAACAAAATTAACAGAGTGTTTAATAATTTCATTTGAGTGTTGAGTAATTAGGATATGGACTACTAAGGTTGTGTAACGGTCTAAGTTTATTGTATATATAATTAATTTATAAAAATGCTTAAAAATACATCTAAACGCAATAAATATCTTACTTGATGAATTATTGATGTATATGATTTCAATCGATTGATGTGTTCTTGTGTAAGTGGTTTTTTTGTATTGTAGGTTTATCTATTAGATATTCGAGAAAAATAACACTATGAAAAATACATTTTTATCAAGCTTAATTTCACTAACATTGTTAGTGACAGTCGCATCATGCGACAATGGAAACGCAGACTTCACTGTTGTTGATATTGCTCCAACTGTTGAAATTGGAGCATTGACTGGTATAATAGAAGGAGAAACTTTTACAGCCGCATTGACTTTCGGTGATGGTGCAGAAGGTAGTACTATAAGTACTTTAGCCAGCGGAAGTTGGAGTATTACATTTGGCGGAAGCGGTCAGGTCGCGTCTGGAACATTAGTTCCTTCTGGAGATAACTGGACAGGCGCTCTTTCAACTACAGGCCTTGTAGAAGGAGATCACAGCTTAACTGTTAGTGCTACAGATTCAAATGGAAACACTGGCTCTGCTTCTACCGATTTTTCAATTGTAGGTGCCATAACAGATATTACAGGTACTTGGATCCTCAAACCAGCAGCAGGTTCTGTTAGGGTAGGTAGTTTTTCTGGAGGAGGCGATTATTTCTCTTTCCCAGCAGAATTTGTAACAGACAGAGCATGTTATTATGACGATACTTACACGTTTAATGCAGATGGATCTTTCGTCATCGATATGCAAACTCAAACGTTCTTGGAAGATTGGCAAGGTACTAACTTCGCTTGTGCTGCTCCAGCAGCTCCTCACGTTTCTGGAACTTACGGTTACTCTTTCAATGGTCAGACTATGGTTGTGACGGGTGCTGGTGCTTTCATCGGTCTTCCTAAAGTTCACAACGCAGGAGAACTTCCAAATGTTCCTCAAGTTGGAACATCAATCACTTACGAAGTAGCGTCTGCTACGACTACTGCTATGGACCTTAGAATCCGTGTTGGTGGTGATGGTGCTGGATGGTGGACTTACGAGCTTATTAAGCAATAAGACGATTTTATAAAACGCCTGCTCTCCTGTGAATTTATTCATAGTGTAGGGTAGGTGTTTTTTTATATCCCATACTCATGAAAGAACCTCTAAGAATAGCTTGTCTTGGCTTAGTACTCGCTATTATGTCATGTGGTAGCTCAGGAGAAGCTACTCCTGATGAGGACGATTCGGACACTGGGGTTGTTATTCCAAGTACCGGTTTTACATCTCCTACTTCTTATCCCAATAGATCCTTAGTTTGGGAAGATGATTTTTCCGCCACTACTATTAATCAAGCTGATTGGACCTTTGAAACCGGTACTGGTGACAATGGTTGGGGTAATAACGAGCTTCAGAATTACAGGGCAAACAATGCTTACACTCAAGCGGGGCATTTGATCATAGAAGCAAAAGAAGAAAGCTTCCAAGGAAGCGATTATACATCCGCTAGGATGGTAACGCTAGGTAAACGAAACTTTCGATATGGTAGAGTAGACATAAGAGCTGTATTACCAAAAGGTCAAGGGATTTGGCCAGCATTTTGGATGCTCGGCTCTAACTTTACGACTGTTGGATGGCCAGCGTCTGGTGAAATTGATATCATGGAAATGATCGGTGGTAGTGGACGTGAGAATACTACCCATGGTACTGTTCACTGGGATAATTTTGGACAGCGTGCTCAATTTGGTGGAAGCGTAACACGTACGAATGGAACATTTAACGATGAGTTTCATGTATTCTCCATAGAATGGACCGCTTCGCGCATCACCTGGTATGTGGACGAACAGCAGTTTCATTCAATTGACACCACACCCGCAGAGCTTGACGAATTTAGAAACCGTTTTTTCTTTATTTTTAACTTAGCGGTTGGTGGTAATTGGCCGGGCTCCCCTGATAATACGACCACCTTTCCACAATATTTAATTGTAGATTACATTCGGGTCTTTCAGTAGATCCTTCTTTTTTTAATTAACCTCTACCAATGAAAAGTCAATCAGGGTTTACTTACAAAGTAGCAGCAATTGTTGCACTTGGCGGTCTCTTAATGGGATTTGATGCATCTGTTATTTCAGGTGTAAATAAATTTGTTCAGATAGAATTTGATATGTCCGATGCTCAGCTTGGGCTGTCGGTTGGGTCTTTAACCTTTGTGGCTGCTGTTGCAATGTTGTTTTCTGGTACTATTAGTGATCGCTTTGGTCGTAGAGTAGTGTTAAAGGCTTGTGCAATCATTTTTACAGTTTCGGCTTTCGGATCTGCACTAGCACCGAATTTTACTTTATTCCTAATCTTCAGAATGCTCGGAGGAATTGGAGTCGGGGCTTCCCTTATTTTGGCACCCATGTACATCGCTGAAATAGCGCCCCCGAAGATCAGGGGAACAATGGTGTCTTTCAATCAATTGAATATCGTTGTCGGTATTTCTTTGGCATTCTTTACCAATTATCTCATCCTGTCCTTGGGAGATTCTGATGCTACTTGGGTAGAGAGCCTTGGTATTGGTGAGAACAATTGGCGATGGATGTTAGGTCTAGAAGCCTTGCCAGCCATTTTATATTTCTTAGGCCTTCATTATGTGCCGAGAAGCCCAAGATGGTTATTGATGAAAGGTAAGGATGAAGAAGCAACAAAAGTAATGAAGATGTTTGTCAGCGAGGAAGCTGCTGCCGCAGATATTGCTGGCGTAAAGCAAGCACTCTCTGCTGACGAAGGCAAGCCGAAGGCTCCTTTAAGCGCATTATTTAAGCCTGCTATGGGGCTTGTTTTAATGATCGGTTTAGTGATTGGTATTCTACAGCAGATAACCGGAATTAATTCTGTTTTCTTTTATGCTCCAATGATTTTTGAACAAACAGGTGGCGGTACTGACGCAGCATTTCAACAAGCGATTATTGTTGGATTAGTTAATCTTGTCTTTACCATCATTGCAATGATATATATCGATAAGTTAGGTCGTAAGAAGTTGCTTGTATTTGGGGTCACTGGTATTGCAATATTCATGTTTGTGATCGCCTATGGTTTCAATCAAGCTACTTATGAACTTAAGGAAGAGAATCTAGTCAACTTGTCTGAGGCTGTAGATGTCAATAAACTACAAGGAATTGTTGGAAACCCTTTTGAAAATGATGTTGATTACAAGATCGCTTTGCGAGAGGCTTTAGGCCCAGAACAAGCAAAAATTTATGAATCAGAGCTAATTACAGCTGCTATTGATATGAATCCAACGCTAATTTTAGTGGGAATTTTAGGATTCATTGCCTCATTTGCCATCTCACTAGGACCAGTCATGTGGGTGTTGTTTTCAGAACTATTTCCACTGTCCATCAAAGCGGTTGCGATATCCTTTGTTGGATTCGTCAACTCCATGGTGAGTGCAGGTGTACAATCGGTATTCCCTTGGGAACTATCAACAATTGGAAGTTCTATGACCTTCCTGATTTATGGAGTTTTTGCGGTCTTTGGATTGGTGTTCATCCTTTGGAAGGTTCCTGAAACGAAAGGAAAGAGTTTGGAAGAATTAGAAAGAATGTTAGTAAAAAATTAATCCAATGAAATTCGTAAAGTACACATCGTTTTTGACTGTAATGGCCATTTGTTTTGGCTGCGGTTCACCTTCACAAGAGCAAGCGGATAGCAGCGCTGACATTGTGTTTGAAGTAGAAGATTACAAGGAGTATTCAGGCAATGTTGAAAAGGGCCAGACTAGCATTTCATCTACGGGTGATGCTTGGGTAAGCTTTGAAGTCAAGGTGCCAACTGTTGGGCGCTACAAAACTGAGGTTTTTGCAAAAGGTACTGGTTCAGCTTGGGTAGAAGACTACCATGACAATCCTGATGGAAGAACCTATAACATCACCGGTGCAATGATGTCCGATAGCCAAAGCTTTGCTTTAGTAGGCAAAGAGGGTAGCCCATTGAATACTGGTGTTCACCAAATGAAACTTCACCTTTCAGGTGAGGTGGAAGTGGATCGCGTTCAGTTCACTAAAATGATTGATCATGAAATGACTCCTAAATCTATGACGCAAAGCGTAGTAGGTTCTGAATGGAAAATGGTTTGGTCGGATGAGTTTGATGGAGAGGGCGCACCTGATGCATCAAAGTGGACCTATGATGTAGGCAACTGGGGGTGGGGTAATAACGAGCCTCAGTACTACACAAAGGATCGTAGGGAGAATGCAAGGTTAGAAGATGGCAATTTGATCATAGAGGCACGTAAGAATGACATGGGCGAAGCGTGGACTTCTGCTAGGCTAACGACACGAGGTAAAGTGAGCTTCCTTTATGGTAAAATTGAGTTTCGTGCCAAGTCTCCGTCTAAAGATGGTACTTGGGCAGCCGGCTGGTTACTAGGGGATGATTATCGAGACGAATTATCTTGGCCATATTGTGGTGAAATTGATGTACTAGAGAACATCGGTAGTGAAATAGATGACGAGACGGGTAATGGTATCAATCATGCTTCTTGTCACACTAGAACCTATTATTTCAAGGAAGGAACACATATCACTGCTGTGAAAGAGGTTGAAGACATGACCAACACATTCCATACGTATTCAATTGAATGGACACCTGACGGCATTAAAGCCTATTTGGATGGTGAATATTATTATACCTATGATAAGACAGCGGACGATTTAGAATGGCCATTTGTTAAGCCCCAAAACCTAATCGTAAACCTTGCCATGGGGGGTGGAATGGGTGGAGCCATTGATCCAAGTATTGAAAGTCAGCAATTTACCCTGGACTATATTCGGGTTTATGAGTTAGCTGAATAGATTGGATTTTTCCATTTGTCACAATTACAAAGGGTTTAAAAGCCAAAGTCATTTCGACTTTGGCTTTTTCTTGTAGTTTTGAGTTGTGTAGAAACAATGAAATGGGGGAAACATTATTTGTTTAAAACACATCAGATGTCATTAAGTAAAAAGTACATGAAACCTCTAGGGTTAGCTATGTACGCAGTGGTTTTTACCCTGTTCCTTTCAGGTTGTAATTCTAAGGGATCAAAACTAGTTTGGTCTGACGAATTCGATAGTGCGTCACTGGATAACGAGAAGTGGACTGCCGTGATTGGTGATGGCTGTCCAACACTTTGTGGATTTGGTAATAGCGAACTTCAATATTACACTAGTAATGCTGAAAATATCAGGTTAGAAGATGGAAAGTTGATCATTACGGCTCTACACGATTCTATTCAAAACAGTGCTTACTCTTCTGGAAAATTAGTAACAAAAGATAAAGGTGAATGGCGCTTCGGACGCATTGAGGTCAGTGCAAAACTACCTCAAGGTCGTGGTACATGGCCAGCCATTTGGATGCTTCCTACTGAAAAAAAGTATGGAGGGTGGCCAAGAAGTGGTGAAATTGATATCATGGAGCATGTTGGTTATAACCAAGGAATGGTCTACGGCACGGTCCACACGCAATCTTTCAATCATATGCTGGGAACACAAAAAGGAGATTCAACGCTAATTCCTGATGCTTCAGAAGCGTTCCATGAATATGCCATAGAATGGAAAGAGGATAAAATTGAGTGGTTTATTGACGGAAAGAAGTACCACACATTTAACAATACTGCAAAAAATTCAGATGATTGGCCATTCGATCATCCGTTTCACATAATTTTAAACTTAGCTGTAGGTGGTAATTGGGGAGGATCAAGAGGAATAGATAATTCCATTTGGCCTCAATCCTTGATAGTGGACTATGTGCGTGTTTATACTTTTTAATTTGACTCAACCTTAAAATATAGATATGGTAGATTTAATAGGGCTCGATTATGCAATAATTGCGGGCTACTTTGTGTTAGTATTCGGCATTGCCGGTTGGGCTACTTTCAAAGAGAAGGTAAATGCATCTTCTGCAGATTATTTCCTTGGAGGTAAGAATGTAGGTTGGTTCGTTATAGGGGCTTCATTATTCGCATCTAACATTGGTTCGGAGCACTTAGTGGGCCTTGCTGGCTCTGGAGCTAGTTCAGGTGTAGCGGTAGGGCAATTCGAAATTCTTGCTGGTTTTATGTTACTTCTATTGGGTTGGGTATTCGTGCCTTTCTACGT
>Ga0115553_1002757_pt1 | contig 10575 bp, 8 predicted proteins | sample COGITO_mtgs_1103_2_FD_87284 | JGI IMG/M metagenome (GOLD analysis project Ga0115553, IMG submission 87284) | Pelagic marine microbial communities from North Sea - COGITO_mtgs_110331 | ecosystem: Environmental > Aquatic > Marine > Epipelagic | place: Germany:Helgoland, sampling site Kabeltonne... | reverse complement strand
GGCATCTCAAATAAAATGTTATCGAATTCTCCGCTCATAATAACTTTTCTATTTTTATTTATTTATATGTTCTTACTAATTATTCTGCATTGTCTAAAAACTCTTTCAATCCATCTGTAAACTTGTCGAAAAAAGATTTTTTATTTGTCTTTGGTTTGGGATCTAATTCTGGAACATTCTCTTCAACATTTTCCTCTTGTTTTTGTCTTTCTTGCTCCTCTTTGTCCTCTCTTGAATGATTTTCTAGACCTTCCATTAATAGTCCAACAGCAGTTGCATAAGATGGACTAGATAGGCCTTCATCAGAATCTCCTGCTAGATGCTCATTAGGATAACCAATCCTTGCATCCATACCCGTAATATACTCAACTAGTTGTCTTAAATGTTTTAACTGAGAACCTCCACCAGTTAAAACAATTCCTGCTATTAGTTTTCCTTTTTGTGTCTCATGCCCGTAGTTCTTTATCTCTAAGTATACATGTTCAATAATTTCTTGAACTCTAGCATGAATTATCTTTGAAAGGTTTTTGAGTGTAATTTCTTTTGGTTCTCTACCTCTTAACCCTGGAATAGATACTATTTCTGTTTCCTTATTTTCTCCTGGCCAGGCTGATCCAAATTTAATTTTTAATAACTCTGCTTGTTTTTCAATGATAGAGCAACCTTCTTTAATATCTTCTGTAATCACATTTCCTCCAAAAGGAATAACTGCGGTGTGTCTAATAATTCCATCTTTAAAAATTGCCAAATCAGTGGTACCACCTCCAATATCAATCAAAGCAACTCCAGCCTCCTTTTCTTCTTGACTTAAAACCGCTGATGCCGAGGCTAGTGGTTCTAAAGTAATATCAGATAAATCCAATCCTGCACTTTTTACACAGCGACCAATGTTTCTAATTGATGAAACTTGCCCAACTACTACATGAAAATTGGCTTCTAGTCTTCCACCATACATTCCAATTGGTTCTTTAATATCTGCCTGACTGTCTACTTTAAATTCTTGAGGTAATACATGAATAATTTCTTCACCAGGGAGCATAACCAGTTTGTGAACTTGGTTTACTAAATTTTCAATATCGTTTTCGTCTATAACTTCGTCTGCATTAGATCTTGTAATATAGTCACTATGATGAAGGCTTCGAATATGTTGACCAGCTATACCAACAACTACATTTTCTATTTTCTGACCAGAAACACTCTCTGATTCTTCAACTGCTTGCTGTATAGATTGTATTGTTTGAGTAATATTACTAACTACACCTCTTTTAACACCTAGACTTTTTGCTTTACCAATTCCTGAAATCTCTAACTTTCCATATTCATTTTTACGACCAATCATAGCTACAATCTTAGTTGTACCTATATCTAAACCAACGGCTATTTTATTATTTTCCATTTCTTTTATTTTACACCAACAACTTGATTGTGATATTTAATATTTATGGTTTTGTACTTTTGTATTGTACTATCTAAAAAAGCTTTGCCATAAAACGCTTTTAACTTTTTTATTTTTTCATCTATTTCTGTCAGATTCCCAAAATCTATCCTGTAATCTCCACTTCTAACTGTCATCAAATACTCTTTATTGTCTTTTCTATGGATTGAAGTAACCTCTTTGTTCAAAAAATTATCCTCATCAATTTTATTTAACAATACCAATAATTCTAACAAATTACTATCATCATTTAAACCAGACACCAAGGGAACTCTAGCTGAATAGTTTTCAGAAATTGGAACTTTTACTCCCTCTGAATCAATGTAGTAAGATAAATTACTAGTAAGTATTCTAGCGATAGGTTGCCTTTGTTTTATGAAAGACCCAAGCGTGCCATCTATGGTAAAAAAAAGTGATGCTTTTTCAACATATGGGTTTTCTAGAACCAATTCTTCTAACTTGTATAAATCTATTACAGATTTTGCTTGTTTTTGTACTCTATCGTTGTTTTGTATTAACAATTTATTAACTATTTCGTGAGTTAAGAAATATGGCTCTTCAGATTCAAATTGAATATCTATTTTTGTAATTATTTTTTGTGTATTTCTTTGATTAGAAAAAATGAATAAGAATACCAATACCCCAATAAAAATGGGCATAAATAGATATTTTATAATTCTTTTTAACTTCATAATTAACATATAGAAATTAATTCATTTTTAACATCTTCAACCATCTTTCCGATATCTCCTGCACCTAACATTGCAACTATATTGGCTTCAGAATTTTTAATATCTTTTACTAAATTTTTTTTATCTGTGATTTTTTTATTCTTGTTGAGAATTTTTTCTAACAGCCATAAAGAAGAAACTCCACTTATAGGTATTTCTCTTGCCGGATAGATATCAAGCAAGAGTACTTCATCAAACTTTGATAACTCAACTGCAAAATCTTCAATAAAATCTCTAGTTCTTGTGTATAAGTGAGGCTGAAAAACTACTATATTTTTTTTAAAAGGATACAACTCTTTTATAGAACTATGAACAGCTCGAATCTCTGTTGGATGGTGCGCATAATCATCAATTAGAGTTAGTTTTTCTGATCTAATTTTATATGAAAAGCGTCTTTTTACTCCTCTAAATGTTTCTAGTGATTTTTTAATGTTTTCAGTAGGGATGCCATAGCAATCTGCCATAGCAAAAGCTGCCAGGGCATTCATCATATTGTGTTTCCCTGGCAATAAAAATGATACCTCATTGATAATTTTATGAGGTGTTTTTACATCAAAAACATAGTGGCCGTTTTTTCTTTTTATATTAGATATACTATAATCTGCATCTTCTTCTAAAGCATACGTTAACCCCTCTAATTTACATCCTTTAGCAACAATTAATTGATTTGAAACCTTGTCTGCAAATTCTTGAAAAGAATTCTCTAAAGAATTTTTCTCATCATAAATATCTAAGTGGTCTGCATCTGTAGATGTAACACAAGCTATGTTTGGTGAAAGTTTTAAAAATGAACGATCAAATTCATCTGCTTCTACAACTGAAATTTCATCCTTTCCTAAAATTAAATTAGACTGATAATTCTCTGAAATACCTCCCAAAAAACTAGTGGCATTGTAAGGTTGCATAATATGACCTAAAATTGCAGTTGTAGTTGTTTTACCGTGTGTTCCAGCAACTGCAAGACAAAAAGTGTTTTTTGTGATAAGGCCTAAAACCTCTGCACGCTTCATAACTTTAAATCCGTTATCAATAAAAAAATTTAATTCTAAATGATCTGAGGAAACTGCTGGCGTGTATACCACCAAAGTATGATGTTTATTTTTGAAATTTTCAGGAATTGAATCTAATGAATCTTCATAATGTGTATCTATTCCTATATTTCGCAAACCTTCTGTAATGGCAGAAGCTACTTTGTCATACCCTGAAACTTGTTTTCCCACAGCGTGAAAATACTTTGCCAAAGCACTCATACCGATACCCCCGATACCAATAAAATAAATAGTATGTATGCCTTTTAAACTCAAAAATCTACTAATTTTTCTACTTGATTTATTATTTTGTTTGTTGCATTTGGTAATGCTAACTCCTTAATATTTTGACTTAAACTTTCCTGTTTTCCCTCATCTTTTAACAAGGTTTCAAAAACTATTGGAAAAGTTTCTAATTCAGACTCTTTCAATAAAATAGCACCATGTTTTTCTGCAATAGATAGTGCATTTTTAGTCTGATGATCTTCTGCAACATTGGGTGATGGAATAAAAATGGTAGGCTTACCAACAATACATAATTCAGATACAGAGCTAGCACCAGATCTTGATATAATAATATTAGCTGCTGCATATGCTAAATCCATTTTATTAATGAATGAATGAACATGAATGTTTTCGAACTCATTATATTTTTTATATTCATCAAAATAAAGCTTACCACATTGCCAAATTACTTGTACTTTTTGTTCTTTAAAAAACACAATATTTTGTTCAATTAACTGATTTATTTTCCTAGCACCCAGGCTACCTCCTAGAACTAAAATTGTTGTTGTTTTCTGTTTTAGATGAAACAATTTATTCCCATCAAAAATCTTATCCTTGGTGTGTATTGATAATAAGCTTGATCTAACTGGATTCCCTGTTTTTACAATTTTCTCTTTTGGAAAAAATCGATCTAAACCATCATAGGCAACACAAATAATTTTAGATTTTCTGCTCAATAATTTATTTGTAATTCCAGGATAAGAATTTTGTTCTTGAATTAATGTTGGAATCTTACACATATTAGCCATTATAATTGTTGGCCCGCTAGCAAAACCTCCAGTCCCTATCGCTACATCTGGCTTAAATTGTCTTATAATTTCTCTTGACTTAAATAGACTGACCAATAATTTTAGAGGGAATAATAAATTTTTGATTGTTAATTTTCTTTGAATCCCTGAAATCCATAGCCCTGTTATTTCATACCCTGCTTCCGGCACTTTTTCCATCTCCATTTTATCCTTTGCTCCAACAAATAAAAATTTTGCATGCGGAAACCGTTCTTTTAACTCATTAGCAATAGCAATAGCCGGATAAATGTGACCTCCCGTGCCACCACCACTAATTAATATGTTAATCGATTGCTTCATGTAAAATATCTAATGGATTATCATCTAAAATTGTTTCCTCAGTTTCTTGTTTAGAAGAACTTACACTAAGAATCATACCAAGAGCAAAGCATGTCATCCAAATGGAAGTACCTCCACTACTTATTAATGGTAATGTTTGGCCTGTAACTGGAAACAAATTTGTAGCCACTGCCATATTAATAACTGCTTGAAAAATAATAGGTAAGCCCACCCCAATCACCAATAATGTGCCAAAAATTGTACTTGCTTTTTTAACCGTAACAAAAATTCTAAATAGTAATAAAAAATAAACAAAAACAATAAGTACAGCCCCTACCAAGCCGTATTCTTCAACTATAATGGCATAAATGAAATCTGACGATGATTGCGGTAAGAAATTCTTTTGTATACTCTTTCCAGGACCTTTTCCAAAGGTTCCTCCTGTTGCTATGGCTATTTTTGCTTTTTCTACTTGATAGGACTCTTGACCTTCTGAATTGGAAAAGTTTTCAATTCTACTTCCCCAGGTATTTACTCTATTAGGCATCGAATCTGGAAATGCTTTAGCAATTAAAATAAATAATGTTAATGATAAAATTCCAGCTCCAATTATATACCCTATATATTTTATGGGATACCCTCCTACAAAAGCTAAAATTAAAATCATTGAAAAAATAATTGCAGTGGTAGAAAAATTAGCAGGTAAAATTAATATTAGAATTAAAGCAACTGGCAGCCATAGTTGAATCAAACTTTCTTTAAAAACTATTTTTAGATCTTTATTTTTAGCCAAATATCTTGATGTATAAACCATTAGCACCAAGCCAGCAAGTGTTGATGTTTGAAAGCCAACTCCTATAAACGGAATGCTAATCCATCTACTCGCATAGGTTCCTCCTATTGTTGTTCCTTGTGCTAAAGTGTAGATCAATAAGAAGAAAACAACTGGTAACAGCAACACAGATCCACCACTAAAATATCTATAAGGGATTTTATGAACTGCATAAATTATAGCAAAACCCATAATTAAAAGCACAACATGTTTTAATAAATATCCTAAAGTTGAACCTCCTACTACACTTACTAGATTTGCGCTAGCGCTGTAGACAGGCATAAAAGAAAATAATGCCAAAATAGCCACCAAAGCCCAAATAGTTCTATCTCCTTCTATATGTTTGAAAATTCCTTTCATAAATGGAACTTATTCTTTACAATTTTATAACTAGTTACAAACTCATTACTGCATTTTTAAACTGACGTCCTCTATCTTCATAATTATCAAATAAATCGAAGCTAGCACATGCTGGTGATAACAAAACATTATCGCCTGATTGAGATAGTTTAAAAGCAACCTTAACAGCTTCCTCAGCTCCTGCAGTTTCTATCATCATATCTACTACATTATAAAACACAGATTTTAACTTTTCATTGTCTTCACCTAAACAAACGATTGCTTTTACTTTTTCTCTAACTAAAGGCAATAAATCTTCATAATCATTACCTTTATCAACACCTCCAACAATCCAAACAGTTGGCTGCTCCATACATTCCAAGGCATAAAAAGTAGCATTTACATTTGTAGCTTTAGAATCGTTAATAAATTGAACTCCATTAACTTTATGTACATTCTCTAAGCGGTGTTCTGCTCCTTCAAAATTTGCAAGACTTTCCTTTATGGTTTGACTTCTTACATTAAGTAACTGAGAAGCCAAGGCTCCAGCCATGGTATTTTTAATATTATGTTTTCCTTGTAATCTTAGATTAGATGTGCTCATGCTATATTTTTCTGTATTTATTTTTATTTGTATCGTATTTTTTTTAAAAAATGCTCCGTTGTCAACCTCCTTTTCAATTGAGAAGGGAATTAATTTTGCATTTACCTTGTGTTCTTTTAGCCAGGTACTTATTACCTGATCATCTGCATCATATATCAAAAAATCGTCAGCCGTTTGGTTTTTAGTGATTCTAAACTTTGAGGCTACATATTGATTAAAATCATATTCATATCGATCTAAATGATCTGGGGTAATATTTGTAATTATTGCAATATGTGGTCTAAAATTTATAATTCCATCTAATTGAAAACTACTCAACTCCAATACATAACTTTCAAAGTCTTGCTCTGCAACTTGTTGAGCGAAACTATCTCCAATATTTCCAGCAACTCCTACACGCAAATTTGCTGATGTAAGCATATGATGTGTGATGAGGGTAGTTGTTGTTTTTCCATTTGATCCGGTTATTCCTACAATTGTTGCCTTTGTAAATTGAGAGGCAAATTCAATTTCAGAAATTACTGGAATCCTTTTTTTAAGGAGTAATGAAACTACTGCAGCTTTTTCTGGAATGCCTGGGCTTTTAACCACTAAATCAGCATTTAAAATCAATGAGTTTGTATGATGACCCTCCTCAAAACTTATTTTATGATGTGAAAGAACTTTTTTATATTTTTCTGAAATACTTCCTATGTCTGAAAGAAAAACATCAAACTCTTTTTGTTTTCCCAGTATGGCGGCTCCAACTCCACTTTCTCCTCCACCAAGTATGACTAATCTTTTCATTATTTATAAACTCCTAATTTTAGGGTTTGAATACTATCTTAATTTTAATGTTACAATGGTAAAAACCGCCAAAAGAATTCCTATAATCCAAAAACGGACTACTATTTTACTCTCATGATATCCAGACTTTTGATAATGATGATGTAGAGGCGACATCTTAAAGATTCGTCTTCCTTCACCATATTTTTTTCTTGTGTATTTGAAATAGGAAACTTGAAGTATTACAGATAAATTTTCTACTAAAAAAATACCTGCAAGAATTGGCAACAATAATTCTTTACGAATTGAAATAGCGATCACTGCTATTATACCTCCAATTGTTAAACTACCTGTATCTCCCATAAAAACTTGTGCTGGATAGGTGTTGTACCACAGAAAACCTATCAAAGCTCCTGCAAAAGCTAAGATGTATACTGTCATTTCTCCAGAATTTGGGATATACATGACATCTAAATAATCTGAAAAAATAATATTTCCTGACACCCAAGCAAAAAGCCCTAAAACAACCACTATAATAGCTGAAGAGCCGGTTGCTAAACCATCTATACCATCTGTAAGATTTGCACCATTAGAAACAGCTGTTATAATGAAAATTGTAATGAAAATAAACACTAACCAACCATACTTTTCATATCCTTCACCTAAAAAACTCAAGAAGTCAGAATAATCTAATTCATTGTTTTTAAAAAATGGAACAGTTGTTTTTGTTGACTTATGCGCTTGTCCAAAAACCTGAGTTTTCCCATTTTGTTGAACTACTTGTTGTGCTAATGGCAACTCTTCTTTAATTGTTACGTTGTCATTAAAATAAAGCATAGAACCAACTATTAAACCCAACCCTACTTGACCTAAAATTTTAAATTTTCCCTGTAATCCTTCTTTGTCTTTTTTAAATACTTTGATATAATCATCTAAAAAACCAATTAAACCCATCCAAACTGTTGTTATAAGCAGGATGATGATATAAATATTGTCTAATTTGGTTAATAATAACACAGGAATTAGTGTAGAAAAAATAATGATAATACCGCCCATTGTTGGAGTTCCTGCTTTTTGAATTTGCCCCTCAAGACCCAGGTCTCTGATACTTTCTCCTACCTGCTGTGTTCTTAAAAAATTAATGATTCTTTTACCATATATAGAGGACACCGATAAGGCTAAAATAAAAGCAGCTGCAGCTCTGAATGTAATAAACTGAAATAACCCTGCTCCAGGGAAATTAAAATGAGATTCCAAATAATCAAATAAATAATACAGCATCCTATTTTTTTAAAAGGTTAAAATATTTTTTTACTTCAACTAAATCATCAAAATGAAAGCGTTCTCCACTTATCTCTTGATAGTTTTCATGGCCTTTTCCAGCTATTAATAAAATATCACCAGTTTCTGAAAATTTACAAGCTGTTTTAATGGCTTGTCCTCGATCTGATATGGTTATTATTTTTTTTAAATTTTCTGCAGACACTCCTTCTTCCATCTCTTCCAAAATTGTCTCTGGATTTTCTGTTCTTGGATTATCTGAAGTAAAAATTGCCTGGGTACTTAATTGAGAGGCAATATGAGCCATCTTTGGTCTTTTTGTCTTATCTCTGTCTCCTCCACAACCAATAACTGTAATTAGCTTTTCGTTGTTTGTTCTGATATTATTGATAGTTTCAAGTACATTTTTTAGCGCGTCTGGTGTGTGTGCGTAATCTACAATAGCAATAACTCCATTATCTGAAACAAGATGTTCAAATCGTCCACTAACACTTTCTAACTGACTAATAATTGTTAAAATCTCTAGTTTTTCTAAGCCTAATTCATAAGCCACCCCAATGATAGCTGCTAAATTATAGGCATTAAAATTTCCAATTAACTTTGTCCAAAATTCTGTATCATTTATAGAAATTAATGTCCCTGAAAAACTTTTTTCAATAATTTTCGCCTTATAATCTGCCAATGTTTTTAGCGCATAAGTTCTTTTTCTAGCTTTTGTATTTTGCAGCATTATGTTACCATTTTTATCATCTAAATTGGTAAGGGCAAATGCTGTTTTTGGTAGTGAATCAAAGAATGATTTTTTAACATCTCTGTAGGATGCAAAAGAAACATGGTAATCTAAATGATCATGTGATAGATTAGTAAAAATTCCACCCGCAAACTCTAGACCCTCTGTTCTTTTTTGATGAATCCCGTGAGAACTAACCTCCATAAAACAGTAATCTACTCCTAACAAAACCATTTGATGTAAGTAGTAATTTATAGTTACAGAATCTGGTGTTGTATGAGTTGCATTAAAGACAGTTGTATCTACTAAAATTTGAACAGTAGATAGCAATCCTGTTTTATATCCCGATTTTTTTAACAATTGATATAATAATGAAGCTACTGTTGTTTTACCGTTAGTTCCTGTAACGCCTATCAACTTTAATTTTGAAGACGGATTATCATAGAAATTTGAGGCAATAATTGCTAACGTTTTACTGGAATCTTCTACTTGAATAAAAGTAATATTTGCTTCTAAGCGAATTGGTAGTTCTTCACAAATAATTGTTGTAGCTCCTAAGCTAATTGCCTTATCTATATATAAATGACCATCAACGGAAGTGCCTTTTTGAGCAACAAATAAGGAATCTTTTACAACTTTTCTTGAATCAAAATCAACTTGAGCTACCTTCACATTGGTATCTCCATAAACAGCGTTTACAGAAACCTTATATAATATGTCTTTTAATATTTTCAACTAAGACAGATTTAAAATTATAGTTGCTCCCTTTTTTATGAGAGTTCCTTTTTTAATAGATTGTTTTTTTACTTTTCCGATTCCTTTGATTTTAACATTTAATCCAACATTTTCCAGTAATGAAACTGCATCCATAGCTGGCATTCCTATTACATTTGGAATGGTTTCTGTATTTTTTATTTTAGTGTAAAAGCTTGAATATTGATCGCCAATTTTTTGAGAGGAAAACTTTTCTTTTACAAGATCATCATCCACTGAAGTAGTTGTATATATTTTTTGTGCAATTTCTTTAAAAACAGGGGCAGCTACTGTAGCTCCGTAATACCCTTTTTTCTTCAAAGGGTCATGAATAACTACAATACATGAATATTTTGGAAGATCTGCAGGAAAGAAACCTGCAAATGAAGCTACATATCTCTTATTTGAATATCCTCCAGCAATAGTATCTCCCTTTTTATTTACATGTCTACCAACATATTTTTTTGCAGTACCTGTTTTTCCTGCCATAGAAAAATTGGAAGAATATATATTATTTGCTGTTCCTTTTTCAACAACATTTTCTAGGACTTTTTTTAATTTTTTTATAGTTTCTGGAGTTGCAATTTGTGGATTTACAACCTCTTTTTGAAAAGATTTTTTAATTCTGTTTTCTTTTCTCAACTCTTTTATAAACCTTGGCTTTACCATTTCACCATTATTAGCAACAGCGTTGTAAAGCATTAATGTCTGAAGTGGGGTCACAG
>Ga0115553_1002743_pt1 | contig 10615 bp, 5 predicted proteins | sample COGITO_mtgs_1103_2_FD_87284 | JGI IMG/M metagenome (GOLD analysis project Ga0115553, IMG submission 87284) | Pelagic marine microbial communities from North Sea - COGITO_mtgs_110331 | ecosystem: Environmental > Aquatic > Marine > Epipelagic | place: Germany:Helgoland, sampling site Kabeltonne... | reverse complement strand
TCAAAGTGAGCTACAGAACCGGCTTTAGATGCTGGGATATTTGTGGCATCGCCAATGGCGAAGATGTTTTCTTTGACTTTAGTTTGCAATGTAGCTCTGTCTGTTGGGATATAGTTTAACTCATCTCCAATTCCAGATCTTTCCATTAAGGCACTGCCTTTGTTCGTAGGCACTGTAACAAGAATGTCATAAGACACTTCCTTGCCGGCATAATCTGTAATGGTCTTGGCTTCACCATCCACAGACATAAGGTTGAAATCGGGTATGATTTCAATATTCTTCTCTTTAAGCAGATAATCCAACTTCTCAGTTGCTTTAGGCTTCGTAAATGCACCACTCATAGGAGTAGCAAACACAATTTCAACCTTGTCTCTCATTCCTTTTTGTTCAAAGAATGCATCTGCAAGAAATGTAAATTCAAGTGGAGCTACGGGACATTTGATAGGCATCTCTGCGATATTGACAACCAATTTTCCACCTTCCCAATCTTTGAATTTTTTCGCAAGTGCTGCTGCACCTTCTAATGTATAGAAGTCAAATACATCTTTGTGCCAGTGTGGTCCCATCATGCCCTCTGTTTCCTCAGGAGCGATATCTGTTCCAGTGGCAACAATTAGAATATCATAATTAAACTCTTCTCCTGAGACCATGACAACTTTATCCTTGTCTGGATAGATTTTATCTATTGCTCCGAGCTTTAAGTTTACGCCATCTGGAATGAATTTTTCAATTGGTTTAACGATGTCTTCCGGCTCGTACACGCCAAATGGAACAAACAAATACCCTGGTTGATAATGGTGTTCTGTTCTTTGATCAATAATGGTGATATTCCATTCATCTTTAAGTGCTCTTCGGAGATGATTACTCATCATCGTTCCAGCCGTTCCAGCACCTAGTATTACTATATTCTTAGTCATGACTTCTTTTTGTTTAGCTTTTAATCACAGATCGAAAGTAATGCTGCCAAACGCGTCTAAACATGACGTTAATCAGTGTTCAAATTGATAATATCTCCGTGATATTTGTCACATAGCTTGATGCACCAGCTGTAGCCTTATAGTTACCTTTGAATGGTGTTTTTATCTATGAATAGAATGCTCAACATTTTTCTTCCGAATGGATTAATTGAAGGTATAAAAACTCGTTCGCATAAGAACTTGATCCTGCTGATTATTCTTTTCATTGCCGCTATAATAAGGTTTTGGTATTGGCCCGAAATGCAGTTTCATCATGACGAATTGAGTGCTTTGATGCGGACTCGTTTTCAATCATTCGATGAGCTTATTATGAATGGTGTTTGGGTAGATGGTCATCCGGCTTTTACACAAGTTTTCCTGTGGGTTTGGACTGCCTTATTTGGATATAATCCCATGCTCGTCAAACTTCCGTTCATTCTTGCCGGAGTTGCTTCCGTTTGCCTTGTATATTATCTTTCCAAACAGCTCTTTAACTTCAAGAGCGCCTTTGTTTCAGGAGCTTTAATGGCGGTATTGCAATACTCAGTTGTATACTCACAATGGGCCAGACCTTATGCTTTTGGTTTGTTATTTATGCTTTCGGCATTTTACTTCTTACTTAAGTATTCTGATGAAAACCGAAAAATTAGCTTGCTTGGGTTTTCAGTTATGGCGGCACTCACGGCTTATACTCACTATTTTGCCTTACTTCAGGTAATTACTCTTTCAGGATTTTGGTTTCTATTCAGACTGAATAAGAATCAGAGGATTTGGTTTCTTGCAGCTTCATTATTGGCATTTGCCTTTTGGCTTCCTCATTTGCACTTGACGTTGCATCATCTTTCACTCGGTGGGATAGGTGATTGGCTTAAAGTTCCAAAGCCAGATTATTGGATGGAACTATTGGGTTTTTCCGTACACTATTCTTGGTTTGTCGTACTTCCCTTGATCCTTGCTATCGCAGTATATGTTTTGAAGGCTAGGTTCAATAGAAGTGTTCTCCTACTTCAGTTTTTACTACTTGGCAGTTGGATATTACCCTATTTGATCACGTATTTCTATTCCACGGAAGTAAGTGCCTTGATGCATTTTGGAACCATGCTTTTTACGTTTCCTTCTTTGGTGTTATTTGCAGGATCGCTTTTTGCGTCATTTGATAAGTCATTTGCTAAAATAGCGATGCTCTTCACTTTAGTTTTTGGTTTACAAACGTTGGTGGAACGAGAGCATTTCCGACTCAATATTAAAACTGAGTTTCAAGAGCCTATCCATAAATATCATGCTTTGAAGGCCCGTGATTTTGATCTCACTGCACTATTTGATTTGCGAGGAGATGCGGTTGCCTTTTTGGATCAAAATTCTATTGAGGATATGAGCGAAGTTCAATTGGTTCAACCTTTGGTTGATTCAGGAGAACTGGCAGCATACTTGAACGAGTTGAAATCTGAAAACGTATTACTGGTTACGCAAGCTGGATCGGCAAAAGAAGTTTTCTCAACTGTTACAGCTTATTTTCCGGAGGTGTTGGAGCTTTATTCATATCAATCGGCTACTGCATACTTATTAACGAGATCAATCCAATCAAAAGAAATGAATAAGGAATCTCCTGATAATTTAAAAGGCTTGGAATATGGGGAATCTGTCTTTTATAGTCCTTCAGATTCATTGGGATTTGATAATCTATTCTTCAGAATAAATTGGGCTGGACAGTTGGAAAACCGTGCGCTTATGGTTGTTGATTGGAAATCAAATCATAACGATTCTTTATGGCAGGCCTCAGAATTGACGGAATTCATTACTGAAAATCAATTTCAATTGGCATCAATGTCATTCGATTTAAGAGACATGCCTGGTTTTGAATTTGGAGGTGAATTTTCAGCGTATGTTTGGAACAGAGGTCTTGACTCGATTGATGTGTTAGCCCTTGAAATTGAGCAATACCCATCAAATCGATTACGGTATGGATTGTTCAAAAGAATAAATAATTGAATTCTTTGACACTTATCGGTGTGATTCGAATAAATCCTTGCTTTATTTGTTCTATAATTAATAAGCCATGAAGACTCAGCTAATTTTTATCCTAACACTCTTTTTTGGAACCAATGTATTTTCTCAAACGATGTTTTTAGATTATACGGAACGCACAAAAGAAAATACCGGAACTATTCATCTAGTTGAATCAAAGCTTCCAATTGAGAAAGAGGACTTTACGGATATTAGTACGGCTAAAGTGAAATTGATTAGAACAATTGAGAATTATAGAACAGACGGTTACACGGTTCGGGCTACTTCAGTAACCACTCATACCCATAAACGAAGCCTGCATTATCACTACCAGTATATTCTTCAAAAAACAACCCACTTGGATAGTTTTATTAATGAATTAGATGACGCTGAAGAACCTGTGCAAATGCGCAAAAAGAAGCAGGGAAGACAGCCGCAACAACAGCCTCTTAAGCCTCAGTCTTCGCAGCCAAAGAAGGTTGATATGTAGAAATAATTATGGGTTACGAATTTGATTATTCGGAACACTTTCTCACTTTTATTTTATCATGATTTTTTGAGAGAATTCTGATTCGTTTTGAGTCGCTCTGATTATATAAATTCCGTTAGATAGATTGGTGGTGTTGATCCTGAACGGTTTGTTTTTAATAAAATCAACCCTTTTAGAATAAACAGAAGTTCCCTTTGCATCAAGCATTTGAAGAGATATAACACCATCTGTAAAAGCATTGGACTCTATATTGACAAAATCAGAAGCAGGATTGGGATATATTTTAAATGGAGAGTCTTCAATGGATGCCTTATTTACTGAGGTAATGTTCCAATTATTTGGAACATGAGCAGTATACATTCCTGAACCATGGGTAGCCACGGCAAGAAGGTTATCTTCCTCACGACTATCGAGCATCATAACCACTGTATTTCCAATTTCTTCTTTTGCAATTTGCACCCACTTTGTTGAATCGCTTTGTCGGTCGGTGCCATAGGCTAAGCTTCTCGTAGCGAATAATCCCACGCTAGTCCCTACAAAATATACTTTACCTCCTGATACATTCATAATACGTGCCCATCTTATTGACGGAGCAGAACTTATGCTGTAAAGGTCTTCTGGCGCTCCTTCAGGTCCGGTTGCCGCTTCAAGGTTGCCGCCTACTCTATACCAAGTGCTTCCACCATCTTCAGTAAAATGAATACTGTGCACATTATAATTACTGAAAATGGCCATTGCGTGATCACCGTTTTCAGGGTCTACCGCTATGCAATTGATATTGCCAGTTCCTTTTAAGAAGTTAGAAACATTGCTGAATTGCGGAGCGTTAGTATTCGCATTATCTACTCGATAGCAATTTCCAGCAGCTGTGCCTACATAAACTCTATGTGAAGGGTTTGATGTAGATACGCCAACGGCACTTCCGCTTCCACCTAAAGTAAAGGAAGACTGTCTCCAACCAGTGCTTATAGAGTCAATTCCATTATCAATTGGTAATTCATCCACCATATCATTGGTCCATACTCTGCTCCTCAATGGGAGGTAAACAATGCCGTTGTCAGATGGATCCATCGCCCAGGGATGAATAAAGTAATAGTTACTTCCTCCAATTGGGTCGAAACGCTTCCATCCTGTTCTGTTGCCATTGGCATCCAATTGAATCTTGAACATGCGCCCAAGCTGAATGGAAGTTAGATGCATCGATCCGCCATCGGCTATAGCTGTAAAGGCACCATCATAACTCCAAGGGAATTTCCAGTTAAAAGGATCAGCAGAGTTGGTGTAAAAAGTTCCATTGTCTTGCAATCCACCCATCAACTCATTGCTGCCTGATGTTCCGTGATCCAATGACACGGAGTAAAACTGCGTGGTGTTGTATCCATTATTCAAAGATTCCCAAACCACTGGTGTTGCAGTAATATCAGAGGTTCGTTGAACGCCTCCATCATTAGCCGAAAACATGATGTTGGGATTAGTAGGCGAGAAGAATACCTTATGCTGATCTGGGTGATGGTTCTGATAGATTTGAAAATCAGGTAGGTCAGTAGTTTCCTCATAACCACCAATAAAAGTCGTGCTCGTGCTATCGGCAAAAGCGCTGGTTGATCTGAATAAATTAGTTCCTCCAATGATCACCGTGTTTTCATCATTGGGTAATACAGCTACCAGCATGTTGTATCCACCTTGCAGGTTTAAATCATCAAATTTGAAAGGCCCACTAGGCAGATTTACTGATCTATCTTCCCAAAATCCACCCACTCCAGTTCCGTCACCGTTGATGTAGCTGTATTTCCAAAAGCTAATCCACTCTACATCGCCTCTGAAATTTTCAAATCGTTTGCCACTGCTCGGTGTTTCGGCCATGAGGTAGACCTCTGTTTCATCACTTGGGTTAATGCCCATTACCATTCGGTTATAACTGTTTGGAAATCCGGCTGGAGTTATATTGATCCAATCAATGCCATTTGTGCTCCTAAAAATCCCTTTTGAAACCCCATCTGCACTCATAGTGGCATAGAACACTCCATCTGATGTAACACTTAAATCAGAGTAATAAGGAGTTGAGCCTGTGTTTCCTAAAACGATTGACCAAGAGTCACCGCTATCATCACTTCGCATTATACTGCCAGAAAGCGCAGCTAAAACAACATCGCTTGTTGCAGAAGGGTCAAGTGCCAATCGCCAAATACGATCCCATTGATCGATGGTTTGAGGTGTTCCGTTCTGAGTGCTTTCTAGGGCGACCCAAGTCTCACCGTTATCTTCCGATTTTAGGATTCCGTTTCCAATATATCTTGAAGCAATACCTTGACTTGCGCTGTTGTAACTTTCACCTGATCCAGCATACCAAGTTCCTGTTTTTCCCTCTCTCGTATCTTGAACCAAGCATGAAATTCCCCAGGTTTGGTCGTTTGCTGTTTTCTTTTCCCAAGTTGCACCTTGGTCTGCAGATTTATAAATATGACCTGAAATCGAACCGGCTATAAGTATGCTATCATTATTAATGTCAACGCCTGCACCTCTTGTTCTTCCTCCAAAATTAAATGGGCCTCGTGCTTGGAAATCATAATATTCTCCTCTGCTCGATTGAGATTCTAACGCTGGTAATTTGCTGGCAAAAGCCAACTCTTGCGCTCTACTTACTGGAATTAGACCAGTTTCAGGGTCTTCTAAAAGTCGGTGTTCCCATGCATCTCTGAGCTGTGGGTTCATCATGCCTTCAGAATTCTCGCTACCATCTGTGTTGTTTTGGAATAAGAAGTAGCCGCTAATGGCAATTATAAATGCAGTTGATAGGAGTAGAATTGACTTGTTCATTCATCGAATATAAGATGCACTAAGGTTAAATCGGTTAAAACGTCAGATGCAGTGATGCGCTTTGTTCATACCAGGTTGTCGATGAAGCCTTAGGATTGAAAATACACTTTAGTCTAAATCAGATAAAAGTCATCCTTTTCCGCCTTTACAATACTTATTTTCGTTCTCCCAAATCACATTGGTTATGCAACAAGAAAAGCCCTACACTCCCAAGAATAAGATCCGCATTGTTACTGCAGCTTCGCTGTTTGATGGCCATGATGCTGCGATCAATATCATGCGAAGAATTATTCAAAGCACAGGTGCTGAGGTAATTCATCTGGGTCATGATAGAAGTGTTGAGGAAGTGGTGAATTGTGCTATTCAAGAAGATGCTCAAGCCATTGCAATGACGAGCTACCAAGGTGGGCATGTGGAGTATTTCAAATACATGTATGATCTATTGAAGGAAAAAGGAGCCAGTCACATCAAGATTTTTGGTGGAGGCGGAGGAACCATTCTTCCTGAAGAGATCAAGGAATTACATAAGTATGGTATTACTCGTTTGTATCATCCTGACGATGGAAGGTCAATGGGACTCCAAGGCATGATCAACGATATGTTGAAGCAAGCTGATTTCCCAACAGGAATGACGTTGAATGGCGAAGTTGTTCATTTAAGTACGAAAGATCGAGGCTCAATTGCTCGATTGATTTCAGCTGCTGAGAATAACCCTGAAGGTTCTAAAGAAGAGATGGCCAAGGTGCATGCGATGGCTGATAAGAACAATGTGCCGATTCTCGGAATCACTGGAACGGGTGGATCGGGAAAGAGCTCTTTGGTTGACGAATTAGTACGCAGGTTTTTGGTTGATTTTCCTGATAAAACATTAGGAATTGTAAGTGTAGATCCATCGAAGAAGAAAACGGGCGGTGCATTACTTGGAGATAGAATCCGAATGAATGCGATACGAAATGACCGTGTTTACATGCGCTCATTGGCGACTCGCCAGAGCAATTTGGCTTTAAGCAAGCATGTGAGAGAAGCCCTTTCGATTTTGAAGGCGGCAAAGTTTGACCTGATCATATTAGAAACTTCAGGAATCGGACAAAGTGATACCGAAATCTTAGATCACAGCGATGCCAGTTTGTATGTGATGACTCCTGAGTTTGGAGCAGCCACGCAATTGGAGAAAATTGACATGCTTGATTTTGCGGACATCGTAGCGTTAAACAAGTTTGATAAACGCGGTGCACTGGATGCGGTGCGCGATGTGAAAAAGCAATATAAGCGCAACCATAATTTGTGGGATACGCCAGACGATGAGATTCCAGTTTATGGAACCATCGCAAGTCAATTCAACGATCCAGGAATGAATACGCTGTATAAGCGCATCATGGATTTGATGGTGACTAAAGCTGGTGCGACAGGACTCAAGTCTACATTCGAAATAACGGATGAGATGAGCGAGAAAATTTTCATCATTCCGCCGGCAAGAACGCGCTATTTGAGTGAGATTGCCGAGAACAATCGTGCTTACGATAAATGGGAAGCGGAGCAAAGTAAAATTGCCGATTCGTTGTATGCGATTTCTAGAACGATTGAAGAGATTAAAGAGAGCAGTGGAAGCGCTGATCTGGTTTCAGCTTTAGAAGAAAAGTTTAAGCAAGTCAAAAAGGATTTAGATCCGCACAACTGGGATTCTATCCAAGAATTCTCAGCAGAAATGCAACGATACAAGGATGAGTTTTACTCATTCAAAGTACGAGATAAAGAGATTAAGATTGCCACACATTCTGTGTCGTTGAGTCAGTCACAAATTCCAAAAATTGCGACACCTAAGTACAGAAGTTGGGGCGATATTTTGAGATGGACATTGCAAGAGAATGTGCCAGGCAAATTCCCATACACGGCTGGATTGTTCCCTTTCAAAAGAGAAGGTGAAGATCCTACAAGAATGTTTGCTGGAGAGGGTGGACCTGAGCGCACGAACAGACGGTTTCACTATGTGAGTTTGGGTATGCCAGCGAAGCGATTGAGTACAGCTTTTGACTCGGTTACGTTGTATGGTAATGATCCAGATCACAGACCAGATATTTATGGTAAAGTTGGAAACTCAGGAGTGAGCATTTGCTGTTTGGATGACGCCAAGAAATTGTATTCAGGATTTGATCTTTCTGATTCAAAGACATCCGTTTCGATGACCATTAATGGTCCAGCGCCAATGCTGCTTGGGTTTTTCATGAATGCTGCCATCGATCAAGCATGTGAGAAGTACATCGTTGCAAATAAACTCGAGAAAAAAGTTGAAGCGAAGCTCAAAGAAATATGGGAAGACCGCGGCTTGGAGCGACCAAAATACCAAGGTGAATTGCCTGAAGGTAATGACGGACTTGGCTTGATGTTGTTGGGTGTTACGGGTGATTTGGTTCTTGAGAAAGATGCTTACGAGAAAATCAAGAAAGAGACCATGAGCGTTGTTCGTGGAACCGTTCAGGCAGACATCTTGAAAGAAGATCAAGCGCAAAACACCTGTATTTTCAGCACAGAATTTGCCCTTCGTTTGATGGGCGATGTGCAGGAGAGTTTCATCAACCATGCGGTGCGTAACTTCTATTCAGTTTCCATCAGTGGATACCACATTGCTGAGGCTGGAGCGAATCCGATTACACAGCTGGCGTTCACGCTGTCGAATGGATTTACATACGTTGAATACTACCTCAGCCGAGGAATGGACATCAATGATTTCGGTCCAAACTTGAGCTTCTTCTTCAGCAACGGTATTGATCCAGAATACGCAGTGATTGGTCGTGTAGCACGAAGAATTTGGGCAAAGGCTTTAGCTAAGAAATACGGAGCAAATCCACGAGCTCAAATGCTGAAATACCACATTCAAACCAGTGGACGAAGCTTGCACGCACAAGAGATTGACTTCAATGATATCCGCACCACATTGCAGGCTTTGTATGCAATTTACGACAACTGTAATTCATTGCATACCAATGCTTATGACGAAGCAATAACAACACCTACGGAAGAAAGTGTCCGCAGGGCAATGGCCATTCAGTTGATCATCAATCGAGAGCTTGGTCTTGCCAAGAATGAGAATCCGCTGCAAGGTTCATTTATCATTGAAGAATTGACTGAGTTGGTAGAAGAAGCTGTATTGCTTGAGTTCGATCGCATTACAGAGCGCGGAGGCGTGTTAGGAGCGATGGAAACCATGTATCAACGCAGCAAAATTCAAGAAGAAAGCTAGTACTACGAAACCTTGAAGCATACAGGTGAATTTCCAATTATTGGGGTGAATACTTTCTTGAGTTCAAGCGGCAGCCCAACGGTGCTTCCAAGAGAAGTGATCCGCGCTACTGAAGAAGAAAAGCAATACCAAATCGCCATGAAGAAACGCTTGCAAGAAGCCTATGGTGATAAGCAAGAAGATCTGTTGCGTAACCTTCAATTGGCAGCCATCAACAACCGCAATATGTTTGAAGAATTGATGGAAGTATGCAAGTATTCTTCGTTAGGCCAGGTTACCTATTCATTGTTTGAAGTTGGTGGCCAGTACAGGAGAAATATGTAGTAGAAAGCTTTTACTGAAGATTCAGAGCTTGTCGAAGGGTACGTGGCCAAAATAGGCGTAACATTCAGATGAAGGGGAAAGTCAGCGAGTCTTTAAGCCAGAAGTCACACTCTTTTTTTAGCACGTATACTTTGAATATGACTGGTCGAATTCGACTGAAAAAAGGAGCCATGAATACTCATCTTTTTAAATACATGATGACCCTAGAATAGATTAAATCTGAGCCTAGAATGGCTCGAGCTTTGGGCCAGAAACGCTAGTCTGAGTTTTGCAGTATTAGCTCGACTCTTCGGTAATTTTTTCTTCTTTGGTTTGAATCCTGTTTTGATTCCAAATCATTCTTAGTAAGAAGAACATATAAGAGGAGAATATGCAAAAGCCGATAAAAAATAATGTTGTATTATTCATATCTAGTGGGTTTTTACAATTCTAAAATAGATGCCAAAGCCGAGTATGGATGGCACCCATATTCCTACAAACATGCCTTCATCTTTTTGACCGTTAAACCAGAGAGAAACGGAGAGCAAAAAGCTAATAAAGGCCAGAATAACTGGATAGTATTTTTCAAAAAATTTCATCGCGATATAAGTTAGTTAATAGCATTAACAGTTTCGGCTTACTTATTGTTTAATAGCAATCATTCGTATAGGATCAAAGCTCAACAACTTATGCGGTTCTGTCTCCGCCATTTTCTTCATTCTTTTTGGTTGATGGGCTTATGACTTTAATCCTCGGTAACCATGTCAAAGTTTCACATACCTCACGATGGTCTGTCTAGTTGAATGT
>Ga0115553_1002720_pt1 | contig 10655 bp, 8 predicted proteins | sample COGITO_mtgs_1103_2_FD_87284 | JGI IMG/M metagenome (GOLD analysis project Ga0115553, IMG submission 87284) | Pelagic marine microbial communities from North Sea - COGITO_mtgs_110331 | ecosystem: Environmental > Aquatic > Marine > Epipelagic | place: Germany:Helgoland, sampling site Kabeltonne... | reverse complement strand
TAGGCTTCCTGAGCTTCCTTAAATTTATCTTCGGCATCCGCCCCATCGGGATTGCGGTCCGGATGAAATTTCATCGCTACACGACGAAATGCCTTCTTGATTTCAGCATCAGAGGCACCTTTGTCCACACCTAAAACATCATAGTAATCGCGTTTAGCCATAACTTATTTCTTTCTTCCAAACTGAGACCAATATAATTAGGCGCGGAACTCTGCCCGCGCCTAATAAAAGTAGAAAAACGATTAAAGAATTATTTCTTGTCTTCTTTCTCTTCTACTGTTTCCTCTTGTACTTCTTCGAACTCAGCATCCATTGCGTCATCGCCAGCAGCTTGCTCACCGCTCTCAGCTTGGCCCGCTTCTGCTTGTTCCGCATAGAGCTTTTGTGCCAGAGCGGCAGACGCGTCAGAAAGAACTTTGGTGGCAGCTTCAATAGCATCTTTATCCTCGCCCTGAACGGCTTCTTCGACACCTTTGATAGCGGCTTCAATCGCTGTTTTCTCTTCTTCAGATGCTTTGTCGCCGGCTTCGTCAAGCGTCTTCTTCGCAGCGTGAGCTAAACCATCAGCGGTGTTACGCGCTTGAACCAGATCGGCAAACTTCTGATCTTCTGCAGCGTTGGCTTCAGCATCCTGAACCATTGCATCAATCTCTTCGTCAGACAAACCTGATGAGGCCTTAATAATAATCGACTGCTCTTTGCCCGTTGCCTTGTCTTTGGCACCAACATGCAGGATACCGTTGGCATCGATATCGAAGGTTACTTCAATCTGCGGCATACCGCGTGGCGACGGTGGGATATCAGCCAGATCAAAGCGACCCAGTGATTTGTTACCAGTAGCCTGTTTGCGCTCACCCTGAACCACGTGAATGGTTACGGCAGTTTGGTTGTCATCAGCGGTTGAGAAAATCTGTGATTTCTTAGTCGGGATCGTGGTGTTTTTCTCGATCACTGGCGTAGCAACACCACCCATGGTTTCAATACCCAGGCTCAGTGGTGTCACGTCGAGCAACAGCACATCGGTAACATCACCGGCCAGTACCGCACCCTGCAGGGCAGCACCAACGGCAACAGCTTCGTCGGGGTTGACGTCTTTGCGTGGCTCTTTACCGAAGAATTCAGTCACTTTTTCTTGAACCTTAGGCATACGTGTCTGGCCACCAACAAGAATAATCTCATCGATATCGCCAACCGACTTTCCGGCATCTTTTAGGGCGATTTTCAGCGGCGCCAGTGAACGCTCAACCAGATCTTCAACCAGAGATTCCAGCTTGGTGCGCGTCAGTTTAACTACCAGATGCTTCGGACCTGTTGCATCAGCAGTGATGTAAGGCAGGTTAACTTCAGTTTGCTGGCTTGAAGAGAGTTCAATTTTGGCTTTTTCAGCAGCTTCTTTAAGGCGCTGCATAGCCAGCGGATCACCGTGAATATCGATGCTGCTTTCACGCTTAAACTCAGCTGATAAATACTCGATCAGGCGCATATCAAAGTCTTCACCACCGAGGAATGTGTCACCGTTGGTTGCCAGTACTTCAAACTGCTTTTCGCCATCGACATCGGCGATTTCAATAATCGAGATATCAAAGGTACCACCACCGAGATCATAAACCGCGACCACGCGATCACCAGCAGTTTTATCAATACCGTAAGCCAGTGCTGCTGCAGTTGGCTCATTGATAATGCGCTTAACGTCGAGACCGGCAATACGGCCGGCATCTTTAGTTGCCTGGCGCTGGGAATCGTTAAAGTAAGCGGGCACGGTAATAACCGCTTCAGTGACTTTCTCACCGAGATAGTCTTCCGCAGTCTTCTTCATCTTCTTGAGTATTTCAGCTGAGATCTGCGGTGCTGCTTTGCTGTCACCTTTGACTTCTACCCAGGCATCGCCATTGTCAGCTTTGACGATTTTGTAAGGCACCATTTTGATGTCTTTCTGCACTACGTCGTCTTCAAAGCGGCGTCCGATCAAACGTTTTACGGCATATACCGTATTGTGTGGGTTGGTGACCGCCTGGCGCTTTGCCGACTGTCCAACCAAAATTTCACCTTCGTCGGTGTAGGCGACAACCGATGGTGTGGTACGTGCGCCTTCTGCATTTTCTATTACTTTGGGTTTATCGCCTTCAAGTACGGCAACACAAGAGTTGGTCGTTCCGAGGTCGATTCCGATAATTTTGCCCATCAGTTAAATCTCCATTACTTGTCTTAAAAGCCTGTTTCCAGGGTTTGTCATTGTCAGTTTGTGTTCATGTTTGTTTATGTGGGTGCGAGTTGCGCAAATTCAAGGGCTGCACAGTTTAATTTTGACTGCCAGCTGTCATTACGACCCCTGTGACACCACCACCATCGCCGGTCTAATCAGCCGCCCGTTGAGCGTATAACCCTTCTGAAATACGTCCATCACGGTGTTCGGTTCAAGATCAGGATTAGGTACCATTGACACCGCCTGATGAAGATTGGCATCAAATGGCTGGCCAGCGGGATCGACAGGCTCAATTTTGAAGCGCGTCAACACATCGACAAAGCTCTTGAGGGTCAACTCAATACCCTCTGCCACGGCTTTCTGGCTCTCATCGTCAACCGAAATAGCGCTCAGCGCTCGCTCAAGATTGTCGACTACGGGCAACAGGTCAGCGGAAAATTTGTCGAGGGCATATTTGTGCGCATTTTCAATATCGCGCTCGACACGGCGACGTACGTTCTGCATTTCAGCTTGAATTCTCAATACTTGATCATTGGCATCGGCAACCTGCTGCTGTAACTGTTCGGTTTCAGACAGCTGCTCTTCTTGCATTAGCTCTTGCTCAATTTCTTCATTGCTTACCGGCTGCGCCTGCTCGTCATTGTTTGCATCAGACTCGACGGCATCGTTCTCGTTAGTTTCTGGTTCTTGCGACACACCAATTCCTCACATCGTTGGTTATATTGGCCATTAAATTTGGCTCTTCCTCAATATGGGGACAAACTATTCAGTTTCAAGCGATTGCGTAACGGCATTCTGTTCTGTATAAAACCGGTAACGTTGTCAGGTATCTAAAAAGTGCTGCTATCCATCCATATCATGAACTATACGCTGGTTGAGTCTCTCGAGATCGAGTTCGCCAGCGGCACCACCGCCATCACCGGTGAAACGGGCGCGGGTAAATCGCTGGTGCTGGACGCATTGGGAATGGCGCTCGGCGATCGCGCAGATACCGGCACTATTCGTCACGGTAAAGCGCGCGCAGAAATCACCGCGACTTTTGATATTGCCAAGATTGAGCCGGCGCTTGCTTGGCTGCATGAGCATGATTTTAATAGCGATGATAACCAGTGCATTTTACGCCGCCTTTATACCACTGAGGGGCGCTCTAGGGGCTATATCAATGGCTAGCCCTGCACCATGCAACAACTGCAGGGGCTGGGCGAGATGCTCACTGACATCCACAGCCAACATGAGCATCAATCACTGCTGCGTCGCGACACTCATCGCCGCCTATTGGACGAATACTGCAATGGCATTGATTTAGCCACTGAGGTCGGCAATCATTTTAGAGCCTGGCATGCAGCAGATAAAAAACTCGCGTCGCTGCTGGAGCGTTCGGACGAACTCATTGCGCGCAAAGATTTATTGAACTTTCAGGTGAATGAGCTCAAGCAGATCGACATTGAGCCCGAGTCTCTGGCAAAGCTCGAAATCGAGCAGCAGACTCTGGCCAATGCAGAACAAATCCTGCAGGACAGTCATAGCCTACTGGGCATTTGCGATCAGACTGAAGGGTTTAATCTGCGCGACGGCTTGAATCAGGCGCTGACAATTTTGGCCGGCCTCAAACATAAGCCGCAAGCATTAAGCAGCGCAGAAGAATTATTCCAGGGTGGCCTGATTCAAATAGAAGAGGCGACTCGCGAGATTGAAAATCATATTGACCGTTTTGAGGCCGACCCCCAGCGTCTGTCAATAATTGAAGAGCAGCTCGGAGTGATTTTCCAACTAGCCCGCAAGCATCGCGTTAATGCCGATCAACTCAGCGACACCCTAAGGATGCTGGACGAAGAGCTGCAGGGACTTAAGGACGGCGGAGAGAGCATTGAGACATTACAGCAGCAGCTTGCCGAGTTAGCGGCTGTTTATGAGGCCAAGGCAGCCAATCTTAGCGCCAAGCGCAAGAAAGGCGCCAAAGCTATGTCGGCAGAGATTAACCAGCAATTGCAGCATCTTTCTATGGAAGGCGCAGAACTGCTAGTGAAACTATCGCCAATGAGCGATGGCGAGTACCGCAGTGGCGGTCTTGAAGAGGTGGAGTTTTTACTGGCCACCAACCCGGGCCAGCCGCATAAGCCTTTGGCAAAAATCGCGTCTGGCGGTGAACTGTCGCGGGTCAGTCTGGCGATTCAGGTGGTTGCCGCTGCGCATTCGGATATTCCGACCCTGGTATTTGACGAAGTGGATGTGGGTATCGGCGGCAGCACAGCCGATATTGTCGGTCAGCTATTGAAGAAACTCGGTGAGCGCGGCCAGGTGATCAGCGTCACCCACCAACCACAGGTAGCGGCTCATGCCCATCACCATTACCGCGCCAGTAAGATCGTCGACAACGTCAGTGCCGAGTCGCTGATGACACCGCTCGACCAGCAGCAGCGTATTGAAGAGCTGGCTAGAATGCTGGGTGGCGCTAAGGTTACCGAACAAACTTTGTCTCATGCTTCGGAATTGCTTAGCCTGGCGTCTCGTTAGACCATTTCTTTTTATCCAACTCATTAGTGGATCGGAGCTCATCAAAGCCACCGTGCCACAAACAGGAAATCCCTCGACTACGCTCGGGATGAAAGTGTGACGCTCGGGATCACAATGGCCGGGTAAGTGGCCCTACTACGATAATTCAAATAGATCCTGGGTAGACCCTTGAGATCAATCAGGGCCCGCTTATGGGTGTGGTCACTTTCAGAAATAGAGAGCACCTGGCTGAGCGCCAGCGAGTTGTGCGAACACTGAAAATGATTGCACCCACGGGACCGATCGCAAGGGCCTGCCTAGGGTCTATGGACGCCCAGATTTCCTGCCACATCGCAGAGATCCCTCGGCTGCGCTCTGTTGGGATGACAGCAAGGAGCTCGTCATGAAGTACAGGGTTCAGGATGACAGAGAAGAAATTTTAAACAAAAAAAATCCCCGACTGCCAAAGCAACCGAGGATTTTTTAAACGCTTTTGAAGATTAGGCTTCTGGAGCCGCCTCTTCAGTTGCTGCAGGAGCAACGGGCGCTTCAGGTGTAGTACCTTCATCTGCCTGCGCTTCTTTGATCGACAGCTTAACGCGACCACGGTTGTCAATTTCAAGAACCTTAACGCGAACATCCTGACCTTCGCTGAGGTAATCAGTTACCTTGGCAACACGCTCTTGAGCGATCTGAGAGATGTGTACCAGACCATCAGTACCCGGCATAAAGTTAACAAATGCGCCGAACTCAACGATACGTACAACCTTACCTTCGTAGATAGTGCCTGGCTCAGGATCAGCAACAATCGCAGCAATTGCGTCCATCGCGGCGTTGAGGCCTTGAGTATCTTCGGAGTAGATCTTAACCGAACCATCATCAGTAATATCGATAGTAGAGTTGTGCTCTTCACACAGCGCACGAATCGTCGCGCCGCCTTTACCAATTACATCACGGATCTTGTCTGAGTCGATTTGCATCACACCCATACGCGGTGCTGTTTCAGCCACTTCAGAACGACCAGCAGAAATTACCTTGTTCATCTCGCCGAGGATATGCAAACGTGCATGCATGGCCTGCTCAAGAGCAATTTCCATGATCTCTTCAGTGATACCTTCAATCTTGATATCCATCTGCAATGCAGTGATACCAGCAGCTGTACCCGCTACTTTAAAGTCCATATCGCCGAGGTGATCTTCGTCGCCGAGAATATCGGTGAGTACGGCAAAGCCAGCGTCTTCTTTAACCAGACCCATGGCAATGCCAGCAACCGGTGCCTTAAGCGGCACACCAGCATCCATCAACGCCAGGCTTGAACCACAAACCGAGGCCATTGAGCTTGAACCGTTAGATTCAGTGATCTCTGATACCACGCGCATGGCATATGGGAATTCTTCTGGAGAAGGCAGTACCGCATTAATACCGCGACGGGCTAAACGACCGTGACCGACTTCGCGACGGCTGGTGAAGCCAATACGACCGGCTTCGCCTACTGAATAGGGAGGGAAGTTGTAGTGCAGCATAAACGGATCATCGCGACGGCCTTCAAGGGCATCGATCATCTGTGCATCACGTGTTGAACCCAGAGTCGCAGCAACAATTGCCTGAGTCTCGCCACGGGTAAACAGTGACGAACCGTGGACCTTTGGCAGAATGCCGACTTCAACATCAATGGCGCGAACAGTTGTCGTGTCACGACCATCAATGCGTGGCTCACCACGAATGATACGACCGCGCACAATGCTCTTCTCAAGCTTCTTGAACGAGTCTTTAATATCTTCTGCCGACGGACCATCTTCAGCAATAAGCTGTGCATTGGCACTGTCGCGCAGAGCGTTAATTTTTACCACTCGCTCTTGCTTATCAACGGTCTGATAGGCTGCGTCTAAATCAGCACCAATCAAATCATTAAGCGCTGCTTTCAGGTCAGCATTTTCAACTTCGGCTTCCCAGTCCCAACGCGGCTTGCCAGCTTCGGCGGCGAGCTCTTCAATAACACTGATAACCGCCTGCATTTCCTGGTGAGCAAAAAGAACGCCGCCCAACATAATATCTTCTGACAGCTCACTGGCTTCAGATTCAACCATCAGTACTGCGTCTTTGGTACCAGCAACAACCATGTCCAGTGAAGAGTCAGCCAGTTCACTGTAAGTTGGGTTGAGCAGGTAGCCGTGCTCGTCGGTATAACCAACGCGAGCGCCACCAATTGGGCCATTAAAAGGAATGCCGGAAATAGACAGTGCCGCAGAGGTGCCGATCATGGCAGCAATATCTGGATCGATGTTTTTCTCAGCGGACATAACAGTACAGACAACCTGTACTTCATTTTTAAACCCGTTGGGGAAAAGCGGACGGATCGGACGGTCAATCAAACGTGATGTCAGCGTCTCTTTTTCATTTGGACGGCCTTCACGCTTGAAGAAACCACCGGGGATTTTACCCGCGGCATAGGCTTTCTCGATGTAGTGTACACCCAGTGGGAAGAAGTCCATGCCTGCTTTTGCTTCTCGCGCACCAACAACTGTACAGAGTACAGATGTGTTATCGATTGAACATAATACTGCGCCGGTTGCCTGACGGGCGATACGACCAGTCTCCAGAGTGACGGTATGATTACCGTATTGAAACTTTTTAATTAAAGGAGTCATTTTATTACCTTGGTATTTTTACCATTTAGCGTCTTCGCGCTGAGCCTTTTTACGTTGCTCGGGTTACTGATAAGTACCCTCTGGATAGTTATCAGTAACTCGATCAACGAATCTTTGGTCAGAGCTCCAACGGTTTAGTTATGTGTTCGTCACGCTGCCTAACGAGAACTCAATAGCCCCAATAGACAAATGCGGTCCCTTTTGAGGACCGCACTGAGAACACTTATCGACGTAAACCAAGCTTCTTGATCAACTGGCTGTAACGCTCAATATTTTTGCCCTTCAAGTAGTCGAGCAATTTGCGGCGTTGGTTAACCATGCGGATCAGGCCGCGACGTGAATGGTGATCTTTCTTGTGATCGCCAAAGTGGCCCTGCAACTTGTTGATGTTTACGGTTAGCAGTGCAACCTGAACTTCAGGTGAACCTGTGTCATTTTCACAAGTTGCATGCTCAGATACGATTGCTGCTTTTTCTTCTGCACTCAGTGCCATGATACTTCTCCAATATGCGAATTAAAAAAATTCAGGATGCCCGCGCATATTTACAGACAACCTAACTTGAGTTTTCAGCAGTTATGTCTCAACTACCAGTCTTTTCGGGGCTATTCTGCCATCTTCGGTGACCGTAGCCACGCCGAGAAAGGCACCGCCCTCGCGAAAGACGCGCACTATATCGCCTTCTTGCCCATTGCGAAAGGCCTGCGTAGACATTACTTCCTGACCCAACTGGAAGTATGCGGCGACATTTTCGCTCAATTCCACCGCCATGCGGTCGGCTACTGCGATATCCATCGGCTTTAACAGATGGTCCAACTGCTCTGGCTCGCCGCACTCGCGCATTTCCTCGAGCACCGCCAGCGATAGAGTCTCAGCTTCATGAAAAGGGCCGGCCAAGGTGCGATGCAATGCACTGACATGGGCGCCACAACCGAGCATCTGTCCAAGATCGTCTGCTAGCGAGCGGATATAGGTGCCTTTGCTGCAACGCACCTCGACATCCAGCTCGGCAATCACCCCGGGTCTGAAGTCTAAAATCTTGTAGTCATAGATAGTAATGCTGCGCGCTGCGCGCTCTACTTCTATACCCTGACGAGCCAACTTATACAGCGGCTGACCATTGTGCTTAAGCGCCGAGTACATTGAGGGAACCTGTTGAATGTCGCCTCTAAAGGTCTCAACGGCCTGCTCAATTTGCTCTCGAGTGATATTTGAAGCGTCAATACGCGACACTTCGCCGCCATCAACGTCGCCGCTCTCGGTGCGCAGGCCAAGACTAAAAGTACTGCGGTAGCCTTTTTCGGCATCGAGTAGAAATTGACTAAATTTTGTTGCCTCGCCGAGACAGATAGGCAGCACGCCAGTCGCTAGTGGATCGAGACTGCCGGTATGGCCTGCCTTGTTGGCATCGAACAGCCGTCGGACACGCTGGAGCGCGTGATTGGATGATAATCCTAGAGGTTTATCGAGCAGGAAAACGCCGTTGACCGGACGACCGCGAGTGCGCTTGCGAGCCAAACTTAGGCTTCCTCGTTATCCGACTGCGGATCGTCGCTCTCTGAGGCAGCATCATCTGACGGCATCTCTTTGGAGATCGCCAGGTCAATCAGCGCCGAGAGGTGCTGGCCGCGTCGGCCCGTCTCATCATAGATAAAAGTCAATTTGGGGACAATGCGCAATTGAATGCTGGCTGCGAGTAATTTGCGCAGGTAGCCGGATGCCCCATTGAGGGCGGCGATGCCCTCGTCGATCTGATCTTGATCGCGATCACCGACAAAGTTTACAAACACTTTGCCATAAGCGAGATCACGACTGATCTGAACTTCGGTAAGATTGACCATGCCGACGCGCGGATCGCGAACTTCGCTGCGTATCAGTGCAGCCAACTCCTGCTGGACAGCATCTGATACGCGTTCTGCGCGAGTAAATTCTCTTGGCATGTCAGTCCGTAATTACAGTGAACGCTGCACCTGAGTGACGTCATAGACTTCAATCAGATCACCAGGTTTCACATCGTTATAGTCTTTCACGCCGATACCACATTCCATGCCGTTGCGAACATCCTGAGCGTCGTCTTTAAAGCGCCGTAGAGATTCCAGTTCGCCCTGATAGATAACGATATTATCGCGCAGAACACGGATTGGCTTGTTGCGAAAAACGGTGCCTTCGATCACCATGCAGCCGGCAATTGCGCCGAACTTGGGTGAGCGGAAGACGTCGCGAACTTCGGCGATACCAACAATCTCTTCGCGGGTTTCTGGCGCCAACATGCCAGACAGAGCCTGCTTAACCTCGTCGAGAAGATGATAGATAACGCTGTAGTAGCGCACCTCAACTTCTTCTTTCTCGGCCAGTGCACGAGCGGCACCACCAGCACGAACATTAAAGCCAAGGATAATCGCACCGGTTGTCAGTGCCAGGTTGATATCGGATTCAGTGATACCACCGACGCCAGAGGCAACAATATCGACGGCGACTTCGCTGGTCGCGAAATCATGCAGAGCAGAATTAATCGCTTCCAGAGAGCCACGCACATCAGTTTTAACAATCAGATTGAGCTTGCTCACCTGATCGGCACCCATGTCGGTAAACATATTTTCTAGCTTCGCTGCCTGCTGACGCGACATACGCTCTTGACGAGCCTTAGTCTGGCGGGTTTCGGCAATTTCTTTGGCTTTGCGCTCATCGGCAACGACAAAGAATTCATCGCCTGCCTTTGGTGCTTCGTCCAAACCCAGAATCTCAACTGGTATTGATGGACCCGCTTCAGCGGTCGGCTTTTTAGCTTCGTTGGTCATCGCGCGAATCTTACCCACGCTCTCGCCGGCCAACATAAAGTCACCTTTGCGCAATGTACCCTGCTGAACCAGTGCAGTAGCAACAACACCGCGGCCTTTATCGATACGCGCTTCCACAATCACACCACGAGCCGGAACATCAACTGGCGCGGTTAACTCAAGCAATTCCGCCTGAAGAAGAACAGCTTCCAAAAGCTCATCGATGCCGTCACCAGTGTGGGCGGAGACCTTAATAAACTGTGTATCACCACCCCACTCTTCAGGGATAACATCTTTGGCGGCTAATTCATTGGTCACGCGCTCAGGATCAGCACCCTCTTTATCCATTTTGTTAATCGCAATAACAATCGGCACGCCGGCAGCTCGCGCATGCTGAATGGCTTCTTCAGTCTGCGGCATCACGCCGTCATCGGCAGCCACGACCAAAATAACCACGTCGGTGCTGTGAGCACCACGGGCACGCATCGCGGTAAAGGCGGCGTGTCCAGGGGTATCGAGGAAAGTCACCATCCCTT
>Ga0115553_1002700_pt1 | contig 10690 bp, 7 predicted proteins | sample COGITO_mtgs_1103_2_FD_87284 | JGI IMG/M metagenome (GOLD analysis project Ga0115553, IMG submission 87284) | Pelagic marine microbial communities from North Sea - COGITO_mtgs_110331 | ecosystem: Environmental > Aquatic > Marine > Epipelagic | place: Germany:Helgoland, sampling site Kabeltonne... | reverse complement strand
TTGACCGCCAGAGCAGCTTCATGGACAGCTTCCGACAGTGTCGGATGGCTGAATACCGTCATGCCGAGGTCTTCTGCACTGGAGCCAAACTCCATGGCAATCGCGACTTGCTGCACCAGATCTGCCGCGCTTGGCCCGACAATATGACAACCCAGAATGCGATCGGTGTCGGCATGAGCGATAATCTTGACCATGCCATCGGAATCATTAGCCGCAACCGCGCGACCAATGGCAGCGAATGGAAAAGTACCGACATTGTAAGGCTCACCAGCTGCCTTTATCTGCTCTTCCGTCTGGCCCACTGAAGCAACTTCGGGGTGAGTGTAAATAACATTTGGTACGATGTCATAGTTCATTTGCGCCTTGTGACCAGCGATGACCTCGGCAACCATAACGCCCTCTTCCGAGCCTTTGTGCGCCAGCATCGGGCCGCGCACCAGATCGCCAATGGCATAGACTCCAGGAACATTGGTTGCGCATTGCTCATTAACAAAAATCGAACCACGCTCGTCTAACTGTACGCCACTCTCGGCGGCCAACAGGCCATCGGTGAAGGGGCGGCGACCGACACAGACGATCAACTTGTCGAATGTCTCATGCTGCTCAGACCCATCCGCTGTGACGTAGGTTACATCGACCTTCTTAGCGTTAATTTTAGTACCGGTAACGCGGGCGCCAAGACGAATATCGAGGCCCTGCTTGGTAAAGATTTTCTTCGACTCTTTGGCGATGCCTTTATCCATAATCGCCAAGAAGTCTTCCATGGCTTCAAGCAATACCACATCGGAACCGAGGCGATTCCAAACAGAACCCAACTCGAGGCCAATCACGCCAGCACCGATCACGCCAAGGCGCTTGGGTACTGCGCCAATTTCCAGCGCACCAGTAGAATCGACAATTAAGTCGCCATCAACCGGGGCAACCGGGATAGCGATAGGCAGAGAGCCAGAGGCGAGTATCACATTGTCCGCTTGCAACACCGAGACATTGCCGTCGTTGTCGGTCAGCTCAACTTTCTTGCCAGCCAGTAATTTACCTGTGCCATATAACCCAGTGACGCCATTGGCCTTAAACAGACCAGCGATACCGCCAGTAAACTGTTTGATAATTTTATTTTTGCGCTCGAGCATCGCGGCGATATCAATTTTCACACCAGAGGTGCTGATACCATGAATGCCAAGTTCTTCTTTGGCTTCGTGATATTTAAACGAACTATCGAGCAATGTCTTGGAGGGAATACAGCCAACGTTGAGACAGGTTCCGCCATTGACACCCTTGCCTTCAGCGTCTTTCCACTTTTCAATACAGGCAGTCTTAAGACCCAATTGAGCCGCGCGAATAGCCGCAACATAACCCGCTGGACCACTGCCAATAACCACTACATCATATTTTTCTGACATGTTATTTCCTATAAATATCAAAAACTTAAAGTTTAAATCTCAAGTAAAATCTTAGCAGGATCTTCGATCAATTCCTTAATCGTCACAAGGAACTGCACCGCACCTTTGCCGTCAATTAAACGGTGGTCATAGGACAGCGCCAAGTACATCATGGGTCGAATCTTGACCTCACCGTTTATGGCTACTGGGCGCTCCTGAATTTTGTGCATACCGAGAATCGCTGACTGCGGCGGGTTGATAATTGGCGTTGAAATCAGAGATCCATAAACACCACCATTGGTAATGGTGAAGGTACCGCCGGTCATTTCATCGATAGTCAATTTGCCATCGCGCGCTTTCATAGCGTAGTCGTAGATACCATTTTCAATATTGGCAATGCTCATATTTTCAGCGCTGCGCAATACTGGAACCACTAAGCCGCGCTCAGTTGACACCGCCACACCAACATCCTGATAACCGTGATACACAATGTCTGTGCCATCGATAGACGCATTGACCGACGGGTAGCGCTTTAAGGCTTCAACCGCTGCCTTGACAAAGAAACCCATAAAGCCAAGACGAGTACCATTGTGTATCTTGGTGAACTCATCTTTGTACTGCTTGCGCAAATCCATCAGAGCAGTCATATCCACTTCGTTAAACGTGGTCAGTGATGCGGTTGTCTGAGTGACCTCTAAGAGTCGCTCAGCGATGCGCGAGCGCATCCGTGTCATGGCCACACGGCGCTCTACTCGATCACCGGTTTCAAGTGGCGCTTCTGCGGTCACCGCAGGCGCTGCTGCAGGCGTTGCAACAGCCGCTGCCGCTGGCGGATTAAAGTTGACTACGTCTTCTTTAGTGATGCGCCCGCCCTTGCCCGTGCCGACTATCTGATTGACGTCGATGCCACGCTCTTCAGCAAGCTTTTTAGCGGCTGGATTAATCAAACCGCCCGACGCGGTTGGCTCAGCCGCATCAGCAGCCGACTCAGCGACTGGCGCAGCACTTGGAGCCGACGCAGCAGCACTCTCTTCAATCAGTGCAATCACTTCATTTCCGAGGACCGTGTCGCCTTCCTTCTTAAGAATTTCAGTGAGTATGCCAGCGGCTGGCGCGACGACTTCCAACACCACTTTGTCTGTCTCAATATCAACAATGAGTTCATCGCGTTTGACGCTTTCGCCAACCTGCTTGTGCCAGGTTGCCAGCGAACCTTCTTGAACGGATTCCGGATATGTCGGCGCCTTGATTTCAATGGCCATCTAATTTTTCCTTTGCTACGAGTCTGAATTCAGAGCTTCATCAATAAATTGTTTTTGTTCTTCCAAGTGCGTCGACATATAACCGCAGGCAGGCGCGGCGGAACTGGCACGGCCTACATAACGCAAATGGATCATTGGGTTGACATGCTGCAACACATGCCGCATATGGTGCTGACTACTGTACCAGGCACCTTGATTCATGGGTTCTTCCTGACACCATACGGCATCTTTGATATTGCTATAACGCTGCAATACCGCTTCCAGCTCGGCATCGGGGAACGGATAGAGCTGTTCGATTCGTATCAACGCAATATTATCGATATCGCGAGCCTGACGTTCTTCCAACAGGTGGTAATACACTTTGCCAGAACAGAGAACCACGCGTGTCACCTTAGCGGAATCGACCTCACTGTCATCGATAACGTTCTGGAATTCACCGTTAGCCAGCTCTTCCAGCGACGAGGTTGCCAACTTGTGACGGAGGATCCACTTTGGACTCATGATCACCAAGGGTCGACGCATCGGGCGAATGGCCTGGCGGCGCAAGAGATGGAAAATTTGTGCCGGGGTGGTCGGGATAACAACCTGCATATTGTGCTCAGCACAGAGTTGCAGGAAGCGCTCGAGGCGCGCCGAGGAGTGCTCTGGACCCTGCCCTTCGAAACCGTGAGGCAACAACATGGTGAGGCCAGATAGACGGCCCCATTTGTGTTCGCCACTGGCAATAAACTGATCGATAACAACCTGCGCACCATTGGCAAAATCACCAAATTGCGCTTCCCAGATAATCAGCCCTTTCGGCGCAGTGGTGGCGTAGCCATATTCGAAAGCCAGTACCGCCTCTTCCGACAGCACCGAATCGTAAATATCAAATTGTGGCTGATTGTCGGCGATATGGGCCATCGGTAGATAGGCTTCGCCATCTTTCTGATTAAACACCACGGCATGGCGATGGGAGAAAGTGCCGCGACGCACATCCTGACCAGTAATGCGGATTGGGTAGCCCTCTTCCAAGAGAGTGCCGTAGGCCAACAGTTCAGCCATACCCCAGTTTAGCGGCAGAGCCCCACCGGCCATTTTGCGGCGATCATCGTATATTTTGCTGACCTGGCGCTGCACCTTAATGCCATCGGGAATATCGATAATTTTAGCGGCGACAGCCTGCAGCTGCTTTAGGGCGAGGCCGGTATTGGCTGGCGTGCGCCAATCATGGCCAAGGTAGGGCTCCCAGTTGACAAACAAAGTGGTATCCGGCTCGCGCACTAGGTTGTGCACAACGAACTCGCCGTTATCCAATCTGGCGCGGTAATCATTCGACATTTCATTGGCTTGATCTTGGTTGATCACTCCTTCAGACACCAACTTTTGCGAATACAGTTCACGCGTGGTTGAGTGCTTGCGGATCACGTCATACATCAAGGGCTGTGTCGAAGATGGTTCATCGGTTTCATTGTGACCGCGACGGCGATAACAGACCAAGTCGATCACTACGTCTTTACCAAACTCATAGCGATAGTCCATCGCCAACATGGCTGCGAACATCACTGCGTCGGGGTTATCACCATTGACATGCAGAATCGGCGCCTGAACCATCTTGGCAATATCAGTACAGTATTCGGTTGAGCGCGCATCGTCCTGACGGCTAGTAGTAAAGCCGACCTGATTGTTGATCACAATATGAATCGATCCGCCGGTTTTGTAGGCGCGAGTCTGGGATAGCTGGAAGGTTTCCATGACCACGCCCTGACCGGCAAATGCCGCATCACCATGCATCAAGATCGGCACCACTTTCTCGCCAGTGCGATCATCGCGGCGATCCTGTCGCGCGCGACCGGAGCCGATCACAACCGGGCATGAAATCTCAAGGTGCGATGGGTTAAAGCCCAGCGCCATGTGCACTTCACCACCGGGCGTCATCACATTGGATGAAAAGCCCTGATGGTACTTCACGTCACCAGAGGTATTAACCAGACGCTTGCCTTCGAATTCTTCAAATAACTCTGCTGGGTTCTTACCGAGAATATTAACCAGCACATTGAGGCGGCCGCGGTGGGCCATGGCCATAACAATCTCTTTGCCGCCATACTCGCCAGCGCGACGCACCAGACAGTCCAGCAACGGAATTAAACTTTCACCGCCCTCGAGACCAAAGCGTTTGGTGCCGGGGTATTTTGAATCGAGGTGCTTTTCCAAGCCCTCGGCAGCGGTCAGACGATTCAGTACATCGACCCGCGCCTCATCACCGTAGGTCGGCTTGGAGCGCACACTCTCAAAGCGCTGCGCCAACCACTGCTTTTCAGCAAACGAGGTAATGTGCATATACTCAGCACCGAGCGAACCGCAGTAAGTCTCTTCCAGTGATTCAACAATCTCGCGCAGAGTGGCTTCCTGTTTGCCAAAATACAGCGGGCCAGTTTGAAACGTGGTATCGAGATCGGCTTCGGTGAGGCCATGAAAATGCAGATCCAAATCGGCAACATCTTCGCGAATCATTAAACCCAGTGGGTCTAGATTGGCTTTTTGATGTCCGCGAAAGCGGTAGGAACTGATTAACTGAACAACCTTAACCTGCTTGCGCTCATGCTCGAGGTGAATACCCCCAGAACCAGGTGCTGGTGTTGGACGCGCTTGACGACGACCGAGCAGCTCAAAATGCTGGACAATCGTTGCATGGGAAATATCGGGTGCGCTGCTACCATTAGTGCGCGGCAACGTATCGAAAAAATTGCTCCACTGATCAGGTACACCATTGCGATCATGCAAGTAAGTGTCGTAGAGATCTTCTATGTATGCAGCGTTACCACCAGAAAAGTGGGAGGAGCGACGGAAGTGCTCCATAGGGCCCTCAGGCATTACTGATATTCCCCTTTCAAGTAGTCGGAACAGGCTAGTTTATGGGCGGGTATTCTAAACGCCTAAACCGCAAACGGCCAGTAAAAACTGGCCGTTTGGGTAGGGCAAAACGCGATTAAGCTTTGAATAAGGGTTAATTAACCGTCAAGTCGCACTTCTTACCAACATGTTGCGAATGTGGCCAATTGCTTTGGTCGGGTTTAGACCTTTCGGACAAACTTGAACACAGTTCATAATGCCGTGGCAACGAAACACACTAAACGGATCATCGAGATTAGCCAGACGCTCTTCGGTTGCGGTGTCTCGGCTATCCGCGAGGAAGCGATAGGCCTGCAACAAACCGGATGGTCCGATAAATTTATCCGGGTTCCACCAGAACGAGGGACAGGCTGTTGAACAACAGGCGCAGAGAATGCACTCATAGAGACCGTCCAGCTTGGCGCGTTCCTCGGGCGACTGCAGACGCTCAATTGCAGGTGCCGGCGTGTTGTTGATCATATACGGCTGAATCTTCTCGTACTGAGCATAGAACTGGCTCATATCGATCACCAGGTCGCGAATCACTGGCAAACCAGGCAGCGGGCGAATAACCAATTTGTTTTTCTTAACCGCTTCAGACAGCGGCGTAACGCAGGCCAGTCCGTTTTTGCCTGAGATATTCATGCCATCGGAACCACAGACACCTTCACGGCATGAGCGGCGGAAGACTAGGGTTGGATCTTCAACCTTCAGCTTCTCAAGCACATCCAGAACCATAATATCTTTGCCCTGAGTGTCGATCTGAAAATCCTGCATATAAGGCTCTTGATCAACTTCCGGGTTATAGCGATAAATACTGACGTTTAACATATGTCTAACAACCCCTTGCTTAGTAGGTACGAATTTTAGGTTCGAAGGCTTCACGGGTTTTCAGCGTGAAATTCACGCCGCGCTTACCCACTCGTTTGTCGTCCGGGAAGAACACTGAGTGGCACAACCAATTCTCATCGTCGCGTTCTTTAAAGTCATCGCGAGCGTGGGCGCCGCGGCTTTCAGTGCGCGCTTCAGCAGTGATCGCCGTGGCTTCAGCCACTTCAAATAGATTCTGCAGTTCCAGCGCTTCAATGCGAGAGGTGTTGAAAGCGTTACTCTTATCACCCAGCGCGACATTCTCGATGCGCGGGCGCAGTGCCGCCAACTTGGCGATACCTTCCTGCATAAAGTCACCGCGACGGAATACGCCAAAGTAATTCTGCATAATGGTTTGCAGCTCAGCGCGCAACACTGCGGCGTTTTCACCGCCAGTTGAATCATTGAGACGGTTCAAGCCGGCCATAGCCGCTTCGATATCGGCTTCGCTAGCATCTTTAAGATCGACACCTTCGCGCAATTGCTGCTCAATAAACATGCCTGACGCGCGACCAAAGACAACCAGATCAAGCAGCGAGTTGCCACCCAAACGATTGGCACCGTGAACCGAAACACAGGCTGCTTCACCACAGGCATAGAAACCTTCGATCACCTGATCATTGCCTTCACTGTCGATCGTCAGTGCCTGACCGTTAACATTGGTCGGGATACCGCCCATCATGTAGTGACAGGTTGGAACCACGGGAATGGGCTCTTTAACTGGATCGGCGTGGGCAAAGGTTCGCGACAGCTCAAGAATACCGGGCAATTTGGCATTCAAGGTTTCTTCACCGAGGTGATCAAGCTTCAAATAAACATGATCGCCATCGGGACCACAGCCGCGGCCTTCTAAAATTTCCAGAACCATCGATCGTGCCACCACATCGCGGCCGGCGAGATCTTTAGCATTGGGTGCATAACGCTCCATAAAGCGTTCGCCATCCTTATTGACCAAATAACCACCTTCGCCACGACAACCCTCGGTGACCAATGTGCCGGCACCGTGAATACCAGTGGGGTGGAACTGCCACATCTCGATATCCTGAACCGGGAAGCCTGCACGCAGCGCCATACCAATTCCGTCACCAGTACAGATGTGAGCATTAGTCGTCGACGCATAAATGCGCCCTGCTCCGCCGGTGGCGAATACAGTGGCCTTGGTCTTAACGTAAACCGTCTCACCGGTTTCGATATTGATGGCGACAACCCCTACCACGGCGTTGTCGGCGTTCTTAACAATATCAACCGCAAACCATTCGTTTAAAAAGGTTGTTTCATTTTTCAGATTCCCCTGATACAGGGTATGCAGTAGCGCGTGACCTGTACGGTCAGCCGCGGCGCAGGTGCGAGCCGCTTGGCCGCCGTTACCGAAGTCTTTGGACTGGCCACCAAATGGACGCTGGTAGATACGACCCTCTTCAGTGCGCGAGAATGGCAGCCCCATGTGCTCCAGTTCGAAAATCGCTTCCGGGCCGGTCTGACACATATATTCGATGGCTTCCTGATCACCAATATAATCAGACCCCTTGATCGTGTCGTACATATGCCACTGCCACTGATCATTGGGATCATCACTGGCAATCGCACAGGTAATACCACCCTGAGCGGATACGGTATGCGACCGCGTTGGAAACACCTTGGTAATCACTGCGGTTTTGTATCCAGACTGCGCCAACTGCAGAGCAGCGCGCATTCCGGAGCCACCACCGCCGACAATTACGGCGTCGAAACTCATTGTTCTAATGTTAGCCATTTACTTAAATTCCCCAGAGAATGTCGATAGCCCAGACCACGTATAGCAAGGTAACTGCCATCATGCCCAGCTGAAAAATGATACGTAATATCGTAGCTTTTGGCCCAATCAGTCGCACGGTTATATAGTCCGTTAAGACACACCACATGCCGATCCACGCATGAGCCGCGATCGACAGAATCGTCAACAGACTGAACATACGCATCGGCAACGTGCTATTAAGAGCAGCCCATTGGGTATAGGTGAGATCTGGCGTGGCGATTAAGTAGCCAACAATAAAGATTAAATAAGCGGTCATCACAACTGCGGAGACTCGTTGAATAAGCCAATCTGACAACCCGCTGCGACCGAGGCTCGTGACTGTATGTACCATAAGAACGCCCACCCTGTGACTAACGCAATAAGAACGACAGCGACCACCAATGCAATCCAAGCTGTCACTCGACCACTTTCAAAGGACTCTTCACCCAAGCCGAAATCCATAATCAGATGCCTGATGCCGGCCACTGCATGATAGGCCAGCGCCGCCAAACTGCCCCAGATAATAAACTGACAAATCGGGTTGGCGAAAAACGTTTTAACACCGTCAAAGCTCTGCTCGGAAGCTAGACTCGCATCAAGCAGCCAGAGAAAAACAGCGACGGAAAAAAACAAAATCACACCAGACGCTCGGTGCAAAATCGATACATAAGAAGTTATTGGAAGCCTGATCGTTCCAATATCAAGATTGACAGGTCTTTTATTGTCCACGGCGGGTATTACCTTAAAAGTGGTGGTCCGTATAAACGGAGATGAATTTAAACTGAATTCAATTAACGTGAAACGACTTAACAAAGTAAATCTAACACTGACCGCCCTAGGGGCAGAATGGTCAGGGATTGGATGGCGCAGAAGTATAATTACTAGGCGCACCAAATTCAATTCGGATTAGCGAAACAAATTTAGAAATCTGCTGCGAAAAAATTGCTTGGAAGGCAATCCAATTACTCTGCCCCCACTGACACTTAGCTTGGCAATCAGAAAATCACCGTCAAGATCACAACTCGATATTTGACTAATGAATAATGGGTATCCAACAGAGACCTCTAACGCTTGATAAACGGCCCTACCAAAGCAGCTTGAATACCCACGATAGTTGACAATTTGCGTCGAACATCTATAGTTGCCCCTCGAAATTTCCGCTTCGCCCACCACGTTACACCAGAGGATCCTGCATGAGTAATCGCAAAGCCACGCTATCTATTGAGGGCAAAGCGCCCATTGAGCTGCCTATTTTAGAGGGCACACTGGGCCAAGACGTCATCGATATTGGCACTCTCGGCTCAAACAATATTTTTACTTACGATCCCGGCTTTTCGGCGACCGCAGCCTGTAAATCTGACATTACGTATATCGATGGAGACAAAGGCATTCTGCTGCATCGCGGCTATCCCATTGAGCAACTGGCAGACAAATCAGATTACCTCGAAACCTGCTACCTACTGCTGGAAGGCGCTCTGCCAACTGCCGAGCAGAGAGTCGAGTTTGAAAACACTATCAAGTATCACACCATGGTAAACCGCTCGGTTGAGCACTTTATCAGCGGCTTCCGCTACGACGCTCACCCCATGGCAATGCTCTGTGGAGTCGTCGGTGCAATGTCATCGTTCTATCATGACTCCCTGGATATCACCAACGAAGAGCACCGTAAGATCTCTGCTCACCGCCTGATTGCCAAGATTCCAACGATTGCCGCAATGTGTCACAAGCACTTTACCGGCCAGCCGTTTATCTACCCGGACAACTCACTGTCGTATTCAGAGAACTTCCTGCATATGATGTTTGGTACGCCCTGCGAGCCCTATGTGGTTCAACCGGCTATTGCCAAGGCCATGGATCGCATCTTTCTGTTGCACGCAGATCACGAGCAGAACGCCTCGACCTCAACAGTTCGTCTGGCTGGCTCCACTGGCGCCAACCCATTCTCCTGTATAGCTGCTGGTATTGCTGCGCTCTGGGGACCTGCTCACGGCGGCGCTAACGAAGCTGTGTTGGATATGCTGGAAGAGATTGGTCACGAAGACAATATTGAAGCCTATGTAGCCAAAGCCAAAGACAAGAGCGATCCATTTCGTTTGATGGGCTTTGGGCACCGCGTCTATAAGAATCATGATCCCCGCGCTACGGTTATGCGTGAGAGCTGTGATGAAGTGCTGGCGGTATTGGGACTGGAGAACGATCCACTGTTCCGTCTGGCTAAAAAGCTTGAGAAGATCGCCCTTGAAGACGATTACTTTATCAGCAAAAAACTCTACCCCAATGTCGACTTCTACTCCGGTATTATTCTGAAGGCACTGGGTATTCCAGTCGAGATGTTCACGGTGATTTTTGCCACCGGTCGCACCGTTGGTTGGATCTCACACTGGAACGAGATGATCACTCATCCCTACCGTATCGGCCGTCCTCGCCAGTTGTACACCGGCGCAGATGTACGTGACTATCCTGCAGTGGAAGATCGTTAAGCATCAGTTAATTCCAAGCATTAAAAAAGGCAGCCTAGGCTGCCTTTTTTAATG
>Ga0115553_1002699_pt1 | contig 10690 bp, 9 predicted proteins | sample COGITO_mtgs_1103_2_FD_87284 | JGI IMG/M metagenome (GOLD analysis project Ga0115553, IMG submission 87284) | Pelagic marine microbial communities from North Sea - COGITO_mtgs_110331 | ecosystem: Environmental > Aquatic > Marine > Epipelagic | place: Germany:Helgoland, sampling site Kabeltonne... | reverse complement strand
TTTTAATTATATTTTTAATTTTTTTATTTTTTTTACTATTTTTAATCTTTTCATCTACTTTATCCATTTTCTTGTCTATTTTATGTTTTTTTTTTTTTTTCTTTTTTTCTTTTTTTTTTTTTTTTTTTTTCTTCTCTTTTTTTTTTTTTTGTTTTTTTTTTTTTTTTTTTTGTGGGGGGGGGGGGGGGGGGGGGGGGGTCGTGTCGTAGTCGTTACAGATCGTGGCTTGTAAGCGGTTGCATTGGAGGGGGAATGAGAGGATCGGTTCGTTGCGGATGCAGAGGTTGAGGTAGAGGTTGAGGTTCGTTTCAGGGAGGCAATGCGCTTGCTTGATGAGGATGAGGATGAGGATGAGGAAGAGGACTCGGCTTTCGCGACAGAAGAAGAAGACCGCCCGAGGGTCAATGAAGATCTCGTCTTATCTATGACCTTTGACATCATGCTGGATGTCGGCCGTTCTTGTTTTTGATCTTCCTGCCTTTCTTGTTGTCCTTGCTCTTGTTCATTGGGTTCTGGCGTAGTTGTTTCTGCCGCCTTGACCTTGCTTGCACGCTTCGGGGGGATAGGCGGAGGCTTTCGACCGCCGAGGGGAGGAGGATTCTCCTTCTTCACCTCAATCAAGTCAACATAGGAAGCAGGGAATAGACCTCGCTTCCCTGTCTTCTCGGATGTTCCCCAGCTCCATCCGTCCCCAGCTTCCTCTACATCAACTAGGGTCTCCCCCATGTCGATACCGATTGTCTGTGCATAGTTGGGATCCGCTACGTAGGCGAACTTGGCAATCGCCTTAAAACTCATGGGGATGGAGGAATTGTGAGAGCAGGATCTGGGCGATCAGTTGATGTAAAAACAGTGCAGAGGGAGAAGTTGAAGAAAATTGATTATGAAGTGAGCGATAAACGACGTTGTAGAATGCTCTTTATCGTACTAGAAGTTGAATTGACTTCTTTTTGAAGAATCTCGTGGCTTGGAATGATCCAGCCAGGATCGGATCTCTCTATCGGATCCTCAATGGTTTTTTGCTTGGTACTTCCTTTTGAAGAGTTTTTTTTTTTTGATCAGTCTTCCACAGTGTCGATATACATACAACAACTGAAAATCTATGAGCTCTCACTGCATATCGTTTGATGATGTGAAAGCAGCCCACGAGCGAGTAAAACCCTTCGTCCACTGCACACCAGTTCTTACCAATAGCTACTTTACCGGAGAAAGCGGGCGCTCGGGTGTGTACTTCAAGGCTGAAGCATTCCAAAAGACTGGATCGTTCAAATTTCGTGGGGCGACAAATGCCGTGCAGAGTTTAAGTGATGAAGTGGCTGCCGCAGGTGTGTGTACCCATTCTTCGGGGAACCATGCGCAGGCGCTGTCTGTTGCGGCAAGGAACAGAGGGATTCCGGCACATATCATTATGCCAGACACCGCTCCTGCCCCCAAACAGGCAGCAGTCCGTGGTTATGGCGCCAACGTCACTATTTGCAGCCCTACTGAGCGAGAAGCTGAATGTTCCAAGATTTCTAAAGCTACCGGTGCCACCGTCATCCATCCGAGCGAAAATCCTCGTGTGATTGCCGGTCAAGGCACGGTATCGTTAGAACTGGTTGAGCAGGTGAAGGAGATGCTTCCAGATGGCGAAAAAATCGACGTTGTGATCATCCCCGTCGGAGGGGGGGGCCTGGCGAGCGGAAACTCAGTTGGGCTCCGCGGCTTGCTCGGAGACGGTGTGAAGATCGTGCTTGCTGAGCCCGAGATTGCGGATGATGCCTTCAGAAGCAAGGCTGCGGGCGAGCTCTTGGGACACCCCACAGCGACTCCGCCCAATTCTGTTGCTGACGGGTTGAAGACAACGCTTGGACCCAACACCTGGCCGATTGTTCGCGATCTCGTCGACGAAATCATGACTGTGTCCGAGGCAGAAATTATGCGTTGCACGAGGGTTTGTTGGGAACGGATGAAGGTTTGCATCGAGCCTTCTGCCGGGACTGGTTTGGGAGTGTTGCTCTCTGACGAATTCAAGACAAAATATCCCGTGGATGAGTACAAAAATGTCGCAGTTGTACTTTGTGGAGGCAATGTAGACATAATTAAATTCGCTGAAATGGTAAAATGACCGATAATTGCCCTGGCTAAACGCGTCAATGTCATTAGTGTCATTGTCATTGTCATTGTCGTTGTCATTGTCATTGTCATTCTTATGTTATCAAAAAGCAAGCACTACTTCCACTTCCAAGGGGAAACGAAACGGTTAGAAGATAGCGTGGCCGGTCACCCACTCCTGGTGGATCATCCCGCCAATCGCTAGCATAGCAAGGCGGCCATTCTTAATCTCCCTGAGCTGCATTCGCTCCTTCTCTGCATCTGTCTTTCCTGTAGCAAAACCCATGGGGTCAAAACCAATGTCCCCCGGCACTCGATTGGGGTCCTTGAACATCGTCTCGATTGTTACATTACCGTCGTTGGTCCAGAACTGCGCGTGTGGCGTGTGTGAGAGGGAGAAGAGAAGGGAAGAGAAGAGAAGAGAAAAGAAGGTGGCAGCGTGAGCATTTTTCAACCACGCAAAACTCACCTCCCAGATGCCGACCATTACAATGAACTGCATCATGACTCCCAAGCCAACAACCCCGGGGGCATCGATAGAGGAGGGCACTGGCGTGAGACCTGGCAGAGTCAAATGCTACGTAAGTTTGAGAGTTGCGTACGCAATGAGGTTAGCTTCAAATCATACACTTTAAAAAAACATCATCAACAGTTCAAATTCAAAACATAATCTTCATATCTTCACAAAACAAAGCAGCAAAACTCGGTCGATTCGCCCACTTCATAAAAGATCGACACGCTAAAGCTCGCTCACCTCCTGCTGCCAGAATCCGAGGGCTGCCATCATCGCAACCCGGCCGTGTTTGATCTCCGCTTCACGGAGCCACTTCATCTCAAAAATGTCCGAGAAGCCAAAAGGGTCGAACTCAACATCGCCAACCCACCCCTTTGTGTTCTTGGGGGCGAGGAGGAAAGGCACCGATTGCGACATGGCAGACAGCTTCGTGGGGGGGGTTGGGAGAACATTCTGCGAAAGAGAGTGTCAGTAAGAGCGTGTGAGAAGTGGCCAGGCATGCGATCAATGTGCTATGATTTCTTGGGCAATGCGAGAGCTGGGGCTTAACCGTACCGTGGATGGGATGAATCCAGTAGTTGTCGCCACCAAGGCGAACAAAATGGTGACGGAAAGCATTATTACTCGAAGAAAGAAACGATTTGAGATTTTGCAATATCGCACCGCAGCCAACTTCTCTCGGCACTTGCCAACGTCGGTTTGCAAGTGATACAACCTGAATTCCTCGGCCCTGAGTACTCAAAGGTCTCGCTGAGAGGACACTAAATTTTGCGAGAGCCACCCTGGTACCTGGCTATCACTCGCACCTCAAAACCCTCGTGCCATTTGTCACTTTGTTGTCCTCAGATGTCTCGCGCAGCAATGCTTCGCTCTCTGAACAGGTTGCCTTCTCGCTCCCTGTCTAGCATGTGTGCCTTTACCACCCCTGTCTTCCCGCGTGTCCCTTCTGTTCAGCAAGTTCAGCACCGTTCATATGTGTTAGCCACAAAATCTGCCACGACAGTGCCTGTCACCCAGGCCCTCCACTCGCTGCTGAACCCGGCTCCTCCTCTCCCTGCTCTAAAGACGCGTAATTTCAAGGAGTCCGTCGACATCTCGGTGGTGCTGAACGTGGACCCCCGCAAGCCGAATCAGCAGGTGCAGGGATCGGTGGCGCTCCCCGCTGGGAACGGGAAGCCCAGCCCCCCCATTTTTGTTTTCGTCGGGGAGAGCGAGATGGGCGAGGTGGAGGGTGAGGTCGGGGGAATGGACGGTGTTAAAATTCTCGGCGAGCAGGACATGGACAAGGTTCGCGATGGAGTGGCTGAATTTGCCTTGCCTCCCAATGTGCGAATAATAGCCACGCCGACTGTTCTCCCCAGCCTAAAGAAGAGCCTAGGGCGGCTGCTGGGCCCGAGGTCGCTGATGCCCAATGTGAAAAACGGGAGCGTCGTCGCGGGCTACGAGGTCAGCGGCGTCGTGTCGACCATGCTGAAGGGCAGCGTTGCCTTCAAGTGTGATAAGTTCGGCGTGCTCAACTTCAGCATTGGCACTGTTGAGATGGGCCCCGAGGATCTTCTCGCTAATGCCAAGTCAGTGCTCGAAGCGCTTGAGCAGGCCAAGCCTGCTGGGGTGAAAAAGAACAAGGGGAACTACAAATACTGGAAGAGAGTTAGCTTCAATACAACCATGGGTGCTGGCTCAGTGAGAGCCGAGATAAAAACTTGCGATCCGACCTCTGCTTATTTCTTCCGGGAATGAGAATGAGAATGAAAATGAAATTATTGTTTCTGGAAATTATTGTTTCTGGAAATTATTGTTTCTGGAATTGGTAAGCGGAGGGAACAAAAACCGCTTTACAAATAACTGTAGGTTGCATGCTAAAAAAAGGGCTCGTTTGTTTTCGCCTAATTTATTTGCCTACTACTCTTCGTTCTTAATCATTCTACTCGGTGGGTTGGCATTCAGTGGTTAAATAATGGTATATTATAATGGTATAATTCCTTCAGTAACCAACTCCTCCGAACCCCCTGTCCTTCTTCTGGTACCTTTTTCGCAATTTGTCCGCAATGTCCCTTACCATTGCTCCCCGGTCGTCTATGAATTCCCCCTCCAGCTCCTGCTCTCGAACTTTCTCGTGAGCCACAGAAAATAGCGCGTCGTCGAAGGCCCTGTCCATCTCGTCTCGGGCATTTCCCTCTCCATCGACACCGACACCGTTGAGTACATCTCCCCGGTTTTCGTCAACAATGACGATCTTCTTCTTGACTGGTTTCTCCCAGGTTACGGCCCTGGTGGTTTGGTTGAAGTAGTAAACGGCCCCGGTGTTGACGTCGACCGCCTCCTCCCAACCGTCTTCGAGGACCTCCTCGATGACTGCGTTCACACCGTCGCCCTCCTCGACCAGCCTTTTGGCCTCGTCGCTCCGGGCAAACCAAATGGCTAGGGGGATCCCCACCAAAATGCCGCAAAGGGAAAGGACGATTAGGACGGAGACGAGGGATGACAGCAGAGACCAAAGCGTCCAGAAAAGGCCCGAGGAATTCGAGGGGCTGGAATTGTGAAATAAGTGCTTGTGGTCGTCTGCTGGCACTTGGTACCCCAATTCTTTCTCTAACTTCCCATCGAGGTTCCTACTCACAAAGTCCATCAGCTCGGCATCAAACATGGAAAGGTACTCCTTCTTGCTATAGTAGCCCCTCTTCGTGAAACTTCGGCGCCTGTCTGCCTTTTCTATTCCATTGGTGTGGTGGTGAACGTCGCGAAAATGGTGCCCACCTTCCTTGTAGTGAATTCCATATTCCTCAAAGAGCTTCCCCAGCGCCTTTTTTGGATCCTCCACAAAACTCTCGTACATGACTGCCGCGAAGTATTCGATGCCGTTCATGTCTTTCAAAGACCGCTGGCTTTTTATCTTCTCCGTCCGCATCTTCATGGGGTTCGGGAAGTCCTTCGGCCTTACGCCTGTGCCAAAGTCTGACTGAACCCACTTTCCCCTGGAAAAGCTCTTGACCCAGCTCCGGCGGATACCAGACTGAGTGCCGTAGTTGTCAGACTTGTCGTGATGAAACTTTCTACCCGACATAGATACTAGCCAAGAATACGGATCCTTGGTCACGTGTATGAAGAGAGTTTGTGATACTGGGCAAGACATTTTCAGGAGAGATTTTGAGTCGATGTAATCGTTGCGGAGGAAGGTTGTGTATGGGTTGCTTCCGGACTTGCCTTGATTGTCTTTACCTGCGCCGTTCAAAAGCTGAACGTCGGGGTGATAATACGCATGGGGATGAAGGTCCGGTCGTTCCTTGTCAATCCTACTGATGCTGGAGCAGTCAGTTAGGTCGTGGGGGTGCACATTGGATTTGATGAGTTCCGTGATGTACTCGGCTCCAGAGTAGAGATCGGAGTAAACAAAGAAGTATTTGGGGGGTTGAAGAGGTGGGGAGGGGGCAGAAGGGCCGAAGATATTGAAGCTTGAGGCAAAAGGGAGGAGAAGGGGAAGTAGGAGGGATATGGAGAAACGGGGCACCATGCAACTGCAGTTAGTCCTTGAAACGTAAAAATTAAGAAGTAAATGATAGGAAAGAGGGTAGACAGGGCCACAGTCGTTTTTTTTTAAAGTTTCGACAAGAAATGGAAGCCCCTGAAATTAAAATTCCTGCATCACTTTCCGAACCTCGTTCCGAACTCCGAACCCCGAACCTCGTGCATCGTGATTCGTCAGACGACGCAACCTTCCCTCATTTACCCAATAATTCTCCCAGTTTCTTCTTACATTCGATCTATTTGGCCCTTTACAACAACGATGAAGTACTCTTCCCTCATTTTTTCTCTTCTCTTACCAAGCTCCCTGTCTTCTTCTCTCTCTGAGAACCTTTCTGATGGTTTGTCTTCGGTTAGTGGCCGTACTGACCCTTCTAATGATCATCCTGATCTTATTGACCCCAGCAGCCTCCCTGGTATACCTGAGTCCTCCTTGCCTCTCCCTTTTGATCAATACAGTGGCTACATCTCCGTAAGTTCCACCCGTGATTTGTTCTACTACCACGCAACTTCATCTAGGGCAGATGCAGATTCCCTCCCATTGGTCCTCTGGCTAAACGGCGGTCCCGGGTGCAGTTCCCTCGGAGGCGGATTTGCCGAGCTCGGCCCATTCAACGCCGGTCCGGACAACACATTGGTTCCCAATCAGTTCTCATGGAACGGAGTTGCCAATGTGGTATTTTTGGAAAGTCCAGCTGGAGTCGGATTCTCGACAACGACGAACCCTGACGAGCTCGTCGTCGGCGACGAGAGGACAGCGAAGGACACACTTGAGTTCCTGAAGGGGTTCATCGAGAGATTCCCGGAATACCAAGGCAGGGAAGTTTGGCTGAGTGGCGAGAGTTATGGAGGACATTATGTTCCTGGAGCGTCGGAGGCTATCGTTAAGTACAACGAGGGTGCGGGTGATGAGGAGAAGATAAATATCCGTGGATTCCTCGTAGGAAACGCCTGGACTGTCGCGGAGGACGACAACAAAGGTGCTGTGGAATACTGGATGGGGCATGCCTTGAATTCAAGAGAAACTTACGATGGGATCATGGACAACTGTGAGTTTGCGGGTATCGGGCCTTTGGAGCGATCCGACGGCGATGGCGATGGCGATGGCGATGGTGATGGTGATGGTGATGGCGACGAGGAAGAATGCGACAGGTGGCTCGATGTCAGCGCGGACGAGATGGGAAATATCAATATCTACGAGATCTATGCTGACATGTGCTTGGAAGAAGTGGGAAGGAGAGGCGATGGTGGGGAGCTCATGAGGAGGTTGGGGAGGGGACACGTTCTGGGTAAGAATGTCCGATCGAACCCACAGCCACAGTACGAGCCGTGCGTGGACAATTACCTCGAATCGTGGCTCAACGTTCCGGAGGTACAAAGCGCACTTCATGTCAAGGGGGGACAAGCCAATTGGACTCAATGCAGCGACTCGGTGCAGTACAGCTACGAGGATCTGTTGTCGTCCATGCTACCGACCTACGAGTTCCTGATTGGAAAGGGACTCGATATCGTCGTGTTCAGCGGTGACGTTGACGCGATCGTGCCGGTTACGGGAACGAGGAACTGGCTCGATAGGCTAGGATTGGAAGTGGAGGAAAAGTGGAGGCCATGGATGGATTCTGAAGGACAGGTCGGGGGGTACAGGGTCAAGTACAATGGGCTCACTTTTGCTACAGTCAGAGACGCCGGGCATATGGTGCCCTACACGCAACCTGGAAGAGCCTTCGATCTGTTCTCAAGGGCTCTCGAGGGGAAGTTCTAAATGATAGAAACTAAAAAAAAAATTCGGAGAAAGACTTCACAGACTTTTTCGTTGATGGCGATGGATGACATTGCCCCTTACATACATTCATGATTACACACATTAACCGCTGCATGAATCTTAAGACCACAAGAGGAATGAGGGTTCCAAGTTACTTTCGGCAGGCTTATACTCGATAGTAGTGACCATACCGGCCATGGCATGATAGGTCATATGGCAGTGAAGCGGCCAAACACCCTCGTTGTCAGTGTCGAAACAAATCTTGGCTTCATGGCATTCGCCCTTTCCTGTCATGAACGTGTCCCTCATCGCCCCGCTGAAATTTTCGTTGTCGATGGACACGACCTGGAAGCTGTGCCCGTGTAGGTGCATCGCGTGAGCATCAGCGTTGTAGTTGACAATGGTGATGCAGACGCGCTTGTTGCTCTCGACCAAGAGGAGCGGATGCGGGTTGGAAAAGTTGGAATTCGCATTGGCCGGGTAAAAAAGAAAGGGGAGTGTTTGGTTGTCGATCGACTGAAAGCCATTGTCTCCTGTCAAATCCAAAACAATGTCGTAATCGGGTGGTTCATCTGTGAGAGGGAAAAAGGCTCTCAAGGACCTTTCTTGTCCCATTCCGGTGTTATCTTGGGAGAAGAAGCCGGTGGCCTCCTCGAATTCGCTCAGGTCACCAAACTTTTGTTGCGAGGAGGGCGTGGCCTCCCCAACGCACATGAGCACGCCAGCTTGCTGACGCTTAACGTTGAACAAAATATCCGATGGCGGTAATTGATCAAGCGGTCCCATGGCGTTGCGAGCGAAGATTGGAAAGCAAACGTCCTCCTCAGGCGCCTGGAGCAGGACGTCGCCTCTCTGCGCCGGGCCGACCCATAAGCCGTCAAATTCGTCGACAAAATGCGGCTCGGTGAACTGGCCATCCACCGCAATCAGAGTTGGCCTGGGCATTTCCTTCCCCCAGCTCGTCGAGTTGAACTGGACAACATAGCTGCTCATGGCAGCATCGTTGATGACCCTCAATCGTATGTACTCTCCTCTCTCGACGAACATCACAATGGGGTCGCTCATCTGGCGACCGTTTGCCAGGTGATACCTGAAAGCGACGTCGAAGCCATCACCTGCGTCCATACACTCGCTGAAGTTGAAGGATGACTTGTCCTCTCTCCAACCGTCGGATAACAATTGCATCACCTGAGACTGATTCCAACCGTTCACATTGGTGATGGGATATCCGGTCTCCCCATCAAGATCTCCTTCGCCGAAGAAAGAGACCGAATCTTCCAGGAACAGGACATGATCCTTCGCCTGCCTTAGCACGCTGAGGTAAGGGTCGGGGTAAGTTGGGGGTGGAGGCCCCCTGACGATTAGAGGCAAGGAGAGACCGCGCTCATGCTGCCAGCTATAGTGTGAGTGGATGAAGTGCGTGCCAAAATTTTTAGGCAAAATGTCAAAGTGAACACGGTCGCAACGTCCCGGTTGGATTGGTGGCTGGGATAACATGGGCACTCCATCCTGGTTGTTTGGAGGAGTGAGGCCGTGTTGGTGCATGGAGACTGGTACGGTCAAATTATTACAGTATACAACGTTATACTGCGCACTGATTTCGTCCTTGGAGTTCACCAAAACTACATGCAAGCCGTCAATCTCTGCATACTGGGGTCCCCACCCTGTTATTTCGTACCGCTTATATTCCTTCGCGTTACTATTAGCGTCATCGCCAAGAGGGTTGGAGAGCGAGATGGATCCTAGGTTTATGTTGAAAACCGACGCCTCATTGTTCACCCTCATCCGATAATCGGGGTTTGCATTCGGGCCATCTTTGGACTTCTTTGTCTCCTTCGTTTGCTTGCCCTTTCCCTTTCCCTTTAGTTCGCGAGAGATATCAGCTTGAACAAAATACAGCAGCGCCAGAAAAAGGGTACCAACGAGAAGCTTCATCTTGGTGATGTGCAGAATTTAATGGGCACTGTGCAAGGGAGACTAACAAATTGGGCGCTCGGGGGGGGGGATATAGAACGTGAAAATGTGATTGGAGGCGCGACACGACGTTTATTAGCTAATTCACGCGTTAACTGAAATTAAATTCTAGAGAGACGGAATCACCGAAAATCCAAACTCTCTCTTCTCCCCAAGTTAATTTTTCAGGTACTTTTTTGCATAGGTGCGATTTTGTCGGGTTCTTTTTGCCCTGGAATGCTCGATTAAGCCGCAATGACCCCTCTAGGACACCAGTGAGCATTTCGATCACCAGGTCGTAATCAACTTTGGTGGGGATTGTACACCCCAATGGAGAATTTGACGTTTTATTCTATTCTCGTCGCGCTTAGATTGCAGTATGTACCTGTGTATAGCGCTTGTACGCATTTTCTCTCTCTTATAAGCCTGTAATTAACCCCCCTTTTTTTCCCTCATCATCCTCGACATCTCAACTGTAAATTTAGGGGTGATTCTTTCACCTTCGTTTATTTCAAGTCACTACACTAGAGCCCCAACAGATTCTCATGGGTTGCAATGCCTCCATGAGCAGTGGGTTGTACGACTTCCCTTCGCGTTCCTCCACTTCAAACGGCTCAGGTGCAAGTAGCTCGTTGGTTGAAGGCGGCGTGAATACCCTAGAGGATACCGGGCACCACCACAAACCCCTCGTGGACCCTACCGGCGACTCCTCGAGCAATAAAACCCACAACCTGTTCTTCGTCCCCGTCTCGTCGGCGAACACTACGATGAGTAGCCAGATGAGTAGCCTGACGAGCAATAAGTCGAATTCGACTTCGTGTTCGTCTTTGTCGTCTTTGGGTGTG
>Ga0115553_1002694_pt1 | contig 10695 bp, 6 predicted proteins | sample COGITO_mtgs_1103_2_FD_87284 | JGI IMG/M metagenome (GOLD analysis project Ga0115553, IMG submission 87284) | Pelagic marine microbial communities from North Sea - COGITO_mtgs_110331 | ecosystem: Environmental > Aquatic > Marine > Epipelagic | place: Germany:Helgoland, sampling site Kabeltonne... | reverse complement strand
GATCTCTTCCTCCTCGTCGTCTTCTTCCCCTTGCTCCCCGGCCTCCCCCTCCCCCCCCTCCACACTCGAGCCCCAGTGGTTTGTGTAACCTTCAACATTCCCCTCATCATTCATCTGCCCATTCCCATCGTCGGCAAACATAACGCCATCCCCGTTCTCTTCTTCGCCGTTGTTGTCGTCTTCGAATGACATCACGTCCCCAAGTTTGTCTTGGTCCATGTTTTTGCTTTCAATTTTTGTCTTCACTTTTTGGTCGTTGTTGGGTGTTAGGCGAGGGAAGGGGGAAGTCCACTTGGAAGCAAATTATTCGTTTTTGGTTGACAATGAGCTATCTTGATCACTCTTTGCGGTTCTTGTTTTTATTTAGTGCGTCTTCCTTCCAACTTAAGTTACAAATAACGACTCGAGGGCCGGAGTTGGAAGCTTCCAGAAAGCTGTTTTGTCCCCTGTTCCAAAACCAAAGGTTATTTTTGGAAAACTAAAGCTACTTTTTGCTTATCTGACCTTCCTAATCCCTTTCCAACACTCCAGCCCTACCATATAGCACCGCTTTCTTCCAACTCCCCCCCTCTACTTCTGCCTCCCAACTCCCAGCTGCCTTCCCAACAACCAACCTCCTGAACTCCAAAATACCGGACAAACACCTCGGGCAGGACATGGAACCTCCCGAATTGTCCTCGGAGATGCCGAAGGCGGCGACTGACCTCTCCAAGGAGCTAAACTACGCAAAGATCATCAAGATTTTTTCCCACCCTGATACGATGAATTTGTACTCTCGCCAAGTAGCCCAGCTTCGTCGCGTTAGCCGTCACAACCCCCAGGGCTTCATGTTAGGTCATTTGGGCGATATTCGCGAAATTCTCTTGCTATCCCTAGGCAGGGTTGTTGATAACCATTCAGAGTTTGAGAAGCCTCTGGCCAGCTTGGTCAATTTGTGCAAGCTACCTGCACGTAGGCAACGCAGCAACGAGGAACTGCTCCCAGAAGGCTTGAAAGCGGTTGACGGAATCTACCGGGCCCTCGATGACATCCTCCGATGTGGTGTACTCTCTATCCAGATAGAAGCTGCTAATGCGCTGACTGAAATAGCCAAGGGACGCCGTGGAACTGAGCTGAAGGCCTCCAAGGATACTGTTTCAGAGATAAAGGTTCTCGGCGTAGCTGGGGCTGTAAAAAATGACCAGAGACCGAAAACTCGCGATCTTAATCAAGAGATGCTCCGAAATAGTGGGGTCGTCGATGGATGCATTGCAGAACTTCTCGGAGTGGCCAAAGAGATGGTAGAGAGGTTAGACGTTGAGGAAGAGATGACACTGAACTATGAGAGCGATTTGAGCAGTGATGACGAGGAGGAAATCGCTATTGAAGGTGGTGGTGCAGATACGATCAGCGGAGGGAACAGTGGCGAAATTGAAAACGCGGATGAGACCAGCGAGATACTTGAATCACCCAGCGTTGACCCCGGTGACTCCACTGGCGACAACAACCCGGAGGAACCTCCGGCACCCCCAATCAAAACTCAGACCAATAACCAAACAGCCCCCCCCCCACCGACAAAAACGCCTCGCCTACTCTTGATGAGCTTGCTTAAGCTCTTAACCGAGCTCTCTGAGAACGAAGGAAACTCGGCTCTGATGATTTCTCTGGGTGCTGAGGACGTTGTGATGCGGATTATGGACAGACTTAACGACGAGCGTGACGAGACACTCAATATGTGTGTCGAAATTTTGTGGAATTGTCTCGAACATAGCGCCGTTAAGTTGGATACTGGCAATCCTGCCAAAAGCCGCACGGAGCTCATCAAGAAGTGCCGTCAGTCCAATGCAATGTATCGAATGTCTACGCCGTCCAACATAGCGACCCTCTGCAAACATTTTCGATCGCTCCTTCAGAGAGGATTTCGCAACAAGGACAAAGAATTGAGGAACGAAATCCTTATTCTTGCCTCCTTAGTTGCCCGAAATAAAAGGGGACACGAGCACTTCAACTCCACTGGTTTTGTCAAACTCATGTGCATTTATGCTACTGTAGCGGAGGTTGGGACTGATCCCGACGGGGACGGTGAAGATGTCCAGCACGTTGACCCGCACAACTTCGCCACTGTGAGCCCAGCCGATATTGAGCTCAAGCGCATCCTTTGGAACCTTCTCTCTGACCTTGCCCGCTCAAACCAGGAAATCCTCGGCATTGTGGTCGAGTCGCCGCTCCTCCACACGCTTTTGATGTATCTTGACACTGATCTGGACGGCGATGGGATACCGGACGACAATGACTATGCTGACGATGAAGAAGAAGTGCCTGAAGGCCAAGATAACCCTGACGGCGATGAGCAGGAGGCTGTTGAAGCTGAAATCGGCGGCGCGGGGGGCTCAAATATCATCGCTCGTATCCCCAGGACTCAGCTCCGGGTTCTTCAGCAGCAGGCGATTACTGTGCTGCTCAATCTAGCCCCCCGTGCAAGTGAGAAATTCAGGGCGCTTGGTGGTCATGTAATCACGTTGAAATTCCTGGATTGGTGCGGTGCCAGTGAGAGTAACCGTGATTTGGTCCAGGGTGCATTGATGTTGCTCATTAGCGTTGTCGGTCTTCCAGGCCTTCAAGAGGAGCTCGGCCAGCTGAATGCCATTAGAATTATGCTTGGCAGGTTCAACGATTTATCTGCGCCCGAATCGCTCCGTGCTGATGCTGTCCGCATCATCAGCCGGCTCTGCAGTGGCAATCCTGCCAATCAGGACAACCTGCGCAAACACGTTGGAATAGCGGCACTCGTCAAAGAACTCTCAGAGTACTGCAAGCACAGAAGAATTATCTGCGGCAAACCCAAACCCAAGACAGAAACTGAGAAGAGCAAGGAGAATAGCCTCAAGCCCATGAAGCAAGACGAAGGTAGCCTCATGGGAGGAAGTGCGAAAGAAAAGGTCAGCATTCTCGTAGTAGGCGTTGTCGACTGCATTTGGAACGCGGTCATCGGCAACAAGTCTTCCGAGGCCAGATTCCTCCACGTCGAGGGCCAAGATGGTCTATTGGATCTCCTAGAGATTTGCCCTGCCCTCATGAGAAGCCAGATCTGCGGCGTGTTGGCTGACTTGGTTAAGAATGATAGGAGCTTGCCGTATCTGACAGCTTGGAGATCAGACAGGAGCATGATGTCTGCCGTGCAGCTTCTCATGGTGCTCTGGGAAGAAGAGGAAGTGCGCTTGCGTGTACAGCGAAACAATGGTGTAATAGTTGACTTATGGAAGCCGCTCGGGCGTCACTTGGGGCGTGAGGAGGTGCCCAGTCGCCCCGATGACTTTTACAACATGGCTGGTAATGATCCTATAGGGGAAAACGCCAGTAGCTTGGAGCTGGCCATGGAGGCAGCGAAGACTGACCAGATGGGCACAACCATGGCTGCGTTCAAGAAGCTTGAAAAAGCTCTTGCTGCCGGTCAGAAGAGGGGCGGCGGGAACTTGGAGAGGGCGCTGCGGAAAAGCATGGCCAAAGATGATATTCGAGGAAAGATTGCCTGCTGCGTGGAAAAAATCGGATGGGAAGAGGCGCTCAAGGGCCTCAGTGCCCATGAACGCATGACCTTGACCATGTGTAAAAATTGGCTCTATTTCACCGAGGCAGAGTGTTGGATGAATGTCCGCGATAAGAGTGTCGGCGAGATGGTGAAGCCAATTCTTGCTGATAAGCTCCTTGTCAGCAAGCACCTTGAAGAGGCATTCGAGAATGCAAACACGGTGAGAGAAGAACAGAAGGTTCTCTTTGACGAGAAGGTTCGCGTCGGTGAAGCTGCTGAAGCTGAGTTTTTCAACGGAATTTTCAAGCAGCGCGACCAAGAAATCAACCAGCACCTGATCAAGAAGAAGGCTATGATGCCCAAATCACTGAGCAAGCGCAAGGCCGAGAAAGAAGCTAAGGCGGCTATGTTGGCTAAAAGTCTAGTGAAGAGCGCACCTAACGAAGGCAACAATGGAACGCTGCCGGTGAAGGTCGAAATATTAGATGATGGCGAGAATACACAGAATACACAGGGAGAAAATAGCCAGGTCGATGTTATACAGGGCGAGCTCAATGATCACGATCTTGAGTTTGTTAGTGCGGAGGAAAAGAAGGAGTGACAAACTAGGATAATATGTTGAAATTACGCTGTCGCTTTGCAAATATTACCAACCCACTCCTCCCATTTTACGAATTTTCCATTAAAATAATATTTAGCTTTAGCATTACCTCCTCCGTCCTCCCATTCCTCCGCCTCCAAGCTTCCGGTTCGGCTTGTTGTGCTGCATGTCCTTGCATTTGGGAATATGTCTAGCTCCTGCCTTCTCGTTGAAGTTCCTGCCGCAATGCGGACAGTTGACATAATTGCTTGGGACAGAAGGTGCTCCTCCACCTCCCATCCCACCGCCCCCCTTGGCCGCCTCCTGGTCCAAGTAGAAAGTCGCGCTTTTACCTTCCTTCTCCGCCTTGGCCATGAGCCTATTTGCCTTCATGGCCTCCCGAAACTGTTTGCTCTCTTCTTTCCATTTCGTATTATCTTTTTTCTTGTTCACTTTGACCCCCTTGTCAGCCAACCTTTTTTCCTTGACAATTTCTTTTCGCGCTTGAATTGCCATTTTCATCTCATCCTTATTGATATGCTCGTTTCCTGTGATCCGCGCCATTGCTGAATTGAATACCTTACGTTTCTCGTTTCCCTTGCAATTAGGGATGTGCTTTGCCGCGGCATTCTCATTGAACTTACGACCGCACTTGGGGCAGCCAACCATTGCCACTGGAGCAGCAGCGAATTCATCGGGAATTCCATCTCCTGCAACGTTTACAGGTGCATTACTCTGGCTTGTCATTGATGATTGGGGAGCGTCTGAGCGAGGAGTAAATTGTATTTTGTTCCCACCCCCACCAAAGGGATCAGCAATGCTGTCCAGGTCAGGATAATCACTGGACGAGGGAGGAGGCTGTTGAACTTGTTGTCGATATTTTTGCTGTTGCTGTTGTCTCTGAGGATGGTGTTTTTGCTGCCCCTTCTGTTGATAAGTACTATCATTGTAATCTTGTTGTTGTTGGCGGTGCTGACGTTGAGGTTTGTCAGGAACCTGACGCGTTTGTCTAGGTTGTTGCCGAGGTGGTGGCTCCTCATATTGTTGTTGCTGCTGCTGCTGGTATCTCCTCTGCTCCTCGGCAAAGTCGTCCTGCTGTCTCCGCTGCGCATGCACCTTTTCCTTCGCCTGCCGTCGCCCAACAGCCGCATCTTCTTGTTCACCAAATTTGTCGTCGACAGAAGAAGTATCATTGTTCCAGTCAAGGAGCTTCTTTTGATTTCTAGTTTGTTGTTGCTGCTTGGGAGGCTGCTGCCGATATTGATGTTGTTGTTGTTGTTGTTGTTGCTGTTGTTGTTGTTGCTGTTGTTGTTGTTGCTGTTCCTGCCCAATAGCGTTACCAAGCCCCTCATCGTTGTAATCCACGTTGTAGTCGCTGTTCCACTCAGGGAGCTTCTTTGTCTTTCTTTTCGGCTGCTGCTGCTGCCGCTGCTGCTGCTGTTGCTGCTGCTGCTGCTGTTGCTGCTGCTGCTGCTGTTGCTGCTGCTGCTGCTGCTGTTGCTGCTGCTGCTCGTATCGATCAGGGACCTCTTCCTGCTGATCTCCGCCGTACAGGTAATCAGTGGTGGTGTCACTATTCCACTCCGGAAGGGGCTTGGCTTTCTTAACCTTCCGACGAGGACCGCGGTTGCCGTTACTAGCCTCGGCAACACTGCTGGTCTTGTAGGGGCTGTTTTTCAACCCACTACCAGCGAAAGCGTCGGCACCGCCTTCAGCCTTCAACATTTCCATGTACTCCCTTTGTTCCCTTTCAAACATCTCATTCTTGCTCAATTTTCTTTCCATAGTACGATCAGCTCCTCTCTCTACGCCTCTATCAGCGCCTCTCTCTGCACCTCTCTCCGCGCCTCTCTCTCTCTCCATCCTCTTCTTCTTTTGCTCAGCCTCCATCGCTCTGGGGCTACTCCTCGGACTATAAACAGGGGTTGTCTGTGCACGGTAGCGAATTTGACTCGCGTCTGCGCTTGCACTGACAGCTGTATTGCGCACCGTGCTTTTCTCTGACTGCATGTCTCCGCTGTGTGCGGTCCCCGCGAGGTTCAGTCTCCCGCCACCGAACTTGGAAGATCTCTTCGGCTGCGTAGAAGCGAGCTGCGAGTGTTGCCTGTTCCCATTCGTACCGGCAGATTTGCTCTCGCGTCCTTTCTCACGACGCCTCATCATACGCTGTTTCAAGAGATCCATTTCCCCGTCTTCTAACACCCCGCCGTCATTAGCAGAACCATCGTTGATTCCATGTGACCAATGTGGATTGTTGCGTGTTGGGTCAGTGGCTGGCGCAGTGGTAGAGCGAGTGGATTCGTCAAGATTGATCGACAAGTCAGAATCCGCATTGAGGTTTTGTCCGCCCGTTACGACGCCCATCGCGACTCCGTCATTACGACGCGAAGATACTTTCCCCAAAACGCCACGACCTTTCTCCTCCCTGCGCTCGCGACCGCTCATGCCATTAGTTGTCGAACGTGGGGGGGAGGTCCAAAGGTCTGTCATATCGCGAGTATTCTTGTGCTTCCATTCGTTCGAAGCGTTCGGACGAGGTTGTCGCGACGGGAGTTGTTGGCTTTGGTTGTGGTCAATGTCATCCGACAAGTCGTAGCGCTGCTGTTCCTGTTGTTGTTGCTGCTGCTCCTGTAGCGCTTGTCTTTGCTTTTGTTGTTGTTGTTGCTGCTGCTGCTGCTGCTGCTGCTGCTGGCGTTGTCGAGGCTGTGTTTGAATCTGGCTCTGTTGCTGCGGCTGCTGCTGCTGATGCCTCTGATTTTGATGCTGGTGCTCATCCCACTCAGCGGCTCCGCCCCTTTTTCTAACCTCGCTCGTCAGCGTGTCAGAGCCGCTTGGTGATGGAAGACTCGTATTGCTACAGTTGCTGCCCCCCGTACCGTTAAGATTCACTTTCCCCCCAGGTGACCCAAATGTTGTAAAGCCCCTGTACCCCACTGACCCTGAATTATTTTTGGTATTATGGTTGTTGAGCGACTGTGTATTTTCTTTAACAAGCTCAGTTTTTTCGTAGAACTCGTCTAATGAGTCACTCGCGAGCTGCGTCAAAGTTTTCGCGGCGGGAGGACCGCTCATCGAGCTGCTGTTGGAGCCATTGTTGTTGATCTCAGCAGCCTCGAAATAGTTGTCTTTGTGATTGCTGCGCAGACTCCGCACCTGGTTCGAGTTTACCGCAAGCTCTTCATCCGCCGATGGACCTTGTCCTGAACGTGCTGACCGAAGCTTCTTCGCGCGCTCCTGCGAGAATTTTGGTTGTGGGCTGTTAGTTTGAATGCATTTGCAAGTTTAGGTTGCCTGTGGGTGGTACACACCAGAGAATCATATACTCACCACCGCCTGCTTCCGTTTCGCTGCCCACTCAGTAGGATTGTAATCTCTCGATGCTGACGACATTTGTTTTCTGCCTTTTTGTTCTTGCTGGGGGTGTTTTGTTTTAGGGGGTGCGCCAGGGGCGTAGGAGGAGAATCTTGGCAGATAAAGGACGATTTAAAGTTTGAAAATCGGATCCTAGCGGTGTTGAAGAAGTGCTGTGCCTGAAATTGAAAAATAAGTTGTGCTAAACAATTAAGGGGTGCAGGGAGGCAGATCAAAAAATCAAAAAAGCACCGGTCGCCGGATTTCCGGATTTTTGGCTCAGCCTAGGGACCGATTTGAGTGGAAGAGTCTTAGAGGCTTTATTTGGTAGTGCTTCTACTAATTTCTGGTTTTCATCATGGCAGCAGCTATCATGCTTGATGCTGAAGGTTTTCTGGCCGAAAACCATGCTAGTCAGATTGACTAAAAGCCAACTGCATCGATGTCACTGAAGGCAAGTCCAAGTCCAATGCGAAATGTTTGGGTAATAAATATCAGTAAATGTCTTGTCTGCTTTTCATAACAGTCTCGTTTGCACGAATAATTCAGTTAGCTCATGGGATGAAGCTCTCTTCATCCCATCCCCATCCACCATCACCGGTGACCTTTTTGGTGAGGGCAACCCCATTGTCGAATTTTACCCCGTCCCAACCCTCCTTCATGAAAGCCCTGATGTTCGAGTGGTCATCGCCATCGGGTGTGTCGCGAACACCACGGTAATATTCCCCCCAGAGAGAGACTGGGGGGTTGACATTCACATACAGCAGGTTGACATTGCATTTGACAGTGGTTAGTTGAGGCATCATTTAGAGGCGATCGACGGGATTTCGACTATTCGTGACAGCACATCGCGCCCCTCGCTTATATTTACTTACGAGTTGTCTCCTTTGAAAGCTGGCAAAGGGCTGCAAGCGATAGCAGCTTGGCAGTCCCGTGGTTCTCTCCCGGGGTGTTCACCACACCGCCGTTCACAAACTCAATGTCGTGGTCCTCGTAAGACACCTCGATCGCATCAATCACCTCCTGAAAGATTATCGAGTCTGGACTCATCTCACAATTTGCCAAGAAAACCTAAAGAGAAGAAATGTGCTGGGTGGTTAGTTTGGATCACAGCAAAGAGTTGAAAAGTGAATCGGGGCTTTGGATTCACCGAGTTCGTTCGTTTTTTCTATTTGCTTTATTTCATTTTTCAAGAAATGCTATGCGATTTCCGAAAATGCAATTTTCCGCTCTCGCATAGCCGGACAAGCACTCACCTCAATCTCTGAAGGAATTGTTTCTCCAGTTGCCAGGATTTCTTCGAGCATACGGGATGGCTTGGAGTCATCCACAGCTCCACCCTTAGCGGTCGTTCCGTCCCAACCAAACGCAAGATTGTCAGCTTTCGGAGTTGGTGGGCGAATTTCAGCTGAGAGACGAGAGCGGATCGATCGGGGAGAAAAGTGAGGTCGGGCCAAGAACGTTAAGCTCAACGTGGACGTAATCAACAGGAATGGTAATTTGAATGCAAAGAGAAGGACCGCCATAGCGTGTGTTCTGTATATCGTGCTCAAACTATATAAACGGAAAGCGTGTCTTTTGAAACATGATTTTTGGGCAGGGGTGGGGCTCAAGAAAAAGTAACAAATAGACCCACAGCTCCGTATTAACACCGCACGATAACAAATAAACATCACGGGGTCGATCATTGTGCTTTGCGTTCGTTTGTTCATCATGAGTCCGGAAATCTTTCTGTTTGCCGTTGTCAGCTGCTGGAGACTGACGAATTCTTTCACAGCAGGGAATACCCCACTAAAACGACGTTCTTCACAGTTGCCACGGCATTCAACGTCTCTTCAGAGCATATTTGGCACTGCGCAGTATTGGTCGGATATGTATTCAGGCAGAGGAGATTTTCCAGCAGATCAGTATAGCTGGTATTTTTCGTATGGGGGCAAAGTGTCGAAGCTTTGGACCTCACTAAACATTCCCAAGGATGCGGCAATATTAGTACCTGGTTGTGGAAATTGTGACTTAATTATGCAGCTGTACGACAGCGGTTGGAAAAATGTTGTCGCTACCGACTACGTTCCGGAGGCTATCGACCGTCAGGGCGAAATTCTAGGGCAAGGCCGTGAGGTGCAACTGCTCTGCTCTGACCTCACTGACATGGATGTATTTGCACCGAGAGTTTTTGACGTTGTTCTTGAAAAGGGTGCGCTCGATGCTGTGTCACTTAGTGAAAATAGTAGTGACCTCGGAAAGGCAGTCAGTGAGATCAGCAGAGTCTTGAAGCCAGGAGGTTTACTTGTGAGTTTTCAGGGTGTTGTCGATGACAAGAAGCGCCAGGAGGTGTTCGGGAACAACTGGGAGGGGGTGAAGGATGGATCTGGAGAGCTGGAAGCTGGCGGATTCGTGTGGAAGCGGCGAATATCGTCTCTGTTGGGGGCGTCCCCGTCACCGTCAGAGTCGGGCATGACGATGAGGAGGGAGACATCACCTTTTGCCTTGAGAGCGAACCGGGGCGACACCTCACTTTTCGCAATGAATAAGAAACGCCGCGAGCAACTCGGTCTGGAAGATGGTGATGACGAGTACGATTTGGACCAGGCCTTGCGAAACAACACTGACGATACCATTTCTAAGATAATCGCTGGATCGCTGATTGTAACGTTAAGTGGCCTCCTGATATGGGGACTGGTGCTCCCTCAAGTCACGGACTATGGCGGGGATGGCGTTTGCGTGCCTGCAAGGAATGGAGGAAGGTGCCCCCAGTAGGATTACAGTGACAAGAGTAGTTGCTTAATTGTAGAAGGAGATTTTACAAAGATTACCACCAACTTACACCGAGGGGTGGCCGACTGTTTCCTTTGCATTCACAAAAAATGCTTTTCTCTAGTCCAAATTAATTCATACTTTCTGTATTTTTCAATTGCATTCCTTGATTGCTTTTCTCAATTCAAGCAGTCGGCCCTCCCCAGGTGCAGTCGGCCCGTTCAAAAACTCACGAGGTATCCCTGAATGCCAATAAAGCCCTCATCCTGTCCCCCAACGACGATGAGTCTCCCCCCTCCTCCCTCGTCCATCCTGAGTAGCTCAACGTCGTAGATCGGATAAGGCCCGGCAACCCCGAGATTCTCCGCCAAGACAATTTCGTTCGACTGGGGGTTGCTTTCAGAGTTCGCTTCCTCGTACATCTTAGCGCGAGTCTTGAAGGGCCAGAGGAGGACACGGCCGTCAGATCCGTATGTCACGTAGCCAATATCGCTGATTACCT
>Ga0115553_1002693_pt1 | contig 10696 bp, 10 predicted proteins | sample COGITO_mtgs_1103_2_FD_87284 | JGI IMG/M metagenome (GOLD analysis project Ga0115553, IMG submission 87284) | Pelagic marine microbial communities from North Sea - COGITO_mtgs_110331 | ecosystem: Environmental > Aquatic > Marine > Epipelagic | place: Germany:Helgoland, sampling site Kabeltonne... | reverse complement strand
GGTGTTGCCGATCCCGAACTTAAACGAAAGGCTATAGGAAAAGTGTTTATTGATGTATTTGAGGAAGAATCAAAAAAAATACAGGATGCACGTTGGTTAGGTCAGGGAACTATTTATCCCGATGTCATCGAATCTATTTCTGCTACAGGAGGACCTTCTCAAACCATAAAATCTCATCACAATGTGGGAGGCTTACCCGATTATATGATGCTAAAGGTTGTAGAGCCTTTAAAACAACTTTTTAAAGATGAGGTGAGACGTATTGGGAAATCATTGGAAATTGATTCTAAGATTTTAGGCAGACATCCTTTTCCCGGTCCAGGCTTAGGTATTCGTATTTTGGGAGATGTGACAAAAGAAAAGGTACGCATTTTGCAAGAGGTTGATTATATTTTTATTGAAGGATTAAAAGAACATGGTTTATATGATGAGGTTTGGCAGGCTGGAGCTATTTTTCTACCCATTCAATCGGTTGGTGTAATGGGTGATGAAAGAACTTATGAAAATGCCGTCGCCCTCAGGGCTGTGTATTCTACGGATGGAATGACTGCCGATTGGTGTCATTTACCGTATGATTTTTTAGCTTTAATATCTAATAGGATCATTAATCAAGTTAAAGGGATCAATAGGGTAACTTACGATATAAGCTCTAAACCCCCTGCTACAATAGAATGGGAATAGTATGAAATCGATATTAATTGTGTTTTTTGTTTGTTTGGCTTTTTTCTCTTTTGAGCAGAAATATGCAAGCATTGGTGAAAAAGATGGAGAAATGTATTATATGCATAAAGTTGAATCCAACAATTCCCTTTACAGCATTTCGGTTACTTACGAAACGTCAATTGATCAATTAAAAGAGAATAATCCTGAACTTTCAGAAGGACTAAAAATCGGACAGTTGATCTGGATTCCTGTAAAATATGACGACCTCATTCATATTGTGCGGCATCGTGAAACTTTATATGGGATTTCGAACAGATATTCTAAACCTATTGATACAATTGTTGCTTACAATCCCAATGTTAAAGGAGGTCTTCAAAAAGGTCAAGAAATTATAATTAAAAACATTATTCGTCCCATCAAGTTAGAATCCTCTAATGATAATCCTTTTAGTACCCATTCTAATATTGAAAACACTTCTTCTGAGTTTGAAGATTCTCTTGTTCAATATGTTGTTCATTCGGGTGAGACACTATATTCTATTTCAAGAAGATTTATGGTTTCGATTGATACATTGTCCAATCGAAATAAATTAAGTTCGAATGTATTGAGTGAAGGTCAAGTACTCATTATTCCATTGAAAAAAGAACTTGAAGTAAAAGAACGAGAAGATCAAGATACATTGGGTGAAGTCACCGAAATGGTTTTAGATAGTGTTTCGTATCTTGAAAATGATTCAATTCATCGAAATGTAGTCGTCTTTTTACCTTTTAACCTAGATACTGTTGATGTTCGCAACATCAGAAGATTCGCCGTAGATTATTACATGGGGGCATTGTTGGCAATTGATTCATTAAAAAATCACGGTGTAAAGTGTGACTTTTACTTTTATGACTATGAATCACAAATCAATCCATTTGATAGTCTTTTAAAAAGAGAAGAACTTGTAAATTCAGATTTGATTTTTGCCCCATTCAATTATAAAAAAGCAAAAAAACTAAAAGAATGGTCATCAGATAAAACAATGAAAATTGTTTATCCACTCAAAAGCCTCAATAAGCTGCATGATTATAGAGAAAATGATTTTTTTATGGAGCCAGAAGGTCGAGCAAAACAATATATTTTGGCCAAACACCTTTCGAATGTAGATTCATGTCAATTGGTTTTTATCAAAACAAGTGATTCCTTGGAATTAGTCAATCAAAATAAGTTTTTAGAAGTGTATTATAACATTAATGCGAAAACAAAGTTGATTGAGGCTAACGCTACGAATTACAAGTTTTTTGCAAATAAAAAAAACATAAAAACCTTATACGTTCTGCTTTCCGAAGATGAGGAAATTGTCAAAGATGTTTTGAGTTTCGCTAGTGAAAAAGAGGATGTTATTATTTATGGTAAAGAACAATGGATTAAAAAAATCAAATATACGTCTAGCATTGAGAATATAACGCCATTTAGATATTCTGTAGGAACTCATTTGGATTATAACAACCCCTCTACAAAAAGCATTCACCGAAGGTATAGGAGTAGATTCAATTCAGATTTGACAAAGATGTCAGGAATTGGATATGATGCAACGTTAAACATTGTATTGCACTTGTTGTATGACACGTCATTACAGAAGGGATTGGTTCACAACTTTAGATTCGATTTTGAAGGAAGCCCATTGAATCATAATATGGGTGGTTACATATTAAATTTTGATAACTTGGACATTTCAATAGTTGAATAATGGATAGAAATCAAATTTCATCCTCGTTCGAAGAAATACAAAGTTACGTTTGCGAAAAGCTTGAAGAGCTTGATGGGGATTCATTCTTTGAATCTGACTTATGGTCAAGAGATCAAGGAGGCGGAGGTCGAACCAATACCATAAAAGAAGGAGCTGTAATTGAAAAGGGAGGAGTGGCTTTCTCAAAAGTTTTTGGAGCCGTTTCAAGTCAAATGTCCAAACAATTAAAATTGGATGGGGATTCTTTTTTTGCTACAGGTGTTTCTATTGTTCTTCATTCTAGAAAAGTCGAACATCCTATCATTCATATGAATATTCGGTATTTTGAAATTGATGAAGATAAATATTGGTTTGGAGGAGGTATTGATTTGACACCTATTTATATCGATGAAGATCTTGCCATTCGTTTTCACCAAAAATTGAAAAAATTATGTGATAAATATGACCCATCTATGTATATCCGATATAAAAAATGGGCAGATGATTATTTTTATTTAAGTCATAGGAAAGAGTCAAGAGGAGTAGGGGGAATCTTTTTTGATCAGATGTCCGAAAATGAAAATATGACTAAAGAACAAATTCTTGAATTTTGTTTAGGGCTTGGACGATTATTTCCAATATTGTATGCTGAACAAATTTCCGAGTCAAAAAGAATGGATGAAATGAAACGAGATTGGCAATTATTAAGACGGAGCCGTTATGTTGAGTTTAATTTGTTACATGATAGAGGAACAAAGTTTGGGATATATTCCGGGGGAAGAACAGAGTCTATTTTGTTGAGCATGCCACCTGAGGCAAAATGGGTATACAATTATCAAGAAAAAGAGGATACTTTGGAATATCAAACCCAACAAATTCTCAGGAGTAATAGAACTTGGATCAATTCTTAATTGATCTAAAAGTCAAATTAATTCTTTTGCCTATTTCTTTTTTCGTTTTAGGAATATGATGTTTCCAGTGATGTTGCAAAGTTCCTTTCATGACTAATAAGCTCCCATGCTGCATCTCGATATAGAATTTATGATTTTGCACCTTATGTCTAAATTTAATTTTTCTTGTTTCGCCCAAACTTAACGAGGCAATGAAGGGGTTTTCACCAAGCTCTTTTTCATCATCTGCGTGCCATCCATTTCCATCAGAACCGTTGCGATAAACATTCACAAGTACTGAGTTGAAATTCCTATTGGTAAACCTTTCGAGGTCCTGACAAATTTCTTTTAAAGTTGTCGTAAATGCGTGGCTTTCTAGCTTCGTTCCTGAATAGCTGTAAACTTGATTTTCTTTTGTGAAAAACGCTTCTAAACGAGGAGATTTAAATTGTTTACCGAATAAGGTTATATTTCTTTGTTCGTATTGGATGTAAGTCTCTAATTCTTTAAAAAAACGGTTTGCTTTCTGATCAGTATAAAAGGACTTGATGTAATTGACTTCACCATCTACATTTGCTAAATTCATCATAAATACCCCATGATATTATACATGGTATAACCCGCCCATTCTTTGATTAATTTATCCCACATCGCAAAAGCGTTTTGGCTTGGAATAAATTCAGTTAGCGATATTGATTCATTATGTATGGAATAATGATCGGTAGTAAATGGTGAGCAACTTATGCCTTCTTTTTCAAAACAAGCGAGAGCTCTTCTCATGTGCATCGAGGAGGTAATAAGTAAATGGTTTTGTTTTGAAAACCCTTTTTTTTCAAAAATCAACCGAGTTTGATGGGCATTTTCGTGGGTGTTTCGAGATTTATTTTCAACGATAATGTCTTCTTCGGGAATTCCCATCGAAATAAGATCTTGCCTTAATTGCTTGGCCTCATGCAAGCCTTCTTTTAAGACATAACCAGAATCACCTGTAATAACAATCTTATATATTTTCTTTTTTTTGTAAAGCTGAATCGCTTGCCATATTCGGTCAACTCCTCTTCTTGCACTAAGTCTATTTAGATCCTTGTTGTATTCAAACATTCCTGATAATACAATCCCATATTCGTGTTGCTTCAGTTTTTCGATTTGTAATCCTTCTATTTCCCATAGAGAAACCAATCGATTTACAATAAAACCATTTGAGAAGAAGAAAAAAACAAACAGGGCACTCCACATAAATCTTTTTTTCCAAACCCTATCTTTTATATAAAAAAACAAACCAACACTAACTAACAGCCAAGTAAATGGGGACAGAAGAAAGAGAAGTAATTTGGAAAGAACAAAAAACATAGTCAATCAATTTTTGAATTGGGGTTACGACTTACGATTCAAATTTAGTCAATCTTTAAATAATTATATTTTTGATAGTTTATTCTTATTTACGATAATGTTAAGACTCTTTGGTGCAACTTCAATTTTAATCGTCTTTCCTTCTTTTATATGTTCACCATCATAATGAGCGAGATCATCATTTAATTTTAAAATTGCTTTTTTAAATTTGATGGTCTCTACAAATTTCGACTTATGTCCTTTTTTTCCAATAAAACGTGCAACTAAAAATGGACTGGTCCATTTTGGGAATGGTTTGACAATAACCATTTCAATAATCCCATCTTGAACACTTGAATTTGGGGATATAGCAAAACGGTTTCCTAGCTCAGAGGTGTTTGCAATGGATAGTAAAAAGGCATCAACACTTTTACTTTTATCTTCAATTTCTATTTCTACTTGTATCGGTTTGTACTTGTAAAATTCTTGAACAGTATGTTTGATATATGTTTTTAGTCCCCTTTTCCGAGATCGATCAAATTTTTTGGCAATAAATGCATCTATTCCATATCCTCCTATTCCTAGAAAATGAGAATCGTTTACCGCAACCGTATCTATTTGAAGTTGAAAACAATTATTTAGACATTTGATTGCCCTAACCGTACGATTGGGGATGCCCATGTGATTTGAGATTCCATTACCAGAGCCTCTTGGAATAATTGCCAAACAGGAATTAGAATGGATTAAATTTACTCCGATTTCGTGTGCTGATCCATCACCTCCAACTGCACAGACGATGTCTATTTTTCTCGACACTGCCTCTCTTGTTAATTCGGCAGCATGACCTTTATATTGACTATAATATAATTGATAATCGAATTTTTGATGATTCAGGTGCTTTCGAATAAGTGTAGGTAATTTCTTTTTTCTACGCGTTCCAGAAATGGGGTTAATGATGAACCAAATTGTTGTTTTTTTTGTCGACAATCCTAGTGATTTTAATCGTTCACTTCAAAAATGTAGAAATTTTATGACAAATCTTATTATTTATACACTCAAAAAAACAAATGTCTCACTTGTTATTAGAGAATTTCGTCATATATTTGCACTCTCAAATTGAGTTTTTGAGATTTTAATGGCCCGTTCGTCTAGTGGTTAGGACGCCAGGTTTTCATCCTGGTAACAGGGGTTCGATTCCCCTACGGGCTACTTTTATTGGCCCATTCGTCTAGTGGTTAGGACGCCAGGTTTTCATCCTGGTAACAGGAGTTCGATTCTCCTATGGGCTACAGTTTTGAATTAAAATATGAACTTAAATAAATAAAATGGCAAATCATAAATCAGCGATTAAACGAATTAGATCGAATGAAAAAAGAAGGGTGTTGAACAAGTATCAACACAAAACCACGCGTAATGCGATGAAAACCTTAAAAGAAACAGCAAAAAAAGCGGATGCAGTTAAATTACTGCCGGCGGTATTCAATATGATTGATAAATTAGCGAAAAAGAATATTATTCACGATAACAAAGCGTCAAACCTTAAATCTGGTTTGCAAATGCATGTAAACGGACTATAGTTCTATTCTTTTTAAGAATTTTAAAAGGGGCTTTAGGGCCCCTTTTTTTATTAAGTTTGTTTTGAAATGAGACTGATTCTATTATTAATTTCTTTTTTTGCTTACACCGGAGTAAGGTCGCAAATCGGTTTTTCTGAATATTCTTCTGATACACTTTTAAGTGATTTTCGCACATTTGGTTCAATGAGTTCAAATAATGAAGGGCTTGGAGTGTTGGATCAATCATTTATTTCAATTGAGAACCCACATTTTTTTTTATCAAGTGAAATCTCGCGACCATTAGGATCAAACATTGATCAGATTCAATTCAATAAGAGACACATTAAACAAGAGATAAGTGCATTGCCGCATATTGGCTTTGGTTATATTTTTGGAAGCCAAGGGGCACAACGTGTTTCATTTAGATACGGACAGGTGTTACCTAATAATTGGGTTGTAAATACCCAAATCAATACCAACAAACTCGAAGGTTTTTTTAGAAATACAGCATATTCTCAATCTCATTATGGGTTTTCACTTTCAAAGCAGTCTGATACATATGGCTTGTTAATTAGCGGGGAAACGAATAAAATAGAAAGAGAGTGGAGTGGAGGAGTCTTAAATGATTCACTATTGGATTTTTTCGCCCCTCAGTTTATTCCTGTCCTTAAAGAAAGTTGTAACTCTACTATAAAAGGTTTTAATGCGGCTATAGGTAGTTATTTGGTTCTCATTAATAATGATAAGTTTCGTTTAAATTATATAAATGAGTCATCTGTGTTTGGTTTAAACAGACTATTCAATGAAACAGATACTTTGATTGGTATTTATGAAAATACAAATTTTGATACATTGGTTTCGAGAGATCAATTTCAACAAAGCACATTGGACCATTTTTCTGGTTTGAGGATGAATTCAAGTAATTCTCAATATAGTATAGGAGTAAAAGCCAGTTATTGGAATTATCGGAATATGGGACTTTTTAGGGATACATTGGAACTAGATGTTGAACACAAGTTTAAACTTAATTGGAAGCAATTTAAGTTTAATCACTCTGCCTCCTATAATGTTTTAGGCGCTTTTCGAAACTGGAAAATGAGGCAAGTAATCTCTTTCAAGCAGGATAATATTGGTTTAAATCGTTTCATAAGCTATCAGTTCAATAATAGTCTAGTTAAAAACATACCTCAGGTTTATCAGCGATTTTATGTATCTAATAATACAGCATATAATAACTCCAACATGAATTTGGAATCTAGTTATACACAAGAATTGAGTGCAAGATTCCATCAAACCTTGGACACAAATCACTTATTGAATATTTCACTTTCATATGGATTGGGAATTCAACGAGGCATCTATTATTTTGATTCTCAAAGTTTAAATTGGGAGAACAATAGTTCATTAAGTGATAATAATATTCACCAACTCAAATTTGCCATTGCTTACCAAAAGAATCATCTTAATATTCGTCAATCATATCAATACACCCAATTGAATAATCAAACATTAATTATTCCTCGTCATTATCTATATGGCTCAATAGATTATAAAATGGGTGTTTTCAAGGACAAGAAGATGGAGCTGACTTTTGGCCTAACTTATTCCTTGAGTTCAAAAACAAATATCATTCCTGTTATTGAAAATATTGGGGTTTATGATTTCTTGAATATCGATATAAATAATATTCAAAACAGCATATTTAATTTAGGAGCTTATACATCCATAGAAATTGAAACCTTTAGGTTTTTTCTGAAAGTTAATAATTTAGGTTATTTGTGGAATGACCTACAATGGAATTATGTTGAAGGTTTATATCTACCTGAAGTAGCCGTTCGTGTTGGAATTACTTGGGATTTCTGGAACTAATCTGTATTAAGATTAGCCATTTATTACTTCTAGCATTTTTGCGCCAATCTGAGCTGGTGAATCAACCACATGTATGCCACATTCTCTCATGATTCGTTTTTTGGCTTCGGCGGTGTCGTCAGTACCTCCTACAATTGCTCCAGCATGCCCCATTGTTCGCCCTTTAGGTGCTGTTTCTCCCGCAATAAAGCCAACTACTGGTTTGGTTCCGTTTTCTTTTACCCATTTGGCAGCATTGGCTTCTAGGTTTCCTCCTATCTCACCAATCATAACGATTCCGTCTGTATCTGGATCGTTCATTAATAGTTCAACAGCTTCTTTTGTTGTTGTTCCAATAATAGGATCACCACCAATACCAATTGCTGTGGTAATTCCCAAACCTACTTTAGCAACTTGATCAGCAGCTTCATAGGTTAAAGTTCCCGATTTAGAGACAATACCTATTTTACCTTTCTCAAAAACAAATCCAGGCATGATTCCAACTTTGGCCTCATCCGCAGTAATTACTCCGGGACAGTTAGGTCCAACCAATCGACAATCGAAATTATCTATGTATGCTTTAGCTTTGACCATGTCATTCACAGGGATTCCTTCGGTAATACAAACAATCACCTTGATACCTGCTTCTGCAGCTTCCATGATCGCATCTGCAGCAAAAGCTGGTGGTACAAAAATGATTGAAACATCTGCGTTTGTTTTGGTGACAGCTTCGGAAACAGAGTTAAATACTGGTTTATCTAAATGAGTTTGGCCACCTTTTCCAGGAGTAACTCCACCCACGATATTGGTTCCATATTCAATCATTTGACTGGCATGAAATGTTCCTTCGCTTCCTGTAAAACCTTGAACAATAATTTTTGAATTTTTGTTGACTAGTACACTCATTTAGACTTTGTTTTGGGGTCAAAAATAATCAATGACAGATGAATAGCAATAGCAATTGAATTATTTTATTAGGATTTATGAGAATTTAAAATTTAGAGATGGTTTTCTATATCTGAAATCCTATTTAAAGTTTAATGCCTTCGATAATATATCCTTGCTTTGATAGAAGTTCAATCAATCCTTCACTTCCACACAAATGAGCCGCGCCAACGGCCAAAAATACACTTTGATTATCAATAATAGAAACAATTTTAGACATCCAATTTAGGTTTCTATTTATAAGTAATTCTTCTCGCATCATATTCATGATATCAGATTGTGAATATGCGCAAAGTGAATCTAAATTTTGAGAATTGTATATGGTTTCCATGGTTTCAAAGTCTGTCTTACTTTGTTTAAGCTCTCTGAGTTGATTCATCAACATTTCGATTTGGATGGCGTATTCAATACTATTGAAAATATTAAGTTGTTCTTCAATAGTTTCAAGCCCAAGAGGTTTTAAATTTAGACTATCGGCTAATTTCTCAAGTTCTTCCTCATGCGATTTCGAAACAAGAGGCAAAGTGTTTTGTAGCATGAATTGCATCAACACAAAAGGCTTTGCGTTTTTAAAGTTGTTCTCAAAATTCTCTTTACTCATCAATAAGTCGCGTCCTGCCCATGTAACGAGGCTATCCCATTGTGATGCTGTACAAAAGTCTTCAATTTGTTTGCTTGAATCAAATAGTGAAGAAGGATCGATAGACTGTTCAGAGACATTTTTAATTTCCAAACACAGGGCATTACATTTTGAAAGATATTTTTCAATATCGACTGGAAAGAAAAATCTTTCTTCACTCATTACGTGCATCGTGCCGAATAAGTAAGACGTATGATCCATACCTTCATGATTAACTGAATACAAGAGTGTGTTTTGTTGTGCAAATGGCTGCAAGGAAAATCCCAATGAGTAGATAGCCAGAAGTAATAGTATGTATTTATGCATTAAATAGTAAAAGGACTTAAGGCTAATTTAATGAATTAAGATCATCATCAGAGAAACCATCTTCAAAATCATTGAATCCAAAATCATCATCTTCGCTATTTTCAATTGATTCGGTGATCATTTGAAAGTCATCTGAAAGCTCTTTGGATTCTTCTGGGGGATTTGAACCAACAGAAAGAATAAGTTGAGGCGTATCAGGAGTATCTTCTTGGATTCCAATCAATTCAATTAGAAAAATCCACATTTTTAAAAAGTCATAAACGAGAATAAATTTCTGATCTGGATCCGACAAATGATCTCTAACTTTTGTGTCTTTCATAATTTGAACCTGAGACTCTTCTCCTTCAGTCAAATCTAGTAAACTGATCTCTTCGCCCTTATCCCAATTTTCGTTTGAAACATAAAAACTGGCCATTTGATCTCCTTTAAATTCAAATGAATTAATAATGGTTTGAAAGAAAGTTTCAAAATCTTCACCATCGGAAACGAGTATATCATGAAATATTTCCTCATTATTTTTGGAGTCTAACAGAATTCTAAATTTTAATCCAGGCATAATTATTAATACATGTTAATTGAGTGATTCTTTGATTTCTAGCCCCATTTCTCTACCAATAGTCAACATTAGAGCTTTGGCGTCATCATAGGAATTTGGAATTTCACCTTCAAGAATGGCCTCTTTTATTTTACTTTTTATAACCCCAACTTCATAACATGGGCCTAGATTAAATGATTTCATGATTTCTTCACCTTTAACAGGTGGTTGAAAATTACGAATTTTATCCTTTTCTTCAACGGCTTGAAGTTTTTC
>Ga0115553_1002685_pt1 | contig 10713 bp, 6 predicted proteins | sample COGITO_mtgs_1103_2_FD_87284 | JGI IMG/M metagenome (GOLD analysis project Ga0115553, IMG submission 87284) | Pelagic marine microbial communities from North Sea - COGITO_mtgs_110331 | ecosystem: Environmental > Aquatic > Marine > Epipelagic | place: Germany:Helgoland, sampling site Kabeltonne... | reverse complement strand
TAGGTTGCCCGAGCTATTCGCACTGAAGAGGCGACTCAAGGAATATTTCATCAAGCGGCGGCCGCTTGCCTTTATCGGCATAGACAGCCCTGATTTCAACCTGCGTCTGGAAGAAGAATTAAAACAGGAGAATATCAAGACCGTTCACTACGTCAGTCCCAGCCTGTGGGCCTATAGAGAAAAGAGAATCCATAAGGTTAAACGCGCCGTGAACCTGATGCTGACACTGTTTCCCTTCGAGACGGCGGTTTACGAGCAACATGGTGTGGCGGTTAAGTGCGTGGGTCACCCCCTCGCCGATAGTCTGGGTTTTGAAGACCACAAGTTACGCTCGCGGAAGAAATTTGATCTAGGGGCCGATGACAGCATAGTTACGCTGATGCCCGGTAGTCGCGGCGGCGAGATCAAGCGACTCGCGCCGGTGTTTCTGAATGCCGCAGTGCAGTCGCTAACAGACTGCCCGAACCTAAAGTTTCTTATCCCCTATAGCAGTGCCGCGAACTACGCTCAGATCAACGCGCTGCTACGAGAGATGTCACTCTTTCGCGGGGAGCGATTTATTCTGGCCGACGATTCTCATGGGGCGATCAGTGCGGCAGATCTGGTGGTGCTGTCCTCGGGTACCGCTACACTGGAGACACTGTTGCTAAGGCGACCAATGATCGTAGGCTACAAGCTTGCCGCCATCACCTTTGCCATTGCCTCTCGTCTGGTTAAGATTCCCTATGTTGCGCTGCCGAATCTTCTCGCCGGACGCCAGCTGGTTCCCGAATATATTCAACACGATCTCACTGCGGCAAAGGTGCGCGATGGCATCGTTAGTCATATCTCCGGTGCCGAGGATCACGCAGGCTTGATGCAGGAATTCGAGAAGATACACCGCAGTCTTCGCCTAGACGCCTCGGCACAGGCTGCCGCAGCCGTTGCTGGCTTGATCGAAGACAGTGTGGCGCAATAGATGACAGGGCAATCCAGTTTAGGCAAGACTGCCGACACGGCGAGACTGATAGCGGGTACCGATGAAGTCGGCCGAGGTCCGCTGGCAGGGGATGTGGTTGCCGCCGCCGTAATACTGGATCCCTTAAAACCAATTACTGGTCTAGCCGACTCCAAGAAGCTGTCTGCGAAGCAGCGCCAGCGATGTTTCGAGGACATCCTTAGTAATGCCCGCTGCTTTGCCTTAGGCCGCGCATCAGTACAAGAGATCGAGCAAATGAATATTCTGCATGCGAGCCTGCTGGCAATGCACAGGGCTGTCGAAGCTTTACAGGTGCAACCCGATTTCGTCTACGTAGACGGCAACCGCTGCCCGAAGTGGCAATACGCCGCCGAGGCCATCGTTAAAGGCGACTCGCTGATCCCGGCTATCTCTGCCGCATCGATAATCGCAAAGGTGACTCGCGATACCGAGATGCAGGAACTGGATAGACAGTTCCCCGGCTATGGCTTTGCACAGAACATGGGCTATCCAACGCCGGCGCACCTGGCTGCGCTAAAATCTCTGGGCCCGACGCCGGTTCACCGGCGCACATTCGCACCGGTGGCACGCTTTCTGGAAGCTGGGTTAAGCCGCTAAACTTTTGTCCCGTTTTCACTCAAAAAAAGGTATATTGGAAGCTCGTCCATTGCCAAATAATTAGATTCATACATGTCTGAAAATTCGCCTAATCAGCCCTTCGCGCATCTACGATTACACACAGAATTTTCGATCAATGATGGCATCGTTACCATCAAGCCACTCATAGCGAAGCTGCGCGAACTTTCCATGCCGGCGGTAGCCATTACCGATCTGGCAAATATGTTCTCCCTAATTAAATTTTACAAGGCAGCCTTAGGGGCTGGCATCAAGCCGGTCTGTGGTTGCGATGTTCTGGTAGAGAGTGACGACCGATCGAAGCAGACCCGCCTGGTGCTTCTGGTAAAAAACGAAGCCGGCTATCTAAGCCTGACCAAGCTCATCTCCGAGCTGTACACTGAGAATCCAAACCAGAGTGAGCCGGTGGTGCGTAAGTCGCAACTCCAGGGCCGCGTCGATGGTCTGATTGCGTTATCCGGTGCGCAGAACAGCGACATTGGCATGGCGCTGCTGGCGGAAGAGGCGGATCTGGCGTTTGAGTTGCTCAGCGAGTGGAAGCAGCTGTTCCCGAATAGTTTTTATCTAGAGCTGCAGCGGGTGGGCAAGGCCGAGGAAGAAGACTACATCGAGGCCGCAATCGCTCTCGCGCTGAAATCCGATTGCCCGGTCGTCGCGACAAACGATGTGCGCTTCATCGATCAGGAAGATTTCGACGCGCATGAGGTTAGGGTTTGCATCAACGAGCGTCGCACCCTGGATGATTCGCGCAGGCCGCACAATTACACCGAGCAACAGTATTTGAAGACTGCTGCCGAGATGAACGAGTTGTTTAGCGATATCCCGGAGGCATTGGAGAATGCTTGGGAGATAGTGAAGCGCTGCAATCTCTCGCTGGTGCTGGATCAGCCCAGTCTGCCCAATTATCCCGTGCCCGCAGGCATGACCATGGATCAGTTCTTCTCTGATCTTAGTTCACAGGGGCTGAGAGAGCGTCTGCGCAGTCTCTATGGTGAGGACTACGAGAGCAAAGACGTTGAGAAGCCCTACTGGGAGCGTCTGCAGTTTGAGCTGAACGTAATCAATCAGATGGGTTTCGCTGGCTACTTCCTCATCGTGATGGAGTTTATTCAGTGGTCGAAAGACAACGGCATTCCGGTAGGCCCCGGGCGTGGATCGGGTGCCGGTTCCATTGTGGCCTATGCGCTCCGCATCACAGATATCGACCCACTTAAGTATGACCTGCTGTTCGAACGCTTCCTGAATCCGGAGCGGGTATCGATGCCGGATTTCGACGTCGACTTCTGCATGGAGGGTCGCGACCGCGTTATTGCGCATGTTGCCGAGTTGTATGGCAAGGATGCGGTATCGCAGATCATCACCTTCGGTACCATGGCGGCCAAGGCCGTTGTGCGTGATGTGGCCAGGGTGCAGAGCAAGCCCTATGCCCTGGCCGACAAGCTGTCGAAATTGATTCCCTTCGAACCGGGCATGACGCTGAAGAAGGCATTCGAGGTAGAGCCCCTGCTGGGGGCATTCGTCGACTCCGATGAAGACGCGCAGGAAATCATGGAGATGGCCTATAAGCTGGAGGGCATCACCCGTAACGTAGGCAAGCACGCAGGTGGCGTGGTCATCGCGCCCACCAAGCTGACCGATTTCACCCCGCTGTACTGCGATGAATCGGGGCAGGGCCTAGTCACCCAGTTCGATAAGAACGATGTGGAGACAGCCGGGCTGGTTAAGTTCGACTTCCTGGGTCTGCGTACGCTGACGATTATCGATTGGGCAGTGAAGATGATCAACGAGAGGGCGGGCGAGGGTGTCGAGCCGGTGGATATCACCAATCTGCCGCTTACCGACGAGCGTGTTTACCGATTGCTACAGAAGGCAGAAACTACCGCCGTGTTCCAGTTGGAATCCCGCGGCATGAAGGACCTCATCAAGCGCCAGGTACCGAATTGTTTCGAAGACATCATTGCCCTGGTGGCGCTGTTTCGACCCGGCCCGCTGCAGTCGGGCATGGTTGACGATTTTATCGATCGCAAACACGGGCGCACTCAGGTGGTCTATCCCCACCCCGAGTTAGAGCCGGTACTGAGTAACACCTACGGTGTCATCCTTTATCAAGAGCAGGTGATGCAGATAGCCCAGGTCCTCGCCAGCTACTCTTTGGCAGGCGCGGACATTCTGCGCAAGGCCATGGGCAAGAAGAAGCCCGAGGAGATGGCGAAGCAGCGCATCTTGTTTATGGAGGGCGCCGGAAAGCGAGGGATCGATGCCGATCAGTCTACGTCAATCTTCGACCTGATGGAGAAGTTTGCCGGCTACGGCTTCAACAAGTCACACTCTGCGGCCTATGCCCTGGTGTCTTATCAGACAGCGTGGCTGAAGACACATTATCCAGCCTGCTTCATGGCGGCGGTGCTCTCAGCCGATATGCAGAACACCGACAAGATCGTAACGCTCGTCGACGAATGCCGCTCGATGAAGCTAGCTATTGTCCCGCCAGATATTAATCGCGGCCAATTCAATTTTACCGTCAACAATCAGGACGAGATCGTGTATGGCCTGGGCGCGATCAGGGGCCTGGGTGAGGGCCCGGTTGGCAGCATACTCGCCGCAAGGGAAGACGGGCCATTTACCAATCTGCTGGATATCTGTCAGCGGGTGGATACGCAGAACGTGAACAAGCGCACTATGGAGGCACTGATTCGCTCCGGCGCATTGGATAATATGGTCGAGGGAGATCTGGACTATTCCCGGGCATTACTCTCGGCGATGTTGCCGCAGGCGATGCAGGCGGCGGAGCAGTCCAGCCGCAATCAGGCTAGCGGCGTAGATGATATGTTCGGTGAGATAGCACCGGCGGGTACTGAGGATGCAGATCTTAGCGCCTCTAACATCAGCGTCCGAGCCTGGGCGGAGCAGCATCGCCTTAATCTCGAGAAAGAGACACTGGGCCTGTGGTTGTCGGGTCACCCCATCGATGAGTTCCTCGATGAGATTTCCCATATAGCTAAGGATAGGCTGGTTAACCTGCGGCCCGAGCGGGGGCCTCAGACCATTGCCGGAGTCCTGCATAGCATTCGTACTATGAAGAATAAGGCCGGGGACACGATCGCCTTTCTGGTGATGGATGACCGCAGTGCGCGTTTCGAAGTCTCCCTGTTCGCCAAGGAGTACGAGAAATACCGAGAGGTGCTGCAGAAAGATGTGATTATGGTCGTGGAATGTACCGTAAGCATAGATGACTACAGCGGTGGCATGCGCGGCCGCGGCAAGAGTGTGATGACGCTTTCGACGGCGCGCAGACGCAATGCCCATCGGGTAGCGCTGAACCTCGAGGCCGAGTCACTGGGCAGCGATTTCTGTGAACACCTGGCGCGCATTCTGGAGCCCTACCGCAAGCCGGTAGAGGTCACAGAGGATGAGGATTCGGCCGTTGTGATGACCGCGGAGGCAGGCGCCGCGGCTAATGGCGCCCGTCATACCCACCCAATGGCCAACGGCCATGGGCCTGCCATGGTACTTGAAGAGGGAGAGGGCTGTCAGGTCATGGTGCGCTATCGGCGTTCAGACTCTATTGGGTGTATAATGCTTGGCCAGGAGTGGACGGTATCGCCTGCCGATGACTTAATACAGCGTCTGCGGATCGAGTACGGCAAAGACAAGGTAGTATTGAGCTACAAGTAGATACTGTTAGATACGATCGACAATCAAACAAGCGTGAGTAGTGAGTGCAGCATGGATCCTAATTATCTGGAATTTGAACAGCCCATTGCGGAGCTGGAAGCCAAGATCAGTGAGCTGAGATTGGTGGGTAGCGACAATGAGTTGAACATCGGTGAAGAAATTCAGAATCTGAAGGACAAGAGCACCAAGCTCACCGAGAAAATATACTCTAACCTGTCCTCATGGCAGATCTCTCAGGTTGCCAGGCATCCGCTGCGTCCTTATACGCTGGATTACCTCGAGCATATTTTTACCGACTTCGAAGAGCTGCACGGAGACCGTCTGTTCGCCGACGATCAGGCCCTTATTGGTGGTCTTGCCAAGATCGATGGCAGACCGGTGGTGGTCATCGGTCACCAGAAGGGAAGAGGCACGAAGGAGAAAGTACGACACAATTTTGGTATGCCGCGACCGGAAGGTTACAGGAAGGCGCGCCGACTTGTGCTTCTTGCCGAGCAGTATCGGCTTCCGGTATTAAGCTTTATTGATACACCTGGCGCCTATCCAGGCATGGATTCGGAAGAGCGTGGCATCAACGAGGCTATCGCACAGAATATGGCGATGATGTCTAGAGTGAAGACGCCATTGATCGCAACGGTAACTGGCGAGGCTAACTCGGGTGGGGCCATCGCAATCGGTGTCTCCGACCAGCTCAATATGTTGCAGTATTCAACCTACACGGTGATCACGCCGGAAGGTTGTGCGACTATTCTCTGGAAGTCCTCGGATCATGCGGCTGCGGCGGCGGAGGCGATGGGTGTGACGTCGAAGCGCCTGGAGGAGCTAGGGATAGTCGACCATACTATTCGCGAGCCACTGGGTGGCGCGCATAGAGATGTGCCAGCGGCGGCTGCAAGCATTAAGGCTGCTCTGATCGAGCAGCTGGATCGTCTCACTGCATTGGATCCCGATGATCTGGTAGAGCGACGCTATAAGCGCCTGATGAGTTACGGCATATCTAGCTGAGCAAGCCTTATAAGTCCCCTTGTTGTCATGCCCCTTGAATGACAGCGAGAGAGTAGCGGCTTAATCCACTGCGCCCTATTACCAACACGCAGCACTGCTAAAGAAGCAGGCCATGAACAATTCTGTGCAACAACTCCTAGCCAAGATAGACGCCGCCTTAAATAAGCAGGCACACTCGCGCCATTTTTTACTGGGGCTTAGCGGCGGTCTTGATTCGGTGGTGCTGCTCCACGCCATGACGCGCCTCAGGGAGCGCTCCGGGGGCTCACTGCAATTGCGTGCGCTACACATCAATCATCAGCTTCAGGAGCAGTCCGCAACCTGGGCCCAGCACTGCGCGACTCTGTGTGAAAGTCTCGCCGTCGAATTCAGTAGCATCGAGGTCACGATCAATGCCAGTGCGGGCATCGAGAATGCTGCAAGACAGGCCAGGTACTACGAATTTGAGGCGGCCCTGCGCGAGGATGAAGTGCTATTGCTGGCTCACCACCGCGATGACCAGATGGAGACCTTGCTGCTGCGCCTGATTCGAGGCTCTGGCAGTCGCGGGCTCAGTGGTATTCCTGCTAGCAGAGAACTCGGTAGAGAATTGGGCGGAGAGCCGGGTAGAGAACAGGGCAGGGGTCGCCTGATAAGGCCGCTGCTGGGGATCGATAGAGACGAGTTGCTTCTGTATGCCGAGGCGGCGAAGCTTTCCTGGGTTGAGGATGGCTCGAACGAGGACGAGAGTTTCGACAGAAACTATTGCCGCCATACTCTGCTGCCCCTGATCGAGGCGCGCTGGCCAGGCTACAGGGAGAGTTGGTCGAAGTCCGCCGTGCTGGCCCGCGAAAGCGAGGCGCTACTGCAAGAGTTGGCGGCGATGGATCTAGTGGCTATAGCCACCGAATCAAGATCGGTTGTAAGCCGCGACAAGCTGCTAGCCTTGTCGGCCACGAGGCGTCGCAACGTGCTGCGTTTCTGGCTTGAGGGCTTAGGTGTCGAAGAGCTGGGCTGGCACCAGTTGCATCAGTTAAGTGACGAGGTCGTTCCCAGTAGCACCGCTTCGGTTCTGATTGGGGGCTGCCGACTGCATTGCTACCGCGAGACGCTTCATGCTCTGGCTGCGGCTGCGCTGGAGACTGATGTCGCGAGCGAGGATCTCTCCGGGCTTTCTCCACTTTCTCCACTGCCTCCACTGTCTTCGTTCTCTCAACTGTTAGCAATGCCCAGCGAAGTCGAGCTGACTAATAACGGCAGTCTTAGTTTTACAGAAGCGTCGGGTGAGGGAGTCGCCGTGGACAAGCTAGGCGCAATGACGATTCGCTACAGGCAGGGCGGCGAAGCCTGTCGCCTGCTGGGGCGCCCCAATAAGAGCCTCAAGAAAATCTTGCAGGAAGTCGAGATGCAGCCCTGGCTGCGCAGTCGAATTCCCTTGCTGTATAGCGGCGACGAACTGGCTTATATTCCGGGCATCGGCGTGAGCGAGGCATGGGCAGCTAAAGACGGGGAGGCCGCCTGTCTGATCGATTGGCAGCAGCCCGATCTTGCACTGTAGCGTTAAGCGCAAAAACTTTTTCGAGGGAATTTTAAACCAGTAAAAGAACATTTCAGTTTGTTCTATCGGGGGGCTTCTGGTAGGCTGTAACTCCATCTGCATGGGTTGGTGCACGACCAATTTTTCTTATTAGATGGGGCTAGCATGACGCGTTATATCTTCATTACCGGTGGGGTGGTTTCTTCACTGGGCAAAGGCATTACATCTGCATCTCTCGCGGCAATTCTCGAAGCCCGCGGCTTAAACGTCACTATGTTAAAGCTGGATCCCTACATCAATGTAGATCCGGGCACTATGAGCCCGTTCCAGCACGGCGAAGTCTATGTTACCGAAGACGGAGCGGAGACCGATCTCGATCTGGGTCACTACGAACGCTTCAGCCGTACTACCATGTTGCAGAAAAATAACTTCACCACCGGTAAGGTCTACGAAGAGGTGCTCAAGCGTGAGCGTCGCGGCGACTATCTAGGTGCAACCATTCAGGTGATCCCCCATATCACCGACGAGATTAAGCGCAGAGTGATCGCCGGAGCCGGTGACGCAGACATCGCCCTGGTAGAGATAGGCGGAACGGTTGGTGACATCGAATCGCAACCCTTCCTGGAGGCAGTGCGTCAATTGCGCGTAGAGCTTGGCTCCGATGCGGCGCTGTTCATTCATCTCACTCTGGTTCCCTATATTGCTACGGCGGGTGAAACCAAGACCAAGCCGACGCAGCACTCGGTGAAAGAATTAAGATCCATCGGTATCCAACCGGATGTCCTGATATGTCGATCCGATGTAGAAATCGAAGAATCGGCTAGGCTGAAGATTGCCCTGTTTACCAACGTCGAGCCCGAGGCTGTTGTCTCCCTGCCCGACACCGATTCGATCTATCGCATTCCCTCTATTCTTGGCACCGCAAAACTCGACGAGATCGTTGTTAAGAAATTCAAGATGAGCTGCCCGCAGGCAGACTTCTCCGAATGGGACCGTGTTGTCGATGCGAACCTAAATCCAGACAAGGAAGTGAATCTGGCTATGGTTGGCAAATACATGGATCTGCTGGATGCCTACAAGTCGCTGAATGAGGCGATCATACACGCCGGTATTCAGACGCGAACCAAGGTAAACATTACCTACATCGATTCTACGGACGTGATCGACAAGGGTGCCGAGGTGCTGGCCAATCAGGATGCCATCCTCGTTCCCGGCGGCTTCGGCGAGCGCGGCGTGGAAGGCAAGATTATGACCGTGCAGTACGCGCGGGAGAACAAGATTCCCTATCTGGGTATCTGTCTGGGCTTGCAGGCGGCCGTGATCGAATACGCGAGAAATGTCGCCGGCCTGAAAGACGCACACAGTTCCGAATTCTCCCCCGCCTGCGAAAATCCGGTTATTGCGCTAATCAGCGAATGGACCACGCGAGCAGGGGCGACAGAATTTAGAGATGAGAACTCAGACATGGGTGGCACCATGCGCCTGGGGGCGCAGACCTGTGTTCTGGATAAAGACTCAACAACGTACAAGTGCTATGGCAAGCAAGAGATCGTAGAGCGTCATCGTCATCGTTACGAGTTCAACAATGACTATATCGATGTGCTTACAGAGGCGGGCTTGAAGCTGGTAGGGAAATCTGTCGATGGTATGCTGGTGGAAGTCGTTGAGATTCCAGACCACCCTTGGTTCGTAGGCTGTCAGTTCCACCCAGAATTCACCTCTACGCCGCGTTATGGACATCCGCTGTTTACCGGCTTTATCGAAGCCGCCATAGCGCATCACAAGAGCGTAAGCCCCGCCGATGCAGCAGTCGCATCCCCGAAGCTGGCGGTAAACAACACGCAAGCCTGAGCAGTTAGGGAATAGTTCGGAGAACAGCTCAGGGAACAGGATCGGGTATCGAGTCATGACAGCGAAGCAAATCAAGCTTGGGAATTTCACCATTGCCAACGACCAGCCCTTCGTCCTCTTCGCGGGTATGAACGTGCTGGAGTCTAGGGATTTGGCGATGACCGTCGCCGAACAGTTTCATGCCGTTACCGGTGAGCTCAACATCCCCTATGTATTTAAGGCCTCCTTCGACAAGGCGAATCGGTCGTCGGTCGATTCCTATCGTGGGCCTGGCCTTGACGAGGGCCTGAAGATACTTGCCGAGATTAAGGTACAATTCTCCGTACCGATCATCACCGATGTACACGAGATAGGGCAGGTGAAAGCAGCTGCCGAGGTGGCGGATATTTTGCAGCTGCCGGCGTTCCTGTCCAGACAAACGGATCTTGTGGTGGCTATGGCTAAGAGTGACGCCATCGTCAACATCAAGAAGGCTCAGTTTCTTGCCCCCCAGGAGATGGGGCATATTCTCAAGAAGTTTGAGGAGGCGGGCAACGAGCGCCTTATCCTTTGCGAGCGCGGCAGCTGCTTCGGCTATAACAATCTGGTGGTCGACATGCTGGGCTTCTCGGTCTTGAAGCAATTTAACTGCCCGCTGATGTTCGATGCGACCCATGCGCTGCAGAAGCCTGGTGGGCTCGCCGCTGCCGCCGGGGGTCGCCGGGCCGATGTCACCGCGCTGTCTCGGGCCGGCCTGTCCCAGGGAATTGCCGGTTTGTTCATTGAGGCACACCCGGATCCGGACAAGGCGCTATGTGATGGTCCCTGTGCCCTGCGCCTGGATAGTGTCAGGCCCTTCCTGCGGCAGATGCGAGACCTGGATGCGTTGATCAAGTCCATGCCGGAGCTGGATACAGCGTAGTACCCGCACCAAATTAACCTCATTTTTAGATTTAAGTAATATTCATAGGGTATTGAAATGGCTACTATAAAAAATATCAGAGCCCGTGAAGTGCTAGATTCTCGCGGCAATCCAACCATTGAGGCAGATGTCGAATTAGACAGCGGCGTAATGGGCTCGGCCTGCGCACCT
>Ga0115553_1002684_pt1 | contig 10714 bp, 9 predicted proteins | sample COGITO_mtgs_1103_2_FD_87284 | JGI IMG/M metagenome (GOLD analysis project Ga0115553, IMG submission 87284) | Pelagic marine microbial communities from North Sea - COGITO_mtgs_110331 | ecosystem: Environmental > Aquatic > Marine > Epipelagic | place: Germany:Helgoland, sampling site Kabeltonne... | reverse complement strand
TGCCCAATTCATGGCCAAAATATGTTCTTCAGAAACTAATGGGTCTCCTAAGCTATCATCTTTCAAGCAAAACTCAACTATCGGACGAGGAAGGGGAGTGCCTTCTTCAATATTGAACATTTTTGAAAATGAACCTGCTGCAACATTTCTAACAATTATCTCTAAAGGAACAATTTCTACTTTATGTACTAATTGTTCACGTACATTTAATCGTCTTATAAAGTGAGTAGGAAGACCAATAGTATTAAGTCCAAGCATGAAATGATCACATAAGAGATTATTTAACGCACCTTTTCCGTCTAAGGTATCTTTTTTAACTGCATTAAATGCTGTTGCGTCATCCTTAAAATATTGAATAATTGTACCAGGCTCTGGTCCTTCATATAATGTTTTAGCTTTGCCTTCGTAGATTTTTTTACCGCGTGCCATACATGGCCTCCGATCTTATGAGAATCTAATGACTTTATTGGTTTCTATATAAATAATCGAGTTAAACGGAACAAGAACTGTTGTTTAAAATTCTCAAATAAAAACTTAAAAATTAGAAAATATGAAAATTATTAAATCTCAGAATTAAATACTCTAGAGAAAATGGTATCAACATGCTTAGTATGATAATGTAGATCAAACTTATCTTCGATATCTGCTTCAGTCATGACAGCCATTACATCTTTATCATTTTTTAATTCTGTCATAAAATCTGCACCTTCTTCCCAAACTCTCATGGCATTTCTTTGAACCATTTTATAGCTATCTTCCCTTGAACAACCTTTTTGAGTTAATGCTAACAATACTCTTTGTGAGTGTACCAGTCCTCTAAATTTATTCATATTTGCAATCATATTTTCTGGATATATTACAAGTTTATCAATAACCATTGTTAATCTTGCTAGGGCAAAGTCTAAAGTAATAGTAGCATCTGGACCAATATTGCGCTCAACGGAACTATGAGAAATATCACGTTCATGCCATAATGCTACATTTTCCATTGCGGGAACTACACACATTCTAACCAGCCTAGATAATCCAGTAAGGTTTTCTGTCAGTACTGGATTTCTTTTATGAGGCATTGCCGAGGAGCCTTTTTGGCCTTTTGAAAAAAACTCTTCTGCCTCAAGAACTTCTGTGCGCTGCATATGTCTAATCTCTATTGAAATATTTTCTATGCTAGATGCAACAACGCCTAATGCAGCAAAGAATGCAGCATGCCTATCTCTTGGAATAACTTGAGTTGATATGGGTTCAATTTCTAAACCCAGCTCTTTACAAACATGTTCTTCAATATATGGATCAATATTTGCAAATGTGCCAACCGCACCAGATATAGCTCCAGTAGCTATTTCCATTCTTGCTTTTTTTAATCTATTTAGATTTCTGTCCATTTCGGCATAAAAACGAGCAAAAGTTAATCCCATGGTGGTAGGCTCAGCGTGTATTCCATGTGAGCGACCAATCCGAATGGTGTTTTTGTGTTCAAAAGCACGTTTCTTAAGTGCTTTTAGTAGATTATGAGTGCCATCAATTAGCTTGTCAGCAGCACGAACCAATTGAACATTAAAACAAGTATCTAAGACATCTGATGATGTCATTCCTTGATGAACAAATCGAGCTTCTTCACTACCAATTATCTCAGATAGATGAGTTAAGAAAGCAATTACATCATGCTTTGTTACTGCTTCAATTTCATCAATTCTTGCAACGTCAAATTCAATATCTTTGGCTTTCCAAACAGCTTGTGCAGATTTTTTTGGTATTACGCCAATTTTAGCTTGGGCATCACAAGCATGTGCTTCAATTTCATACCATATTCTGAATTTTGTTTCCGGAGACCAAATTGAGACCATTTCTGGGCGAGAATAGCGAGGGATCATTGCACTGCCTTTTAAAATTTTATCATTATAAAGCGCCTATTAAACTGCATTGTAATAAAGAACAAGTATATGGCATTATTAAGTTAATTTATTTGAAATAAATTCTTATTCTATGAATAAAGTTATAAAAAATCAGTTTCTTGAAATATCTCGTTAGCATACAATTTCATATAAATTTTAATCCAAGCAGTATACATTTCAGGACATTTCTTGATGTCATTTCGTAGTTGATTTAAAGATAACCATTTTGTTTCTAAAACTTCATTTGGGTTTATTTTGATTGGGTGGTTTGATTTACATTTGCCAACAAATATATCAACAATTTCATGTTCAATTAAATCTGGCGGTACTTCAGATCGATATTCAATTGTTTTGCGTTTTGTTAAAATTATATCTTTCATACCGAGTTCCTCATCAAGTCGTCTTAGAGCTGAAACACTAGTATTTTCGTTCCAGAAAGGATGAGTGCAACAAGTATTTGTCCATAATCCTGGAGTATGATATTTTGATAAAGCTCTTCTTTGTAATAATATTTTACCATCTGCTAATATGAAAATTGAAATAGCTAAATGCTTTAAGCCTTGTCTATGTACCAACATCTTTTCAAGAGGCTTTAATTCATCGTTTTCGTAAGCTGGAATTAGTATTGTCATTTTAAAGTGCCGTATGAAGAATGTTTTTACACAAAACAATAATGTTTATAGCGTGTCTACACTAATCATCCTTTTCATTTAGTAAATGTCATACTAAACCATAATATATGGAAGGTTTTAAATGGCATTAGCATCTAAAAAACAAAAACAAGAAGTAGAAAAATGGTTTTCAAATTTGAGAAATGAAATTTGTACATCTTTCGAAAATATTGAAAATAGTCAAACCAGGGGCCCATTTTGTGATTTGCCACCAGGAAGATTTGAACTCACTAATACTAGTCGAGATGAGGGAAATGGTGGCGGGGGATTAATGTCTGTCATGAGAGGAGGGCGCGTCTTTGAAAAGGTTGGTGTTATATTTCTACAGTTTATGGAAATTTAAACCCTCTCATGCAAAAATCTATGGCATCAAGAAAAGAAATGTCAGGAATAGAAGATAATCCAATTTTTTGGGCTTCTGGAATATCTCTAGTCGCACATATGAACAGTCCAAAAGTGCCAGCTGTACATATGAACACACGAATGTTTTGGACGCCAGTTGCTAGCTGGTTTGGTGGAGGAACTGACCTTAATCCCATGATTGAAGTACCAGAAGAAACAAATTTTTTTCACGATATACTTAAGAAGACGTGTGATAAATATAACTCCAAATATTATCCAAAATATAAAAAATGGGCTGATGATTATTTTTTAATAAAGCATTGGAATGAGACCCGTGGTGTTGGTGGGATATTCTTTGATGACTTGAATACTGGCAACTGGAACGAAGATTTTAGTTTTACAAAAGATGTAGGAAAAGCATTTCTTGAGGCTTACGTCCCACTATGTAAAAAAAATCAATTTAATACATGGACAGATACTGAACGCGAAGTGCAATTGGTAAAACGTGGCAGATATGCAGAATTTAATTTAGTTTATGACCGTGGTACTCACTTTGGACTTCAATCAGGTCATGACCCAAGTGCAGTTTTAATGAGTTTACCTCCTGTTGCAAAATGGCCTTAAGAATTAAAAATTTGTATAATAATTAATAGTGCCCAAATTTGATTGGGCACTAAAAATATATTATTCAGCAGCTTCTAAATACTCATCCATAGGAGGACAGGCGCATATCAAATTTTTGTCCCCATGGGCATTATCAACTCTATTGACTGGTGCCCAATACTTATCAATTTTAAATGAACCGGGGGGGAAGCACGCTTGTTCACGGCTATATGGCCTATCCCATTCACTAACTAGATCACTCATGGTATGAGGAGCGTTTGATAATGGATTGTTATCTTTAGGGTATTTTCCATTTTTTACTGCATCAGCTTCTTCTTTAATACCTAACATTGCATCACAAAACCTATCTAATTCAGCTTTTGGTTCGGACTCAGTTGGCTCAATCATAAGTGTTCCTGAAACTGGAAAAGACATAGTTGGAGCATGAAAGCCACAATCTATAAGTCGCTTTGCAATATCATCAACACTAACACCATCATCAGCCATAGGGCGAGTGTCAATTATACATTCATGTGCAACACGACCAGAAGGACCTTTAAAGAGCACGTCATAGGAGCCCTTTAACCTTGTTGCAATATAATTTGCATTTAAAATTGCATATTTTGTAGCATTAGCAAGACCTTCTGATCCCATCATTAGGCAATATGCCCAAGATATTGGTAATAAGCTTGGAGAACCATATTGTGCAGCAGAAACCGCACCAGGAGTGTTTTTACTGGAATGACCTGGCAAGTAGGGTGTTAAATGAGATTTCACACCAATTGGGCCCATTCCGGGTCCACCCCCACCATGTGGTATGCAAAATGTTTTGTGTAAATTTAAATGAGATACATCAGATCCAATCTCACCTGGTTGAGATAAGCCAACCATTGCGTTCATATTTGCTCCATCCATATAAACTTGACCACCATGATCATGTGTAATTTTGCATATCTCTCTAACACCTTCTTCAAATACACCATGAGTTGATGGATAAGTTATCATTACAGCTGCTAGTTTATTGCTATGTTCTTCTGCTTTTGATCGAAAATCTTCAATATCAATGTCACCGTTTTCTGCTGTCGAAACAGTTATAACCTTATAGCCTACCATTTGAGCACTTGCTGGATTTGTGCCGTGAGCAGACATGGGAATTAAACATATGTTACGCTCTTCTTCTCCATTTGATTTATGATAAGCTCTTATTGTCATTAATCCTGCATATTCACCTTGTGCACCCGAATTAGGCTGCATTGATATTGCATCGTAACCTGTTATTTCGCATAGTTTTTTAGAAAGATCTCTAATCATTAAGTCATATCCAGCCATTTGATTTTTTGGTGCAAATGGATGAATTTTTGAAAATCCCTCCCAAGTGATTGGCATCATTTCCGCTGTGGAATTCAACTTCATTGTACATGACCCTAATGGTATCATAGTTCTATCAAGCGCTAGATCTCTATCTGCTAAGCGGCGCATATAACGTGTCATTTCTGCTTCAGAACGATTCATGTGAAATATAGAATGTTCCATATACTCTGATTTTCTTTGCATATTTTCAGGTAAATTATAATCAGATTCTATTGGATAATCGTTTGGAGAAAGTCCAAAAGCACGCCATACAGAAACAAGTGTTGCGTCAGTTGTCGTCTCATTTAATGATATTCCAATTTTTGTTTTCCCTACTGCTCTCAAATTTATATCTTCATTTAAGGCTGATTTAATTACGACAGATTGTAATCCGCCAACATCAACAGTAATTGTATCAAAATATGTAATCGGATCTATTTCAAAGCCAAGTTTTTCCAGACCAGATGCAAGTTTAGTAGTTTGTAAATGTATCCTTTGTGCAATGGCTTTTAAACCAAGTGGTCCATGGAATACTCCGTACATTGAAGCCATTACAGCGAGTAAAGCTTGAGCAGTACATACATTTGAAGTGGCTTTTTCCCTTCTAATGTGTTGCTCACGTGTTTGAAGTGCGAGACGATAAGCTTTATTTCCATGGCTATCTATTGAAACCCCAACAATTCTTCCAGGCATACTTCTTTTAAATGCGTCTTTAGTTGCCATATATGCTGCATGTGGACCTCCATTACCTAATGGAACACCAAATCTTTGTGTATTTCCTACCACTATATCTGCTCCCATTGCACCAGGCTCTTTAAGTAATGTAAGTGACAAAGGATCAGCAGCCATTATTGCAATAGCTTTTGATGAGTGAAGTTTTTCTATTATAGATGTAAAGTCTCTGACGTGACCATAAGTGCCTGGATATTGAAAGATTGCACCAAAAAATTCATTCTCTTTAAGATCATCTGGTGACCCAATTATTAATTCAATGCCTAATGGTTCGGCACGTGTTTTTATTAAGTCAATATTTTGAGGGTGGCATGCTTCATCAACAAAAAAATTAATTGATTTAGATTTGGATACACGTTGAGCCATTGTCATAGCTTCCGCGCATGCCGTCGCTTCATCAAGTAGTGATGCATTCGCAACTTCTAAGCCAGTTAAATCGATTATCATAGTTTGAAAGTTCAATAATGCTTCTAATCTACCTTGAGAAATTTCTGGTTGATATGGAGTATATGCAGTATACCAAGCAGGGTTTTCAAGAATATTTCTTTGTATTGCAGGCGGGGTAAATGTATCATGATAGCCTTGTCCAATCAGAGACGTAACTACGCGATTCATTTTACTAACATCGCGCATGTAATTTAAAAGCTCTGCCTCAGATAAACCTTGAGTATATTCGAGTGGTTTTTTCTGACGAATATCTTTAGGAATTGTCTGTTCTATTAAATCATCAAGATCATTCGCTCCAACTACATTTAGCATTTCAGTAGTCTCCAACGGAGAAGGACCTATGTGTCGTCTATTTGCAAAGTCATATGGTTTATAGTCAGTGATATTATAGCTCATGATATATCTTCCATTTTAGCCGATTAATTCTTTATATGCATCTTCATCCATTAAATTATCAATTTCTGATGGATCAGTTAGCTTCATTTTAAAAAACCATGCTGCACCAAGAGGATCTTCATTCACCAATTCAGGTTTTTCAGTCAACTCTTCGTTAACCTCAATAATTTCACCATCAAGAGGTGCAGTTATATCGGAAGCAGCTTTAACACTTTCTATTACTACAATCTCATCACCTTTTGAAACTGTTGTTCCAACATCAGGTAACTCAACAAAAACTAGGTCCCCCAATGCCTCTGCCGCGTGTTCAGTTATACCAACTATCACATGGTTTTCTTCTTTTACTAGCCATTCATGTTCTTCTGTAAATTTCATAATTGTTTCCTCAATTTGAACGTTTAAAATTTAAATTAATAAAAGGTAGGGTTGTTATTCTTGCTTCCATTCGTTTGCCCCTGATATCTGCAAATATTTTTGTACCAACTGTTGCAAAATCTGTCTGAACATAGCCCATTGATATAGCATTTTGTACAGTAGGCCCAAAACCTCCTGATGTTATCCTTCCAATTGGCGTTATATCATTTAAATCTTTTGATAATTCTACACCTTCACGCATAGGTGCTCGGCCAGTTGGAATAATTCCAACACGCTTTATTTCAGTATTATTTAATATTTCATCAAGTATTCTTTTTGCACCTAGAAAATTGCCACTCCGCAGCCCATTTTCACGACGTTTTTTTGAAATAGCCCAATTTAATCCAGCTTCAGTGGGTGAAGTGTTCTGATCAATATCATTGCCATATAAGCATAACCCTGCTTCTAAGCGTAAACTATCTCTGGCACCTAAACCGATAGGTTTTACATCTTCGTTTTTAAGTAAATACTTAACAAATTCATTAATATTATCATTTGGTACTGATATCTCAAATCCATCCTCACCAGTATAGCCTGATCTTGATATCCAAGCTTCAAAACCAAGTAATTGTATTTTTAATGTATCCATAAAACACATATCTAAAATTTGGTTAGAAAGTATGGAAAGAGCACTTTCAGCTTTTGGTCCTTGTAAAGCAATTAGTGAACGATTTTCTATTACTTCTATTATACAATTATTATCTAAATTATTTTTAAGATGTTCAATATCAGTATTTTTACATCCTGCATTTACTACCAAAAATAAATGATCACCTTGATTTGACACCATTAAATCATCAATAATACCACCATTTTCATGAGTAAAAAAACCATACCTTTGGGTGTTTTTGGGCAAATCGATAATATCAATTGGTATTAATTTTTCTAAAGAAGCAGATATGTCTAAAATATTACCGTTTCTGGGTCTTATAATTATTTGACCCATATGGCTTACATCAAATAAACCCGCTTTATTACGCGTATGAATATGCTCTTTCATTACACCTGTCTGGTACTGGACAGGCATCTCATAACCTGCAAAGGGTACCATTTTTGCTCCTAGAGAATGGTGTAAATCATATAAAGTTGTTTTTTTAGTTTCAGCCATATTAACTCCATAATTAGCTGAAATATCAGCACTGTTTAGATGAACATAATTCATCAATAGTGCCTCCTCTGTCGTGGTTGCCTGAGATCGCTATCCCTTCGGCGGACACTAATGTGTCACTCTCCAGAGTTTTTTTTCGAATTCGGTCCTTTTGCCTGAGAGTTTCCGAGGCGGTTGCTCCTTCGGCCCTGAAAGTCAGTGTCTCCCAGATTCGATTTCTATTTTCTAAAACTGTTTTACCGTAAAATCAACTTTATATTTAAATGATGTCAGTTATTAATTTCATAACTTTAAGTTTTATTATATGTTAATATGATTAATATATTTTTTATTAAAAAACTTTAACAACAGAAATATTAAGTAAATGACTGATAATCAACCAGAAATAACTATTGTTGGTGGTGGTGTTGTTGGATTATCTATTGCTGTAGGGCTATTACAATCTGGGCACAAAGTAATTGTATTGGATGGTAAAGATAACGATGCACGTGCTTCATTTGGTAATTTCGGATTAGTTTGGGGGCAGGGCAAAGGTTGGGATTTTGCGCCTTATGCAAAATTAACGGCTGATGCTATAGATGCGTGGCAAAATTTTTCAGACAATTTGAATGAGTTATCAGGGTTAGATGTTTCACTAGATCAAAAAGGAGGTTTTGAATTTTTTACTGATCCAGAAGAATTTAAAAGTTTCATTGGAATGCTAGAAATTCAAAAGGGACATTCAGGAAATAGATTTAGTTATGAAACCCTTTCCGGAGATGAGCTTCGAAAGCAAATACCTGGGATTGGATCAAAAGTTGTAGGTGCTACTTTTTCTCAGCTTGATGGACATGTAAATCCATTACGTTTTTTGAGAGCTTTGCAACGTTCTGTACAGGCATTAGGTGGAAAAATTAGATCAAATACAATTGTAAAAAAAACTGAGTCAAATAAAAATGGTGGTTTTAGCCTTACTTTAGCAAATGGAACATTAATTAGCACTGAAAAAGTTATACTTTGCGCAGGGTTAGGTTCAATGCAATTAGCAAACCAATTAGCTTTTAAAACTAATATTCGTCCTGAAAAAGGGGAATTATTAATTACGGAAAAACTTGGTAGTGAATTACCTTTTTTATCAAGTACAATTAGGCAAGTTGACGAAGGTGGCGTACAAATTGGTGGAACAAATGCTGATGTCGGTATGAATGACAGTGAGACACTGAGTGATATGGTTGACTTGGCTCGACATGCAGTAGATGTATATCCAGCTCTTTCTAACGTAAGGGTGCTACGCGCTTGGGGTGCATTGCGTGTAATGACACCAGATGGTTACCCTGTTTATGCACAATCAGAAGAATGCCCAGGCGCATATCTAATTACTTGTCATAGTGGAGTAACATTAGCTTCACTGCATGCTTCCATTCTTTCTGACTGGATTGATGATAATATAAAAACACCAAATTTAGAGGCATTCAATGAAGCCAGATTCAAGATTTAATACATTAGTTAAAAGTACTAAAGATGTAAATTTTACATTATTTGGAGAGGTGGTAACTGCACCAAAAGGTTCAACATTAGCAGCAGCTATACTTTCCCATTCTGGTGATGCTTTTCGACAAACTGAAACTGGCGCATTGCGCTCAGCATTTTGTATGATGGGTGTTTGCTTTGAATGCTTAGTCGAAGTTAATGGTAATCCAAACACACAGTCTTGTATGATTTTGGTTGAAGACAAAATGGTTGTTAAGCGCCAAGTAGGTTTACGTCAAATTGGAATATGCGAAAATGACTAATTATGACATCATTATTATAGGTGCTGGTCCAGCAGGAATGTCAGCCGCTTCAGTTGCAGCATATGCTGGGCTAGATGTGTTGTTATTAGATGAGCAGCCTGATGTTGGTGGAAAAGTATATCGCAATGTAAAGCAAAATGACTCTAAGCAAAATTGGTTTTGGAGTAATTATTCCTCTGGTATGCATTTGGTTAACGCTATTAATTGCAATAAAATTACAAAATATTTTAGAGCAACAGTTTGGCGTGTAGAAAAAAATAAACGGGTCATTTGGTCTCATAATGGTGAAAGTAAAATATCAACTGCTTCAAATATTGTTCTAGCAACTGGAGCACAAGAGCGTCCATTTCCTTTTCCTGGCTGGACATTACCTGGAGTAATGACTGTAGGATCTGCTCAAATTTTGATGAAATCATCAGGAATATTCCCAAAAGAAGCTGTTTTAGTTGGTTCTGGTCCATTATTGTATCTTGTAGCTACACAGATGATTGATGCGAATTGTCCACCTAAAGCTTTAATAGAAACACATATACTAAGAATGATGATGAATTCTTTAATTCATTTGCCACTAGCTTTATTAAACATGAAATCGTTAATTAAAGGTTTCATGTTTATTCATAAAATTAAATCTGCGGGTGTTCCTCGCTATAAATCTGTTTCAAGTCTTGAAGCGAGGTTAAATAATAAGGGATTAATAGAATTTTTGTTTTCACATAAAGGTATAAAAAAGTCATTAAAAACAAAATTATTATTGATACACCAAGGTGTTATTCCATCAACAGAAATTAGCCGATCTGTAGGAATAGATCATTCATGGAACACTTCACAATTATCGTTTCAACCAATAATTGATAAATGGGGTAAAACAAATATAGATGGAATATATATTGCGGGCGATTGCGTAGGCATAAATGGATCAACCTCTGCATCTTTGTATGGTAAATTAGCTGCTATAAAGATTTTATATAATACAGAAAAAATTAATTT
>Ga0115553_1002683_pt1 | contig 10714 bp, 8 predicted proteins | sample COGITO_mtgs_1103_2_FD_87284 | JGI IMG/M metagenome (GOLD analysis project Ga0115553, IMG submission 87284) | Pelagic marine microbial communities from North Sea - COGITO_mtgs_110331 | ecosystem: Environmental > Aquatic > Marine > Epipelagic | place: Germany:Helgoland, sampling site Kabeltonne... | reverse complement strand
CTAGCTTTTCGATGATCGCCCGGTTGACCGCTTTCGGCCAAATGAAAGGCTTTTTCCAAAATCTCGGCTATCAGATCAGCCCGATCCACCCGTCAAGCGCGTTTCACGAACGGGCGGTAGATTTCCCATTGTGCCGCGTCCGCGTGCAAGCTCACCTCTAGGTGCGGGTGTTTGCCGTAGTAACGCGCTGGGATATCCCCCGCGTTCACGACCATCGGGATGCAATCAAGCGCGGCATTGACGACACCCGTCGCACAGTTCGTCAAGCCGGGGCTTAGGTGGCTAAGCACAACAGAGGCGCGGCCCCGTCACTCTGGAGCACCCCCATCGGGTGGTCCAGTCTGAATGTTAATGCATGGTCGGCCTCTGGTCTTTCGGCATCATGCTTTCTGGCGCGGGCGGGCGGTAGCGCAGCGCACTATGCGGTCTGACTGTGTTGAAGTGGTGCCGCCAACGCGCGATCACGATCTGTGTTTCGCGCAACGTATAGAATACCTCGCCGTTGAGCAGCTCATCGCGGAAGCGGGAATTGAAACTCTCACAGTAGCCGTTTTCCCATGGTGATCCTGGTGCGATGAATGCGGTTTTGGCACCAACGGTCCCAATCCAAGCCCTTACCTTCTTGGCGATAAATTCCGCGCCATTGTCGGATCTTATGAACTCAATCGGGCCTCGAAGGATGAAGAGATCGGTCAAAGCATCGACCACATCCGTCGAATTGAGCCTGCGTTTAACTCTAATTATCCCGTTGCCCGACAGGCGATGCAAGCATCGCCGAGAGGGGGCGCCTCCCTTGCGAACTCAACACTCGATCATTGTCCTCGGACCAATGGCGGATATGGCTCGTTCCTTGCGCCACCGATAGTAAGTTTGAATGGTAACGCCGATTTGTCGAACGGCCTCGGAAACTGACTTTCCCTACCCTCGCAAAGCTTCAACCTGCCGAAGCTTTAGCACAATATCTTCCGGTTTCTCTCGCTTGCCAGCGATAGGGAGGTTCAAATCACCCCGACAAGCCCAGCATTTTCTTTCGGTCCATGTTCAGGTCCAAACCATCTTCCGTCCGCGCCGCCATACACTTTCAGCCGCTGCCTATCGCCGGACCAGAGCCGATGCCCACTGGATTTCGAACGACATCACGCGCGAGCTGAAGGCCGCCTGAGATCGACCGTCCCGCCTTTCGCTGCCAGAAACGCCGATAACTTTACGATGCCCCTTATGGTAGTTTAGTGCTGAAGTAGCGTAGCTTTGCAGCAATTGATTGGATGGTTTTGGTGAATTTACTTTGCGTCGTAACTGAATCCAGAGACCTGATGTTCGTAGTCTGATTGATCACGCTCTTTGGCTTTGGGTTGAGTCCTAAATGGATTATCAAAAACGCGGCGTTCGAGTTTCTTCCAAAAGATTTCAGGAATGCGGCCAGACCTTTACTTGAGATGCCGCCCATCACGAGCTTCATAAAGTTGAACAGCAAATGCTGGCTGGGGATGAGACACAGAAGGAACTCTGGAAGCGTTACGACTGGGAGTTTCACCGCGCCCTGATCAAGGCGAGCAATTCCCACAATTTACTGAGCCTGCACGCAACGATCTTCGATAAATACTACGCTATCAAATTCTGCTTTTGACCTATCGCGGCCAAGTCGCGATGGACGAGCACCGCACTATGTTTGACGCAGCCCTTGCGCGCGATACAGCAAAAGCCTCGGCTGCATTGGAAACACATATCCGCGCGGGTCTAGACCACGCACTTGCTGCGATGGCCGAGCGTAAATCTTCGCTGTAGAAAGTTCAGTCGGTTTTTCACCTTCATGCCAACTGTAATTTGGCAATCGGCGGTTCAGCTTGTTTGGTTTTAAAAACGTGACTTGTGCGCACCTTCAATAGAGACCTTGCGAACGCGCCCTGCCTCGTTCACATTCACTTCACAGAATGTGAATAGGAGACGTCATGATTACGCGCAGAACCTTTATGAGCCGCGCCGCTGTAGGGGCAGCCGGACTTCTAATACCATCGACAATGTGGGCCAATGCCTCGCTGACGATTGGTGATATAACCATCGACACCTTAAGCGACGGGCACTTGACCCTCCCGCAAGCCGCTACATTCGGCGATGCGACAGCCGAGGACCTTGCCCCAATCTTGCAGCAGTATGGGATCGCCGCTGATGCGCCACTTATGCCCGATTGCAACGTCACACTGGTCCGCGACGGCGAACGCACGATCCTGTTTGATGTAGGTGCAGGGCCAGATTTTATGGCGACTGCGGGCAAACTTTCGGTGGCGCTTGACGCGATTGGCGTGTCTCCAGACGACATCACTCACATCGTTTTCACCCATGCGCACCCTGATCACCTCTGGGGTGTACTTGATGATTTTGACGAGCCGTTCTTTCCCAACGCCACCTATATGATTGGCAAGACCGAGTGGGATTACTGGATCGCCCCTGAAACTGTCGACAACATCGGGGCAGAGCGCACCACATTTGCAGTGGGCGCGAAACGGCGGCTTGAGGCGCTGGAAGATAACATCACGTTCTTGGAGGACGGTGAGGAGATCCTGCCGAATATCGCGGCACGCGGCACGTTTGGGCACACCCCGGGTCATATGGCGTTTCAAGTGGGCGCTGGTACAGAAAGCGTTATGATTCTTGGCGACTGTATCGGGAACCACCATGTCGCCTTTGCGCGTCCTGACTTGGCCTCCGGGTCTGATCAAGATGCGGACATGGGGATTGCGACGCGGACAATGTTGCTCGACCAATTGGCATCCGAGCAGATGCATTTGATCGGCTTCCACCTCCCCTACCCCGGGATCGGGCGCGCGGAACGGAAAGATTCCCAATTTGTATTTGTGGCAGGATAAGCGGATGAAATATATCATTCTCGCGTTCATGTTTTTGGGCACTGCGGTCTTTGCCAGCGAAGACATCGCGGACCAATATCCGCAGTCGGCGCTATATGCCAAACCCGTCGAATTCATCCCCGGTGTGTTTTCTGCGACGGGTGCCACGGCCCCGCCGACTTATGAGAACTCAGGGCACAATAACAACCTGAGCTTTATCATCACAGGCGAAGGTGTTGTCGTCATCAATGGCGGTGGTGCTTATGTTTTGGCAAAAGCTCTGCACGATGAAATCAAGGCGTTGACCGATGAGCCTGTTGTGCTCGTCATCAACGAAAATGGCCAAGGCCACGCGATGCTTGGCAATTCCTACTGGGCCGAGCAAGGTGTGCCGATTGTGGCCCATGTTGATGCTGCACATGAGTTCGAAGAACAGGGTTTTCGTATTTTGGAAGCTATGCAGCGCGTGAACCTTGAAAAGGCCGAAGGTACGTTTCTGCAAGGTCCGACCGAGACGTTTGAGGATGCCTACAACACTACGCTTGGCGAATTTCAGATCGAGGTCCGTTATATCGGGCCATCGCATACCGTGGGTGACGTGATAGTCTGGCTGCCGAACCAAGGCCTCGTTATCGCGGGTGACATCGCATTTCACGAGCGCATGCTGCCGATTTTCCCTGAAACCAGTACGGCCGATTGGCTCGAGACATGGGACAACGGCTTTGAGCCTTTGAACGCCACTTACGTGATACCAGGTCATGGGCACCCGACGAACATGGATCAAGTGCGCCGTTACGCGAAGGGGTATCTGGAGTATTTGCGCGGACAGATCAGTGATCTTTTGGACAACGGCGGCAGCCTTGCGGATGCCTATTACGTTGACCAGACGCCCTACATCCATCTCGACACGTTCGAAGAACTTGCGACTAAAAACGCAGGTCGGGTGTTTGAGGAAATGGAATTCGAATAGTCTACTGCGCTGCCATTTGTACCCGCGACAATTGGCAGCGTGTCCAAAGATTGCCCAAGGCCTCAACCAAACGATCGACGTCCTCAGGGCTATGCACGGGCGACGGCGTGATACGCAGCCGCTCTGTCCCTTTGGGCACTGTGGGGTAGTTGATCGGCTGGATGTAAATCCCGAATTCATCCATGAGGCAGTCAGAAATGAACTTGCATTTCACGGGGTCCCCGACCATCACGGGGATAATGTGACTTGGATTTTCGACGTGCGGAATCCCTGCTTTGGTAAGGCGTGCGCGGACCTCTGCCACCCGCGCCTGATGCTCCTGCCGCTCGGTGTGGCTTGTCTTCAAATGCTGGATAGATGCCGCTGCACCAGCCGCAACAGCGGGCGGCAAGGCTGTCGTAAAGATAAAGCCGCTCGCAAAGCTGCGGATGAAATCGCACATGGCAGTTGAGCCCGCGATATAGCCGCCGACCACACCAAAAGCTTTGCCCAAGGTGCCTTCAATCAGGGTCAACCGGTGCATCAGCCCTTCTCTCTCGGCGATGCCGCCACCGCGTGGGCCGTAAAGGCCAACGGCATGCACCTCATCAAGGTAGGTCATGGCGTTATACTTATCCGCGAGGTCACAAATTTCGGCCATCGGAGCGATATCCCCGTCCATCGAATAGACGCTTTCAAAGGCAATCAATTTTGGACGGTCAAGCGGTTGGGCCGCGAGTAATTCTTCGAGATGAGCAACATCATTGTGACGCCACACCTGACATTGTGCGCGCGAATGGCGGATGCCTTCGATCATCGAAGCATGGTTCAGCGCATCCGACAACACCAAGCAATCAGGGATTTTCGACGCCAGCGTGCTAAGGGCTGCCCAGTTGGACACATAGCCTGAGGTGAACAAAAGCGCATCTTGCTTGCCATGTAAATCGGCCAGTTCAGCCTCAAGCAAAACGTGGTTGTGCGTGGTGCCAGAAATGTTGCGGGTGCCACCAGCGCCCGCGCCACTAATATCAAGCGCCTTATGCATCGCCTCCAACACCTTTGGATTTTGCCCCATGCCCAGATAGTCGTTGGAGCACCAGATCGTGACTTCTCGGACGGCCTCGCCCACACGGTTGCTGGCATGGGGAAACGCGCCGTTGTGCCGCTCAAGATCGGCAAAAACGCGATAGTTTCCATCGGCCCGCAAAGCTGCGAGTTGGCTTTCAAAGTAGTCTTCGTAGTGCATTATTCGCCAATCGCCTCGCGCGTGATGTCGTCAAGGAAGGCCTGCACTTCTTGCATGATACCTTCTGGATAGTTTCTAAAGCCGATCGTCACCTCTCCAGCGCGGTCCGCAACATAGATGCCATAGGGGCAGTGCGCGATGTTGAGCGGATCAGCTTCCATCATCTTGCGCGAGAGAACGGCAGAGCAGAAAACAAGGATGTCCGCGTTGTCATACAGATCAACCGCTCCGTCGATATCGCCTTGGGTCCGATTGAGCATTTCGCCCGTGTGGCTGTGATAATCAATCACCAAACCACGCCCGACAATCGCGTTTTCTAAACTAAAGACGGCATCATCAAACGAGCCATCAAAGACATAGTGGGTTTCATCCTCAGCGACAGCAACTTGAGCAAAAACCGCAAGAGTGGCAGCAAGCAAATAGCGTTTCATCGTGATCCCCTTTTGTTGCGAACGTGAGGGGATTGCCCCCTCACGGTTCAGTTCATCCCTACTCGGGGAAGCTCTTCAGATACTCAATGATTCCTGCAATATCCGCCTCGTCGCGCACACCACGGAACGTCATCTTGGTGCCAGGCATATAGGCCTTCGGATCAGCCAAGAAAGACGTCAGTTCCTCTTGTGTCCAGACCAAACCGCCAGCGCCTGCATCGGTCATATCACCTGAATAGCGGAAGCCATCAACGATACCTGCCGTGCGACCGACAACGCCGTTCAAGACAGGGCCACTGCGGTTTTTGGCACCCTCACCCACTTGGTGACATGATTTACACTGGCGGAAATTCCCCTCGCCTTCGGCTACTAGAGCCATATCCAAGGCTGCTGGCGCTTCTGCGGCAACTTCCTCATCGGCGGTAGGTGCTTGCTCGGCGACTGGGGCTTCTTCCGCTGCGGGAGCTTCTGCTGCGGCCGCAGGTGCGCCTCCGCCACCCTCCAGATCACCACCACCTGCACCATCTGGCGTCACGTCAATGAACGCAGCCCGCTTGGTGATTTCAACGCTGTCCTTACAGCCTTCCATACATGCTTCGACCGTGAAGAGCGGAAACTCTGTTTCCAAGCGGTCATCCAAGATGAAATTCGGTTCGTTGGGCATTTGGACCTCAAGGAAGTTTTCCTTCGAGAGTTCAAATTCGTCGTCGACGAGGTCGTTGGAATACATCAAATACGCGGTGAGCGCATAAACGTCATCCGCTGACAACGACTGCGCGTTCCCGAAGGGCATCGCACGGTTTACATAGTCATAGACCGTCGACAGATACGGCCAATAGGACCCGATTGTCTTGACCGGACGATCGCTTTTCAGAGATCCGAAACCGCCTGCCAGCACGGGCCAACGGCCAGCACCTTCGGCGAAATCGCCGTGGCAAACCGAACAATTTTCAAGCCAGAGTTCCTCGCCTGTGTAGACGTCACCGCTGCCTTCTGGCAGGCCTTGTCCGTCTGGACGAATGTCGATGTTCCATGCCGCAACCTCGTCAGGTGTCGCGTCGCGACCTAGACCGAATTCGGCATGTGCCGCACTTGCCGTAAGCAAGGCAGCCCCTGTGAGAACCTTAAGAAATTTCGACATTTTCAGCCACCCCGTCAGAATTCACAGCCCAGGTTTGGATGCCGTTGTTATGATAAATTGAGTTCAGACCGCGCACGGAGCGCAGCTGATCTTTGGTTGGTTGCACATAGCCAGTGCTATCATGCGCACGACTTTGCAGCAGCAGCGGCGCGCCGTCCCAATCAATCTCGTAGTAGAAGCGGTGCATCGACTTGTCCAAGCTTGGACCATCCATGCGGGCCTGCATCCAGTTGATCCCACCATCTATGGTAATATCCACACGCGGGATTGTGCCGCGGCCAGACCATGCAAGGCCTGTGATGACCAGCGGGCCCTTACCGTGTGTGATCGGCTTTTGCGGGCTTGGGCTAGTGATGACCGATTTAGCATCCATTTCCCATGTAAAGCGTCGCGCCTGACCGTCACCAAGAAGGTCGGTATATTTCGATGTCTCTTCGCGGTGGTGCCAAGGTTGATCGCCAACCTCTAAGCGGCGCAACCACTTAATCCACATGTTACCTTCCCAACCGGGAACAACCAAGCGGACAGGGTATCCTTGCTCGGCGCGCAATGCTTCGCCGTTCATTTTGAATGCGACAAGGCAGTCATCAAGCGCTTTTTCCATCGGGATCGAGCGGGTCATGCCAGAGGCATCCGCCCCTTCAGCCAGCAACCACTTGCCTTCGGTTTTGACGCCAGCCTCTTCGAGCAACAGGCGCAAAGGCACGCCTGTGTACATCACGTTGTGGATCATGCCGTGGGTGAACTGACAGCCGTTGAGCTGCGCACCGCGCCACTCCATGCCAGAGTTCGCTGCGCACTCCAGGAAATAGACGTGGTTTTCACGCGGGAAGCGCATCAGGTCTTCCATCGTGAAGACCAGCTCGCGGTCGACCAGACCGTTAATCATGATGCGGTGTTCTGCCGGATCAATCTCGGCAGCACCACCGTGATGACGCTCAAAGCACAGGCCGTTTGGCGTGATGATACCGTCAAGTTCGTGAATGGGCGTGAAGTTGATCGAAGAGATCGATTCCGCGGTGAGCCATGGCACGTTCTTGCGCACAACACCTGCCTCAAACTTTGACGGCATACCATAAGGCGACTCGTCAACGCCGGCGCCAAGCGCTTGGTTCCATGGTTGTTTGTTTAGAATTTGGGCCTCGCCCTCGGCTGCAGCTTTCGTGCCTGCAACAGCGACGCCCGCCGCAGCGGCACCGCGCAGAAACGCACGGCGAGAGGGCTTCATGCCTTTGAATTGGTCTATCATCAGATGTCTCTTTCGTTTGAAACGTCAGCTTGTTTAAGCGCCCACAACCTTTACGGATGTATTGGGATCAACGGACACAGTACCTTCGCGTTTGATGAAGTCTTCGACAACATCCCAAATCGCGGGGCCTTCGGTGCCCTCGTTCACACTGGCCCAGCCAGCGACAACATAGGTTTGGGTCGGATCAATCAACTCACCTGTTTTCAGCAGCGTCATCTCGGTGATGCGTTTGCCTTGCGGTTGATTAATGTCGATGCGGTAGCCCATGCCACCAACGCGGACCATGTCACCGCCTTGCTGGTAATAGGGATCGGGGTTGAAAAGATTGTCAGCCACGTCTTCCATGATCAGATGCAGGGTTTCACCGGTCATTTCAGAACGGTAAGCCTCTGGGTAGGACATCGCCGTAGCGTTAAAAATATCCTCGCGGGTGATGTCCGCACCGGGCAACACGGAGGCCCCCCAACGGAAGCCCGGCGAGAGGGCGATGTCGGCTTCGCGCTCTGAAATCAGGGCGTTACAGATCAGATCGTCCCATGTCCCGTTAAAGTTACCGCGGCGATATAGCAGTGAATCCGTCTTGCCTATCACTTCTTCAAGCTCAGTTTTAAACGGTGCGCGCTCGGCCTCGACCATTGCAGTCATTTCAGGATCGGGCGCGATCACGTCAGTGAAGATCGGGATCAGGCGGTGCTTGATCCCCTTCATCTCGCCATCACTGATATCAAGATCAAGGCGTGTCACGAATTTGCCGTGGCTGCCTGACGCAATCAGATAGGTTTTATTGACAAGCACGGGCTCTGGCAGCGCATCATGGGTGTGGCCTGTCAGGATGACGTCGATGCCATCGACGTTCGCTGCCAGTTTGCGGTCCACGTCAAAGCCGTTGTGCGACAGCAGGACAACGCATTCTGCACCAGCGGCACGGACTTCGGCGACCAGTTCAGCCATGTTTTCTTGGCGCACGCCAAAGGACAAATCAGGGAACATCCATTTCGGGTTCGCGATTGGCATGTAAGGGAAGGCTTGACCGATGACCGCAATCTGCACGCCACCGCGTTCAAACATTTTGTAAGGCTCGAACGCACGCTCGTCCCATTCGGTGTCAAAGATATTCGCGCCGAGGAACGGGAAGTTCAACTCGTTCTCAACGATCTCCATCACGCGGTCGATGCCGAGGGTGAATTCCCAGTGCGACGTCATCGCATCGGTGCCCAGCGCGTTGAAAATATTGACCATATCCTGGCCGTTGGTGCGCAGCGCGGTCAAACTACCCTGCCACGTATCGCCGCCATCCAGCAGCAAAGCATCAGGGCGATCGGCGCGGATTGATTTCACGACGGTAGAAATACGGTCCATGCCACCCATACGTCCGTAGGTGCCAGCGAGTGCCGTAAAGTCGTCGTAGGTCAGCGCATAGTCGGCAGCGGTGCCATCTTCGATGCCATACATCTTGCGGAAATCGGCACCTGTGACGTGTGGCGGTTTGCCAATCACGTCGCCGACGCCAATGTTAATCTCTGGCTCGCGGAAATAGACGGGCTGCAATTGCGCGTGAATATCGGTGATGTGGATCAGCGTCACATTACCCGATGTCTCAAAGTCCAACAGGTCATTCTGCGTCAAAGCTTGTTGTGCGGCCAATCGGCCCCAATTACCAAAACCAGAGGCACCGTAAAGTGCGGTAGTGGCCAAGCTGGCTTGCATAAAATGACGACGAGAAATCATGGAGCTGTCCTTTGAGTGCAATACATGCAGCTTTGTGAATGTTATCGAAAAGATAAGGCCCGCGCTCGGATATCCGAGGCGGGCCTTAAGATTAATTTAGGGGCGAACAGACGGTGCTTCGACCGAAAGACCGTTGCCGCGCGATGCGACATAAAGCTCTAGAGCAACAAACTCGTCGCTACCTGGGCTGAATGTTTCGGCGCGCGTATCGCGGATACACCCTTTGAAACGGTTGTGGGTTTGCACCAAGCCGCCGTTCTTAATCCGGAACGCTGGGAAGCCGTTGATCTGGCCTTGGCTCAAGTGGTCTGCACGAATGTTATTGCCGTAGTTGTCTTCATGACAATTCGCACAGCTGAGTTCAAGCTGACCGTAGCGCGTGTAGTACATTTCTTCGCCCAAGGCCCAAGCTTCTGCAACAGGACCATCAGTCGCTACATTTACAGCCATACCGCGCGATTGCATCGAGATCGCAGCTTCCATCGCTGTCATCTCGCTGCCGTCATACTTCCATGCTTCGGCCCCCAAATTATCGGTGCGGCAATCGTTGATCTGCTGTGCCAAGGTGCGGATCTCACCCTTGGTTTCGTTCCACTTTGGATAAACGGCGCGTACACCAGACATCGAAGTTTCGATGTCCTCGTGACATGACGCACAGGATTTGCCTTCAGAGCCATCAACAGCGGCCCAGCTTTCCATGCCCTCGTCGATGGCATAGCCAGCAGGGTTTTCGAAATCATCCATCTGCATCGTTTGCAATTCGGACGAGCGGAACCGCCAGCCAGAATAGATCGTCTTGAGGCCGCCAATGTTCTCGGGCGCTGCGGCCTCTGTCACCATTTCAATGTCGCCATTTACGACGAGCTGACTATCATCCTGTGCCGTGGCGGTGTTCGCCAGTGCCATCAGGCCAATCAGCCCTGCGGTTTGCAAAAGACTGGTTCTTTTCATAGTTTTCACTCCCTTTCTTTTGCAGCCTTTAGCTGACTTCGATGTCCTTAGTATCGGTGTAGACCGACCCGTCATCATCGTACCACGTGAATGTCATCGTGCCGCTCGCCTGCACCATTGCTTCAAACTCAACATATGGGTTTGTCGAAATCGCTGGTTCCATCGTCATGTCGATG
>Ga0115553_1002664_pt1 | contig 10760 bp, 8 predicted proteins | sample COGITO_mtgs_1103_2_FD_87284 | JGI IMG/M metagenome (GOLD analysis project Ga0115553, IMG submission 87284) | Pelagic marine microbial communities from North Sea - COGITO_mtgs_110331 | ecosystem: Environmental > Aquatic > Marine > Epipelagic | place: Germany:Helgoland, sampling site Kabeltonne... | reverse complement strand
CGGGATTCCCGGGAACGGGGACTTGGGCAGGTCTGACAATGTCAAAAAATAAATAAAAAAAAGCTCAAGTAGCATGCCCCCTACTCCACCCGAGATAGGAATTAACCTGTCACCTGAGATAGAAACTAACCTGACACCTCTCACCGATTCTACGAACCCGACGACAACAAAACCGATGGATGAACCCCCGGCGATGAGAGAGGCAGAGAACGACGACAAGAAGGGGAAGAAAAAGAAGGAAAAAAAGAAGGCAACATCTCAGGGAGATCACCGAAGACCCCCGAAGAAGCAGAGAATAAAAAATGACGCGACATCTGTGAACAAGCGGCGAATTGATGAACTCTGTTCTTCTACAGGTTCCTCCACAACAGGGGAGAAAGGTGTGAAACTCTTTCTCTCAGAAACCTCCCCCTCTTCGATGAAATACATTGAAGCGAACGGCCAACCTCTTCGAGTAATACCTCCCTACCCTTACACATACCGTTCTAATTCGAAGGGCCGCTGGGTCGGTCGAAATTTATTAGAACTCATGACATCTGAGTTCCGCGCTTTGACGAATGCCTATTACAGGCAGTGTATTGGTGATGGTCGCATCACAGTCAACGGCTCCGTTGTCGACACAGAATACACCATCAATAAACACGACATTATATGCCATACGGTGCACAGGCATGAGCCACCCGTTAGGATTGCCAGAGTTCCGACCGCAACGGAGCAGCCCATTGATGTCGTTTTTGAAGACGAGGATGTGTTGGCTGTTGACAAACCTGGGGGAATACCTGTTCACAGCAGCGGGGGCTACCATTTCAATTGTCTCTACAACGTTTTGCGCGAAATGCTCTCCTTGACTAGTAACAGCGACGGCAACAGCAACAGCAACAGCAACGGCAACATCAACAGCAACAGCAACGGCAACAGTAACAACAAAATTCACATTCTCCATCGCCTTGATCGCCTAACCTCTGGGCTGACAATCTTCGCCAAAAACAAAGAGATGGCGAATAAACTTTCCAAAGCAATCGAAGAGCGCCGCTGCGAAAAATATTACCTGGCTAGAGTTAAAGGTGATTTCCGTGGCAATGCCATGAGTCACATCCCTCAAGTCAATGGACGGGAAGAGAGAGAAGCTGCGGCGGTCTATGGCTGGTGGTGGGACAAATCCAAACCTTGGGAAGACGGCGGCACGTCCAACTTAAACAGCTCTCGCGAGAAAAGCGACGTCGAGGACCGCAACTACAAATCAATTGCTCTCGAAGCAATCTCTTCACCCAACACGACAAACTGGCTTACCCTCTCCTCGCCGATCAAACCTATTGACCTCCAAAAAGGGATTTACACCACCGGTCCTTTCCCTCTCTCAGACTCTGCCAATAACGATGGCGGCGTAAAATCTGCGCGAACATCCTTCCTCCGTCTCTCATTTGATAGGAAATCGGATTCGTCGCTTGTCCTCTGCAAGCCTCTTACTGGCAGAACCCACCAGATCCGCGTCCACCTGAATCATTTGGGTCATCCGATTGCAAACGATTGGTGCTATGGCGGTGAAGACTTTTTTGGCGACCAAACGGCAAGGAAAATTGCCGAGGAACTCAAAGACGGGTCATTGACGTTGCATGATCCGGCAACAGACGACGAAATCGACAAAATCGAGGGGATGAAACAAGGAGAGGAGGAACCGTTTTTGAATTTTTTAATGAGGAGCTGCGTATGGTGCAGGAGGGGGGGAGAAGAGAAGGAGAGGAGGCAGTTTTTTGAGACTGGGAAGTTCATTTGGCTCCACGCATTTTCTTATGAGATCAGGATCTTCAAGAGTAGCAGAAAAACTGAAATTGAGGAGGAGAGTGGGAGTAATTGTAAGGATTATGACGAATCGGTCGAATCGGTCGAATCGGTCGAAGAGAAAAAGGTTTACACGACCAAGTGGCCAAAATGGGCAGAATCGTAAAAAGAAATGTTAAAGAAGGAGGACTGATTATTTTTGTGATAGATATTATAGATGTTCACAAGTCAAGAATTGGCGAGCATGACAAATTCTTCTGCCAATGCGTCAACTTTACGCCTGTGTCACCACACTCCTCGCCATCCTCATCCTCCGCATGATCCAGAGAGGCTTCTTTTTTGCTGTTTTCATAGAAGCTAACGTTGGTGACCGATGGGTGCGCATTCGCATTCGCTTTCGCTTTCGCTTTCGCTTTCGCTTTCGATTTCGCTATAAGTGGCGACGGTACCGACGAAGAAGAAGAAGTCAGCTCGCTAAAGGTAGATAAGTTGATGCTCTGTCGCTTGACCTTTCTCCTCTTGGCGATGTTCTCGTTCACCTCTCTGTAGTTTATATCGGGGAAAAACATCAAAGCACTTAAAAAGGTGACAAACAGGACGATAGAGAAAGGGAGGAAGGACAAGAAGCCAATCCTCTCATTCATAAAAGGAAAAACCACTCCGACAACAAAGTTACAGGCCCAGTTTACCTGGCAACAGATGGACATGACGTAAGTGGCGTGCCGATTATCGAAAACCTCAGCGATGAACAACCAAGGGATGGGACCCAATCCTATTTCGAAGAAGCTAACGTAAGAGACAGTGCTAATGAGCAGAACGCTCTTGGGAAGATTCTCGATAACCCCAGATAGCGAAAGGATCATCACTATGCAACTCAAGAGCATCCCCCCGCTGCTCCACAGAATCAGTTGCCGTCGTCCGCACTTATCCATCAGCAGCAGAGCGACATATGTCGCTACTACGTTAACGGCCCCGACTATTGTCGTGCCAACGCTCGGATCGTCAATCACCCCCTCAAAAAATGTCGTACTGTAGTAAAAGACAGCGTTGATGCCGCAAAGCTGCTGGCTCATTTGCAATGCGATGCAGGCTACGAAGAGCGGTCGCGTCGAGCTTTCACCTAAAAGGTCACTCGCTAATGTCCCTTGGGTGCTAGTTCCTTCGGGATTTTTCCTCTTATTTTTTGTTTCGGTGTTCCTAGTGGTGGGGGTAGTGTTTGGACTGAGTAGGGTAGTGTTCGTGTTGACAATGTGACCGACCTCGATATCAACTTCGTATTCGTTGCGAAAACCGCGAAGTCGTTTTATTATCATCTTGGCGTGCTCTCTTCTCTGTTCGTTCGATAGGCCCTCTGAGGAGGGGGTAAAGTCGGATGCTGGAATCCGGCTATTTTTATTGTTTGAGGTTGTGCAAGAGTCAGATGTGGTGGTCATCAGCAACCATCGAGGGGATTCTAGCAGACCGTGAACAACTCCTTTCTTCGGTATAGAAAGGATGATTATCATGCTAGCGGAGATGAGAAAAGTGCCAGTAAATAGTGCTCTCCAGTTGGACGTCATCAATCCGCCAAGGTCCGCAAACAAAATGCCAATCACTACACCAAATTGGGAGCAAGTGCCCAAGGATCCCCGGAGATTCGGGGGGGAGATCTCCCCCAAATAAATAGGAACCAGGACAGTAGAGTAACCGGAAGCAAACCCAACAATGCAGCGGGCGAGTATCAGCACGTAGATGCTCGGGGCCACTGAGAGGAGCTTTGATGTTTGAATGATTTTGATGATTTTGATGATTTCCCATTTGAATTATTTTTATTTCAGGGGGGGTTAGTCACGCAAACGCTAATGGCAACAACGGCAAAGCCTATTTATTGTAGTAGGCAACATTATTTCATTCTGCAATAAACCACTCACTACTCACCAATCCGCCAAACGCGAAAACAGCCAAGTTGAAGAACATAGCCTTGCGGCGGCCAATTGCGTCGGCCATTCGGCCAGCCTTTGCCGCACCAATGGGCCCGCCGATGGCAAAAGCAGCCACCGCAAATGACCACTGAAAGGTGGAGTGACCCGGAAAGACACTCGACGCCAGTGGATTCATCACGCCCGTGTTATAACCCACCAGAAACTGAGAAACAAGGGCAGCAAACACGCAGAGCAAGAGGGACGGCGTCAGGATCTCCGATCCGCACTCGATTTCAAGTAAATTCGCGATCCGCTGCTCATGCGTCATTGTACCATTCTCCAGCTCCCGAATGAACTTCAAATTAGGCTGCGACTTGGAGTAGGAGAGCAAACGCGACTGATGTACAGACCAAGTAGCGTAGTCACGCAATAAAGATCGCTCATGCGACTGCAGACCGGAGATAGACAACCACGGAACGCTATCGTAAAGCTCACGCTTTCCATACTGTAGTGCAGTCAAATCATTGTACAACCCAGGGTTCTCATGCAAGCAATTACTGGAAGAAGAGGTGCTGGTGGAGGAATTTCGCAAATGTTGGTCTTTGTGGCGGTTTTGGTATATGATAGTATTGTCTGGGACAGAATACGACCGATTCGACCGCTTCAGAGACGGGGAAAGGGTCGGCGATGAGGATTTTCGCCAAGGCGAAGAGGACCGAGGAGATGGCAGCAGGTGGGCCTTCTCCTCTTTGGACGAAGACATCGCCTAAAGTGAGGAGTGTGGGATAGGTGGGGCTTTTTGGCAAGATATATTAATGTAGTTCTTCTACGTTACCCGGATCCAAAAGAACCATGTGGTGTTGGAAGAAAAAAAAGTTGTCGTTCAAAAAGTAATTGTATCCCAGAGGTTTGAAAACTCGTCCTAGCGCTTCCTTTGAGTTTGAAGCAGCAGCTGGCTTGAAAACAAATCACATCTAATTACCCACCTTTTCGAGCAATCTTGCTCCTCTCTGCTTTTTCCCTTATTACCAGGAGGTAGTCCAAACACCTCTCAATAGATCAGCTTTGCTCTCTCAGCAGCATTGTCGGAAAAGCCGCCCTAGTCATGGCTCACTCTTCGGTTCCCTCGGCCACAGCAGGTACGACCGCCTCCCATTCTGGGGGACCTCAAACTTCGCTCAGCAGCTCTGGCCGCCTTGATTCAATAGAGAGGCATCTTGAAGAAAGTATCCCGTCTGACTTCTTCCTCAGCCAAGGGGAAGGACAAGCGCCCGACAGTGGTGAAAAGTTCAGGACCCTCAAGTACGTTATATCAGTCCTGGCTTCCCAAAAGGAACCAGGCAATAGTGACAATGGCGGCGGAAGTGTGCAGCAACAGCAACAATCAATACAAAGGAACGATTTTAAGTATAACGATGCCTACGCCGATTTACTCCGTATTCAGCGGACAGTGCAGCAGAGCATCAAGGAGGTTGTAGAGGAAAATTACGACAATCTAGTTGCCGGAGTGGACGCAGCAGCGCGAATTCGAAAAACTGTTGACAGCGCTCTCAAGAGGCTGCCCAAGCTGAAGGAGAGCCTCAAGACGCTAGAGAACTGTGTGAATGCTGTCGAGGCAGAAGAGGGAAATTGCGGCGGCAGCAGAGGCGGCGGCAATGTCAGCAGCAACAGCAGCAGCAGCAGCAGCAGCAGCAGTAACGCTCTTCTGGAACTGTACCAGCGCCAAGAGGAGAGCCGCAAAATCGTGGAGATTTTACGTGACATTGAGTACTGCCGCTCTTCTGTGTTACGCATTCGCACTCTACTCGTCGGGGGCAACTTGTACGAGGGCTGCGTCATATTGTCTGGGGTACTGGCGAAGATATTTGGGGAGGACCTGGCGGGAGTGGGGGGATTGGGGGGAGGGGGAGGAGTCCGGGACGGGGTCATGGAGGTCAAAGGGTGGGGCGTCGAGGGGGCCGTCAGCGGTATAGAAGGGCTCTGTTGGCTGGGCGGCGAGGAAGGCTGGGGTAATGGTTGTATGGACGGGGTAAATTGGAGAGATTGCACTCGTCTAGTTTTCCGCCACGACGGCGCAGTCGACGGAGTCGATCCGCTTGCCGCCTCAGCCAATGGTGGAATTGACAACCAACTTGTTGGCAACGGGCTCGGGTGGATGGAGGAGGCTCTCAGCGCTATTAGGGATAGGAAGACCGAAGGCGAGGGGAGGAGAGGGGGGAGGCGAGGAAAGAGGGAAGCTAGAATCGTTGGTGGGAAGGGTGTAGTGGGACGTTACGTAAATGCCAAGATGATTGCATCGGGCTGTAGCGTCGAGGCCGAGAGGAGAAACCTCATCGGTGTGGGCGGCGCGAGCATTTCTGCTGTTGGCACCAATGGTTGTGTGGAAATCGACAATAGCACGAGTACTGGCACGAATACTGGCACGAATACTGGCACGAATACTGGCACGAATACTGGCACGAATACTAGCAATCGCGTATCCATCCCATTGTTGTACTCCTCCATCGCTTACCATTCCCCATTTCATGGCTTATCAACCTTGATTCATTCTCTTCACCTCCTTTCCTCTCTGCCAGACCTCTACCCCTCACTCTCTCCGCACATATCTTCTCAAGTTCGTCTCCTATCAGCTTCCGCCCGAACCCACTTCGCCCACGTCCTCAGGCGCAAAATACAAAACAACGGAGGGCAGAGGAAGCGAAACAACAACAGGAGGGAAGTGAAAGAGTACCTCACCATGCTGCTCAATGCGTCGAGCGAGGTTTTCATGAGGGTAGGATGGGTGGTGCAGATCGGGGTGGAAGTAGAGCATGGCGGCGGCAGCGGCGGCGGCGACGGCGGCGACACTGATGGCAGCGTTTTATCTGAACGGCCCCGATCTAGGACAAATAAGGTGAGAAAGCGAGAGAGCCGCCCGCCACCGCGTCGCGACAGCCGTGAGAGCAAAGCGTTAACACTCACTCTCTCTTGCCGCCTTTCGCTTTCGCTCTCGCTTGGTGCAGGTCATCAGGATGCAGAAGGACGAGAGGATTAGGGGTCTCCTGGGTGACGTGCTGAAAGCCCTAAATGGGGAGATAAAGAGTTTCCTCGAGGCTTGCTTCGAGGAAGAGGCGGAAGAGGAGGCAGTCGACGAGGAGGGGGAAGGGGACTCTGAAGGAAATAAAGAGGATGGAGGGGGCTTTCGAAGCTCTGCCTCTGCCTCTGCCTCTGCCTCTGCCTCGCGTCGAACAAGCTCGCTCTTTGTTACGTCCCCACCGGCGAAGGAGCGACCAGGGAATATTAACGCGGGAGGAAAGATGAGAAAAGTGTACGATTTGAATATCGGGAAAGGCAGCAACATCAACGACAACGGCAGGGAAAGTGACCTCACAGGATTGGACGAAGAAGCACAGGCCCCCCTCCAACCCTCAACTTTCAACTCAGCCGTTTCGAGCGATGTCAGGGGAGCGAGCGGGAACGACGACAACACTTTCAACGCATGCATTAGGCAGATGACAAACTCTGAGTTTCTCCGCTCGGTGATGCTAGACGACGACGCTCTCTCTTCCGCTTTTTCTTCACGTCTCGTAGTCGAAAAAGCAAGGACGGCGAAAGCTAAGCACCTTGCCAAGGCAAAGCGATTAGAGAGGCTGTCTTGGTCACTACACTTTCGCCCTATTCTTGCCTCTTGGACGGAGCGTCACAACGCTTTCCTCCTCAAGATGACCAACAATGTTCAGCCCGTTGCCGATGCCTTGACTTGGCTGGACACTGTCATCGAGAAGGAATTCGCAGAGGGGATTATGAAAGACAGCATCGACGGGATCATGGACGTTTTGGAGGGAGATGGGGCATGGGATGTTGTAGGAGCAGCAACGTCAGTTGTGGCAGGGCGCCGCGACAATGGGGAACGGGGGCGGCTGGACAACGACGAGTACAACGGCAACTACTACAGCGGCAACTACTACAACGGCGACGACTACTACAACAATACGACCCCTAACGGGACCTTGGGGGTTGTGAGGGGGGCGGAGGTTCTAATTGCAAAATCTTCGGTGCTTATTGACTGCATGAAAAGGCTCCCCTCCGGCGACGACGGCCCTAAAAATCTTGACCAGAAGTTTGGGGCAGTTCTGGAGACTTGCGTTTTAACGTTTGGTGCCAGGGCACGGGGGAAATTGGGAGAGTGGTGGGAAGAGGGGGAGGGGGGGGGCTTTGGGGGAGGGAAGGCGGTGAAAGAGGGATACGGAATCGATTTTGAGGATGGGGGAGAATTGGATTGGAAGAACGTGCGGGAAAGGGTAGGGGGTTTAGAGTTTTATGGTCTGGGAATTGCCGCTGACGCCGACAATGTGGACAACAATGCCGGGGACGACGACTATCTGAGGCCTTTTGGGAAGGTCCTGAACGTGGACTCTCACGGCCACGGCGCTAGCCTATCTTCGTTTCCCGTCAGCACTATCCACCAGCTGTCTTCCTTTGCCCACTCTCTCCTGCAAACTGGCGCCTTCCTCCAGTCCAAAATCTCCCAGAGTTCCCGCCTCATCTCTGGGGGGAACTCCGCGCTCCTGTCCAGCGTTTCTCACCTGCTAAAAATCGGCGTCTCGGCTGCTCTTCTCCTCCGATCTGACTCGGTCGTCGCATCGGCAAAGATACTCGGGGGATTGGGGAAGAGTAGGACGCTGACTAGCGACGTGTTCAAGCCTGGGGGACCAACGTGTGTGAACGAATTCATCGCCTACGTGGAGCGGGCTTGGGAGATTGTTGTTGGGGCGGGGGGGGGAGCAATCGGGAAATTCGTGTGGAATGGGGGGCCGAGAGTCGTGGATAGGTGAGTTTGTGAGGGGGAAAGGACCTTTAATGACGTCAGTGGGGGGGGGGATAATGGACAAGGAGGATTGACTGACAAGGGAGTGAAGACATTGTTGGCCAGCTTAGAGAGGATGGAGGGCGTCTGCAGGATGGTCGGAGGAGAAGGAGGGGGATTGCTATCGAGAAGGAGGAGGTGGGTGGAGTGTCTATCTGGGATCACTGACGAGGCTAGAAAAGAATTCTCTGAAGAGGAATTAAGTGTAATCGAGAGCGTAAGGCGGGCTTGAGCTTGAGCTTGAGCTTGAGCTTGAGCTTGAGCTTGAGCTTGAGCTTGAGCTTGAGCTTGAGCTTGAGCTTGAGCTTGAGCTTGAGGGAGTTTATAATTAGTTAGGGATTAAAATGCGAATTTGATTTGTAGTAGACAGAACACCAACCAAAGGGTGAATGAACCAACCAACAAGAAGTGTCCAGCGGCCAAGTGTCAAATCTTTCTCTCTGCATTTATAAAATGTATTTTATCATCCACCCTTTTTTACGCCTTCATCGCCAGAAATTCATTGGCAACGTGGTGTATATTATCCCTCAGCTTGCTGACCTTCCCACCGACTCCCTCGGGAAGGATGTCGTACAGGTTCGGGCTGTCCGGAATTGCGCTCATGTTGTTGAGCGCGTCTTCAAGTTTCTTCGAGGCCATGTTATGCCCACTAAGCACCAGACCGCCATCCCTAGAAATGACATTGCTCTCTGGAGTCGTGAGATTGGTTGTGTAGCTGTAGCTCTTGTTGGGAGCATCGCCACCGACCTTCTGCATTTTTTCCGCGGGTTTCTTCGCTATAGGACGAGATATTCGGAGCGAATCACCATAGAGAATGTTTTCAGTCGCCTTGTAGAGCAAATATTCAGTGCTAGGGCCCATCCGGTCATTTACATTTAGAGTAGAGATACCATTAAACCTGATTTGATTTATCGAGACTGGCTTTCCGGAGAGGCAAATCAAGCGCACAAACCTACAAGGAATGTGTCCAATAGGAATTTCGTTTATTCTATTGCGCGCTAGTTTGTAATTCTCCTTAATTGTTATGAAGTTGTGCTTGCCCTCCTTCATCCCGACCTGGATTGTCACAGCAGAAGTCTGCATGTTGTGCAACTCAACGTAGGAAAGCAGACTCTTTGATCCTAGATGAAAAGTCACGTGCGGACAATTCAAGTGCGAAAACTGAGCGTATGTAATCCAACTACTATCAGTTGGGCTGTTTTTTGGTTCAAGCATTCGTTCAGGGGAACAGTTGTAAGCTGCTGTAGTGGAGCGAGAGACACTATGGATCTTGCAAGGCAGCCAACTGTTCGCCTTTTGACCGTTGTTGCCCATGATCGTCTTCTCTGCAAACGAAGTCATGGGAATCGCGGGGTGTGTGTGTTTTTTAGGTCAAGCAGAACTTTCTTGGGGAAGTATTATTTTAAGGTGAATTAGAAAGTTCAGCGGAGAAAGGAGAGTACCCAACGGAAGATATCTAACGCAGATGTAGGGGAGCTTGAAACCTTGACAAGTTAAATATATCTTTTTGCCGTTATTTCAGGTGGGACAGTTCTGAACTGAACTGACTGACGGGTGAAAAACACATTACCCTAACTTTTGCTTTAAATTCGTAAGGCATATATAACGTACGTAGTACAACTGTATTTGCTCGTTAGGTTCGCACTGCCAGATAAACAATGAGTAAACCGGCTGAAATGGAGATGGTTGAGACTAACCAAGTAGGTGTGGATTTGGAGGCACCCAAGGCTACGACGAACATCTCTGACTTGCCTAGTATCGACCTGTTCACAAACAGCGGCAGGCAAAAGATCATGGACGCGCTCGCAACGGACGGGACGTTTGTGAAGCCTCAGCGCATGGTGCAGGTGCAGAATGACGGCCTGAACAACACTGATGTTACTGACGTGGATATTGAGTCTGGGTTGAAGCCAAAGATGACAGCTGACAAGCTTGGGACGATGAGTGGCGTTTTCTTGCCTTGCATGCAGAATATCCTTGGTGTCATTCTGTTCCTCCGATTGCCCTTTATTGTGGCTCAGGCTGGATGTATCCAGACAACACTCATAATCCTCTTTTGTGTGATGTCGACCGCCCTCACTTCTCTGTCCCTGTCTGCGATTGCAACAAACGGAACGATCCAAGCAGGAGGACCGTACTACGTCATATCTCGTAACCTAGGGGTAGAGATTGGCGGGGCGTTGGGGTTCTTGTTTTACTTGGGGACGACCATTGCCTGTTCAATGTATATCCTG
>Ga0115553_1002660_pt1 | contig 10767 bp, 13 predicted proteins | sample COGITO_mtgs_1103_2_FD_87284 | JGI IMG/M metagenome (GOLD analysis project Ga0115553, IMG submission 87284) | Pelagic marine microbial communities from North Sea - COGITO_mtgs_110331 | ecosystem: Environmental > Aquatic > Marine > Epipelagic | place: Germany:Helgoland, sampling site Kabeltonne... | reverse complement strand
GTGGAGTAGTTTTATATCGCCCATTTTCTATAGAATACTACAAACCGTCTTAACTTCCACACCAAAAACAATACATAACATTGAATTAAAGTTAGATATAATTTTGAAGATAAATCTTAGAAATGGGGATAGTTATGGAGAGTATAGTAAGTTTATAATAAGGGAAGTGTTAAGATTAAGAGAGAAGGGGTATACCTACCCAGAGGTAGTAAGTAACCTCAAGGATAGGGGAATAAGAAGTAGAAGGAATAAAGAGTTTTATAAGAATTTATTAGTGATGATGATGTGGAAATATCGAAGGAAGTTAGAAAGAGAAAGTAAGAAAAATTACACTATAGAAAATATTAGAATAGACGTTAACAAAGTAAACAAAGACAAAAAGTATTTTCGTTTTTGAGATTTATTATACCTAATCAGGGTTAGGTCCTCTATTTTATAATAGAGGTGTTTTGATTAAGTCTGACCTAAATCCTTTAGAAATGTTATCCAGAATATGAGGAAACACATCGGAAGAAGGTATTACAGACCCTGAAGCAATAGACCATAACCTCCTTGCAAGATTCTGGGTATTAGGGAGAAAAAATAAAAGTAAAGTCACGATGGGTGGTGGCATCTTATTATTCATTCTTTCTTTTCCTTATTAAATTACTGTTTTGTTTTACTACACATAAATATTATATATTTTTAATTTGCTTTTATAAAATAAATATATATGAATAGATATGCGCTGATTTAAATCTAATTGCAGAGCGCTTTATAAATCCTGCTAAAGCGATCTTCTCATCCACCGCTTTAGCCGGTGGTTTTTTTTTGGTGATCCAAAATTTTACCGGGTATTTATCTGTATTGTACACCTGACATTTTGTCAAAGTACTAAAAAGGAGTAATAATAATGACTATTTTAGCTTTTCTTCTAATACTTTTATGGACTGGTTCAGTATCTTTTATTTTATATATAACTGATGCCCATCTCCATTATCAAGAAATTTATTGGGCTATTGCAATAGGCTTTAGTTTAATAATCACTCATATGGTTAACATGGCTATTTACTTTAAAGTTAGAGGAAATAAGCCGTATTTATGGCAAAAATATAAAAGAAAAGGATCTTCGATATGAAAACATTGTTTGTTAATATTCGATATTTAATTGTACCTATCATGTCTATTGGTACAATTTATGGTTTAATAATTGGCGGTTTATATATATGGACTGGTGTATTTTTATTTGGTTTATGTATCATATTAGATACCATTACAAAAAATATACACTTGAAGGCAGACTTTGATAAAAATGGGAATTCATATGGAATAAAATCTCTTCAGTATGCCATTATGTATTTAATGTTATTTGTCTTCATAGCATTACAATTAGCATTAGCATGGAGAATATATCAATATGTAAATACTACAGCCTTTGATACATCAATTATTTATGGGTTAACAATTCAAAATGGAATAACTACTATAAACTTAATCGGAGCTGTTATTTCTGCTGGATTATGGGCAGGTATAGGTATTATTTATGGCCATGAATTATCACATAATAAAAAACAAGGCTTCTTAATGTCTAGATTGATAATGTCTTTAAGTGGGGCTTCACATTTTACTTATGCGCATGTTTATCAGCATCATTTACATCTTGGAAATGAAGATGATCCTGCAACAGCACCACGTGGAAGAAATATTTATATGCACACATGGTTGTCCCATGCAGGGCAATGTAAATTTTCATATGATCTTGAAAAATCTAGATTAGAAAAACAAGAAAAGCCTTTTTTAAGTTTAAGTAATAAATGGATTCTTGGCTATATTTATAGTTTACCTTCAGTTATTTTGTTTATTTGGGCTGGAGGGTTTTTAGGCTTAGCCGCTCTTCTAACTTTATGGATTATAGCTAATTTTGAATTAGAAGCTTTAAATTTTATGGGTCACTATGGTTTGATAAGAGGAAAAGGTAAAAATGTTGAACATAGACACTCTTGGGATAATGATTCTGTCTTTACCGATTGGTTTTTTATAGCAATTGGTCGTCAAGCGGATCATCATGTTAGAGGAGAAACCTATTTCTGGGAACTGGATGATGTTAAGGGTCCTAACTATGGAATTGGTTATTTTTCATTATTTTTAATTACATTAATACCTCCATTATTTAGAAAATATGTAAAAAAACACCTAGATAATTGGGACACTAATTTTGCAAATGATGAAGAAAAGAAGATTGCTCAACAATTTTAATAAGTAAGAATACTTATTATTTGCATAATATTATTCTGGGTTAATATTCCCTTCATTTAACCCAGAATAGTTATAGAGAGTAAAATTATGTTTAAGTTTTTAAAAAAAAAGAATAAAAATTTTAAAGCAATTATTAATTCAAGCATGTATAAAATAGATGTAAAGTCTGGTCAAAATTTACTTTCAGCTGCTTTATTACAAGGCATACCATGGCCGCATAAATGTCGAGTAGGAAGTTGTGGTACTTGCAAATGTATAGTTTTAAAAGGAACTATTAAACCTGAGATAGATTTTGCAAATGTTTTAAATGCAGAACAACTAAAGGCTGGTTATGTATTAGCTTGTAAAACTGCTTTAAAATCTGATATTGAAGTTATAGTTAAAATTATTAAATAGTTATTTTTAAAGAAGACTAAAAAATATTTAAAGTATCCTAGGAGAAATAAATTTAGATTTATACTCTGATGACTGATACGCTTGCTCTCTTTAAGGGTTATCAGCATCTTACATTGTTACAATATAGTAAGTACCTTCAAGGATAGGGGAATAAGAAGTAGAAGGAATAAAGAATATTATAAGAATTTATTAGTGAATATGATGTGGAAGTATAGAAGAAAGATAGAGAGAGAAAGTATGAAAAACTACACAATTAAAAATATTAGAAAGTAGATCAACCTAGGAACCTTCCTAAAAGTATCACTGTAGAATAAAAACGTTGATTTTCTGGGGTTTTTAACCCCTAAAAATACCCTCCGACCGAATATTCTGTAGGGGGGTGAGTTTGATAAAGAGTATTTAAACTGAATATATATTAATAAAAAATCACTTTTCATAAAGTTTTTATTATCCTATCATTTTAAAATGACAAAAATAAAAATATATCAAGTTGATGCATTCACTAGTAAATTATTTTCTGGCAATCCTGCAGCAGTTTGTCCTTTGGATAATTGGTTACCAGATGAAGTTATGCAATCAATTGCTTTAGAAAACAATTTATCAGAAACTGCCTTTTTTATAAAAAAAAAAGATAAATTTTTTCTTAGGTGGTTTACTCCTAAAGTTGAGATAGATTTATGTGGGCATGCCACTCTTGCAACTGCACATATTATATACTCTGAAATGAATTATAAAACTGATAATATAGAATTTAATATTAAGTCAGGTGATGTTTTGAATGTAACTAGAAACCATAACCTATTGACTATGAACTTTCCTGCTTATGAACCTAAAATTATAGATCAAAATTTAGATGAATTATATGATGCTTTTGGTGTTCGACCAACATTATTTCTTTGTTGTAATTATGGATTAGCAGTTTTCAATAATGAAGCAGAAATTATTGAAATTATTCCAAACTTAAACGCAATAGAAAAATTATCTTATAATGGAATAATTGTTACGGCACCAGGAGAAAATGTCGATTTTGTATCAAGATTTTTTGCTCCCAAATTCGGAATACCAGAAGATCCAGTTACAGGAGGAGCACATTGTGAACTTATTCCTTATTGGTCTAAGCGATTAAATAAAGAAGATATGATAGCAAAGCAGTTATCAAAAAGAGGTGGAATAATACATTGCTCATATTTAGGTGATAGAGTAAATATGGGAGGTGAGGCAACTACTTATATGCAAGGAGAATTGTTATTGGGTATAAAGGAATGACTAAAATCTATAGAGCAGAAGTTATTTCATCAGTTGAATTCACTCAATCACTGTAGAGTAAATCCAACTGATGAAATAACTAAATAAAAAGGAGCAATAAATGATTACAGAAATTTTTTTACGAATGTTCTAATAGAAGATATCAATAAACTATAAAATAATATATGTGAGAATAAATTGAATAATAAAAATAAATGGGAGTTAAACGGTATTAAAATTGTGTCAGAAAATGACTTGGATGATAATACACCCCAAACTAAAGGAATGAAGAGGTTTGCTGCTATAGCTAAAAGTAATGTAGGAGCTGAAAAAATTTGGGCGGGAACAGTCAATATAGAACCTAGCGCTAAAACAGGCGCACATCATCATGGAGAAATAGAAAGTGTAATATATGTTTTATCGGGAAAAGCAAAAATGAGATGGGGAGAAAAATTAGAATTTGAACACCATGCTAACCCAGGTGATTTTATATTTGTACCTCCATTTGTTCCACATCAAGAAATTAATGCTTCTAATAGTGAAATACTTAAATGTGTATTATTTAGAAGTGGACAAGATCCAGTAGTAGTAAATTTAGATATTCCAGAGGCAGACGAGCATAATGACAAATATTGGATAGATGATATTCACAGAGAAAAAAATTAGTTTAAATTAATATTACTTTATACTTATTCTGTTACTGTGGAGTAGTTTTGTATCGCCCATCTTTTATAGGATAATACAAACCCTCTTAATATCCACACCAAAAACAATCCATAACATTGAATTAAAGTTAGATATAATTTCTAAGATAAATCTTGGAAATGTGGATAGTTATGATGAGTATAGTAAGTTTATAATATTGGATCTCAAGCTGTAGTTTATGCTAATTATTATACTTTAATACTTCATGCAGTGCCTTACGGTACCTTTCAAAATCTTCTACTTGAGGAAGATGGCCTAGACCTTCAAGCTCTATAACATTAATTTTAGAATTACGTCTTTTAACTTGTTTACCTAAATTATCATACCGTCCAAGCTCATATTCAATACCTATTTTTTTCCAGTTACGCCCAGGTCCAGTTCTATCTCGCGTGCCAATAATTAAAGAAACAGGCATTTTAAAATTTTTAAACTCTTCTATAACTGGTCCTGTAAAAATCATATTATAGGTTAGTGCACTAACTTTTGCTAATGTAGGCCAGTCATTGCCGTTTACCCATCCAATTAAGGGTATAGCTAAGGCCTCATACTTTTTATTCCAAGATCCATCATAATAATATTTTTTTTGATAATTTATTATGTTTTGATATTTTAGCTTTAATTCTTTTTCATAGAAAAAATTAACATCTTTATATTCTACAAAATTTAAATAGTTCTCTAAGCCAATTGGGTTAACTAAAATAATACGCTGAGTCATACCTGGATAAAGAAGTGCAAAACGAGATGCGAGCATACCACCCATAGAATGAGCAATTAATTGCGTTGATTTAATATCTAAATGTTCTAATAAATTTTTAGTATTTTTAGATAAAGCTTCAAATGAATATTGATAGTCTAATGGCTTTGATGATTTTCCAAACCCTAATTGATCAGGTATTAAAACTCCATATCCCATAGAATTAAGAAGTTCTGCTGTCTCTTTCCAATAAGCTCCATTAAAATTTTTTCCATGTAATAAAGTTACTACTCCCTTATCAGAATTAGAAGTCGGTAGATACATATAAGCCATATCAAGGTCTTTGCCTTGAGATTGAAATTTATATCTATTTAATTTAAAAGGATAATCATATCCACTTAAATTTTTATCAAAAGATACTTTTTTTAAATTACCTATATCTTGTGCATAAGTTATTGAAGATACTAATATAAAAAAATTCAATACCAAACCTAATGGAAAAAATAATTGATTTTTAATCATAATCTCTTTCATCCTTTATTATTTTTTATCTCTACATTAGATACGTTAGTTATTCTATATAAATAATAATTAACGTATAAATTGATATAGAATTTTAATAATTAAAATTAAAAAATCTCTATTAATATTTATATTTAACTATTTTATAATAAACCCTTCATAGTTATTTTTTGAAATTTCATTACATTTTTCAACATAGCTTGCATAGCCACCTACATATGGCATAAAGATTTTTGCTTTTCCTTTAATATTTGCTCCTCCATACCAAGAGCTACACGATGAACGAACATGATCAATTGAGACGTTTTGATTATGCTTGCCCCATTCATCTTCTGCTTTTGGTGAAACTTCTATAATAGATTTTTTATTAGCATTCATATAGTCAAAACATTTAAATATCCAGTCAACATGCTGTTCTATAGACACTATCATGTTTGTTAAAACAGAAGGACTTCCTGGCCCCGAAATTGTAAATAAATTAGGAAAGCCTTCAGATGCAATACCTAAATAAGTTTTTGGTCCTTCTTTCCACTTATTTTTTAGTGTAATATTATTTTTACCAAGTATATCTATATTAAATAGAGTTCCAGTCATTGCATCAAAGCCAGTAGCTAAAATAATTACATCAAGGTCATATATATTTTGCTGTGTTAATAATCCATCTTTATTAAACTCTACTAATGGATCTAAATTGAGATCAATTAAAGAAATATTAGGCTCATTAAAAGTTTCATAATAGTTACTATCTACTGCCAATCTTTTACAACCTATAGGATAATTTGGTGTTAAGGTTTTAGCAGTTTTAGGATCGTTAACTAAATACTTAATTTTATCTCTAACAAATTTTGCCGCTGTCTCATTTGCTTCTCTATCGAAATTTAAGTCTTGAAAAGAAGCTATAAAAGGAACTCCACCAATATTCCATTTCTCTTCATATACTTTTTGCCTTTTTTCCGCTGAAACATCTAAAGCTGATACTTCATTAATTGGTAAGGCCATAGCAGCAACTGAATTTTGTGCTTTTTGTCTAAATACATCATAATTTGCTTTTACTTCTTCTACATACAAATTGTTATCATATCCTATCGGATTTCTAGGATTATTTATATTGCTTCTTAGATATTTAAGAGGACTATTTCTTGCAGGAACAGTATAATGAGGAGTTCTTTGAAAAACATAAAGATGTTTCACATCTTTAATAATCTCTGGAATTGTTTGTATAGCAGATGAGCCGGTACCAATTATACCTACCTTTTTATCTTTTAGGTTAACTTTATGGTGTGGCCAATTACCAGTATGATAAATCTCACCGGAAAAAGTATCTATATTCTTAAATTTTGGTTTATTTATAGTTGAAAGGCAACCTGTTGCCATAATACAGAATGTTGCTTTTATAGTCTTTCTATTACTATCTATAATTTCCCAAAAATTATCTTTTTCCATATATTTAGCAGATTTGACCTCGATATTAAATTTAATATTTTTTTTTAAATCAAAACGTTCAGCTACATGTTTAGCATATTTTAATATTTCAGGTTGTGTAGCATATTTTTCTGTCCATTCCCATTCATCTTGAAGTTCTTTAGAAAACTGATATGAATACTGCATACTTTCAACATCACATCTTGCTCCTGGGTACCTGTTCCAATACCAAGTTCCTCCCACATCGGATGCCCGTTCTAATACGATGGCTTTCATATTAGCTAATTTAGCCTTATAAAGGCTATACATCCCTGCAAAGCCAGCACCTATTATAACTACATCATATTTATTTTCTTTATTAACCACGCTCATTCCTCAATTATACAAAATATTATTACATATAATAATAAAAAAATAATTTTTTTATAATAGAATGTCACTATTAATTAGATTCAAATAAATATAAAAATGTTATAAATTTATATTTTTAAAAATAACCTTAAAGGATATAAAATATTTAAATACTTAATTATTTTCATGTTATGGTTTTTTATAAAAATATTTTAATGGAGCATAATTATGAATAATTTTTCTAATGATAATGAAGAAATCAATTTACAAATAAGAAAATTTTTAAAGCAAGTTGGTGTGGTGTCTCATCAAATAATACAAGATAAAGTTAAAAATAATTCTTCTAGAAGTAAGATATGTATTAAATTAGAAATAGATAATAAAGAAGAAAAAATATTTGAAACAATTATTAAATGATAAATATATAATTTTGCAATTATTAGAGAATTTTTCATCAAGATAATTGTTCGTATAGTTTATTAGGGAGTGATTTAAATGTATATAGCAATGAACCGATTTAAGATTGTAAAAGGTCGAGAAAAAGACTTTGAAAAAATATGGAGAGATAGAGACACACATTTAGATAAAGTAAAAGGTTATAAGGAATTTCACTTAGTAAAAGGAGTTAAGGAAGATTCTTTTACTCTTTATGCATCGCATACTGTCTGGAATACTAAAGACGATTTTGTAAATTGGACACAATCTGATGCTTTCCGTTTAGCACATAAGGGTGCAGGAAAGCATGGAGATATATATATCGGGCATCCTATTTTTGAAGGTTTTGATGTAGTAATATGATAGTTAAGCAAGTTTCTGGAGCAATAGGAGCTATAATTTCTGATGTGCATCTTGATGAAAACTTAAATACAAATACTATTTCTGAGATTTATGATGTCTTTTTAAAATACCAGGTTATCTTTTTTAAGAACCAAAAATTAACACCAAAAAGCCTTATATCTTTTGCTAAAAAAATTGGAAAACCAATTAATTATCCCTTTGTCAAAGGGCTAGATTCTTTTCCTGAAATTACACCTATTTTGAAAAAAGAAACTGATATTAATAACTTTGGTGGAATATGGCATAGCGATACTACGTATCAAAACGAACCTCCAAAAGGTACGATGCTATATGCTATAAAGGTTCCTGAATTGGGAGGTGATACAGAATTTTCTAATCAATATCTTGCATACGAAAGTCTGTCTGATGAAATGAAAACCTTTTTAGATAAAAAAAAAGCTTTCAATATATCTGGTAAAAGTGAAGTTACAAAAACACGGTCTGATGTTTTAAAACATTCATCATTAGATCTTAAAAATAATCAATTAAAAGCTATTCACCCTGTGATAAGAACGCATCCTGAAACAAAAAAGAAATCATTATTTATTAATAAGGCCCATACAACTCATTTTGTAGGTATGAGTAAGGAAGAAAGTAAGTCTATTTTAAAAGAGTTATTTAAACACCAAGTCAATTCTAAATTTACTTGTCGTTTTAAATGGAAGAAGGGTTCATTAGCTATTTGGGATAATAGATGTACTTTGCATAATCCAATAAATGATTATCATGGTTCTAGAAGATTAATGCACAGGATTACATTTCAGGGTGATAAGCCTTTTTAAGAATATAAAAATATTCAAATAACAATTATAAATATTGTTTAATAAAAAATATAGGGAAATTAGATTTATGAAATATTTGCTAATTATATTATGTTTATTATTCACTTCTATCGGATGGAGTAAAGATATCAGTTGGTATGACTTAGAAGTAAGGGATGGATTGTATTATGAAAAAGCTAATAATATTCTTTTTACAGGAGATATTACTGGAAGAGAAGAAGGGAAAATAATTAAGGGTGTAAGAGAAGGTGAATGGTTAGAGTATTGGGATAATGGTCAATTATATTCTAAAAAAAATTATAAAGGTGGTAAGTATGATGGTGAATATTTTAGTTATTATGAAAGTGGTCAGCTAAATGTTAATGTGAATTACATAGATGGTAAAAAAGATGGAGAGCTCTTAGATTATTATGAAAGTGGAATATTAAATTGGAAAGAAATATTTAAGAAAGGTGTCATTGAAGGCGAATCTTTAATTTATTATGAAACGGGTCAGTTATGGTATCAAACTAATTTTAAAAATGGAAAAAGACACGGTTTATATTTTAAATATAATATTAATGGGCAGTTAATAGAAGAAAAAACATATAAAGAAGGTAATATTGATGGTGAATGGTTAAGGTATTATAATGATGGTAAATTAATAGAAAAGAAGATTTATAGAAATGGTAAGTTAATTAAAAATATTAAACCTTAATTAATTATTTTAAAAATGAAATGACTTGTCATCTGTTAATCCTAATAAATTAGGAGTGAATAAATATTATGAACTATAGTGAAGAAATAATAGAAGTTGTAAAATTAAAGATATTAGATCCTGATGTACAGAAAGAAATTGCAGAATGGATTATAGAAAATATTCAAGAGGTTGAGTTTCCATCCTCTAATACCCTTGAACGATTAATAGAAGCAGTAGAAAAAATAAGAAACCTTAGGCCAAAAAATTGGAAAGCTGAATGTTTTGCTCATTTTGTATCTATGGAAAGCTGAAAGTAATTTTTTTTATTATACTTCTTGAAATTTTATTTTGTAAAAAAGAAAACCTCTAATTATTGAATGTAAATACTGTGTTTATTTAAAGAAGGGGGTAATATATAGATATTATTTATTGGGAGGAAAAATGTTAAAAGATAACTTAACTAAAGATATTGGAGTGCTTTTAAGAAGAGAGACTGAAGCAAGAATTTTAATACCATTTATAAAAAATTTAATTTTAGTATTAGGAAAGTCTAAAACTTTAAATATTTTAGAAGGAACTATAAAAAAAGTAGCTCAAGAACAAGGAAAAGATTTATCAAAAGAATATGGTAATAACGTAAATGCATTTTTAAAGACATTAAGTTTTTGGACTAAAGATAACGCTTTAGAAATTGATATTATAGAGAAATCTGATTCAAAATTAGATTTTAATGTTACTCGTTGCCGATATGCAGAAATGTATAATGCTATGGGTATAAATGATTTAGGTGCTATTTTATCATGTAATAGAGATGCATCACTTATTGAAGGTTTTAATGAAAAAGCAACATTAGAAAGAAAAGAGACAATAATGAATGGAGATAAATGTTGTACTTTTAG
>Ga0115553_1002643_pt1 | contig 10808 bp, 10 predicted proteins | sample COGITO_mtgs_1103_2_FD_87284 | JGI IMG/M metagenome (GOLD analysis project Ga0115553, IMG submission 87284) | Pelagic marine microbial communities from North Sea - COGITO_mtgs_110331 | ecosystem: Environmental > Aquatic > Marine > Epipelagic | place: Germany:Helgoland, sampling site Kabeltonne... | reverse complement strand
GGATGAATTGAACGAATTGAAGAGAAAGCTCATTGTTCATATGTTAGTAATGATACAGATACAGATGCAGCTACAGCTAATGCGAGGGGTCGAAAGCACAGCATAATGCGCTATTGACTTTCCGATTTCCATTCGCTGACCCAAACTTTGTAGAACTAGCGCGTTCGCCGACTTCAAGGTGGAGGCATCCTGCGGGTGTGTGGGAAGGAATTCAAGCCTTGGCAGAAAGTGTTGCAACAGGAACTCGTACTTCACTGCCGATGCCCTCCTCAAATAAATTAAATTGGATGGAAGCACTAGTAGATATAATTGTCAGATACCAAATGCTGCCGTATTTAGTGGAGCTATTCATATTAAGTTCTCAAAATAATAATAATAATCCTTGCCTAGTTGAAGGTGGTACCACCACCTCCACCACTAGAGCTCATAAGCTGGCAGCTCTTCATCATCTCCTGCAAACTGCTGCACGCCTGGACGTCGCCACTGGTCGCCTTGAGGCAGTCGAAGAAATTCTGCTTGTCGAGCTGGCAGGGGTCGCTCTGCTGCATCTGCTGCTGGGGCGCAGCAGGGGCAGCGGCACCCCCCTCATAGGGGGTGCCATCAGCATTGGTGTGCTGCACCTCCACTGAGCGCCCTCCCATGACAGCATCGACTGCTCGGTGAGCAACGGCGCTACCAGTTCCGAAAGCCATACCCTGACCGACAGTTGACATCAAACCCTGTGGAGAGGATTGCAGTGAGTTAGTTAGTATGGAGACAAACAAGCAAGGCAAGACACACGCGCGAAATGACGGACTGGAAAAGCGGCACCGATATTGCTGTACTAAGCTGGTCCCAGATAAGCCTAGGCAACGAAAACTTGCGCTCTTTCACAGAAAAGCTAAAGCTGCTGCCCTCGATGACAACCCCTGACAACAAAAAGGCAGTGTCAAGTTTTTCACCCTAAGCCGTTGTTGCGCCTGTCTGCTCTTTCGCACTTCACGTACTTACCCCCAACATCCCTCCGCCACCTCCACTAGACTGAGTAGCGGGAGGGGAGGCAGCAGGCCGTCTTGCAGGGGCAGAGCTTGCCTTGCTACGGCTGCCCCCAAACATCCCCCCTCCACCGCCTCCACCACGTCTTCCTCGTCCCATTGTTCAGTAATTCGTAGGGGTGGCTGTTGATGTGGTTATTTAAATATATTAGCTAATGCTTTGGGTTGTGTGTGTGTCTTGCGTCCAAGACGCTTTGGACTTCGCGATTGTCTCTCCAACGCCACATCCAAGACCAAGATGCTTCCTTTTTTGGTAAATCTGTTCCCTGATAAAGTTCTGTCGCCAAGTGTCGTCGACTTTTTTGTGAAATTAACTCCGTCATTGTTATCCGACCGCATTTCCACCCCTCAGTGGGGCCTTTTCTACGGAATGTGCACCGTCATGATCCCTTGTGGAATGAAAATTGGGTATATCTTCGGAACACTCTCACCAGCAGCAGCTATCCAGGGCAACGCCGCCCCGAGGGAGGTCGCTAGCAAGATGAAGGTGACTGACAAGGTCTTCGCAAAGCTTCAAGCGATGGAAGAGCATCACTTTGAGAATGCCGTTTTTTTTATCGGCGGATCATTGGCTGCCATCCAGGCCGGCGTCGATGCTTCCACTATCACCCAGCTGCAGATATTCTGGATTGGGCAGAGGGTAATGCACATGCTGTCCTACGGAGGGGCATTTGGCAATTTTGCAAAACCACTCGGTGCTGCCAAAACAATTTTTTACGTGCTTGCCGGCGCTGCTAGTGCCAGTTTGTTCTTGGCGGCTGCGGAAAAGTCGACTATGTGAGCGGCCTGCCTCTCATTTTTGGATTTTGAACACGACTAAAAGGGGAATAAAGTGAAACATAACGTTTATTTTGAGCGGCGTAACCCTAATATAAATTCATCAATTTCATCAATACCTCTAACAATTAGTAACAATCTATATTTGTGTATCCACATTTCCCTTCTGAATTAAGCTGCCGTTCTTTGCACCCTTGTCATCATTCAAATTAGCCCCAATTCTCTCTCCCTCTTTCACGACCCTCTTCCCATAATCCACAGCCTCGCTTAATCCGAGGAAGAAGCATTCCTCGCCCACGACATCGTAAAACTTCATGCCCTCTAGCGCCTTCCCCGTGGCCAGCGAGCTCCTCCAGTTCGCGAAGAGCAGCCGGGTGTTCTTGGAGCTGCAGCGTGAGGCGAGTGCGGACAGAAATTTTACGGAGGTTGTATCAATGCTATTGACGGACTGCATATCCATGATGAGCACTTTAACTCTTTTTCCCCATGCTTCTTCTTCGTCGCTCTGCTGCTGCACATTCTTCTCCTCCTCCTCCTCCTCCTCCTCCTCCTCCTCATCTTCCTCCCACCTTCTGTTCATCTTGGCGAGTTTACCCTCAACCCACTCTTTGTTTGCAAAGGACAAGTCCCCTTGAACCTGGAATATTCTTATTCTTCTTAATTGCTCGGCTTCGGGGTATCGTTTGACGTCCACGAATACGTTGGAAGAAGGCGAGGGGAGAGGGGCAAGAACGAGGGTTGGGGGACGAGAGGAGTTGTGGAGCAGGAGGATGAAGGAGGCAAGGAGAGAAAGGAAAATTCCGTAGGTCACTCCCAAAAAAGCCGTGCACAAGAAAGCGACGGCAAAGAGCCAGAAATCCTTTCCCCCGTAGGCCCAGAGTCTCCTCGCCTCCTGCAATTTTACCATGTTCCTCAAGGCGACAAAAATGATGCTTGCCATAATTGCTTTGGGCATGTAATACAACACGGGCGTCAGCCATCCAACCACAATCCCCACCATGAGGACGGAAAAAAAGTTGTGCATTCCCGTCCCTTCGACTCCGCTTATCTCTCCCACCAATGCGCTCCTACTGAAGCTCCCACTGGGGAGGAAACTGCCAGTTAGCCCGCCCAGAATGCTGGCGAATGAGTTCGGCAATAACTCCTGCGCTGAGTCCACATTGTAGTCATATTCGGCTCCCAGAGCCTTCGCAATGTTGACGGTTAGAATGTACGTCACGACACTGCAGACAACTGCCGGCTGTATCATATCTCCCACCAGTTTCCAGTCCCAGTCGGGCATCCTTGGGGTATACATTCCCTCAGGCACATCCCCCACAATGGGACAATCAATCTCGAATATCCACACAAAGAAAATGCTCAAAATTAACACCACCAATTGCTCAGGAATCGGCACAGGCAATTTATCCTTATATTTACCGTTGAGATTCTTGATTGCCAACAGCATGCTGATCGTCACAACGAAGATACCAAGAGCCCAAAAATTTGTGTCTTTCAGCTTTCCAATTATATCAATCAACTGCGCGACCACGTTCCCCCGAATGACGTCAATGCCGAAGACGTGTTTTAAATTGCTGCTCACAATAATCACACTAGCTCCCGTGGTAAATCCTGACAAAACTGGGTCAGGGACGAATGATGTAACCAGAGAGAAATTCAAAACATACATGGCCAAATAAAGCAGTCCCGACAATATCGTCAGTACAAGGGTTGCTTCGATGATCGTACTGCAGTCTGCTGAGGAGGCGTCGTCGCTGCAGTCAGATGAAGTATCGACGACGGAGGCAACCGAGTCCGCCACTAGAATGCTGATGGGCGCGTTTGTACCCAAGGACAAGTGTAGTGCTCCTCCAAAGATCATGTAAGCAAGAGGGGGCACAAGACTGCTGTAAAGACCGTACTCTACCGGTAAACCTGCCAGCATCGAGTACGCCATGGATTGGGGAATGACCATGAATGCAATTACCAACCCTGCGATGATGTCAAGGCGCAGACTTTTGGAAGCGGAATATTTCGGTAGCCACTGCAACATTGGTATAAATCGTGCAAGACCTGAAGGAGTTGTATTTTCGCTCCTGCTGTCCCCTTTAGAATTACTCACGAGAGATTTTATAAAGCCTCCCTTCGGTGGATGGGTCTTTCGGTAGTGCTGTGGGGAAGTTGTGATGTACATGGCTTGGAGGTCCTTTTGTGTAATTGGTTGGCATGATGGCGATGAGGGTGAGGCTGGGTTTTGATCAGACATCTGTTATCCTTACACAGATACAGACTTTTCTGTATACGTGAAAACGCAATTAATTTACTCAGTATACAGATTCCTGTCCGTTAATTCAAGTTATTAGAATTTTGGAGTTCCTCTCGAACTCTGCCGTCGACCGTCGACAGAGGTTTCTCCACTGTTGTTAGTAAGTTCACAATGACTTATTTTTTCTCGACAATTTCCGGTGTTGTGTCGAATGAGAAGAAGAACAGCTACTGGGGTTTCAAAAACCCTTTGTTCGGTTCAAATTGGAAAAATATCAAACTCAGCGCCAGATGGAGTCTGGATGACATTTGGACGTACGCAGTGGGGTGCCATTTAGGTCACAGCCTCGAGTTCATTTTTGCGGTTGGAGCTTATTTCCTCTCTTTTAGCAATGATGGATGGATGACTGATTGCCAAAAGCTTGACATTTCTTGGATTGCCCCTGTTGTCACCTACCATCTGTTCTCGGGTTGGGGACTGTGCATGTTCTGGCATTGGCTCACTTACATTAGTCCCTTTTCGGCCAAGATCCACCATGCAAAGTTCAACCCCAACAACCAGTATGAACCTAAGACTGGCAAGGTTGGGTATTTCTCTTCTAGCACTGGTCACTTGGAAAGGGAGATTTTCTACACCACGTTGGGGTGGCTTCAGGCTGCAAGCTGGCAGATATTATGTATGTACTTGTGGGCAAACGAGATCATTCCTTCGTACAACAAGATTGCCGGAAATGAAATGCATTTCTTGTTCTTGTTGGGAGGAGTGACGTACTGGCGTGAGATCCACTTCTACTGGTGCCACAGGGGTATCCACCCCTGGTGGAATGCAAAGAATGGGCTGCTGCAGGGGGACATCGGGGCTGTTCTGTACAGGTACTGCCATTCTCTGCACCACAAGAGCTACAACCCCGGACCTTGGAGCGGCTTGAGGTGAGCGGCACGACAACGACCGAAGGTTCGCCCTCTTTTATTTCGTATTTACATTTTTTTTCCTTTCCCCATCACCATCAACCCACCAACCCACCAACCCATCAACCCATCAACCCATCAACCCACCAACCCATCAACCCACCAACCCACCAACCAACCAACCCATCAACCCACCAACCCACCAACCAACCAACCAACCGACCCCCCGCAACACTGTAAATAATGTCAATATTCGCAGCATGCACCCTGTCGAACACTTTTTCTATTACTCCTGTGCCTGGCTGCCACCTCTTTTGATGAGCACCCACCCTATGCACTTTCTTTACGCCTCATTCCACGCGAGTATTGCCCCGATAGGTGGTCATGATGGGCACGGAGAACCCTCCGCCAACGGTGACTTCCACTGGCTCCATCACAGCAAGTTCGAGTGCAACTATGGGGTCCCTTGGCCTTTCTGCTTCGACACATTTTTCGGTACTTTTGTTAGTTACGATGAGTACAAGAAGAACGGTGACAAACTACCGAGCAAGATCAAGGAGAGTATCAGGATCAGGGCAGGAGGTGCCCCAAACAAGAAGGACTAATTAACTAACTAGAGGGTTTTCGTGACGGTTTCGAGAGGAATTTTCGTTTCGTTTCGTTTCGTCCTGTGTGTGTGAGCACACGACGCAAAACGTTTTGCAAAAGGTCGTCTCGTCACACAGGATTTTTTGGCAAATTTTTGCTTTTTTTCTCTACCAGTATTACTATTTCCCACCCCCACCACCCCCTAGCATGCTACTAAGCATATCCATCATGTTGGGTGGCGGCTGGATGTTGAAATAAGTTTTACCAATCTTGGGCACCTCCGCCCCCCACGCCTTGTCGAATTGTGTTTCGTGTCTGAAACTCCCGCAAAGCCACTGAAACAACTTGGCCGTGCTCTCACCGCCCCTCTGGCAGATTTTCACCAACCAAAACGAAAATCCGACGTATCTGCTCAGGTGGCTTTCGCGCCCATCCTGTGAAGAAAACAATTTCTCAAAGCGCTCGAGGAGGGCAGTGAGATCTCTCATATTCCGCAAAAGAAGGAATTGAATCGTCGCGCTCATTAAGCAAACATCTCTCGTGAGGGATGATTTGTGAGCATTTTCGCTAACCTCCATGAGGAAAGTCGCAATTTGATCCGGGGACTCGGCGAGCACGTAGGAACGAACGGTATTTTTGGCCGCATCATTGATGGTCGAAGAACTGTCGGATAGATTCTGGGGACTGTATGTGTTAGTTGGATGTTAGTTGGAGGTATGTTGGAGGTATGTTGGAGGTATGTTGGAGGTTAGTTGGAGGTTAGTTGGAGGTATGTTGGATGCGTAGAGAGGAGAAGAGAGAGGGTGTGAGTGGTCGGCATTGGTCGACATTGGTCAGCATTCGACATGACATGGTACACAACGATAGATCATGCCAGAGAATTAATAATCTTGCTAGACAACGATAACATCAAGGCAGCATCTCGGGGATCGTTGACAACAGATTAACTCACGTGTTTTCCTTCTCAGACCTTTGGCAGGCAAAATAGAGGAGCTTGTTGGCATCACCAAGCAAGCCATGAAGATCCATAGCACCCCCTCGAATATCACCCACCACACGGTCCATGCTAACGGCCCTCTGGACGAAATCTCTGTATTTTGTCGTCTCAATGACACCGCCCTTCTCCGCAAGAAGTCCCTCAAAGAGCATCCCAAGTTTTCCCACCTTTTCCACCAGATTTACATAATCAGGACGATTGTCGGTCGTCTGGAAATGCTTCCGCTCCGTTCCGTCAAATCCGTCCACGAGAAGGGTGATCATCTTGCTTGAGATCTCCGAAGCCATCACCACCTCGCCCATTTTCAGCAGCTCAACACCGGCATTGTAGGCAGTATTGGCAGCCTTCAAACGGGATGAGAAGGTGGGAGTCTTTGTCAGGTCCTTTCGGGTCTGTGATAAGCTCGTCTGCAGCACACTGTACGCCTGCGACGTTGCTAGCGATTGAGCCGAGGAGGAGGCTGAAGAGGAGGCGATTGAGTGAGTGGTAGCGTCAGAGGAGAGTTCAGAGTTGGCCTTTGCCCTTCGTTTCTTGGCAAACCGGGCAGCTGCCGACATGATATTTTCACTGAGGGCACTTTTTTGATAACGGCGGCGAGGGAGTGTAGCGGCGCGTGATCGATCAATCCTGTCGTGTAATTTACAACACGTTTCATTTTTTGCTAAAAAGCAGGAGCACACACTTTCTCGCTCGGCATTAAACCGGCTTTTTGTGAAATTCATTCGGAGGTCCGTTCGATTCTATCCGCTGCACGCTGGAGTGCGATTTACCTGTCATTGTTGCTGTTTGCCATTGCAGTCTTTCTCCTTCCCCTATTGCTCTCCTCTTTTGTGTCCGTGTCCTCCCTTCACTCTTCCCTTCTAACCCAACAACTCGCTCACAGATGCCGTCCTCCTATGTCCTCCTCTCTATCCCGTCCGAGCCGTCGCCATCCGCCGTTTTGGAGCGGATGAGGAGCAGGACATCGCCACACGGATTGAAGCCCATTGAGATCCCCACGTTGCTCGTCGGCACCTTGGACAGCTTGATGAATTTGACGGACGCTCTTCAAAAGTCCGACCAGGTCGTTAGGTGAGGGTCGCGATGATATGATGCCTGTGCGTGCGAGTTGTTTTTGTGTGTGTACTGCAGAGGATGAGACAGAGATGAGATGAGTGAGCAGCTCATTATGTGCAAATAATTCGTTGTGGTCAGCAATTGTGTTGCTTTCCTTTGCTCACATCGACACTGACAACACTGACGGAATACTGACGCTAACACTGACACTTATACTGATACTGACTCGACTTGGACGCCTCAATCGCCCCTTGACTATCCTTGACTATCCACCCACCATTTCATTAGCGGGTCAATGCAAAAAATCGCATCGCTGCACGCCTCCCTCCAACCCGAAAACGCCGCTCCTTACACCCTCAAGCTCCCCGGTAACATGACCCGTGAGGAGTACCTGCAGGGTTTCCAATGGAGCTATTCGAAGTACCCCCATCGGAGGCAGCTTGGAGAGCTTGTTAAAAGCGTCACTGGGAGTGTCAGCGCTGTGGATGAGGAATTGAAGGTGAGGAAATTGAATGGACTTTGAATAGATATTGGAATTTTTCTGGGCATCGATTAGTCGTTAATCTGTCAATTCTGGTTTGAAATCAAGTGAAACCAAGTGTTAACCCTTTCTCCGAAATAATTCAAAATCCAACTACAACTGCATTGTTCTCGTAATGCAGGGCCTCTCGCAGAGCTATTCCGAGGCGTGCGCGCGCACAGCTGGCGGCGACAAATCTCGTGGATCAGGCGGCATGGGCAACGACCTTGCGAAGGTTGTCACCGGCGACCTCTACGCCCGTGTGGCCTCCAGAGTCCTCGACACGGATTACCTCCAGACTGTCTGGGTGACTGTTCCTATTAGTCTCAAACAGCAGTTCGAGGAGAACTATACCAGGTGAGCTAGTTTGTGTTAGTTTTTGAGCTTGTGGTGGGTGAGCTAAATTGAGGTTTTCTTGTTTTTTGGGTGGCTTCTGCTGCAGTTTTTCTGCTGCCGCTTTTTTTGATGCAGCTTTTTTGATGCAGCTTTTCTGCTGCCGCTTTTTTGATGCAGCTTTTTTGATGCAGCTTTTTTGATGCAGCTTTTCTGCTACACAAATCAGGTTGTTTTTTTCGTCGCACTGACCTAATTCACGTTCCAATTCTCGCTCCGCAGCCTTGGAAAAGATATCGTCGGCATTAACACGGCCAAGGACTGGGTCAGGGAAGGGGAAGACTTTAGCGAAAGCGACGTGACGAGCGGGGGTTTTGATAGGCACTCTGTCCGAGGTTCTCCTGTCGTGCCTGGTAGCCTTGCTATTGTCACCCAGGACGAGGAGGAGGCCCTCTACATCGTAACTATCCTGAAGGGGCAATTCGAGCCTGGATACGTTGAGGGGAAACATTTTACTCCCGGGATCAGTAATTCCTTCTTTGAGGAATTCTCGAAGTCCTGCCGTGAAAGGTGTGTTCTTTTAAACTCTTGTGATAATTTGTTGGCTTTTCATCTGGTGCGAGTCTGAAGCTGCTAACCAACCAACCTAACCAAACTCAACCCAATTTTCTATCTGCTGCAGGCGTTTTGTTGCTCGTACCTTCAATTTTGTGGAGGGAGCTGCAGACGAGGCAAGGAAGACGGCGGAGAAACAGAAGCAGCAAGTCGAACATATGCGTGCTTCTCTCACGCGGTGGTGCAGGACAAATTACGGTGAAGTCTTCGTAGCTTGGATGCACATCAAAATTATTCGCTTGTTCGTAGAGGTGAGTTAATGTACATTGTTGCTTGCTGCTTGCTGCTCGCTGCTTGCTGCTCGCTGCTTGCTGCTTGCTGCTTGCTGCTTGCCTTTTGTTTCTCAGAGAACTGACGTACGATTACTTTTTTTATAGTCTGTCCTACGCTATGGACTCCCTGTCAACTTCACCGCCGCTATCGTCGCTGTCCAAGGAAGTGACGCCACCGACAAAACTGACAAGATTCACAAGAGCCTTACTGAAGAGTTCAAGGAGCTTCGCCTTGGGGTAGCCGGCGATGACGACGATGATGACGAAGAAAAAGACGAGAGCGGAGAGTCCATTTACAACTACGTGACTCAGACATTTCAGATTGATTGAGTAATGAGGCCGGGGCAGAGTTTGAACTTAATGATGATGTAGGGAAATGATGTTTTTAAACAAATGCTTTTCTTTCCTTTCTAGATTTTTAAGAGAAACTCACAATAAGAGACCCGCCACACACCCCCCTGTTAGATAATAAGAGACCCGCCCTAGATGGAAAACTCAAATTTTTTTTTTAAATCACGTATCCTTGAAGCTCAATTTCACTAGAATATTTTTAAAGTCATAAATTTTAATATTATAAATTTATTGATCAAATACAATTATTTATTACCATTTTATAAAATTTATGTATATAATATCTTAAACTAAGTTTTAAAAATTTAAAAATTTATTTATAAAAATTAGCATATAATATAATGTATAAATAAATTTTATTTAATCTTTTAATTATTTTAAATGTGACTTTATTAACTTTATTAAAGTAAATATGATATCAAAAACGTATTTAAATATGATTTTTGCCAATTATATATTTCAATTTTTGTTTTTTTTGGCCCGAAAAATAGCGTTTTATTATGTGACAAGGGTGTGTGTGTTTATTACAAGGGTGTGTGTGTTTATTGTCTATGTTACATTTATTTAAAGCGTTTTCACCAAGTCATGAAGGTCTTTGGATCATTCGAAGAAGTTACCGAATACAAAGTCTACAGTCCATAGCCCACTCGTTCCCTACGGTACGGGCTAGGCAGCTAGAATTCTAAACCTCTTTTTAAGCTAAACTTTAGTTGTCGTTTTTTCGTTAATAGGGAAAGGGGATGGGACTGTAAAAACGCGGGTAGCATTTTCAAGCAGACTGACGACCGGGCTTCTCCCACTACGGCCTGGGACTGTTGGACCTTAGTCCGTGCCTAAGTAGACCCCCCCGCTCGGCTCGCTTTGAAGATCTCTCTGAAAGTTTTTGTGGTGTCGAGGGTGGTGAGCTTGGTGCAACTAGCGAGGGATTTGATGGACTCGGCTGTCAACTTCCTGCAGCCGAAGATTCGGAGCGAGCGAAGTGAAGGGAGCAAGGCTAAGGCCTTGATCGACGAGTCAGTGAGCTTTTCGCAGTTTCGGACGTTGAGAGAGGAGAGGGAGGTACAACCGAAGGCGAGGGCCTTGATTGATTCATCGGTGAGATGCTTGCATCG
>Ga0115553_1002637_pt1 | contig 10816 bp, 11 predicted proteins | sample COGITO_mtgs_1103_2_FD_87284 | JGI IMG/M metagenome (GOLD analysis project Ga0115553, IMG submission 87284) | Pelagic marine microbial communities from North Sea - COGITO_mtgs_110331 | ecosystem: Environmental > Aquatic > Marine > Epipelagic | place: Germany:Helgoland, sampling site Kabeltonne... | reverse complement strand
TTCGAGAAAATAAAGGAAATCTAGGAGAAGAAGTAAATCGATGGACGATTGAAGGTATCGTCGCGGGAGATTTGTTCGTCGATGGCGTGCACGAACAAGGCACGGAAGTCAAGGCGATTACGTATTCGGAAATGCAAATTCACGTCGCAGAGGATGGTTCAACGGAGGTGTACGTGATAGTAGATATATAAGAAATAATGCTCGTAATTGCACTCGTTACGGTAGTTCATAGTAAACAATCGTCTTCACCTTCTTTAAGCGACGATGCTTGGCATGACTTTTGCTTCTATGACTGCAACGATGCGTTTCAACCAATCGATTTTGCTTTCCTTTTCGAGAGGGAATAAATGGTTACCGCCTTGTACAATTTCGAGCGCAAACGCGCCGGTTGTCATCGTTTCCCATTTTTCGACCATACTTTTTGAGATCATTCTGTCGTTCGTGCCATGAAACGCAGTCACGTCTGAGGTGAACGTCTTCTCCTTCAAATCGTTCTCGTAGCTATCAAAGAGACAAAAATCCGCGCGCATGAGCGGATGGTAAATCTTCCAGATGCCAGTGAACACCACTTCTTGAACGTCCCATCGACGACATTCGTCTTGAAACTCTCGTTCGGATAAGTGCTTATTTTTGCGCCAAGGCTTGTCTTTGTCCTCAATCGTCGGCGCTGGGAAGTTTGAAAGGAAAAAATGTAGCGGCTCATTGACGCCGTATGTGCTTTTCAAAACGTCCACGAGTTGTACCGCAAGCCAGCATCCCACGGAATGACCGACGACGACGTACGGCACGTCTCGCAATTCGTTCGCGAGCGTTGGTGCAATTTCTCGAATAACCGTTTGTATTTTCGGCTCGTCCCACGGTTCGTTACGTCTGGATCCTCTTCCCGGTAATTGCACCGACAACAACTCCGCTTTGTAGTTCTTACAAAACGTCAACAGAGGAGACACGATTCGTCGCTCCCCCAAGCCTTCGTTCGTGAACAAGTCCTCTGCATTTCCCGCGTTGGCGAAACAAATCACTCTCAGATTTGGTCTCTCCGGAGCTCTGATTTGTGTACCACTTCTCTGTAATCCAGGGAAGAGTTTCTTGAACGTGACTTCATCCCTTTGTTGATCAACATCACTCATCGTTTTCTTATGATTCCGAAAAAAAAATTGGCGTTACTTTTACGTACTTTTAACTTTGACGACGATTTTTGTTTGCTTGGAAAAAAGGGAAAAAGAAACAATGTAACGACACATCTTCTTCTCATCGTCGTCCTGAATCATCATCATCATCATCATCATCATCATCATCATCATCATCATCATCATCATGTTAATCATCCTCTCCCCTGCGAAGACGCTAACCGTCCCGAAATCGCTCGCGAAGAGTTTGAAAACATCCACGCCATCCATGCAGAAAACGATGGAGATTTTATTGAGCGAACTGAGGAAAATGAGCGCCAATCAACTCGCGTCTACTTTGGAAGTCTCGACTGCGATTGCCAACACGAATTTGGAGAGATACAAAGTTTGGGAAAAGCAAACGGAATACCCGTGCGGGTTCGCTTTTGATGGACCAGCTTACAAAGGATTATCGTGCTCTTCGTTGAACGAGAAAGAGCTGAATTATTTACAGACTCATTTGCGGATCGTCGATCCTTTGTACGGTTTATTGAAACCGTTAGATTTGATAAAACAATATAGGCTGGAGATGAAGACGAAAGGGTTGAAAGCAACCAAAGATACGAAAGGCGGGTTAGCTGCGTTTTGGTCGAAAGAAATGACCGAGAGCTTGATTAGAGATTTGGACGAGCAAGAACGAACGAGTAGTAGCAAAAGTAGCGATAGTAAAAAAGAGCAGCGTTTTATTCTCAACGTGGCCTCTCAGGAGTATTCAAAGGTTCTGGACAGAAAGTTGCTCGAAGAGAACAACGTGGAAGTTTTCGACATGGTCATCGAAGGTTCGACGTTCGACGCCAAGTTTGGTCGAGGCTGTGCCGCGCGATATTGCGCGAAAGTAAATGCAAAAACCAGGGATGATTTGAAGAACTTCACTGGGAGTGATTTGGACGGAAGCAAAACGTGGAAACTGAACGAGAAATCCGCCAAGACCGTGGAAGGAAAATCCATGTGCTTTTCCTTTTCGAAGAACGAATCAGGAGGTCCGGCGCTCAAGAAGCAAAAGAAGTAATACTTTTATGTATTTTTGAAATCAACGCGCGGCAAACTGATATTCATACAAAATCTAATTCTCGTTGTCGCTCTGAGCCATTCACTGCGTTACACATCCACTCTACGGCTTCTTTTATGCCTACTCCGGTAAACGCGCTCGCACCCATCACTCTCTTTGCAATCGGCGTCGCCGAAGCGTCTTCTTTCTTCTTTTTCTTCTTCTTCGTATTATCGAGGATACCATTCTTCGCGAGCGATGTCGTTGTTGTCCCGTCTGTTCTTCCATCTTTACTAGTGGTATCGTTGCTATTACTATTCAAAGCGCTGTGTTCAAACGCCGTTTTCACCATCGTCAATCCTTCCGGTCCGCTCTCGTCTATTTTATTCGCCACAATCAACACCGGCGCGTTTTGCAAATCTGTGTTCGCCAACATTCGATTGCACACCACTCTCGCGTCGTCTATTCTCGTCTCGTCCGTGGAGTCGACGAGGAAAAAAATCCCGTGCGATTCTCGATAATACTTCAACCAAATCGGTCTCAATCTTTCCAAGCCTCCTAAATCCCAAAACGTCCACTGGACGCCCAGAAAGTCTTCTATTTTCGCGACGTTTAAACCGACGGTTGGTTTGATGTGTTCTTTTGGAATCGGTTGCAAATCGCTAAACATTTCCTTCATTTTCTCCAACATGGAGGTTTTCCCGGACGAGTCTAAACCTACGATTAAAATCCGCATCTCCGGTTTCGAAAACGTCCACCCTTCGCACAAGCCGTGTATGAGATAGGTAAACATTATTCTTTAAATAAGATATTTTATGCTTGTGTTATTATGGTGTGTTTTGCTGCGTGTGTGAATCGTTTCGTTCGAAAAAAGGGGGGAAAACGAACGAAAAAGAGGGACAACACACACACGCACTCCTTTGCTTTGTTTGTGGGACTGGCCTGGCTCTTGATTGGTTAAAAATGGGGTCAGCGCTTTTTTCGTTGTTGTGTTGTTTTGTGAGTTCATCACTCCATCATCATAAAAAACAAAACTCTTGTCCCACCCGCCGGCACTTACATATATACTCTTCTCCATCACACAGACAGACAGATACGCGGCAGTTTCGAACTCGATCGGTTCGCGCGAAAACAGTACCACAGCTGGCAAAACGTTCGAATCATCTATCTCACCGAGCGCGGCAAAAGAGAGAAAGAAAGAAAATTAGTAAAAAAGAGATAGAGAGAAGAGAGCGATGACTTTTTCCTCTTCTTCTTCTTCCTCTTCTTCTTCGACAATGCCTTTGACGCGCTGCACGAGAACGTCTTCCTCGGCGACAATAAGTAACAGACGGACGCCAAAATGCTCGGCTTCTTCTTCTTCTTCTCCTTCTTCGTCGTCGTTTACGATGACGAACAACAAAAACAGAAACGTTATTAGAAGAAGAAATGAAAGGACAAAAAGAAAAACGAACGCCACGGGAGCAGCAGCAGCAGCTTCTGCGGTTGAAGAAGAAGAGGAGGCAAAAAATACAACAGAACAAGTCCCTACTTGGGCCGCGAGAGAATTCACAGAGGAAGGGAGGGTGTTCACAGAAACATTTCCTATTCGTTTCGATGAAGTTGGTCCGAATAAGTTGGCAGATATGGGTACCATGGCGAGAATATCCCAGGAGTGCGCGTGCAACCATGCCCAAGGTTTGTGGGGCCGCTCGCAGTCTATGCCAGAAGACATGCGCAAGGTGGACATGGCGTGGGTCTGCACGCGATTACATTTGGACATCTTTGAATATCCGAAATGGGGCGACCAAGTCGTCGTAAAGACGTGGTTTGAGTCGCAAGGTAGAGTAGCCGCCCGAAGAGACTGGGATTTGGTCAACAACGAAACAGAAAAACGCGTGGGTAAGGCTACGAGTCAATGGATAGCGTTTAATTTGAAAACGCGAAGAATGGGTCGAATTCCATCGCAAGTCGTCGAGGATTTTCAATTACAACAGTGGTGCAACGAACCAATCATGGGAAGTGAATACGAAGTAGAAAAGTTGCCAGATGCGAGAGATATTGGTGCGATTGAAGGATCGCAGTGCTCGGTCCCGGTAGTGCATTACACGAGAAGAAGTGATTTAGATATGAATGGACACGTAAATAACTGCATCTACACGGAATGGTTGTTAGAGTCAGTGCCGCAATCGTACCGGGACGAGTACGAGTTGAAAGAGTTAATCATCGAGTTCAAAGCAGAGTGTAATTTTGGGGACGTTATCGAAGCCGTGTGTTGCGAAGATACCTCTTCAAACGTTGGAGACAGCGTTTTCTTGGCGCACACGTTGACGAAAAAGAGCGACGAAAAACAAACCGAAGTCGTGAGAGCGCGAACGATATGGGCAAAGCGATGAAAAATGAGTAATAATAGGTAAACGTCCCACTTAATAATATGGTTTTATCTTCCACCTTCCTTTCTCCCTTTTATATGGTAGCAATAATAACAAGCTTAACGAGTTGTAACCAGCGGCGAACTATTTATGCGAAACATTATGTTGTGATATATAATTAAAGATTATGTTTTATAGAGAAATTAAAACGCTCTTCTAAAAACTCTCACTCTCTCCTCCTCATCTCTCACCTCCTCCTCATGATACTTCTTCTCTCTCTTGATACAAAGTTGTTGTTCCTCTCTCTCCGCAAATTTATATAAGCTGCTAAATATTTATACTTTTTACGTTCGGGATTGTTTATTTTTTTTGCTTCTTTTACTTTTTACTCTCTCTTTCTCTTCTTACTTCCACCACGGGGCCAAGCCAGTTCTGAAGTCAGTCTCAGTCCACGGGGAAAAGATGACGGTGTCGGAGGCGTCGATGGTCAAGTGCGCTAAAGCCAAAGACAACGGGGCCGGGCCACGGATAACCATACCGTCGGCGTTGTATTGGGAGCCGTGGCACGGGCATTTAAATTTGTTCTCCGCCTTGTTCCACGGAACGACGCAACCCAAGTGCGTGCACACGGCGTTGATACCAAAGTCACGAATTTTACCCCCCGCATCGACCATCAAGTACGTCGCGTCACCCTTCAAACCTTGCGACAAAGTGTAATCACCCGGCAAGTGGTTCTTCAACCAAGTCGCTTGCTTAATGTCGTTACCGGCAGCGTCCTTCGCCGCTTGGCCAGCGCCACCACCACCCGCAGACGGCGGGACGAAGTAGTACGCGAAGCCACCCAACAAAGTCGTACCCGGAAGACCGAGCGCACCGACGAGCAGCAAGTTCATCACGTTACGTTTAGCCATGTCCTGTGATATTTTTATTTAGAAAAAAAAAGTTCTCGTCAGTTTTGTTGTTTTTTTAGCGGGGAAAATTTATTTGAGAGCAGAGGAATTTCCTCTTCTCTTTCTTTTTTTTTGGTCGGAGAAAGAGAGAAAGAGATAACAACTTTCAAGCGGCCAACGTCGACTCTGGATTTTCACGCAAGAACGCTGTGGACGACAGACGAGCACACCGAAAACGGCCCTTCTCTATCCATCCAAACGCGGAAGGATATCAAATATCTATTATTATTGGGTCGAGTATCCAAATATAATCTCGCGAGACCAAACGAGGAGACTAATCTGCCCCGAGATTACTCGCGGATGAGGAGGAGATCCCGCGATATCTCTCTTTGTTTTTTGGCCTGTTTTTTGCTCTCTCTCTTCCCTCTATATCGTCGTCTCTCGATTGGTGATGATGATTATACCCGAAAATGACGCGCGTAAAACGAGAGTTTAGAGATGAAAAGATCCAACGCATCAATCAAAACGCGCCGGAATCATATCGAAACAACACTCATGAACGTTTCTATTTGGTTTATGAACCGCAAAACCGTTCGCGAATGCTCCTTCGAGACTCATCTCCGCGACATTTTGTCTCTCTGTCGTGTTTCCTCTCTTCCTTTTTAAGCGGTACAGCCATCGAGTGAGAAAAAAAAAACTATATCGACGCACCGGAACTTCACCCGAAACGGCCGCCGCGCGAACCATCGTGGATTGCTTCTTTTGAACATTTTGTTGTTTGCGCAAGGCAACCTTGGCGCCGGCAAACGAGGAAGTAGAGACCGCGAAGGACATAGTGTGCGATTTATTATAAGGAAATTTGTGTTGGTTTCTCACCCACAACGAAAGGAGGAAGTCAAGCAGAGACAGAAGCAAAAGATCAAATTAAGAAATGGACTGCGAAAGGTCCTCCTCTCGCAAGAAAGAACCAAAAAAATTCAAAAAGCTTCAGATAAACTACCCAAGGCCGCTTTAGATTATATACATATCAGATCAGAGGATAGAAGAAGAAGGAGAAAATAATAATAATATGAGCGCGTTACATATCATCGAAGAGAACACCACTCCGAATGCTGCTGCATTGGATTCTTCCGCGAGGAAAAGGCAGAGAGTCGCGCAAAAACCATCAACGACGACAACATCGCCATCGTCTTTGAATTTAAATAATTTCAAAAATCTTTCTCAACAGAAAACAGCACTGGAAGTGTACGAGGACGAGGAAGACGGAGATAAGGAAAACAGAAATCCGAACCTGCCATCGAACAATAGAAGATACAATAGTAACAGTGGCGCGAACGACGATTTAGGAGGAAACGATCAGATGAAGAAGATGAAGTCGTCGAATGTGAACGTGGTGATGGATGATTTTGAAGAGGCTACAAAAGTGAACACGAAAATTTTTAAAGAGAAGAAAACATCGGCGCCGCGAGCACCGTTCGTCGCGAAACTTTACTCATCCTTACCAACGAGCAGAGTAGTACTGGGTGACATCACGCGAAATCACTCGCCGAACCGTCTCGCTCCGGGGAAGTATCGCATTGGGCCGAATTCTTCTTCGAGCGGGCAACAAAAACGTAGCGAAGGCGACACGACTACTAACAGAACCTCAATTCTCAAAGTCCGTTGAAGCTTTAAAAGAAGAATAGTGTATTGATGTGAATACTAGATTCAGTGTTAGCCATTATAGTTATATTATTTATTCTATATGCATTGTACATGTTACACAACAAACTACTAAGAAGGTACAAAGGCGCGTCGAGGAACTTGCCTCCCCGAGGAAGCGCTTTCTCCTTCTCTTCCTCCTCCTTCTCCCTCTTCTTTGTGCCGCATCCTTGCATCATCTAATGTCCTACCGGGGAGTTCTAATATCACCTCCTTTTCGTTACTTTTAGTGCTACTGCTCCCTCTCGAAGAAGAAGAAGAAGAAGAAGAAGAAGAAGGTCCAACACTGCCTAGTCCAGAGATTTTTGTCAAATTGAACTCTTCCTTCAACTCAGATATGAAATTCTCTCCTTTTCCTCCTTCTCTCTCTGTTTCTCGTAACTTTTGCATCAATCCAATCACGCTTATTTTCAACTGCTTGTTCTCTAATTCCAAAATCTCGTTCGATTTGGACAAGTCTAATATGATTGTATCTTTCACGTTTGATTTCTTCAACTCAAAGTTCTTCTTGTCTTCCTGGAAACTGTCCATGCGGTTTCGTCGCGCGTTATGTCTCAACTCTCCAGCTCCCGGGCCAGAAGTTAACACGAAAAAGAAGAGCAAAAAGAGCAAAAGAAATCCTCTCTGTTGCTGTTGCTGTTGTTGTGGCGTCATTTGGATGAACGGAGGGTTCATTTAAGTTGACAACAAACGAGAACAACACAAATTTTATGAGGACGACGGATGGGTTTTTTTCTCTCGTATGAGTACACACGTCTCTTCTTCTTTTTTTACATACTTTCAACCAAACTATTTTGGACTTCGCTCATGCGTGCTAAAGTTTTCTTTACTGCTCTAATAATACTGAATCGTCCATCCTAAGACGACTACACTTTCGGATACGTCTTGATTTCAAATTCTTTCAACGCGCCAGAGGCTTCGTCAAACGTGAAATAGCCGCCGTGAATCTTCTTCTCCTCGTCGACGATTAACGCCTCTATCACCTTCGGATACCAGTGCATATCGTCTTCGGGCATTTCTGCATACGGTATGTCTTCAACTTTGAACCATTTGGGAATCACGCGGATTGTTTCCTTGGCGGACACACTCAACTCCGTGTAATCTTTCAATAACGCTTCTTTTTCTCTCGAGTTGTTTAAAATCAACACGCACTCGTGTTCAATCGCCACCTTGCTCTCTTTTAACCATCCGTGAAATCGAAATCGAGCTTTCTCAGTGACCCGTGCTTTCGCATTTTCCGGCATAGTAATGTTCTCTTCCAAGGCTTCGCAGGCGGCAAAAATTGACGTTTCTGCTAACGCGTTAATGTCGTACCACGTTTCTACTTTTCCTATGAAACCGGTGTATCGCTCTGCGAACTCTCCCGATTTGTGTAACGCTAAGCAAATATGCCACTGCGCGTCGTCGTCTTTCGCCAAAATTAAGAGTTGAGCGAACCGTTCGGGGTTTGCCGTTAACGCCTCCTTGGGATGTTTCTTTCTTTTCACGAGGTCTTTCAAATTTCTATCCGCTTCTTTAACTTTTGTCGTGATTAAATCGAGCTGTGTTGTCATCGCTTCACCTCGCTTTCTTTTAGCTCCAACAAAGTCAGGCAACGGGTTTACCTGCGTCTCCGCGTTGACACCGTTAAAGCGAACGATGGAAAATCTTTCCCTGTTCTCGGGTCGCTCTACTCGATGCGGTGTCGCTTTGTACGTTCCATTCGTGAACGCTTCTAATCCATCGCTAATGATTACTAAAAACTTTGCCTCGTCTTCCTGCAAAACTGGGGCAGACATCCATTCGCCTTCTTCGTCTCTGTTTTTTCCTCTCCGTTTCTTCACGTACAAACCGCGTTCATTCTGATGCAAGAAAGTCATCATCTCAAAGTCCGTGTGTTCTGACACGCCCACCTCTTTTGCGTCGTCGCTAGACTTGCTCTTGTTCTTCTTCTTATCGTTATTATTATTATTATTATTATTATCATTATTAGGATATCGCATGAACCGCATGGCGCAGTGAGAATGTCTCGAAAAGTGCTTCTCAAACGCGCGTTCGTCTTTTATAGACAGTGCCTTTGCAAACGACAAGAACAAAACTCGCGCGATCTCGTCGCATTTTCGGTAGAAGATGTTGAACGCATTTTTCATCTCCGGAACTTCAACGGGCCAATCGATTCTTCCTCTCGCGCCGGATGGTTGTTTCGTAAAATCATCCTCTGTTTCATTATTTTCGTCTTCTTCATCTTTCTCATTTTCTTCGATATCTCTGACCAAATCAAAAGACTCCACGCACGCGATTTCGTTCGCTTTATACGCGTACTCTTCGAATAAAGGAACGTACCCACCGGTCTCAAACGTCTCGTATTGCGTGTGTACGTATTGCTTCTTCTCGTCCTCGCTGAGTTCTTTGAAGAACTTTCTTCCAGAATCGTAAACTCGTTTGATATCTTTCCCGAATTTACTCGTGTCGTCTGAATCGTCGTCGACGACCAACTGGAAAAATCCATATTCGCTGTCCACGAGCGCGTATTTTAACCGAGCGAGTTCTTCTTCATCGTTTGATTTTAACCTTCGATAGCTAATCAGAGGAAGATTTTCATCGCTCATGTGTTAGAGATGATAAAAAGTTTTTTATGCCGGTTTTGGACAAAATGTGATGATGAAAAGAAAAAAGTTCGTTGAGGTACCAGAAGGAAAGCTTTACATGTGTCCATTTCTTTTCCACTAGATTCACACAACACAGCTAAGACCACGCTAAAACTACCACAAACAAACAACTTGGAAAGAAACCACAGGGCACAAAACTATTCTTATCGCTACTCGTAAAAACTAACATCTAATCATCATCCGCTTTTCTTCTTCCCAAACTTTCTAAACCCGAGTCCTTTAGCTTTGGCGACCATTCTTTCTTTCTTCTTCTCGATTTCCAAAGCCTCGTCGCTTTTGACGCCTAAATCGATCCACTCTTCTCCTTCGTCGTCGGCGGCGTCTTCTTTATTTTGGCGTTGTATTCGCTTCTTGGCGTCTTCGGTCGCTTGTAACATTTTCACTCGTTCGAATTGGGATATTTCAACCTCGGTTATGCCGGTTAAATTTCTATCCGCAGTTTCTTTGCGAGCGATGTCGTCTTTCCGTTTTTGCGCGGCGTTCGCGTAGTACGTTTCCGTTTTCCACAAATCCTCTTTGGCTTTTTGTAACGAGTGAAAATCGCCTCTGTCTCCTCCTTCGTTTCGTTCTCGTTCGTCCTCGCCGTCGCCGTCTTTTTGTTGTTGCGCCTCTTCCCGTTCCCGTCGTCGCTTCTCTAACTCTTCCTCCACGTACAATTGCATTTGTGGGTCTTCGTTGTAGTTGCTATTATTTTCGTTCTGCATTATCGTTAATCCTCCTTTCGCTCCCGCTCCAAACGCCAGTTGCACTTCCCCGCCACCGCTCCTCTCTTTCTTTTCTTGTTGTTCTTTCAACAACAACTCTCGTTCTCTCGCTTTTGCCTCTCGCTCTTTCGTGTCGCCTAATAAGAGCAACTCACTGTCCACACCTTTACTCTGACCGACTTTAGACATCTCCTGGCGTTCATTCAAGCGCTCTTTCGCTTTCTGTACTCTCACGGAAACGTCGTCGATATCATCTTCTTCTTCTTCTTCTTCTTCTTCTTCTTCTTCTTCTTCTTCGTTTGTCTTCTTTCGTTTGTTCTTCTTGTTAGTATTGGTGTTTCGACGAATTGATGAATTCTTCTTCTTCT
>Ga0115553_1002622_pt1 | contig 10846 bp, 5 predicted proteins | sample COGITO_mtgs_1103_2_FD_87284 | JGI IMG/M metagenome (GOLD analysis project Ga0115553, IMG submission 87284) | Pelagic marine microbial communities from North Sea - COGITO_mtgs_110331 | ecosystem: Environmental > Aquatic > Marine > Epipelagic | place: Germany:Helgoland, sampling site Kabeltonne... | reverse complement strand
TAACGAGTTTCGCATTCAGAAGCACGAGGAATGAAGACGATAGTCTCGACTACAAGCGTCACGTGCTTATCGAGGAGATACCAACCGCATCATCATCATCATCACGCCACCTCAATCAACAGGATGACTTCTACTACTCAAAATTCCTCTTCGTCTTCTTCTTCTTCTTCGAAGCTCCGTCAGTTTATCCATAAATTCACGTCGTCGTCGTCACCTTCGAAGCAAACGAACAACAACAGTATTCTTCCGCAGAGACGACAGGTGACGACGACCGCGGCGAGCGCTACTTCGGATGGTAATAATGGGAAGAATAATGATGACGAAGAAGCGTCGACGAAGTATAAAATCCCTCCGGACGACATCTCCGTATTCGTCACGCGTCCAGATGCGCCGTCGATTTCGTTGTCTCCCAGTCGAACGCAAGTGTTGTATTCGCACAAGCCGAAAGATAATCCACCGGTGGCAGAATTGGCGAGAAAAGAGCTCAAATTAGGAGGGATCCGCATAGATACGAAGCAGAACTCGAGTTCGAGGATGGGACACACGGTGAAGTTGTCGATTGGGAAGTTTCCGAAGACGGAAGCGGACATCGGCGCGTACGAAGACATCACGGGTCTGCCCGAGAACGGGTTGATTAACTTTGTGAGTTGGTCACCGAACGGGAAGAAGTTGGCGTTTACGGTCAGATTCCACGGCGACGAACACGAGGACGAGGACGAGAGTCCATCGTCTTCGGCGACGGGGAGGAAGCCGCTCGAGTTGTGGATCGCGGATGTGGCGACGAAATCGGCGCAGAAAATCACCTCGTTGGCGGAAAACTACCAACTGAACACGATTTTTGAATCCTACTCGTGGTTGAACGATGACGAGTTGTTGTGTTGCGTCATTCCTAAAGATCGTCCGAAAAACGCACCGAAGAGACCGAAAACGCCGCTCGGGCCGAGAATCGAGAGTAACGTGGCCGGGAACGTGCGTCAGGCGCGAACGTACGCAGATTTGTTGAAGAACGATACGGATGAGAAATTGTTTGAGTATTATTGCGAATCACAATTAGTTAAAACGAACATTAAAACGAACAAAACAACAATGTGGTGTAACGGCGAGAAGAAGATATTCACGCGCGTTGACCCGAGTCCGTGTGGGAAGTATGTCATTTTAGAGTGCTTGAAGCGTCCGTTCTCGTACGCCGTGCCGTGCGGCAGATTCCCGAAGAAAGTCTGGGTAGCCGAAGCGTCGACGGATAAGTTTTTGAGAGAAATTTGCGACTTGCCTTTGGCGGAGAACATTCCGATCGTTTCCAATTCGACGCGCGTCGGACCGCGAGGTGTGAACTGGCGTCCGGATAAAGAGGCGACGTTGTATTGGACGGAATGCCAAGACGAGGGCGATCCAAGAAACGAAGTTGGCGAGGGCAATCCTAGAGACATTTCGTATTTGGTTGATTTTACGAAACCAACCGCAGAAACGGATGCGCCGAAAGCATTCTATAAATCTGGGTTACGATTAAGCGGTTACGCGTGGGGATGCGACGATTTATCCATCGCGTACGAGAATTGGTACAAGACGCGCACGTCGAGAGTCGCGCCTTTCTCTCCCAAGGAAAACGCCGAGAAGGATTCCTACGCATCGACTCCGATCAGCGATGAGGAGAAGCAAAACATACTCTGGGAAAGAAACTACGAGGACAGTTACGGCGATCCAGGAGGATTTGTGACGAGACGAACGGATTTGGGGACGTACGTCCTCGCGCGCGTGGAAGGCGAAACGCCGTTGGGCGAAGGCACGGCGACTGGAAAGACTGGTGCAAAATTACTGTTACAAGGTTCCGGAGCAAACCCGAAAGGAAACAGACCGTTCTTTGACATTTTTGACGTCGATACGGGTAAAGCGAAAAGGTTGTGGCGTTCGCCAAAGAAGGAGAAATTATTCTCGTGCGGCAGTTTGCTTTCGGATTATGGTGAAAACGGCGAAGAGCAGATTACTTTGCAAACGATGCGCATATTGACGACGAAACAATCGCCGTCGGAATACGTCCAATATTACGAAACATCCTTCGATTACAAGAGCGGCGAAGATGCGAAATATGCGCTCAATACCGACAACGGTGATTCGAACATCGTAGAAGAGTTTGAAAAAGAACGAGTGGAAGGCCCGTGCGTGTTGCCGGTGAGGGAGACCAAAATATCGAATTTCCCGCATCCGCACCCGCAACTATCCGATCCTCCCAAGGAAATCATCAAGTATAAAAGAGACGACGGCGTTGAGCTAAACGGGACTTTATACACCCCACCTGGGTACGATGCTAAAAGAGACGGTCCGCTTCCTTTGTTAATTTGGGCGTACCCGAGAGAATTCAAAAATGCAGAATCAGCGTCTCAGTTGCGAGAATCGCCGTTTAGATTCACAGGCATCTCTCCGCAATCCTCTCTCGTATGGTTAGCGAGAGGATATGCAGTCTTGGACGGTCCAGCACTTCCCATCATCGCCCAAGGTGACGACGACGATGCCGAACCAAACGATACGTACGTGCAACAATTGGTCGCCGGGGCGAAAGCGGCGGTGGACGAAGTCGTTCGAAGAGGCGTAGCGGATAAAGATCGCGTCGCGGTTGGCGGGCATTCGTACGGAGCTTTTATGGCTGCAAACTTACTCGCACACGCTCCCGATTTGTTTTGTTGCGCAGTCGCGCGAAGTGGTGCCTACAATCGAACGTTAACGCCTTTCGGGTTCCAAGCGGAAGAGCGCTCCTTTTGGGAAGCGCCTGATGTCTATTCTAAAATGTCACCATTTAACAACGCCCATTTGGTGAAGAAACCTATATTATTAATCCACGGTGAAGACGATCCGAATTCGGGAACGAATGTCATGCAATCGGAAAGATTTTTTGCGGCTCTGAAAGGGAACGGCGCGCAAGCAAAATTAGTCGTTTTACCGCACGAGAATCACGGGTATCGCGGCTTGGAGTCGGTGTTGCACGTCATGGCGGAAACGAGCGAGTGGTTGGACGAGCACTGCAAGGTAAAGAGAGTGTAAGTGTTTAATGATTTGTAGAGAGTGTGCGTGCGTGCGTGCGTGTGTGTGTGCGTGTGTAAATAGAGATAGAGATATTTATCATCATCGTCAGAGAGGGCTTTTAACGGAAGAGCTTGCCCAAATTAGGTATTTAAACAACAACAAAAGTATAAATTATTAAACTCCCCACCCGCTGCCGTGGTCGCTTCGGTGTCTCCCATATCCATCGTCTTCTTCGTCGGAATCGTACTCGTCGTCGACGTCCCACTCGTCCCTGTCGCTGTCGTCGCCGCCGTCGTCGAAAAATCCGTCGTCATCGTCAGTATCTTCCTCCGGGTAATCCCCTCGGTAATAATTTTCCGCGTTGCTATCTTCGCTATCGTCCTCCGAGAAATATTCGTTCTCGTGTAAGTTATGCTCTACGTTTGCGTTATCTAAGAAATCAGACACTCTGACGATTGGTTCTTCGCAAATGATATCGTCCGTTTCAACGGTACCTCCTTCCCTCTTTGGAACGACGTCGTCTTGCTCGAGCACGTACAAGTCGTACACCCAATTCCCATCCGCGTCCTCTTCTTCTTTCTTCTTTTTCTCCGTGTACTCTTTTACCATCGGCATGTAGTTCATCAAAATCTGATCTTCTAACTCTATCTCTTCATCGTTTCTATTTCCCTCTTCTTTCCCTTCTTTTTCCTTTTCTTCTTCTTCTTCTATCTTTTCCTCTTCCTCGTCCAGGCACAAAATGTCGTAGCAATAAAACACCTCTTTCGTAGAATCGGTCGTCGTCGTCGACGACGACAGAACATTTCTCTTCTTCCTTTGTTCCTCGTCGGTGATATTATGATCTCTTCTTGTCGTCGTCATACTTTTCATGCTCTCTTCTTCGCTCATGACCTTAACTTCCTCGTACGTCCGTTTTGTCGTCTTCCTCGTCCTCGTCGACGCGGTGTTGGTGGTTTTACCGCCGCCACCATCCTCTCCTTTTCTTCTGCTCTCTAACAACGTCTTCACCGTCTGCGCATCTCTCGCGTCGTTTTGTTCCATCCCCGCTTCTCTCGTTAATCTTACGAACTTTTTCAGCATTCTATTGCTTTTCTTCTTCTTCGTTTTCTTCTCGTCCTCGTCCTCGTCAAAGTCTCCTTCACCTTCACCTTCTTTTGTCGTCTGATGCGAATTTCGACGAAAAGGCAGCGCTTGACTCCCACCGCCTAAAACTGCGTCTAACTGCGCCGCCAGCTCCCGGTCGTATCTGCCTTTGACAAAGTCGTCGTTTTTTATGTTTTTGATCGCGCTTCTGTTGTTGCTGGTATTCGTATAACTGTTCTTCTTGATGCTTCGTTTCATCCCATTCGTGTTGTCCGTCCCTTTTGTATCGTTTCCTTTTCGTTCATCTTCTTCTTCCTCGTCTTTTCCTTGCAAAAACAAAACCTCCGCCGCCTCCTGCGAGCCTCGCTTCCGTTTCACTCTCACCACCGACACCACTCTCGTCGTTCTCTCAAAATCCTCACCCATTATTATTATATATGTGGTATTATTTTAATAACGTCTTCTTCTTCTTCTGTTTGAGAAGTTTTGCCGTTTTTCCATTTTCAAAAGTCTTCATTTCACGTAAAGAAAGACTGAGTATTGAGAAGATGGCGTTTTCGACGAGTAGTATTAAAACGAGCGCTACCACGAACAACAACAACAACAACGGCAATAAATATGCTCATCTCAACGCGCTTTGTTCGTGCGGCGTGGCATCCGTCGTGTCTTTATATTCGTGTTATTATTATTATTCGAGGTACAAATGCGAGCGATTTGCAAAAGAGGAAGAGACGGTTGGAACGCAGAAAAAGTGCTTGTTTTCCAGACGATCTCACTCTGAAGAAAAAGACTCCTCTCTTGATAAAGAAAAGAAAGTGATGCTGGTCATCTCGCACCCGGACGACGAGGCGATGTTTTTCGGACCGACGTTAGAGAGTTTGAAGAAGACAACGAATGTGATTACGACAACGAAAGTCTTTTGTATTTGTCTCTCGAATGGAAACGCCTCTGGTCTCGGGCAAACGCGAGCGAAAGAATTGAAAAAATCAACACTAGAGGTGTTCAAATTGGACGGTTGCGTGATTGCGGATTCAGAGGATTTACAAGACGGGATGGAGAACGCGTGGCCTTTGGAGGAAATAGCGAACGTGGTGCACGAGTGCGTGCAACATTATTCGCCGGATGTTATATTGACGTTTGACGAGCGCGGCGTGTCGAAACACCCGAATCACGTGCAGACGCACCGAGGGGTGATGCGGTTTATAGTGGAAGCCAAGTTAGGGGCGATACCGAACGCGGAGTATACGGAAGAGAATGTGCCAGAAGTGTGGGTGTTGGAGACGACGCCGTTTTATAGGACGTTTATGGGGGCGATGGATTATTGGGCGTCGGTTATTACCACCACCACGAGGAAGAAGAAAGGTAGTAAAAATACCAGTAATGAGAGTAGTAATAGTAATAGTAGTAGTTTAGCAGCGGGAGCGTCCTCAACGTCTTCCTCCTCGGTCATGTTTTGCTCGAGGAATCCTTCGTTAGTTTTGGAAGCGATGCGGACGCACGCCACGCAATGGGTTTGGTACAGAAAGTTGTACGTCGCGTTTTCGAGGTATTCGCTTTTGAACACCTTGCGAAGGATGGACGTCGGTCCACCTCCTTCGCAACAAGAGAAGTAGCGCGCGTAAGTGCAACATAGCAGAAATTCGTGTAGTAGTATTAATACATTTTCTAAAAACAAAAAGGTGTCTTCCTTTCCTCAAGGCGGCGTCGGCGCGCTCGGAGACGCCTGCATCGCTTGTTGCTCTGATTGTTGAGTAGCGGTGGTATGAGTAGTGTTTCCGAGACTTCTTTGTCGAGCCGGTAACGCCGTGGGGAGACTCCAGAACCCGACGGAGCCATCGTAGGACCCACTGTATACTTTCGTCGCGCCTTCGCCGGTCGACGCTAAAACTCTCACGGCGTCCTCGTGACCTTCAAACATCCCCGCGCACGAGAACGAATTCGCGTTCCAAAATCGAACCGTCGTATCGTACGATCCACTCACGACGTGACCTTGCATCACCGCTAAAGCTAAAACTGCCTCCGTGTGACCGGTAATCACCTTGACGCACTCTAGATTATTTTGTAAATCCCAGCACCGGATGGTTTTATCCCACGACCCGCTATAAAGGAACCTCGAATCGAGCGCCAAGACGCGAACGTTGTCCTCGTGGCCGACGCACACTTGCAAACATTTCAACGTGCGAGCATCCCACGCTCTGACGGTTGAATCATCCGAACCACTCAAGACGATTGGATTTTTTGAGGATGATATAGTATCGTTATTAGCCTCGTCGTTGGCGGTGGCGGTGGTTTCAGTTTTAGTAGTCGCGTTCATCGAATGCTTGTTGATATTTTTATGCGCGATCAACGCTCGAACGGCATCTTTGTGGCCCGTGAGCGCTTTGATTTCCTTCAATTTGACGGCATCCCAAACGCGAATGGTTTTATCGTAACTTCCCGAAAAGACGCGGTCTAACGCGACGACTAACGTTCTCACCGGCCCGCCGTGCCCTGTCAAAACCGCCAGCGGCTCTAAACTTACCACGTCAAACGCCCGGATCGTGTGATCGTAGGACCCGGTAAACAATCTATCTCGCATGTTCTTGTCGCTCTTACTCACCTCGTGGATGACCAACGCGCGAACGGCATCCGTGTGCCCAGAGAGCACTTTCATTCTGCGAAACGTCGTGATGTCCCACACGCGCACGGTGCAATCGTACGAGCCGCTAAACAGTCTCTTGTGCCTCGTGCTCACCGCGAGCGAAAGCACCGGTCTGGTGTGCTCTTCCAACACGTGCACGCACCGTCTCGATGGGATGTCCCACACGCGCACGGTTTTATCCGCCGATGCCGTAAATACTAAGCTATTCGTGGTTTCAACCGCCCAGACGATTTCTTCGTGGCCTTCTAAAACGGTGTGTTCCGGCGCGCTCGGACTCGGTTCGCCACCCATGGCGGCATCGCCGGTAATGTTTGGATTTCGCCTCGCCAAGTTATTAATTGCCGTTTCAATTCGATCGTCGTCGATGGTATCGTATACGTTCGCTCCGCCGCCCTCGCCTCCTCCTACATTTTCAAATCCCGCCGCTTCTTCTCTTCCCTCTGCTCCCGCGACTCCGTTCTCGCCTTCTCCGCCGTCCGTGGACATTCGTCTTCTTCCTCCCTCGCTATCGTCGTCGTCTGCATCGTCGTCGTGTTCTAAATCGTCTCCAAATTGCAACGTCCCGCCTATTTGTACGGTTGGTTTTTGCGAAACGTTCCTCAGCAACTCCTCCCCTTCCGCGTCGACTAAAAACTTCGTCTCCTTCGCCCACTCCAATATCGCGTTTCTCAACGCAAAGTTTGGCGTGATTTCAGTGTTCCTCAATCGTTGCCCGGTCGATGGACACGTCTTGTGACCTTGCTGAAACCACTTCGCGATTGACCTTCTGTCGTACGTGTGCCCAGAGGCTATGAACACCGGGTCCCGCATTAACTCGAAAGTAATCGGACACGAGAAGTGCACGGGAACCTGGATCTTTTCTCTTCTGTCTTCAACGCCTTCTTCTTCAACGCCGTCGCCGTCGCCAGGAATGTTGTTGTTCTTGTTGTTCTTGTTCTTCGCGTTCGTGTTGTTGTTCGTGTTGTTGTTGTTCACGTTGTTGTTGTTGTTCGTATTCGTGTTGTTGTTTTCCCCGAGAAGAGGAGGAGGAAAATTCTTTTCCAACTCCATTAATTCCTCCTCTTCTTCCTCTTCTTCCTCTTCTTCTTCCTCTTCTTCTTCTTCTTCTTCTTTGACGCTGTCGTCGTTCATCGTTATTTCTCAACGCTACTGTTCTTCTTTGTCTTCTTTGTCTTCTTTGTCTTCTTTGTCTTCTTCTTATAATTCACTCGTACTTAATAATGAAGAATTTAGACGAAAGAATTTTTGTGTGAAAGTTGCCCCTTTTTTGTTTCTTCTCTCTGTTGGGAAATTTCTTCGATTCTTTAAAAAATACTTTGAGTGCTTTTGCTGCTTTTTAAAAGAAGAAGAACGAAAGATGCTCCTCTTCTCCTCCTCCTCCTCCTCTTTTCAGAAGAGGGAGAAGAAGAAGAAGAGGAGCATCACCATCGTCGCGTCGTTGTTCCTCTTCGGGGTGGTCTTTCTTTGCTCTCGCGTGGTTTTTGAACCAGTTTTCTTGCTCAAAAGTGTCACCCCGCAAGAAGAAAAAAGGGTGTTGGGGGTTCCTAGAAGATATGAAAAAAATACTATCATGTTGAAGAGAAGATGGAGAGACGAAGACGACGACGCGGAAAGAGTAGACAAACTGCTGGTGTCTTCTTTGAGAAGACTGTCGAAGGAAGATCAGTATTATCGCGAGGAGGAAAAGCCTCCGGAAAAGAAGAAACGAGTGCAACAACTCGATGATAAAAGTGGTACCCAAGGCGTTTTTGCCCGAGAGATATGTTTGTTTGCGCCGAGCACTCTCGATCGGTTAAAATCGGTACTCCCCAGGCTCGCGCAAACGTGGTCGGGGACGATGTCTGTTGCCGTGCTCGCCTCTGAGGAGGACGTTAGGAGAGAGATGTTCGGTACGAGTACTCGAGAGTTCACGAGAAATCGTCTGACCGTCATCGCGGTGGACCCGTTGCCAGAGTACGAAACGAGATTCCCGGTCAACGCGTTGCGAAATTTGGCCTTGTCGGGATGTAAACGCACGCTGAACGCCACGTACGTTGTTCTGCACGACGTAGATTTCGAAATCTTTCCGGACGCGCCATCAAAAGAGCTACTCGAAGAAATTGAGGAAGTTTTAAAACCAAACGCGAAGCACGGATTAGTTTTGCCCTCGTTCACGGCAGACGATCGATACTTGCGCAGAGTCGAGACGTTTCGGAAAGAACACGACTTTTCGCGCGAGTCGTTGGACGTTTTGAACAGCTTCAATCGGAAGGAAAAACTCGTAGAATTGATAAAAGAGTACGGTATAGTCGAATCGTTCCGCGAAAAATACTGGCCGGTGGCGCACGCGGCGACAAACGTATCTAAGTGGCTTTCGATGATTATTGCAGAGAAAAAGAAGGACGCAGAGAAGCATCGACCGTACTCGGTAGGCGCGAATCATCTCGGGAGTCGACATCCGTATTATTACGAGCCGTGGATAATATTGCGCGCCGATGTCGACGATATGCCAGCATTCGATGAATCTTTCGTGACGTACGGGTTCAACAAAATAAGTTGGATACACGAGTTGTCGGCTGATGGTTACAAGCTCTTCGTGTCTCTCTCTTCGTGGATGGTTCACACCAATATTCATCCTAACAGAGGATCGCAAACCTCTGGCGAGATGCTTCAAAGGTGTAAAAATACGGCGAATACCGGTAAAGATTTCCGCATTTCTCGCATCGGTCATAGCTGCATCCCAAAATTTCTTAAGCGGATCGAGTGCGCGTATAATTTTGGCCTCGAACGAGTGCAATGGCCGACATCGAATGACTCGGTTCCAGAACGGTATTTAGTGGATACCATGCGAAACGAAAGTCGAATCGCGTGTTTTGGCGGATGCGTCACGGATCAAGAACCCGTGCCAAGAACACCGCCGCTCGCCGTGTTACAAGGCTACGGCGGTCGAGTCACAAAACGCGTCGGCGAGAAACCGCCAAGAAGGAGAAGAGAAAAGTGCGAGAGGTTGCGCCCATCCTCTTCTGCGACGTGGACGCTTTGATTTAGTCGTTACGTTGATTCAAAATATTCTTTCTTCTTTTTTTCTCAAAATACAAATAGTTCGGTAGATTTCTACTACTGATACTCCTCCTCTCTCTTTTCACTAATAATATCAACATCGGGGAAAGGAAGGGCTCGTTTTTAAAATATATGGTAAAGTTCTTCTCAAATCAGTTTCGATTGAAGAAATTGGACGGCGAGAAGCCGCCCGCAAAGTTGATCGGCATTCCAGCGTCTGCGAGTTTCATCGCTCTCGGAGGGCTCGCAGCAATGTGGTGTTCCAAAGTTTCGCGTTCCTGCTTCCCTCTCAAAACAGAGGGCATTCGCTCTCCCGCGCCTCCATTATTCGCACCTCCCACGCTATTATCTTGACCCATGCGAAACAAGTGAGAAAGACGGTTGTTGTTTTTCTTCGTCTTTTTCCCAGTTCCGTCGTAGTTGGAAACTTTGCCGAGGCCAGCCACGACCAATCCATTCGCGGTGACATCGCCGTCGCCGTCCGCGTGCATTTGCGCACTCGTGCTGACATCATTTCCTCCTCTCGCGGGTGGCGACTGGAACGTGATGGCGGTGTTGTCGAACGCGCAACTTTCGTCTGCGAACCCTCTCGGCGCTTTCGTTGGCGCCGGCGGAGGGTCTACCGAAGCCCCTCCCGTCATGTTTATTCTCTCTGCTTCTTTTTGTTGTAACAACTGTTGTTGCATTTTCTGATACATGTCATGGAAAGGAATATTGCTTGGGTCGCTGTGATGATGCGCAGACGTCGTCGTCATCATCGTCGTCGTTGCCATTTTCTTCTTCATTTCTGGAGAAAGCAAACGGTTGGTCGGCGAATCGTGTTCTTGTGGACTCGCGACGTATTTATCGTACATGGTGCCTTCGCGCGCGTTCGTTTGCGCGTGAAGCCTCCCGGGAGTCACTCTCGTAGTGACGCCACCACCGTTGACCCAATTCAACAACGACGGCGATGCCAACGGCGAGTGCACCATGGTGTTATCGTGTTCGTCAAAGACGTCCTCGAATCCGCGTTCGGCGTCCTCCTCGTTCGCGTATTTTCGGACGTCCGTGGGCGTTCTCGCGGCGGCG